>Ga0209643_1000387_pt1 | contig 87052 bp, 88 predicted proteins | sample AutmiccBRH37_all_FD_187383 | JGI IMG/M metagenome (GOLD analysis project Ga0209643, IMG submission 187383) | Deep subsurface microbial communities from Mt. Terri, Switzerland - Autotrophic microbial communities BRH/37_all (SPAdes) (version 2) | ecosystem: Environmental > Aquatic > Deep... | reverse complement strand
ATGAATCTTCTCCACGGAGATATTTTTCAATCGTTGCAATCTTTTCTGATCCTGATATTTTGCCTTTGCGACCCATAAAAAAAGCTCCTCCTCGTGGTAGACAGTTTTTGTTTTTCAAACTGTCTACCACAGGGGGAGCATATCATAATCCTAAACGGGGTTTAACTTGTTAATCTTCTTATACCATGGGTTTTGGAGTTAGGGTAGGCTTTCTTTACTATTAATATGTTGTTTGAGGTACATTTATTATCCTATCATTTCCTATCATTCAGGAATTATAGGTTCCTTAACCTTGATCCAGTAGCCATTAATCCTACTAGGGGTAGTTTTATCGTACAACTAAGAAGAGAGTTCAAGGATCAAGGCAATTTAGTCTGGTTCTTTTAGACAATAAACCCTCTGGAATAAAAGTTTGTTAGTGTCATATAGAAGATTATCTTCTGCGATGGTAACCGCAATTAGGGTCCATGCCGGAACATATGAACCCCAAATTAGACATGCAAGCCATGGATTAAACTGGTTGGCGAAGGCGGGATTAAATAACGATTGTGACACCCCGATGTCGCATATAAGCATCAGATAGCCTGCTAGAGCTATACAACGTGAAATTCGAGGGCTGTAGTAACACCTTAACATTGTACAGATAGAGACCCAGGCCATGTAACACAAAATAACGCTAAACAGGGTTCCTCCATAAAACATTAGTCCCGAGACATAAGGAAAAAGAATGAAATAGTTTGGTATGAATATTGCTAAAACAGGTATCCCAGCGAATAACTCCTTCCATCCCACCCTGAAGTTTTTATGGAAGGCGAGGATAAGAAATAAATAAGCAACTAGAAAACCAAATATTCCAAAGATATGTACCTTACCACTTATTTCTGGGAAAGTATCGCAAAAAACCAGAAAGAAATCACCCACAATTATAAAAAAAACGGCGATGTTCATAATTTTTTGTTCTTGGTATCTTTTCCTTACAACTAGTGTGGCCAGGAAAAGTGTAATAATTGTGGCATACTTGACGTAGCCAACCTTGATATCTCCATGGGACAAAATATCTAGCAGAATAATAATGACAGTCATCGGCAAAAAAGTGTATAGTAACTTTTTTTGTGTATTATTCATATTGGTTGCACCCCGATTAACACATTCTTAAATTATATATATGCAATCGGAGCATGGAAATAAGGGGTTATTCTTGCCAGGGGTAAATCCTCTTTTGAACATGCCGGGAGTATCTGCTTGCGGTTGCCCGGCCAGCAATTTTTCCAGCAGGTAATCCGTTATAATTATAGCGGGCAACAGCTTTATTTTTTACGTAGTTTTAAATAATAGTTTTTTTCTTTTGCCATATTGTTTATCAATGAATGCAGGTCTCTTTATCCTCTATAAAACATTGTTTTAGCAAAAAAAGCATTTTACCCCTAAAACAAGGGATAAAATGCTTAATTCGATCTCCTTAGACCAACCTTGTTGCTAACTTTTTACCGTGTGATGCTAATCTCCCCGGTTGTTTCAGCATAGTTTACATTCGCGCCTAGGTTTTCGCTGACAAACCGCAGGGGAACGAAGGTGCGGCCGGGAGGCAGCACCACCGGGGCGCAGTCGATAACCGTTGTTTCTCCGTCAACGAGCGCGTTCTTGGAACCGAGGGTTAGGACGATGGCCTTGTCATCGTCTTGGATGGTAATCGTCCGGTCCTTGGCGTTCCAGTCCACTTCCGCCCCTATGGCTTCGCTGATGAACCTGACGGGCACCAGCGTCCGGTTGGCCTGCTTATCCACAAAAGGTACGGCGTCAAGGGCATACGGGCTGCCGTTAACGCTGGCCTGCACCTGGCCGATGGTCAGGGTGATGACCTTTTGGGCCGCATCTCGCACCCGGGCGCTGAAAACGGCGAACTTGGTGAGGTGGTTGATGCGTGTCACGGCGTTCCACTGACCGTCCGCACCCTGCTCGAGGGTCGTCGGCAGGTCTATCCACTGCTCTGTGGTTTCGTCCAGGTAGCGGATGACCGGCTGCTCGCCCGCAGCAATCTTCGCCGGGTCGTAGGCAATGCGGATAGTAATCGTCTGATCTTCGAAATTACGGGTACCGGATGTGGTAATCTCATAAATATTGCTCCCCAGTGACACCAGCAGCCCTTCGGGGACGATGTCGTCCACAACGCTGTCGCTCAAGCGGGTAACGTTGAAGCGGGCGTCCGCGGGGAGGACATTCGATCCGATAATGACGGTCGCCCCGCCGGACCCCGCGCTGCCACCCGCTTTAGAGTCGATTATCGTGCCGGGGGGAATGTATCCGCCGCCGCCACCACCGCCGGAGCCGTTGTACATAAAGTCGGCTGTGATTGTGACAGCGTTGGCAGGCATGGTAAAGTTGGTGCTGGCACTGGTCGTGTTGCCGAAAGTCCCGCCGCCGACGGATGACCATTTGTTAAAGCTGTATCCGGAAGAAGGTGTCGCGGCAATACTGATAACGGTACCTGCCGCATAATTGCCATTGCTGCCGGTTGTAATGCTGCCGCCCGTCCCCGCCGTAATGGTCAGTGCATAGGTCTGCGGCGGTACTGCGTTGGCGGTCAAAGTCACCGTATAGGTGTCAGTGGAATCCACCGTTCCATCGTTGGCTTTGAATACCAATATGGTATCCCCTGCCGATGCCGGGGTGTATATATAGTTTGCCGCCGCCGCAACCTGATTGGCGCCATCCACTGATACCGTATAGGTCAGCGGGTCGCTGTCGGCGTCCTCAAAGACCGTTGAGAGGTCGAGGGTGTACGCGGTATTCACCGTTATGCTGGCCGATGACGCCGCCGGTACGCCGGTCTTGCGGTTTGGGGCGTTGTTCTGTGTGGCTTCCAGCGTGGTAAAGCTGATTACTGCCACGTTTGAAATATTTTCTTCCGTATCTTCTACGACGACATATGCCTTATATGCTGTCGACGCTGTTAAGCCGGTTACCTGGGCAGCATTTGCCGCTGCCGCCGCTGTACCTGTCCCTTTGGCCGCTGCTTCTCCCTGAGCTTTGATTGTGGCTGCGTCCGGAACGCTGTCCTCCGCGCTATAAACCAGGAAGTAATAATTCCCCACTTTGTCGGAAGTGAAGTTTAATGTTGCAGTTGTTTGGGTTACAGCGCTGACGCCAACTGCACTTAATACAGGTGGCTCGTTGGTTTGCCCGCCCTCGTTTCCCTGCCAGCTTAGGAATGGGTATCCATTATTATCGCTGTCATTAATTCTCCAAATCGTATCGAAGTCCCAGTCTGTAAACGTTGCCTGCTGCTTCATTTCGGCTGTGGTCTTGCCCTCGCCGCCGTCTGATGTAATTAAGCCTGATGTTACGGTATCCCAGTAGCTGTTGGTGGCAGTGCGGCTCTGACTGCTTCCGTTATCACCCACCAGACCGCCTACATCTTCCTTACCTATCTCGCCTTTCGCCGCGCCTATGGCATAACAGTTTGTGATTGAAGCATTATTATAACCAACCAGGCCCCCGACGGCATTTTCGCCTTCAACATCGCCTGTTGCATAGGAGTTGGTGATTAAAGAATAATTACTCCCCACCAGACCTCCAACACAAACGTCTACACTCGTTACCATACCGGTGGCGAAAGAGCTGGCGATTGGCCCGCTGTTATCACCCACCAAGCCACCTACATCCCAACCCATCCCTTCCACTGTACATGTGGAGTAGGAATCAGTGATTTCACCTTTATAACCATCGCCACTAAAGTTCCACCCCACCAGACCGCCGACGTAATCAGCGCCCGTCACAGTGCCAGTAGCATAAGAATCAGTAATTGGTCCGGAGCTGCCGCCCGCCAAACCACCGACATAATTATCTGAACAGGTCACGGTTGCCTCCGTATGGCAGTTGGTAATCGTGCCGATATTATCGCCAACCAGTCCGCCTGTATAATAATAATCGGCTGTCACAGTTCCTGCGAAGTAAGAATCAATAATCGAGCCTTCATTTTGCCCCACTAAGCCGCCGACATCAGTGTCACCGATCACATTACCGGTGACATATGAGTCGGTAACCAGGCCGTAATTCCTTCCTACCAGGCCGCCGACATAGTCACGTCCGGTTACATTTACGTCTGTCAGCCCGAGGTCCCGGATTTCTGCTCCTGCCCCGGTACAGCCGAACATACCCACGTAGTCTGTGCTACTCCGGTCAATAAAGAGGCTACTTATGGTATACCCTACTTCACCGCCTTCAATGGTGCCGGTGAAGCGAGTGCTATAATCGCCGATAGGCTCCCAACCTCCACTGTTAGTGAAAGAACTAAGTTCAATATGGGCGATTAGTTTGAAATGCTTATCCAGGTAATTCCGTACATTGTTGAGTTGATCCGCCGTGGCTATAAGGTAGGGGTTTTCCTCACTTCCATTGCCGCTGGCAAAATTCAAGACATATACGGCGCCCAGGCCGGAATCGTTTGCATAAATTCGGTAGCCTTCTATAGTACCAGGATCCAGGTCGTAATCCTCAAAATTCAATGTGCCGCTTCCAATTTGTATGTAAACCGGCGCCGTAATCACTCCGTCGATGGTAATCTCCGATGGACCATCCGGTCCTTCCGTTCCCGTTATCATTACGCCAGTACCGCTGGACCCGACATTACCGCCAACATCAATGGCGCAGTTGTCTATGGCTTGCACACCGAAGCCTGATGCATCAGTGGAACTGACATTGCCTGTTATTTCAATACTGGAGGAGACGGAGGCATACGCGCCGCCCAAGACGCCGGTGACATCACCGCCTACGGTAACGCTTGAGCCTGCGGCAAGCACGCCAATGCTCTTATTGCCGGTGGCGATGACGTCTCCCTCTACGATGACCTCTCCGTTATCCCAGGCTTCCACGGCAGCGCAGTCGTAGTCGTACTCGTAGTCGCTATCGGCTGCGGTTGCGGCAACATTGCCCTTGACAGTTACCAATCCGGAGGAGTTGCCTTTCGCCCCAATGCCTCCAGTGCTGGCAGCTGTGACATCGCCTTCCACAGTGATCACTGCGTTTTCACCGTTAGCATAGGCGGCACAGCCATCCGGGCCGGTTGCGGCAGCATTGGTTACAGTGGCTGCGGCGTTCCCTGCGGCGCCACCCTCGACATATACCCCATATTGGCTGCCGGTAACGTTGAGTTCACCAGTGCCTGTCAGGTCAACCGTAGCATTTCCCTTCACATAAAGGCCGCTGCTGTAAACAGCTTCCCCTACCGTGGTATTGACCACGTTGAGCGTAAATCCGTTGAGGTCAAAGGTAATATTTTTATCCTCGATTATGATGCCGCCGTTGTAATTAATGTTCTCCAGTAGCCGGATGTTCTCCCCGCTCTGGACAGCCGCCAGCGCATCATCAAGCGTTGCATAAGCAGTTGTTCCGATCTCACAGACATCCCCTTCCGCTGCTAAGGCGGCTGCGGAAAAACAGGCGGTAGTAAGTACCAGCACCACTACAACCGCCAAATGTAACCGCATCATCCTTGCAAAACGAAGACACCTGTGGAAACAGTTATCAAGCATCCTTGTCTCCCCCCGTACAATAAATTGGACTTTCATCAATCAATTGTTTAAAAATGCCAGAGGCGGTTCACCGCCAAACGTTAAGATCTTGCACCGAACCTCAAAATATAGCATCTACACAGTAATTATTATAAACTTCAGGTAGATTCTAAATTGCTCAAAATTGCTCTCTCATTTTTGACAAAATTGCTCTTTTGCATCGCAACAAAAATAAAAGCCGCCTAACGACTGTTAGGCGGCAAAACTAACGTTATTCCCATTATTTTTTAATACTGGTAATCCGTTTTTTCCTGTATTCAGACGGCGTTGTCCCCATCATGCGCCGGAAAAGGGAGGAAAAGTGCCCCGGATGTATAAACCCGCATAAATGGGCCACCTCTTCCACTGAATATCCACCCTGTTGTAACAAGGTTTCCGCTTTCTGCAGTCTTATTTCCAAAAGATATTGATGGGGGGTTTTCCCCGTCTGGGCCTTAAACAGGCGGATAAAATAAAAGGGGCTTAAATTAATCTCCCGGCAGATGTCGTTTATACTAATTCCCGCATTACCATAAGCCTGCATGTAATCTATTGCCTTGCTTACATAGTTGTTTTCCCGGTCGTATTTTTTGGCACCAGCGGCATCATTGTCCATACAGCGGAGCACCTGGATAGCCAACTGCACGCAAATACTCTGCAGCATCAATGGACAATTACCATTAAAGTTTTCGACTTCATGTTCAAAGTGAACAATTACCTGTTGTAACTGGGAACTGGGGTAGTATTCTAATTTTTTGGTGATGTTTCTATTCCCTATAGCCTCTCGTGCTATGTCCTCGAAAAATTTCCTCTTGAAAATAATGTTCATATATTCCCGGGTAGGGGCATCAATTTTGTTCAAAACAGTAACATCCGGGCCAAAGGAAATCACGCTATGCTTGCGAAATTGGTATTCACGTTTTCCAACGCAGGTCGGTGGTGGAGTTGATGTGGGAATCGCAAAATGGTAGTCCTTTACCTCAGTTACTTGGTTAATAATATAAAACCGGGGTTTGAGCAATAATACATTCTCACCGGCCAGCATTTTAATACCGGCGTTCTCTCCCGGAATCTGGTCTGTAAAATGTTTAAAGGTTGCTCCCATAACCTATCCCCTCTCTACCACCATTACCCATAGTTCCCATTGAACCACTTTCCAAAAAGATAATAAGTGCCAACCCCGTAATAGTAAGTCTTATTTTTTTTAATTTTACCAAAAAATATGAATTAAAAATAGGTTCTCATGTTAATATTTAGGGAGCTTTGGCATATACAAGCCCTTTTTTTCATTTTGGTTGATTATTGCTTGAAAGATTTGCCCCAAAATCCTGAAGTTCTTGATGTCGGCGGTGGTCCATTGACTTACTCTATTGCATTTGCGAGAAGGGGGAACATTTATACCCCCGCTGGGATATTATGTAAAATAATATTAAAGGGGGGTATTTAATGCCTAAGGATTGGGAGAAAGCAAAACAAGATAACCAACTAGAACAGCCAGTTTTCTCGCAAACCCATACTCATGAGTTCTTAGGGAGTACAAAACTTGCGGGAGCAATTGTACACAATCATCGTTTTGCAGGTGTAACCAGTGAAGTTATACCAATAGCTGGCATGAACCACATACATGGCATCCTAGTCAATACGGATTTTGTTGTTGGCCATCTTCACGAAGTTGCTGTAGAAACCGGACCGGCTATAGATGTCGGTGGCGGCAAACACGTACATTTTGTTAAAGGTACTACTACATTGGATGCAGCACACGTACACGAGTTTGAATTTGCCACTCTAATTGAAAATCCCTTAGGATAAAGCCTTCGGGCTTTTTTTTTGGGAATTTTACTATAGATTCCATAAATTCTACGTAAAAATAGTTTAAACGAGCTGGGTAAGATGCCAAGGGGACATCCCCTTGGCATCTACTTACCCTCCAAAAGGTTCATTTAGCATTTGGGAATGGCAAAATAAAAAGTGCTGCCCTGTCCCGGCTTGCTGCTGACACCTATTGTTCCGCCGTGGGCTTCAATAATTTGCCTGGCTATGGCCAGTCCCAAACCCGTTCCCCCGCCTGTTCTGGCGCGGGATTTATCCACCTTGTAAAACCGCTCCCAGATTAACGGCTGTTCTTCCGCGGATATACCCGATCCTGTATCGGTTACAGACACCTGCACTGTATCCTTATATTCCAGCAGTTCTACTTTAACCCGGCCTCCCGCAGGGGTTGCCCGCACCGCGTTGTCCAACAGGTTGATCAGTACCTGCCTGATACGATCGGCATCGGCTTCAACTGTATATGAACCTGGTACAACATCCAGGGACGCTGTAACTTCTTTATCTTTAGCCAGAGCTTGAAATTGCCCGTATACCTGCCTGGCCAGATGATCAAGGGGGATGGGCTGCCTTTTCAATTCCACCCCGCCGGCTTCAATTTTACGTAAATCCAAAATTTCGGTCACCAGCCTGCGCAACCTGAGAATTTCTTCGTGTGCTTCCGCCAGGTATTTATTGCGCTCTGCTTCGGTGGCCGCCATGCCGTCCATCAGCGCTTCGGTATAGCCTTGGATAATGGAAAGGGGGGTACGCAGTTCGTGTGACACATTGGCCACAAACTCGCGCCTGGTTTGATCTAGCCGCTCCAGGGCAGTGATTTTTTCCTGCAGCTCGGCGGCCAGGGTGTTTAAGGAATGGGCCAGTAAACCGATTTCATCCTGCGATTTCACTTCCACCCGGCGGGAGTAATCGCCCTTGGCCATTGACCGCGCCGATTGGTACATTTTCAGCAAGGGGCGCGATAAAGTGCGGGATAACAAAAGGCTCAAAATAGTGGCTAGCGCAATACCGATTAAGCCGGCAGAGAGGGTAATTTTCTGTAAGGCGTTGATACGCCCTTCAATGGGGGCGAGGGGGGAACTGAGCATCACCGTGCCGGCGGACTGGCCTTCCTTATAAATGGGCACTGCCACGGTTAATACATCAGTGTCTAAAAAATGATAAGCCCCCCGGTAGGAGACGGTTTTCCCCTGCATGATGGACTGTAAATCGGATTTGCTCCAAGGCAGGTCATGATGGCCCACTACATTAATCTTCGCACCGGTTACGTTCTGCATCTCCATGCCCATGCCGATGCAATGCACGATATTACCTTGCCGGTCGGTAATCATAATGTTGCCTCTTAGGGCCCCGGCCAGGGTATATAGAAGATGGATATCCGCGCTTTGCCCGGTGATATCTTCACTGCTCGATAAGTGTTTGGCCTCGCTGGTCAACAGCTCCAACTGCTGGTCGTAGTATAATTGTTTCAACTTGGCGGTCTGGAGAACGCCTGTAAAGTATAAAATGAGCAGCACCAGCGCCACCATTAGCAGCCATAGTTTTAACACCACGCTTTTGCGCAGCAGGTTCATTTAGTTCACCTCAAGTCTATAACCAACTCCCCATACTGTCGCGATGTAGGATGATTTATTGCCGGATGCTTTGAGCAATTTATCCCTTAAACGGTTTATATGGGTGTCTACCGTGCGGGTGTCGCCCATGTAATCATAGCCCCAGATGGTCTCCAACAGCTCATCCCGGGTGAAAATGCGCCGGGGTGAACGGGCCAGCTGGTAAAGCAGCTCGTATTCCTTGGGGGTAAGGGTTACGGACCGGCCGTCAACCAATACCAGGCGCAGCTCGGGGTTGATGGATAGGTCCGGAAATTGTAGTATGGGCTCACCGGCAGGCTGTTCTGTGGCGGGCACGGCCTGGCTGCGGCGCAGTACCGCTTTTACTCTGGCCACCAGTTCCCGAGGGCTGAAAGGCTTGGCCACATAGTCGTCGGCGCCCAATTCCAGGCCTAGAACGCGGTCCATTTCATCGTCCCGGGCGGTGAGCATAATGATGGGTACATTGGATTTTCTCCTTACTTCTTTACAAACTTCCCAGCCGTCCATGCCCGGCATCATCAGGTCCAGGACGATTAATTCATATTGCCCCTGTTGATATATGTTCAAGGCTTTCTGTCCGTCATCTGCTTCACCCACATTAAAGCCTTCTTTTTCCAAGTAAAGCCGCACTAAATCACGAATCTTACGCTCATCGTCCACCACTAGAATATTAGTATTTTCCACCAGCCTACCTCCCGGTTAGGATGCTGTAATTTCCGAAGTAAATGCAGGCATGCGCCGGTCTGCCTATGCGGACAGACCGTTAGCCAAAACGATATAAATAACCCCTGCGCAGCGCAGGGGTAGGTGGTGCTGAGTAAGGGCGGGGTACACCCCGCCCCGTCTTGTTAATTGTTAATTTGTTTGGGACTGGTTGTTGAACCCGCCCATCATGCCGCCATATCCGTTGACACCGTCATAATTGCCCATCATGCCGCCGCCCATCATGGAACCCATTTGTCCAAAACCGTTTTGGGCGTGGAAATCACGCATGTAATTAAAGTGTTCCTGCCAAGCCTTAGCCTGTTCCGGCGTTACACTGCCGTCCTTTTCAGCCTGGTCAAGCCAGCTTTGATGCCATCCAAACATTTGATCAACAAACTGCTGGTTCTGCGCGTTTTGGCCATCACCTGCAACTGCTCCAAAAGCGGTGGGAGCCGCCAGGGCTAAAACCAGAAGACCTGCCGCTGCCAGTAACCAAATTTTGTTTTTTCTCATTGATAAATAGCCTCCTTTAAATTTGATTTGGTTTGTCTGGCTTTATGTTATAAAAAAAATGTCACGATTCTATCACAAAAGGTTAAAGATTTTTTAACAAAAGATTTTAGTATCATCAGTTATAATAATTCTCCTTTTCAGAAACAATTGTTAATTTATGTTACCCTCCGTTAATATTTTTTAGTCTGTTATTAAAACCCCGTCTGTTTTCTTGCATTACACCTCATAAAGAGAGACATAATAGATTTAGCTTTAATAACAAGGGAGGTTTATCTATGGGTGTATTACCTAATTCCCCCAAAACAATGGACGCTTGCATTGATTCTTGCGTTAAATGCGCCCGAGCCTGCGAAGAATGCTTTACTGCCTGTCTGGAAGAGGCAGATGTAAAAGCCCGGAACAAATGCATTAAAACCCTGAACGATTGCGCCGAGATCTGCCTGCAATCCGTACAGTTTATGGCCAGAAACAGTAGTTTTTCCAAGCCGATCTGTAACCTGTGCGCCGATATTTGCGATGCCTGTGCCAAAGAATGTGAAATGTTTAAAGATGATCATTGCCAGGCTTGCGCTCAAATTTGCCGCGAATGTGCCCAGGCGTGCCGGAATATGGCTTCCTAAAAGCCGTTTCACCAATCCCCATATTAGATAAAAAAGATGCTGTCAGGTAAACGCCCTGACAGCATCTTTGTGTTGTTTAGATTGCACTTTATTTAGTAGTTGTAGTCAGCATATCGGGGCAGGGAGCAGTTTTCATCATTTCAATACAGGCTTTGGCCTGCTCCTTGGTAATCTTGTTTGTATCAACAGCATCCCTCATCATATCACGGCAAACCTTGATAACCTGGGCCTGAAAAGCCCTTGGATTAGCGTTTTCCGCGGGAGCAGCGAAAGCGGGTACGGCAACAAACAAGGTTAGGGCAGCGACAATTAATAAGATGATTTTTTTCAAAGCAAGACCTCCATCTGTAAATGTTTGTGGCGCACAGTAATAAACTATGCGTGTTAATTATAGATAACAAATGTCACAAAAATATGTCGAAACAATAAATTTGTTGGTGTCATTATCTTCCACAGCCTCTTCGTATTCTTCTTCAGCAGCTTCATAATCTGTTTCTAGTTCTTCGAGCTGTTCTTCAAGCTCGAGAAATTGATAGCTTGGTAATAGTGTGGCTTAATGATTTGTACAGTATTTGTAAAGAATAAATGAATGATTTGATATTTGCTTATGTTGTGACGTTAATTATCATATGATTTTGCATTAGGAGGGAGACCCGCGTGGATTCATATATTTTTGGTTTCCCGGAGATCGATAAAACGAAGCTCCCGCTTGCCGGGGGCAAGGGCATAAACCTTGGGGAACTGTCCAGGATTGAGGGAGTACTGGTTCCCGATGGTTTTTGTTTAACCACCGAAGCGTATCAAAGGATGATCGGGTCTAACAAGGAGTATAGCGCCCTGCTGGATCAGCTGTCGCTTCTTAAACCGGGGGATCGAGCAGGAATCACTCAAATCAGCGCAAGAATCCGTGCGGTCATTGAAGGAATAGAGATCGCCCCAGACATCAGGGAACAAATCATTGATTACCTTTCCAGGCTTGGTGAGGACAAGGCCTATGCCGTACGTTCCAGTGCCACGGCCGAGGATCTGCCCCAAGCCTCTTTTGCCGGCCAACATGACACATATCTGAATATCAAGGGACAGGATGCCATTCTGCGGCATGTCAGCAAGTGCTGGGCCTCGCTGTTTACGGACCGCGCCGTGACTTACCGGATCCAAAACGGCTTCGACCACCGTAAAGTCTATCTGTCTGTGATTATCCAGCGGATGGTTTTCCCGCAGGCTGCGGGGATTATGTTTACAGCCGATCCGGTCACTTCAAACCGAAAGGTTTTGTCCATCGATGCTGGCTTTGGACTTGGGGAGGCACTTGTTTCCGGATTAGTGAATCCTGATATATACAAGGTGCGGGACGGCCGAATTCTGGAAAAGAAGATAGCGACCAAGAAACTGGCGCTATACGCATTGGAGGAGGGCGGTACCGAGAAACGGGAAATCGAGGCCGGGCGGCAGCGCATGCAGTCGCTGACGGACACCCAGATTCAGGAGTTGGGGCGCCTAGGCAGAAAGATTGAAGCCTGTTTCGGCTCTCCGCAGGACATTGAATGGTGCCTTGATGAAGGTAGGTTCTATATTGTGCAGAGCCGTCCCATCACCACTTTGTTCCCGATCCCGGGCGGCGGGGGTAAAGAAAACCGCATCTATGTTTCGGTGGGGCACCAGCAGATGATGATCGATGCCATTAAACCACTGGGCATGTCATTCTTCGAGTTTCTGTCTCGTGGTTTTCCCCTGCATAAAGCCGGTGGAAGGTTGTTCATTGATTACACTTATGACCTGTCCTCGCCCCTTGGCCGCAAGCTGTTAGTTGGTCTGGTGGGCAAGGCGGACCCTCTGGTGCTGAACGCGATGTTGAGCTTAATGAAGCGCAAGGGGTATATCAAATCTTTGCCGCGCGGTAAGAGAGTACTCAGCATGCGCACAGAAGGATTATCCTGGCAACTTCTCGTACAGGCGGTCAAGATTTCCCGAAAACCCGACCCAGCAATTATTCAAAACCTTATCGCCCAAAACGAGGCGTCAATTAAAGACCTACAGAGGCAGATCGCCGGGGTATCCGGAGAGGAACTCTTGGCCTTCATTATGAATGACTACCGGAATTTTAAAAAAATGCTGTTTAGTCCACAAAGCTTGGGGGTGATCATGGCCGGGATGTTGGCAATGAATTGGCTCAACAAGCAAATGGAAAGGTGGCTGGGTGAAAAGAACGCTGCCGACACGCTTTCCCAATCGGTGCCCAACAACGTGACCTCGGAAATGGGGCTAGAGCTGTTGGATGTAGCGGATGTCGTTCGGCAGTACCCGGCAGTGATTGAATACTTACCGCATGCAACCGATGAAACCTTTTTTAAAGATCTCGCCGGGCTGGAAGGCGGCTTAGAGGTCAGTGATGCCATACGAGCGTACCTTGATAAGTACGGCATGCGGTGTCCGGGGGAAATAGACATCACCAAGCCCCGTTGGGCCGAGCAGCCCACCGCGCTTATCCCGATGATCCTCAGTAATATCCGGAACTTCGGACCGCAGGCCAGTCGGGCCAAATTTGAGCAAGGACTGCGGGAAGCGGAACAGAAGGCACGAGCGCTTCTGGGCCGTTTGGAGAAGCTGCCCGGCGGCAGGCCTAAGGTCCGAAGCACAAAGAAAAAAATCAGGGTGATGCGCAATCTTATCGGATACAGGGAGTATCCGAAGTACAGCTTCATCCAGCGTTACTGGGTTTACAAGCAGGCCCTTATAAAAGAGGCCGCCAAACTGGTGCAAAAAGGCGTCATCCGGGAAAAGGAAGATATCTACTATCTCTCTTTTGAGGAATTGCGAGAGACCGTGCGTACCGGCCAGTTGGTCTACAGTGTCATCACCAAGAGAAAAGCGGAATACGAGTTTTATGAGAAGCTGACCCCACCGCGGTTAATTACATCTGATGGTGAGGTCTTAACCGGGGCCGTCAATACCGACCGTTTCCCCCCGGGTGCTTTGGCGGGCGTACCTGTTTCAACCGGAAACGTCGAGGGTCGTGCCCGCGTCATTTTACAGATGGCCGATGCCGACATCCAAGAAGGCGATATTTTGGTGACAACCTCTACGGACCCCAGTTGGACACCGCTGTTTGTATCCGTTAAAGGCCTGGTAACCGAGGTGGGCGGGCTTATGACCCACGGCGCCGTCATTGCCCGCGAATACGGCCTGCCTGCAGTAGTAAGCGTGGAGAATGCCACGCGGGTTATCAAGGACGGACAGCAAATTCGGGTGAACGGAACTGAAGGGTATGTGGAGATACTTTCCTGACAGCGGCCTCTGAAGCAGGGATATCCAAAGGCTTTGTGGTTTTTTTGACGAACCTAACTTAGCCAAATGAGTTAGCTACTACCTTACTTACCCCGATTGGGTGGCACATAAAAAGTGCTTTTTCAGCAGGAAAAAGATCTACTAATTTGTGTTAACCTTCCCATAAATTATGACCCAGAATATTTAGAATATTACATTATTAAAAGGAATTTAGTAGACTTTAGCGAAATTAATAATATAACTTAATATTTAATTCTTACCCTTCCCGCAAGTTAATCTGCGGGTTTTATATTAATTATTATTTTAAGACAATTGTCCAATCTAAGGTGGGCAACCATGGGGAGGTGTTTTTCATTGGAAGAAAGCAAACAAATTTTCGATGAAAAAACTTTATTGTATATATTAGAAAATTTAAAAACTGGTTTAATCATAGTTGATGCTAATGAAAGAATATATAAATGCAACAAATCAGCAAGATTTATTTTGGATGTTTTTGCGGATAATGTAATAGGAAATAGTATCAATGAAATTCTGTCGGATAATATTAATAAAGATTCAATTGCTAAGTATATTAATTTTATAAAAAAACCAATATTCAAAGGTAATAAATTAATTGGCAATATAATTGTTTTAGAAAATATTAGTGAGATAAAACGTTTGGTTAGTGAGCTTAATAAAAAGGATAAAATAAGGGAAGAATTGGAGACAATTATTGAAAGTTCATATGATGGAGTAGCTATTACTAATAAAGATGGAATTACTATTAAAGTAAACAAGGGGTGGGACAGGTTAACTGGCTTAAAAAGAGAGGAAGTGATGGGCAAACCTCTAAAAGAATTGGTAAAATCCGGTATATTTAGTGACTCAGTAACTATGAAGGTTTTCGAATCCAAAAAGCCGGTAACAATATCACAAAAAATGAAATCAGGTAAACAAATTATGACTACTGGAAGTCCGATTTTCGATGATAATGGAGAAATATTTCAAGTAGTTATAAACATGAGGGATGTAACTGAATTAAATAAATTGAAAAAAAACTTAGAACAAACTCAAACTTTAACAGAAAAATATCTCGCACAGATTACCCAAATGAGATTGCAACTTACACGAAACGAAAACATTATTGCTGAGAGTAAATCTATGCGAGATTTATTAGATTTATCAATTAGAGTGGCTAGGGTAGATAGTACTGTCCTTTTGTTAGGTGAATCGGGAGTAGGTAAGGAAGTAATTGCAAGGTTTATTCATAGTTGTAGTCCTCAAAGAAATGAACAATCATTTATTAAAGTTAATTGTGGAGCTATTCCTGAAGATTTACTGGAATCAGAGTTGTTTGGATATGAGGCTGGAGCCTTTACTGGTGCAAAAAAAGAAGGAAAAATTGGTATGTTTGAACTTGCAGACAAGGGTGTTTTATTCTTGGATGAGATAGCAGAACTTCCATTAAGGTTGCAAGTCAAGTTGCTTCATGCTTTACAAGAAGGGGAAATTATAAGAGTAGGTGGCACAAAATCAAGAATAGTTAGTATTAAAATTATTGCTGCAACAAATCAAGATTTGAATGAATTAATAAACAATGGTTTGTTTAGAGAAGACCTATACTACCGATTAAATGTAGTTCCCATTAATATCCCTCCCTTAAGATTACGGAAAGAGGACATTTTACCTTTAGTAGCTCATTACTGTAATATGTATAATACAAAGTATAACTTAAAAAAAGTAATCTCTAATGAATTAATGGAAGAAATGATTGAGTATAACTGGCCCGGCAATGTTCGTGAACTATCGAATATGGTTGAAAGAATGGTAGTAACATCTATTAAAGACGTATTAGTAAAAGATGATTTTCCTGTTAAGCTGGATACACGAAAAGGAATTAAAAACATTTTGCTAGAGAAGAACTTTAGAAATGATAATCTACCTACTTTAAAGCAAGCTGTTGAAGAATTAGAATATAATCTTATAAATCAAGCATTAGAGAATAAAATGACTCAAAACCAAGCCGCTCAGGCGTTAGGGGTAAGTTTAAGTACTTTTATAAGGAAGTTAAGAAAACACAAATTGAATTTAAATTAGTTGATTGCAATGAATATGTTATAAATGATAATTATGTCAAATGTGATGTGTCATAAGTGGCATGCCGGTATATATTTCTAGCTCTGCTGCTACACTAAAAAGTATTTGACACCAGGTTTTATATTTAATAAGGAGAAAAAATTTAGTTCTGGCATTTTTTTTGCATGTTTTAATTTGCAAGTTAATGATATAGAAAGTAGATTATTAAAACAGTTTGAATTTTATAATGATTTCGAAAGGGGAAAGTTTATGGCTATATTACCTGAGTTTAAAAAACATTATGGAAGGCAAAATTTTTTTATTAACGGAGAATGGGTTGAACCAAAATCCAATGAAATCATGGAAAATGTTAACCCGGCAACAGGGGAAGTGATTTCCGAGTTTGCCGGAGCAATTCAGGAAGAGGCGCAGGCTGCTGTTAAAGCAGCTAATGAGGCTTTCAAGACCTGGAAGGAAGTTCCTGTGAGAGACAGGGCGCGTTATCTTTTTGACATGCGGGCTAAATTTGAAGAGCATTTTGATATGCTTTGCAGTGTCCTGGTGCAGGATCACGGTAGAACAATAGGTGAAGCAAGGGGTTCAGTAAGGAGAGTTATAGAGAATATAGAATCTGCATGCTCAGCCATATATGAGTTAAGAAGAGATAACGAGCATATGGAGCAAGTGGCTAGGGGTATTGACCAGTATCTTCATTGGGAGCCGTTGGGACCTTTTCTCATTGTAACACCCGGCAATATACCCATGCATGCTTGGTCATCCTTTGTCCCTTACGCTCTTGCTGCAGGTTGTACAGTAGTTGTAAGCCCGAGCAGACAGGACCCGGTGGCCGCAGAATTTATTTGCCGTGTGGCTCAGGAAGTTGGTTTTCCACCCGGTGTAATAAATCTTGTCCACGGAGGAAGAAAGGTAAATAAAGAAATATTGCAGCAACCAGAGATTAAAGGTGTTGGTTTTATTGGCTCTAACAGAGCAGGATGGGATTTATTTAAGTTATGTGGTGAGCTAGGTAAAACTTCTTCCATAAACGGCAACGGTAAAAATCACTTGGTTATAATGCCTGATGCTGATATTGATGAAGCAGTAAAGTTGCTTTTAAGATCCTGTTTCGGGATGGCCGGTCAGCGTTGTCTTGGTGTAGATAATGTTGTTGTTTTGGGGGATATATACGATGAATTAAAGGTTAAATTTAAAGATGCGGCTGCAAACATGAAAATGGGATATGGCCTTGATGAAAGCAATGCCTTGGGGCCGATGGCAACTTTAGCTGGAAAAGATAAAGTTATTCAATGGATCGAGCAATCCCTGTTAGAGGGTGCAAAAATGGTTCTAGATGGTAGAAATCCCAAGGTTGAGGGGTATCCCAATGGCTTCTTCCTGGGCCCCACCATCCTCGAAAATGTGCATGTCGACATGGCTATGGCCAAAGAAGAAGCATTCGGTCCGGTTGCTTCCTTAATTAAGGGTGAAAGCCTTGACCAGGTGATAGAGTGGATTAATACTAAAACAAACTTGGGGCATTCTGCTTGTATTCTTACCCAGAGTGGCAATAATGCACGAAAGTTTGTTCGGGAAGTCAATGTGGGTAATGTCGGTGTAAACCTTGGTGTCCCACAACCTTATGCTTTTTTCCCACTGGGTTCTAAAAGAGATTCATTTGTAGGAACTGCAAAATCCAGGAGGGCATCAATGAGGTTGTTTATGGATGAAAAGACTGTATGTACACGTTGGGTTTAAGATTAGTGATAGGAGTTGCAGCATGTCCCATAAAGTAATTGGGTGCTCGGTTGAGCAAATAAACGGCAGCAAAAAGGTTACCGGCAAGAGTAAATTTACTGATGACTTGAAAATGCAGGGAATGCTGATTGCAAAGGTGCTTAGAAGTAATATTCCCCACGCAAGGATAAAAAAGATTGATATTTCCATAGCAGAAAAAATACCGGGCGTAATAGCCGTTTTGACTGCCAAAGACATTCAGGGTGAAAACAGTGTAGGAATTATTATAAAAGATGAACCCGTTTTGACAGATGAAAAAATTAGACGAATAGGGGAACCTATTGCACTGATTGCAGCGGAAACAGAAGAGCAGGCTGATATGGCACTCGCAGCTATAGATGTCAAGCTAGAGGAAATTCAGGGAGTGTTTGACCCCGAGGAAGCTTTGCAACCTAGCGCTACTTTAGTCCACAAAGGCGGGAACTTGCTGGTACACAAAAAACTCCGTCGCGGAGACGCAGAGACTGCATTTAAAGAAGCTATTGTTACGGCCGAGTCAAATTATATTACCCAAATGGTTGAGCATGCTTATATAGAACCAGAAGCAGGAATTGCCTACTGTGATCAAGATAAGGTTATACTTTTGGTTTCAACTCAAGACCCTCATTATGACAGGGAGGAAATTGCACGTGTTTTAGGGATAGGACAGCACAAAGTACGAGTGATTCAACAGCCAACCGGCGGTGGATTCGGGGGTAAACTGGATATATCAGTGCAATGCCATGTCGCCCTGCTGGCCCGGGCAACCGGCAGGCCGGTAAAGTTGACCTATACACGGCAGGAGTCTATTATTGCATCACCTAAACGACATCCTTATAAAATTTATTACAAAAGTGCTGCCGGAGAAGATGGTAAACTGCTGGGGGTAAAAGTAAAAATAATTTGCGATACCGGAGCTTATGCATCTTATGGCCCGGCAGTAGTAACTAGGGCGCTGGTACATGCTACCGGCCCCTATAGTATTCCTAATGTGCATGTTGACGCATATGGCGTATTTACCAATAATCCTGTATGCGGGGCAATGAGAGGATTTGGTGTTCCGCAAATGGCCTTTGCCCATGAAAGCCAGATGGATATCCTTGCTGAAAAGTTAAACATTAGCCCTTGGGAAATACGCCGCAGAAACTTTTTAACCCCCGGGGCAATTACCGGTACCGGGCAAAAATTAGGTCAAAGTGTTGGTATATTGGAGACTTTAAATAAGGTGCAGTCTTATGTTAAAGAGCAGGGCTGGGGGAATTAGTGAAATGAAAAAAAGAGGCTGTGGGATAGGCAGTATGTGGTATGGCATAGGGAATACCGGGCTTCCTAATCCCTCGGGAGCATTTGTGCAGGTTTTAGACGATTGCACTGTTATTATACATACCGGTTGTGCTGATATTGGACAGGGCTCTACCACTGTCTTGGCACAGATTGCCGCCGAAGAACTTGGTGTGAATTTTAACGATATTAGTGTTATTTGTGCAGATACGGGGGTAACTCCTGATGCTGGTAAGACATCTGCCAGCAGGCAAACGTATATATCCGGTAATGCCGTAAGAAAAGCAGCTCAATCGGCAAAAGAAACAATCTTTAAAAAAGGAGCGGAATTGCTTCAGGTTCCTGAAGAAGAACTGATACTAAAAAATTATCAATTAAATAGTTTAAAAAATTATAATATTCAAATTTCTCTAAAAGAAATAATGGCTAAATGTCGTGAAGATGGAACATTAGTTATAGGTCACGGGTGGTTTAATCCTCAAACAAAGGGTTTGGACAAAAGAGGGCAGGGTATTCCTTATGCAACATATGCTTTTGCAACCCAGTGGGTAGAAGTTGAAGTGGACACTGAGACTGGAGAGATAGATATATTAAATGTGGTTGCCGCTCATGATGTTGGCAAAGCCGTTAATCCAATGGCTGTTGAAGGTCAAATCGAGGGTGGAAGCGTCATGGGGGCGGGATATGCCTTAATGGAAGAAATTATTTTAGATGATGGAAAAATTATTAATAGTTCTTTTTCTAATTACCTAATACCCACAATTAAGGATGTTCCGTGTGTAAATTCCATCATAGTTGAAGAGGAAGAGGTTACCGGTCCTTTCGGGGCCAAGGGGGTTGGGGAACCTGCTCTCATTCCTACCGCTACTGCTATTGCAAATGCAATTAGTAACGCATTAGGGATTCGTTTTTATGAATTGCCTATTACCCCGGAAAAGATACTAAATTCTTTGAAGACTGCTAATAATACAAACAAAAATCAGAGAGATTTTTAAATTCTAATTGATATGTTGTAGGGGGAAGCAGGTTGTACTGGGAAAAGTATCTCAAAGTAAAAACATTACATGAAGCAATGGAAATTTTAAAATTATACCAGGGAAAGGCGCGTTTGATAGCAGGTGGAACCGACCTGGTTCTACAACTACGGGAAAAGAAAAAACGGGTTTCTGTCCTGGTAGATATTAGTGACTTGCCTGAACTCCAGTATATAAAAGAAGAACATGGGCAAATCAAAATTGGTGCTATGACCACACACTCGCAGTTGGCCGCTTCCCCTTTACTGTGGGAAAAGGTGATTGTCTTGGCGCAAGCTGCCTCCAGTGTGGGTTCACCCCAAATTCGCAATGTGGGAACAGTAGGCGGCAATATAGTAAATGCACAGCCTGCCGCGGACACTGTGGTAGCCTTGATGGCACTGGATGCAAAAGTTGTGGTCTTCAATAATGATGGTGGAGAAGAGAAAATACCATTTTCAGAACTGTTTTTGGGGGTAGGAGAATCAAAGATTGATCCAACCAGTCAGTTGCTAAAAGAAATCTCTTTTTCTTTACTTCCTGAAATGCGAAGCTCGTTAGGGAGGTTAGCTCGACGCAAAGCACTAGCACTCCCTATCTTAAATATAGGAATAGTCCTTTCAGTAAATAAGAAAGAAAACAGGCTGCATGAAGCACGTATTTGTGTGGCTCCGGTAGCACCGGTACCGATGCGCATGAAAGAGGCAGAAAAAACACTTTTAAGCAGGAAACTAAGCGATGAATTGCTTATTTCCGCTTCCAAGGCAGCTTTTGATGCTGCCGATCCTAGAAACAGCAAGTTGAGAGGTAATACTGCCTACAGAAAAGAGTTGGTTAGGGTGATGACCTATCGGACACTAAAAACTGCCTTGGCCACCAGGGGAGGTGTTGGGGATGAAGCTGGAAGTATTACAGTTTGAACTGAATGCCAGAAAAGTTTCGGTAAGAGTTAAGCCGGATGCTACCCTGCTGGATGTACTTCGTGAGGATCTGGACTTAACCGGGGCAAAGCGCGGGTGTGGAGAAGGTGAGTGCGGAGCTTGTACAGTTCTTATTGATGGTATGCCTGTTGACTCCTGTATATACCCAGCACTTAAGGCAGCAGGCAAAAATATAGAAACTATTGAGGGCCTGGGTACAGAAGATAATTTACACCCCGTACAGAAGGCTTTTCTAGATGAAGGAGCGGTGCAGTGCGGCTTCTGTACACCCGGTATGATTCTAACCACTACGGCACTGCTTGCTAAAAACCAGTCTCCCTCGGAAGAAGAAGTAAAGGTTGCTCTTTCCGGGAACTTATGCCGCTGTACCGGTTATACAAAAATAATTAATGCTGTAAAGGTAGCAGCAAGAAATATAAATAAATTGTAAAAAGGGGGAGATAGCAATGGTAATAGCAATTACCAACATTGGTAAGATAGTTAGTGGAAATATAAATAAACCTCTGTTAGATGGCGACACTATTATTATTGTGGACGGTAAAATAGCTAGCGTTGGTAATAAAAAGCTACTCAGTCGATATAAAGTGGAACAAACCGTAGATGCCGGTGGGAGTACTGTAATACCGGGTTTAATAGACTCCCATGTACACCCGGTACTGGGCGATTATTCTCCCAGGCAAAAGACCGTCGACTACATGGACAGTTCGGTACACGGTGGGGTAACCACCATGATTTCCGCAGGAGAACCTCATGTTCCCGGAAGACCAAAGGATGTTGCCGGTTCCAAGGCCCTTGCCATTCTGGCTTGTAAGGCATATAAAAACTTCAGACCTAATGGCTTGAAGATACACGGAGGAGCTTTAATTTTAGAAAAAGGTCTGAAAGAAGAAGATTTTGCCGATCTAGCTAAAGAAGGAGTCTGGTTGGTCGGGGAAATCGGGCTAGGAAGTGTAAATACACCGGAAGAAGCAGGGCCAATGGTTAAATGGGCTAAAAGTTACGGTATGAAAGTAGCTATGCATACAGGTGGAACTTCGATACCTGGAAGTTCTACCGTTACAGCTGAAATGGTTATGAAAACAGAACCTACTGTAGTATCACATGCAAACGGTGGCCCTACTGCCGTTTCACCCGAAGAAATAGATAAACTTATTAAGAATACCAATCTACCATTAGAAATAGTACAGTGTGGAAATATAAAAATAGCTAATTATATTGTAAAAAAACTTAATGAAAAGCATCAATTAGATAGAATAATCATAGGTAATGATTCGCCTTCGGGCAGCGGAATTATACCACTTGGGATTCTCAGGACAATAGTGCAAATTGCATCCTTAAACGCTATACCTGCTGAGATAGCAATAGCCATGGCTAGTGGTAATACGGCAAAGGTTTACGGGCTTAATACTTCGATGATTGATGTAGGGAAAGAGGCAGACCTGGTAATTATGGATACTCCCATGGGATCTATAGGTCAAAATGCCCTTGAAGCAATAGAGGCAGGTGATATCCCTGGTGTATCGGCGGTATTCATAGACGGTAAATTAAGGGTCAATAAGAGTAGGAATACACCGCCGGCTACACGCCAAGTAGAAATAAAATAACATATTTACTTACGAAGGTGTTGCCTAATGGTAAATCTAGATACTGAAAAATGTACCGGTTGTGGGGTTTGTGAAAGAGTTTGCCCTTTAGAGGCCATTAAAGTAATTGAAAAGAAAACTTTTGTAGAAGAGCATTGTGCTCAATGTGGCGCATGTGTACGTGAATGCAAATTTGATGCGTTAAGTCTTCCCATTGAAAACGAAGAAATTTCTGTTAAGTGTACTTCTTGTCCTATTCAGTGCCAAATTAAACCGGGCTTTACCGGGGCGTGCCGCCGTTATGTCAATATAGCAGGGGCATTGATAAGAAACAGAACACTTATTACAGAACCTATTGCGGAAAAAGAAATAAATGCAGAAAGAATAAAGCGTCCTTTAATCACTGGTGTGGGAGCAGGTTCTACATATCCTTGCTGCCGCCCCGCTCCCCATATCGTTCAAGATACTGTGGATGGTGTAGAGGTAGTTACTGTAGTTACAGAAGCTCCTTTGAGCTACAGTGGAGTAAAAGTAAAAATAGATACTAACTTTTATATAGGAGAGCAGGGTGCAAAAGTCCGCAGAGATGGAAGAGTTGTGGGAATGGTAGAAACAGAAGAATACGGCTCGAAAATGATTTCCATAGGCGGAGTAAATATACTTACCGGAAAGTCCGGAATAATAGCGGCAAAAACAGTAGTAGAGGTCTGTAATGGGCAAAGAGTGAAGCTTAAAGTAGAAAAAGGAGCTGAACTGGAAATTCAAGTTGGTAAACGCCCGGTAATAAATGGTCAGGAAGACTTTAAAATGCGTGTAGGATGTGGAAGTGCAACTATAGGCATGTTCGCTCAGCAACTCGCGGAAGTTGTAGATGAGGCTATCATTTTGGACAGCCATGTGGTAGGGCTTTTATCAGAGCATTTGGCCGGGGAGCAAGTTGGACTCCACTGGAGTGGAGTAATTCCTAATGCCAGGAAGAGCACCAGGGGGCGCTATTTTGGTGAGCATGGAGACGGCTGGGGGGGTACAAATATAATTAATCCCCGGGATGCAATATTAGACATAGATATGAAAGTGGCCAAGCCGGGTATAAAAATTCTTGTTACCGAAACAACAGCCCAAAAAGCCGCTCTCTTTACCTTAAAAGAGAATGGAGCGGTAAAAGAAATTCCATTAACTTCTAAAGTAAAACAAGTTGTTAAATTAATATCTTCCAACTGTGAAGAAGCCAGGGTTTCTGCTATTTATTGTGCCGGAACGGGTGGAAGTGCCCGTGCAGGTGTTACCAAATCACCGGTGGAGTTAACTCGTGCTGTGCATCGGGGAGAAGCTAACTTGACTATCGGTGGGGCTTCTGCTTACGTGTTGCCCGGGGGAGGCATCAACTTTATGGTAGATGTTGAGAAAATTGTGCCCAAAGCATTTACTTGGGTACCTACACCGGCAACAGTTGCTCCTGTTGAATACACAGTTACAAAAGAGAAATACCGGGAAATTGGTGGGCACATGGAATATATTAAGGATGTTTCAGAAATAAAAGGTGATTAATTTTGATTACTAAATTAGGCACTGGTAAGTTTTTCCTAAACTATGGGCCTGTTCAAATGGTTATATCTGCTTTTAAAAAGGAAGAGCCTTTGGAACAAGCAATAATAGATGCAGCAGATTATGCTAAAGAACTTTTAAAAATACTTTCTGCTAATTTAACGGAAGCTAAAAGTTTAATTAATACATTGAACGGTAATAAAAAGTTTCCTAAAGTGCTGGAGCAAATGATAGAAGCAGTAAGTTCAACGGGTGATAATTCTCTGACACCCATGGCAGCTGTAGCAGGAACTTTTGCCGACAGTGTCGCCGACTTTTTAGTATCCAAAGGTGCTTCTAAAGTTATTGTAAATAATGGGGGTGATATGGCTCTACGATTGGAGAGCGGTGAAAAAACCAGAATTGGTATTATTTCTGGTATAAATAACAGTACTTACAGTTATGTTTATAACCTAAAGGCCAAAGACGGTATAGGAGGTATTGCTACCAGCGGTTTGGGAGGTAGGAGCCTAACAAAGGGAATTGCATCGGCGGTAACGGTATTCGGGCAAAATTGCCGGGTAGTAGATGCTTGTGCCACTTTAATTGCCAATTATACATTTCGGGACAGCCCGGGAATTGTAAGAATGCCAGCAGAAAAAGTCGATCCTGATACCGACATTAAAGGGCAGTTAGTTACCGTAGAAATAAGGCCCGAGCTAGAGCAAGAAATATTTAAGGAAGCGATATCCAACGGGTTAGATAAGGCAAAAATGCTATTAGATCGTGAAGTTATTGCTGGTGTAATAATATTTGCAGGCCCATATATGTCTGTCTTGCCCAAGTCCTTAATAAATCGAATGGCGCCAAGAATTAACCTGCTTAAAGGAGCTGAAGTAAATTATGGTCAGCGAGCCTAAAATTCGTAAAATATATAGCTTAGTCGAAGAAACTCATGCAGATGGGGTAAAAAGACTGGATCGGCCTGTGCGTAAATCAGCCGTAGCTATTGTTTTTAAAAATCCGTTTGTCGATACCTACCAGGAAGACCTTTCTTTGCTTTATCAATGGAGTGAGGAATTAGGGGAGACTGCTATAAAAAAGGCTATTTCAGCATTAGCTATTGAAGCTGATAAAGTAGAGAGTTACGGAAAAGCAGCTATTGTTGGTGAGCGTGGGGAGTTAGAACACTGCGCAGCGATACTTCACCCCAAATTGGGTATACCACTAAGGGGTAATGTCGGTCCGGCTAAAGCCTTAATTCCTTCTGCCAAAAAACTGGGATGTCCCGGAACAGCTATTGATGTTCCACTTCATTATAAAAACGCCGCTTATGTGCGTTCTCATTTTGACGCTATGGAAGTACGTGTTCCGGATGCACCTAAATCAGATGAACTTGTTTTAATTGTTGCTATTACTGATGGGGGAAGACCTTTCCCAAGAATAGGCGGACTAAAAGTGGAAGAAGTAAAAGGTGAAGATGGATTGAAATAACTTAAGAATAATTATGGGCGACCATGTCAAAAAGTCTTTATTGTTAAGGTAACCGTCTGAAAGGTTAGTTATTTAAAATAAAAATTATAAGGGGGGTTTGTTTTGAAAAGGAAAGGGTTATCAAAAGTAGTTTTAGGCATGGCTTTAATTTTATTGTTAGCTTTTACATTAAGCGGATGCGGTTCAGAAGAAAATAAGAATGGCGCTAGTACATCTGAAGGCAATAATGAACAAGCGGTAGAAATTCGGTTCAGTACGTGGCATCCACCTGAAAGCGAAGAGACTAAAAATGTATGGACGCCCATGCTTGAAGAGATGAAAAAAAATAGCAATAACAGAATAACATATAAACTTTTTGACGGTGCAGCATTGGGTGACCCAAAGGGACATTTTGACATTGTTCAAGATGGATTATCCGATATGGGTTATTATACGGCCACTTGGACCCCGGACCGTTTCCCCATTAGTGACGTTCTTTCAATGCCAGTCGAAATTTTAGGTAAAGATATTGCAGTTGATATTGGGAACGAAATGTACAATAGGATACTGCATCAGGATTTTCCTGATGACGTAAAGGTAACTTCATTAAATGGTTGTATCTCAGCATATTTTTGGACCACAGAACCGATAGAAAGTATCGATGATTTGAAAGGCTTAAGGATAAGGAGTCCGGGGGGATTACAAACTTCAATGATTATTGCTGTTGGAGCTGAACCTGTATTTATGCCGCTTGGGGATGTATATATGGCAATGGAGACAGGGGATATTGATGGAATAGTTACCTGCCCGCAGCTTTACGAAGCTTATAAGCTTTATGAATTAGGGAAACATGCTCTTGTAGGTTCTTTCGGTTGTGTTACTGAAGGAGTGGTTATGCATAAACACAGCTGGGAAACTATTCCTGAGGATCTTAAACCTATTGTGGAAGAAGCTGCAAATAATCCATACAAACTTACTGGTGGCTTGACTGAAGATGTTATCAATAACGTTAATTCTAATCTTGAAAAAGAAGGCGTAATATTCCACCAGCTACCAGAAGAGCAAATGAATCAATTATATTCCAAGTTTGAAAATGATGTGGTGAAAAAATGGGTCGATGACATGGAAGCTAAAGGCCTGCCTGGAAAGGAAGCTCTACTAAATTATAAAGCGGTTCTAAACAAGTATAATATTGAATTCCCTGCTTTCCCCTCTGAGTGGGAAAAAGAAGTTAAATAGTAAAAATAGGTTTTATCTGTATAACTTATATCAAGTGCCCGGGGAGTTTGTTAACTTCCCGGGCACCGGATAATAAAATTTAAAGAGACGATCATCTCCGGGAAAGGAGAAGAATAATGTCGTTGTTAAGTGCAATCAAAGAGGGAATTCAACGTTCAACTTACTATGTGTTTGTGGTTGGGATGTTTTTTTTAGTCCCCTTAATGTTTCTCACCACAATTGATGTAATCACGCGGGGTTTGTTCAGCTGGCCAATTTCAGGGGCAGTGGAATTATCTAATTATATGCTGTCAATTATTATTCTTACAGGTATAGCTTATACTCACCAAAAAAAAGAACATGCAACTGTTACTTTTATTACTGTTAAATTGCCACATCGGGTACAAGCATTTTTAACAATTATAACTACTGTCTTTTCAATGTTTGTGGCTCTTGTTCTTAGTTGGCGAGGTTGGGTTATGGCATCGGGAGCCCAGGGTGCTATTACATCAGATGTTTTGAGAATACCCCAGTTTCCATTTTTATTTATGATAACTGTTGCCGGGATTCTACTTTTTCTTGAGCTTTTAATTGACTTTTTATCATCGGTAAATTGCCTTTTTAAAGGTCAGCCGAACTCTTAAAAAAATGATCAAGTGGGGGAGAGCAATTTGGATCCAATTGTGGTGGGAATAATCGGAACGATAGCATTATTTATCCTTATTTTCTCAGGGATGCCGATAGCCTTAGCTTTAATGGTTGTAGGGATGCTTGGAATTTGGGAATTGGCTTCAGTGAGTGCTGCACTTCCCGTAGCTTCAAGAACACTATTTGCGATTGTAAATAATTATGCTTATATGGTTATTCCATTGTTTATTCTTATGGGTAGCTTTGCCAGTTTGGGAGGTTTAATAGGTGAACTTTATAGCGCTTTCGAAAAGTGGTTAAGAAAAATGCCCGGAGGTTTAGGAGCTGCAACAATTGCTGCCTCTGCCGCCTTTTCTGCCGTATCGGGATCTTCGGTGGCAACAGCGGCTGCTATGACTGGAATTGCGTATCCTGAAATGAAGAAGTTTAATTATTCTACCCGATTGGCAACAGGTACTATAGCCGCAGGTGGAACATTAGGGTTTCTTATTCCACCGAGCATCGGGTTTGTAGTTTTCGGTATGCTTACTGAACAGTCCATCGGAAAATTGCTTATTAGCGGTATCATTCCTGGAATTGCTTTGGCATTAATCTGTATAATTACTGTAGTAATTATGGTCAAACGGAATCCTGCTCTGGCGCCTGCTAATAATGAACCTATTAGTTGGAAAGAGAGATTTATTGCATTAAAAAACGTGCTTCTGACATTATTGGTCTTCTTAACGGTAATGGGAGGAATATATTTAGGTTGGTTTTCTCCAACTGAAGCTGCGGCGGTAGGTGCTTCCATGCTCTTCTTTATTGCTATTATTAAAAAGAAACTAAGTTTCAGTAATTTTTTTAAAGCTTTAATAGAGGCCACCCGTATATCTACAATGGTGTTATTTCTTGTAGTTGGTGCGTCAGTTTTTACTTACTTTCTGGGCCTATCCGGTATTCCCCGAGAGTTAGCCACGTGGGTCGTCGGACTAGAAGTATCCAGATATCTTGTTTTCGGTATTATATTAATTATATTCCTGTTTTTAGGCTGTTTTATAGATGCAATTTCAATGATGGTGCTTACTATGCCTGTGATTTTTCCGGTGATATTAGAGTTAGGATTTGACCCTATCTTTTTTGGAGTAGTCTGTGTTCTCATGATGAACGCAGGACTAATAACGCCGCCTATGGGTCTTAATCTTTATACCATTGCCGGTTGTGCGAAAGATGCTAAGATGGAAGACATTTTCTTAGGGGCTTTACCTTTTCTAATACCGATTTTACTGACGGTGTTACTTATTACTATTTTTCCTGAAATCGCGCTCTTCCTTCCCAAAATGATGTTGAAGTGAGGCGGTAGAGGGATACGTTGGAGCGCTCAAATGATATGATTCATTAGGCCCGGTAAATAAACTATTTAGGGGTCATGAAATGGAACAAGTTAGCCGAGCACTAAACATTGGCCCAAAAGATATTGTCGTTTTGGTTGGTGGCGGGGGAAAGACAACGATTATTAGCAGACTAAATCAGGAACTGCTTAGTTTAGGCTTTAAGATAGTCATAACCACTACTGCCATGATGTACCCACCGTTAAACAATCATGCCGGGTTGGTTATTATAGACAAGGCAACAGATTGGCAGCGTGATTTAATTAGAGTGTCTAATCTAAGCAAGTATGTATACGTTGGCAAAGGCGTCAGCCCCGAAGGAAAATTGACAGGCCTTTCAACACTTGAAGTTCAGCAGATGTGGGAGCTAAACTGTGCGGATATTTTTTTAATTGAAGGTGACGGCGCTAGGGGCAGGGCGTTTAAAGCACCGCGTATGCACGAGCCGGTTATTCCTGGTATTGCGACAATTGTTGTTCCGGTTATAGGTATCGACTGTATCGGCAAACCCTTATCAGAAGAGTTTTTTCACGTCCCCGGGCAGGTTAGCGCGTTAACCGGAATATGTTTGGGTGCATCAGTGACGGAAAGTGATATTGCCAGGGTATTAATGCATTCCGGGGGGTACAGGAAAGGCCTGCCCCCGAAAGCCAGGTGGGTTCCATTTATAAATAAGGTTGAAAGCAGAGCCGATGAGATCAAGGCCTTAAACCTGGCCCGGATGTTAATAGACGGTGGCACGGAGCAGGTTTTGATTGGCGCGGCCGGTCACAAAGATCCCGTCCGATTTGTTTGCCCGGACGACTTAAAAGAGGTATTTTAAATTGCTCAAAATCGAGGCATTGGTACTGGCAGCCGGTTTTTCCAGCCGAATGCCGGGTAATAAACTACTGCTTGATCTAAATGGTCAAAAACTCATTCACCATACGCTTAAGGCAGTTATGGCCAGTAAGGTAAGCGGTGTTACCGTGGTGCTGGGACACCAGAAAGAAAAACTGCGGTATGAGTTGGCTAATGATAAGTTAAATCTTATAGACAACGATAAATATCATTTAGGCATGAGCACCTCGGTCAAGGCAGGTATTATATATCTGTTAGCAAATAAACAAAACATGGACGCTGTTATGATTATGCCTGGCGATATACCGTTAATTAAAACGGAAACCATTAACCAATTGCTGCAAGTTTATAATACCACCGCCAGTTCTATTGTGGTTCCTGTGCATCAAGAAAGAAGGGGACACCCGGTAATGTTTGATAAATCCTTATTTCAGGATTTGCTGTTAATCACAGGCGATACCGGGGCCAAAGGCGTTTTGCAAAAGCATGCCCAACGTGTTAACCGGGTTTTTGTGAATGACCCCGGTATTTACAGCGATATTGATACCTGGGAGGATTACCGGGTTTACTGTAACCACGCCCTGTCGGGTGATTAAATGTCAATATTAACGGAGATATAAAATGGAACTGCGTTATAAAATCTGGCTGGATCAGGACGGCAAGGCTTTTGGGGTTGGACCCAGCGATATACTAAAACGTGTTGACCGGCTTAATTCACTGAGCAAAGCCGCCCGTGAAATAAATATGTCCTACAGTCAGGCTTGGGGTCTGATAAACAATCTGGAAGCAAGATTGGGTTTTAAACTGTTGGAGCGGGAAGTAGGCGGTAGTTACGGTGGCGGTTCAAGTTTGACCGCTGATGCCCATAAACTAATCCGTCAATATGATGACTTTCTACAGGAAGCCGACCGGGAACTAAAAGATTTGTTTAAAAAGCATTTCGATAAAAACTAGCTTTTTTTTAACCTGCGTTATACTAGTATAAGTATAACGAACAATGGCTCAGGGGTGACAGCAGATGAACAGTAATTTAGCATTGATTAAAGGAGCCGGGGATCTGGCTAGCGGGGTGGCCTGTGTTTTAAAAGGCGCCGGCTTCCGGGTGGTGCTGACCGAAACTGAGCAACCGACCTGTGTACGCAGAAAGGTTTCTTTTGCTGAGGCTGTGTATGCAGGTGAAGTAAGCATCCGGGGCATTACCGGCCGGCTGGTGGAAAACACAGCTGAAGCCAGGCGCACAATGGCCCGGGGGCAAATTGCGGTTTTAATCGATCCCCGAGGCGAGGCTCTAAATTCTCTATGTCCCGAAATATTTATAGATGCCACCATGTTAAAAAGGAATTGTGGATTGAAGCTGGATTGTGCACCCATTGTTATCGCCCTTGGACCGGGTTTTGAGGCCGGGGTGGATGCCCGTTCGGTAATTGAAACCCAAAGAGGACCCCAATTAGGTAAACCACTATACAGGGGAACGGCGGCCCCCAACACCGGTATTCCCGGGGAGGTGCTTGGCTATACAAGCCAGCGGGTACTTCGGGCACCATTGGAAGGTACTTTTAGTGTCTGTTTAAATATTGGCGACCTGGTTAATGTAGGTGATACCGTGGCCTATGTAAATGATATCCCCGTCCGGTCCTTGATCGACGGGGTTATCCGGGGGCTGCTGAAGGACGGGTTATGGGTTCACCGGGGTATGAAGGTTGGCGATGTGCATCCCGAAAAAGATAAACGGGTCTGCTATTTGGTTACCGACAAAGCATTGCTCATCGGACAGGGTGTCTTAAAAGCCATACATTTTTTAAGGCGCCTGACATCATTGACTATTAAAGGTTCTTTTTCAGGTAGCTGATTAAATTAAATGTTGGAAGCGGGGTGCAAATTAATTGTGACGGCAACTAAAGATTTATATACCAGACTATGGCAAACAATTGAATCTGGCTTGCCGGCCATAATGTACACTTTAGTCAACCAACCGGGTCTTACCGGGTTAAAGGAAGGTTCCCGTTTATTAATCCTGGCGGATGGTTCAACCCTAGGCACGCTGGGCCTGCCGCAGTTGGACAAACAGGCGGCAGACCGGGCAGGGGAACTGATTTTAAAAGGCCGCCCCGGCACTAAGATAATTCCACTCCAAGCTGCGAACCACAACAGAACTGCATATGCGGTATCAGTTTTGGAGGACTGTTATTTTTCAAATAAGAAGTTGGTTGTCTTCGGAGCCGGCCATGTTGCTTTGCCGTTGGTTGAAATGGCCGCTATCCTTGGTTTTAAAACTGTAGTGGTTGACGACCGTTCGGAATTTTGCAATTCCGAACGATTTCCAGGCGCTGATGCTTTAATCTGTAACCGGGATTACAGCTTGTCCGGGGAAGAAATAGACAGAAATACAAGCATTGTCATTATCACCCGGGGGCACAAACATGATCAGGCATGTCTTAAAGAAGCCATAAAATCGGCAGCAAGTTATATTGGCATGATCGGCAGTTCAAGTAAAGTACGACAGACATTTAAGGAACTACTGCACCAAGGTGCATCTAAACAGCAGTTGGAAAAAGTGGCGGCACCCATTGGCCTTGATCTAGGAGGGCAACAGCCTGCCGAAATAGCTTTAAGCATTCTTGCGGAGATAGTGTCCATGGATAATAACGGAAGCGGCAAGCCTTTAAAAACAGTTAAAACGGTGGTGTTGGAATGAACGCTGGAATAGTTAAAGCCATTGTAGATGCCCTTCAAGAAGGAAAACCCGCGGTTTTGGTTACCCTTTGCGAGACCCGTGGTTCCACACCTCGCAAGGCAGGAGCCAAAATGCTGGTATATTCAAATGGTGCAGCCCTCGGGACAATCGGCGGCGGACAACTGGAATACCAAGCTGTACAAGAGGCGCGCAAGGTTATGAATACAGGGGAATCTGTTTTATGGGAGCGGGATTTAGCTGATGAGGGCATGGTTTGCGGTGGCTCCGGGGTAATTTTTATCGAATGCATTAGCAGCTAAGCAAAAACTTGAAAAGGAGCATTCCAAATGAAAAAAATTCCTGTTGCGGATAGCGTGGGCATGGTTTTGGTCCATGACCTGACGCGAATAGTGCCGGGACATTTTAAGGGATCGGCTTTTAAAAAGGGGCATGTAATTGAACCCCGGGATATACCGGTGCTGCTCAGTATGGGTAAAGATCATATCTTTGTGTGGGATCCGCCCGAAGGGCATATTCACGAAAATGAGGCCGCCCTTAGAATTGCCGGGGTGGTTGCCGGAGACGGTGTGGATTACGGTGAACCACATGAAGGTAAAGTGAGCTTTAAAACCAGGCGAGACGGCTTGTTGAGAATTAACCGGAATGGAATTGACCAGATTAATTCGGTTTTGAATATGTGCCTTAGTACTTTGCATGATCATACGCCCGTAAAAAATGGTAAGACTGTTGCAGCCACACGGGTTATACCCCTGACCATTGCGGAAGAAGCCGTGCTGGAAGTAGAAAAGCTTAGGACAAAACACGAATGGTTGATTAAGGTTGTACCGTATCAACCTCTGTCAGTGGGCGTTGTAATTACCGGCAACGAGGTATACTACGGTCGTATAAAGGATGCCTTTGGACCAACATTAAAAGATAAAATGGAGAAGTATGGTTGTAACATAACCGAGCAAGTGTACACCCCTGATGAAATTGAAAAAATAACTGAAGCCGTATTAAAGATGCACCATAACGGACGCCGGCTAATCATGGTTGCGGGGGGCATGTCCGTTGACCCTGATGATACCACCCCGGGGGCGATCAAAAACACTGGAGCCAACATTATAACCTATGGTTCGCCTGTGCAGCCGGGAGCAATGTTTATGCTGGCCATGCTTGGTGAAACAATTATTTTGGGGCTTCCGGCTTGCGTTATTTACTGCAAGGCAACAATATTTGACATTTTACTGCCGCGCATCTTAGCCGGGCAAACGGTTACCAGGCAAGACATAGTCCAACTTGGCGTAGGCGGTTTATGTGAGAGTTGTGATTCTTGCAGTTACCCTCATTGTGGTTTTGGTCGGGGTTAAATAACATATTGAACTATTTCTTTCCATACAAACATGACGGGCTATGCGTTGCTTACTCATTTTATAAGCTAATGTTCACTTACCCACTTACGCACATAATTCAAAAAAGCAAGCACGGCTGGATATGAATGCATATCTTTAACCGAAACAATATGGCAGTATACCGCAATTGTAGATTGGCCAGCTTCAACCCTGCACAAGGTTCCCGATTTTAATTCTTGCTCCACCGCATGATGCGGCAGAAAGGCAACGCCCATCTGCTCTAACACCAGCTGCTTAATAGCTCCGGAATCGCTTACCTCCGCTTGATTCTTAAACCTCAATCCTTCTTCAACCAGGTATTGCTCCACTATATCCCTGGCCGCAGATCCCTTTTCTCTCCAGAGCAGCATCTCACTCTTTAAATCGTTTGCCGTAACATTCGGTCGGGCCAGGGGGTGCTGCGTAGAAATAACCAGTAGCAACTCTTCCCGAAAGATGGATTCCATATGCAGCGTCGGGTTTACTATGTTTCCGGCTGTAAATCCCAGGTCCAGGTCTCCGCAGGTGACCATGCGCTCGATAGTGGAACTGTTGGCTAATAATAACGATACCTCAATGTGGGGGTGCATTTGCTGAAAGCTTTTCAGCACCTGTGGAATTAACCGGCATCCTATGGTAATACCCGCACCCAAAAAGACCTGGCCGCGTTCCAGGTCTTTATATTCTGCTATTGTCCTTTCAGCCCGGACTACCAAATGAAATATACGGTCGGCGTAATCGAACAGGCTCCTGCCGGCGTCTGTGAGTTCCACTTGACGGCCCCGTTGCACAAACAAATTCATGCCCAGGCTTTTTTCCAATGCCGCCACCTGTCGTGATACGGCGGGCTGGCTAATGGCCAGTTCTTTCCCGGCCCGGGAGTAGTTAAGGTGCCTGGCCACGGTGTAAAAGGTTTTTAGGTGATATAAATTTAATTCGCTCATTGTCTACCCGGCCCCCGGTTATCTATAATTTAAATGCATACTACTTATGTATATCTTGCATTTTAATTATAGTATATCCTGTGCTAACCTGTAAACAGCAACAAGGCTAGTTGTAACTGTTAAACGTAAGCTCTTTCTAATGAAGAATGCGGCAATTTGCTGAGTAAGTTAAAATCTAGATGTTCGTTTACTTTAAGTATTTAGTTGTAATGGATCGTTCTGGTGGTATCACTCCGCTACTCTATGAAAATGGTGTTTTCGCTGCGTTTATACCTTGGACGCGGAACATATTACCTGGAAGCATACTAGCTATGCAAAATAATCATTTGTGTTATGCTTGCTAAATGTGCTATTTTAAATTAACCAAATTAAAAAATACCTTCAAAAATTTAGCTTATCGGAGGTGAAGCTAGTCCAAAGTTACCATTATTAAATTTCTTGAATCCCCGTAAAACTCTACAACTAAGTATATCAAAAGGAGTATGCATATGAAATTTTCACCTTTTAAATTTCAGTTGCCCTTAGCTGCAGGTGGTGTTGCACTAATGGCTTACAATTTATTACTGCTTGCATTGCCTCATGGAGAAGGAGTATTTACAATATCAAATATTGCATGGGGTAAATTGACTTTGGGTCAAACTGCCATGTATTACCCTTTAATCACCATTATGTTGCTATTAACTATCATCAACCTGCTTACTATTAGTGTTTTTATCAAACAACTTATGACGTGGCTTTTCAATAAAGAAGAGTATACAGAATTTATGAGCGGCCCACCAACACAGAGTATCGGTTCTTTTGTACCCATTGCCTCTTTGTCTATGAGTGCTTGTGTGATTTTCGGTCCCGCGACTTTCTTTATTCCTCAACTAGCAGCTAATATGCAGTCGCTAATGTTGCCAGGTTTAATTTTTTACGGGTTCCTACTGTTTATGCTGCTTGCGCTCGAACTTAAGCTTATCAAAGTCTGGTTTAGCCGGCCACTTGATGTAACTAAACTAAATTTTGTATGGTTGCTGGACGTTTTTGCATTCGGTTTGGTTAATTTAACGGGTACAGGAATTGCCGCCATGTCAAGCGACCGGGTAATCTCATCAACAGCAGCCTTTGCTTCATTTTTAGCTTTAACTATTGGGGTTTTCTTGTTAATTACTAAACTGGCCTATTTAATTTACCTACAAATAAAAGCAAACGATTTATATCCAAAACCAGTTCAGCCAAGTTATTTTATTATGGTTCCCATTACCTGTCTGTTTGGGTTTAGTTTCTACAGAATTACACTTTATTTACAGACGTATTTTGAATTTAATGTAGAAGTCTTATCATTCTTCTTTATTAATTTTTCTTACGTCATCACTATTGGTTGGATTATTTTTAGTTTAAATTTGATCAGCGATTACTTAAAAAACTATTTTCATAAAAGTGATTTTTCACCAACCCAATGGAGTATGGTCTGAGCTCTGGTTGGCTCCCAAGTTTTGGGGGTTTATGTTTGGGGAATTTACTATCCTAGCGTAATACTATTAGCTTTGAATTATGTAAGTATAATACTTGCTACAATATTATTTGTCTTTATTACTTTAAAATTTAATCAGGCCGAAAAGAAAAATAAATTAATCATGGAAAAGGTTAAATTAGCCTAATTAACTTCCCAATGCGCTAATACGAGAGGAAACAAACTTTTTACTGCGGCTTTTTAATGCTAATCACTTATCTTTATGTTACATTTATATTAGGGTTAATTTGGCCAATCTATAAACAGGCTCTAAAGGTATGGGGTGTGAATAATGAAGAACCAACCGTTAAACGTGAAGCTTACATCTTATTCTCCGGGTTCGGGGTGAGCATGCAAGATAGGTCCTGCGGACCTGGCGCAAGTTTTGCGCTGCCTGCCACCGGTGAGAGACCCCAACGTCCTGGCCGGCCGGGATGATAACGCTGCGGTTTACAAACTTAATGATGAATTGGCCATGATCCAAACTATTGACTATATCACCCCGGTGGTTGACGACCCCTACCAGTTCGGGATGATTGCCGCGGCCAACGCGCTAAGCGACATATACGCTATGGGAGGCAGACCGGTAACCGCCCTTAATATCATCGGGTTTCCCAACCAGAGTCTACCTTTATCCATCATGGAGGATATCATTAGGGGAGGCGCGGATAAAGCAGCCGAAGCCGGTGTTACCATAGTCGGCGGGCATTCCATTACCGACAGCGCGCCCAAATACGGCCTGGCGGTTACCGGTTTTGTAGACCCGGGCCGGATGGTGGGAAAAAACGGTGCCCAACCGGGAGACCGGTTGATTCTCACTAAACCGCTAGGTGTTGGGGTAATCACCACCGGTATCGACCATAAACTGGTGCATGAAGACCAGGTGGCAAGAGTTACTGATATCATGCTGACACTAAACCGGCGGGCTTCAGAAATTATGTTGGAGGTTGGAGTCAGCGCCTGTACCGACGTGACAGGGTTTGGGCTGCTGGGGCACCTGCGAGAAATAGCCGTTGCCAGCGGGGTAGGGGCCCGGGTAAATGTATCCGCAGTGCCCGTGCTTCCGGAAACGGAAAAGTTGGTCCGGGCCGGCGCGGTGCCCGGGGGCACCCACAACAACTACCGCTATCTCCGTGACACGGTGCAGTGGGACCCAGCGCTGTCAAGTGAGATGAGGCTGATTCTGTGTGACCCGCAAACCTCCGGCGGGTTATTGATGGTCGTGCCTCGGGAAAATGTGGACCGCCTGCTGGCCGCTTTACGCAAAGACCAAGATGTAGTGCTGGCGGAGGAAATAGGTGAAATAGTAAGCGACCCCGGGTTGATCATTGTCAGCGCCTAATAAGGCAGAGGTTTATTTTAGTTCTTCGTATGACAAATCTCTATTCATTCTTCTTGCTAGTTCGCTTGCATATTTTAATCCTAACGTAGATGCATTTGACCTAGCCCAGTCTGTCAGTTTAGTTTTGCCTGCGGGGGGAGCGTTGGAATAAAGTAAATCTGCTTTAAGCCCTTTAATTTCTTCCCAGGTAATCAATACATCCCCCATAAACTTACCGATTATCCATCCGGCAATATAGCCAATGCTATCGGGCACTGAAATAATTGGCCTTTGAACCCCGATGATTTCACCGATTTCTTCAATCAACGCCCTGTAAGTAAAAGTCTCCGGTCCAATTGCATCGATGATGATATTCTCGTTTTTCATCCCCTGTTCAACTGCTAATGCTGCTAAATCATCAACATAAATTGGCTGTAAACGATAATCACCCTTACCAAATATTGCAACCGACGGGAAATTTCTAATAATCCAAGCGATGTTGTTGATTAAAATATCCTCTTTCCCAAAAAGCACTGTTGGGCGCAATATGGCATTTGAAATTCCGGATTCAATAAGAGCTTTTTCTAATCTAGCCTTACCCTTAAAGTACTCTAAATTTGATGATTCAGATGGGTTTGTAATACTTATATGCACAATTCGCCTAATACCAGCGTTTTTAGCCGCATCGAAAAGTCTTAGCGTATTTTCGACGGCACTTGCATGCTTGAAGTTGCTATGATTGAATCTTACCCAGTAAGTATTGTATAACACATCTGCACCCTTAAGTGATTCTGTAAGTTTCTCGTGACTATCAAAGTTAAATGGGTATACTTCCACTTTGTTACCGAATGGATTAAATCTATTAACTGAATTGGTCAGGGTTCTAACACTATAGCCGGAATCAATCAGCCGCTTGGCTATATACTTACCAGAATAGCCGAAGGCTCCCGTAACAACATGAATTTCTTTGCTCATTAATATTCATCCCCCAAAAGCCAAACCTATTCCAATGTTATAATATTTAAGGATTGGGGTCACTATTTCCTTCATGTACACTAGCTGGGGAAGCCATATGACGACTAAAGGCCCTCATAAAAAAAGAAAAGCCCGGCATTCCCGGGTTAATTCATTTTCATTAAATGTTGGAATTTCAATCATATTTCAATCATATTTCAGTCATTGTAAATAATAAGGGTACAAGTGTATACTATAGTTTTTGCTTGTGAGCGAATTTCTAATTAGCTATTATCATATTGCAATCTAAATTTGTCAGATATGACATCCAAACAATCGGCAACGACAGCACATATACAGTCACAATCGACGAAAACAAATTTCCTATCTGTCGTAGTTACTAGAATATTGCCATGAACAGCCACGATTTTCACCGGCTCTTTGTCTCCTGATTTAAGTATTATAATGACTCTTTCGCCCTCTAATTTCTTTAAAATGCCGCATACTGTATCGGGAATATATTGAGTTTCAGAAATAGGTATTACCTCCCTTACTATTTTTTGATATTTTATGTTGACAGGTGGAAAGTGTTACTGACAATAATCCCAAACCCATAACTAAAATGTTACAGTTGTAATAATGAAGGTAGTAAATATAGAAATAAAAATGTAGCCCGGGAGTTAAAAGCTTCCGGAAAAAAAATCGTTGCCCCATGTGGGATGAACTGTGGAGTATGCGTCAGCTAGTTGGCGATGAAAAACGACTTGAATAAGCAGGGATTTAGAAAGACGTACTGCGCCGGCTGCCTGTAACGCGGTAAGAACTGTACCTTCATGAAAAATAAATGCACCAAGTACCTCAATTACTCACTGGCAACACTCTCCAACTAATGATATTATAACTGTACAGTTGTACGTTATACTGATTTGGTTTGCCATAAATGCTTATAATCAAAAAACTTTTGTTTAATAGAACTACATTACTCGGGAGAGTGAAATATAAATGGGCCTTAAGGTTGGCGTGTTTACAGATAGTTACAAACCATATACCAGCGGAGTTGTTCGTTCGGTTGATACTTTAAAGCAAGAGCTAACAAAAATGGGCCATGAAGTTTATATTTTCGCCCCCTGTTATTATGGCAATAGCCAAAAAGAAGAATCCGGTGTTTTTAGATTTATATCGATACCCGCACCCACCAATCCTGAATTTAGCTTAGCCATACCATATTCATTAACTATAAATGATACTATAAAAAAACTACAACTAGATATTATACACGTTCATTCACCTTTTTTACTTGGCCGTTTGGGGGCCTACTACGCAAAAATGCATAATATACCACTAGTGTTTACATTTCACACTTTTTATGAACAATATGTGCATTATGTACCCTTTGGTGAAAAAATGACCAGAAACATTGTAAAAAAGTTTTGTTCTGAATTTGGTAATAACTGTAACACTGTTATAGCACCCTCTATAGCGGCTCAAAAATATCTGCAGGGAATTGGTGTTAGAGTTCCCATTAAGGTTATACCTACAGGTATCCCTGTTGAAAATTTTGAGCAAAATGACCAATTATGGCTGCGTAAAAAATATAATATTTCTCAGGAGAGTATAATACTCCTGTTTGTTGGAAGATTGGGAAAGGAAAAGAATGTGGGTTTTATTCTTGACGTTTTTAACAAATATATAGTTAAAAAAACTGATGCTACCTTAGTTGTTGCTGGTGGCGGACCGGAAGAAAGCGCTCTAAAAAGGGTTGCCGAACAACTTAATATTGCTCACAAAGTTATATTTACTGGTAATCTCTCAAAACATGAAATTATTAGCTGTTATTACGGAGCAGATATTTTTGTATTTGCATCAGTAACTGAAACCCAAGGTTTAGTAATAAGCGAAGCTAAAGCGGCCGGATTACCTGTAGTAGCTATTAATAAAAACGGAGCTTCAGAAATGATTGAAAACGGTCATGATGGCTTTTTAACTGATTTAACCCCACAATGCTTTGCTAATAGAATTATGGACTTAATTGACAATTATACATTGCGCCATAAAATGGGTGCAAATGCAAAAGAGAGCGCCGAATTAATATCGTCTTATAATTGTGCTTTGCGTATGGTTTACTGTTATTTGAGTTTAATGGATAGGACGCGTCCCGGTGAGTGCGGGCGAGATAATAAAACAAAACAAGGGCCTGACTGCTGTAAAGGAACCATGTGGTCTGTCAAATCTCAGTAATAACTGGATAGACGTTTTATTTACTCCTATTAACCTGTTAATATAATAGATAGATTATATTGCATGCAGGTAAGCTGTTTTTTTATAAAGGGGGATTGGATAAGTTACTATGGATGACGGCTTGTCATTCAGTATGTTAACTGCGTTTCAGATTGTGTTGGCTCTATTTCTGGTGTTTTTAAACGGCATGTTTGTAGCAGCTGAGTTTTCTTTTGTTAAGGTCAGGCCCACGCGTCTGGCCCAACTGGTGGATGAAGGCAACAAAATGGCCAAAACCGCCCAGTGCTGTGTTAAAGACATCGACGCCTACCTATCGGTGTGCCAGCTTGGCATTACCGTTTCCAGCCTTGGTCTGGGCTGGCTGGGTGAACCGGTGGTTGCCAAGCTGCTTGAGCCGCTGATGTTTTTATTGGGTATTACCTCTCCAGCGGCCATTCATTCCATTTCTTTTGTTATCGCCTTCTCCCTGGTAACTTTTATGCATGTGGTTTTTGGCGAACTCGTGCCTAAATCCCTGGCCATACAGCGGTCTGAAACAGTCATCCTATGGTTGGCGAAGCCGATGCGTTTTTTTTATTTTATTTTTTACCCGGGGGTTATAATATTCAACGGCACCGCCAACCGTATTCTAAAACTTTTTGGCGTAGAGCCCGCCAGCGATCATGAAGAAAGTCATAGTGAGGAAGAACTGCAAATGCTGGTTCAGGAAAGCTATCAGGGTGGGCACATGGATAAAGAGGAGTGGCGCCTACTACAAAATGTATTTGATTTTGAAGATAAAGTGGTTCGGGATGTAATGGTGCCCAGGCCGGAGGTAGTGTTTCTTAATTTGACCAAGGCCCTGGAGGAAAATATTGATATTGCCAAGAAATCCGGCCATACCCGTTTTCCCCTCTGCGAAGGCGACCGAGATAACGTGTTAGGGTTAATTCATATTAAAGACCTGTTTAGTTTAGAAGCAGATGTTGGGTTAAATGACGTGCGCCGCAATATTATGCTGGTGCCTGAAGGTATGCCGCTTGACCAACTGCTGCATAACTTCCAGCAGCAGCATCAACACATGGCTCTGGTCGTAGACGAATATGGAGGTACTGCCGGTATCATAACTATGGAAAACATACTGGAGGAACTGGTGGGGGAGATCCAGGACGAATTTGACCATGAACAGCCGCAAATTCTTGTTGAGGACGAAAAAACCTACCTGGTAGACGGCCGGCTACTATTGGATGAGGCCGCACAAACATTTAACCTGCCGGTAGGGGATGAGGAAGAATATGATACCCTTGCCGGGTACATGTTTGGCCGCCTAGGTAAGAAGCCTCGAGTTGGTGACACAGTGGAATTGGGTAGTTTTAAACTCGAAGTAGCGGAAATGAAACGCCTAAGCATTCGTCGCATCAGGTTGCGAGTGTTGCTGGACGATACGGAAGTAATTAACGAAGCGGTATAAGACGGTATGGGAACCTTATAAGCTATTAACCGCCTTTAGGCGGTTAATAGCTTAATGGGTATTTACCCCAGCTTATCACCGCAAACCAGCATATTCCAATCCAAATTTCATTTTTCCTTTTGATGTACTTTGTGTTCCGGAATAATTAGCCGGGTATTTACTAACTGCACCTAAAGAAAGTGGTTAGTTTAACACTTCAAAATCAACATACTCCGTGTGGCTATAACCCTCAGGGTCACATTGAAAGGCGTAGCATGTAAAATCTCCCAAGCTTTCAAAGGAGCCCTGGTCAGTTTCCCGGGTAACAACCTTCTCCCCACCGCTGTAATGAAATGTTTCCGGAGATCCGGAAATGGGATAGGCACGAAAATTAAACTCTGCGCTGCCTGCTCTTTCCAGATAGCCTTGCAGTTGGTCTGGCGTCCGAAAGCGGATATGAGGTTTTTGTGACCCATGTTTGTTCATGAAAATCCCCTCCTAGCTTTAGGATACCAATTCAAAGCGAAATTATCATTTCTGCCCGATAAAATTAAAATAAGCCCCCGCCGTTTCTTTAAGGAACGGCAGGGGCTTAAGTTTTTACAGCTGTAGGTAAATGCATTTTTTCCTCCTTACCCAAACTCTACTTTGTAACATGCAGGGCTAGCTTATTATGTCTCATTTGCTTGTTGCTTTCATTATTGCGTCGGTTTATATCACCACGCGATAATTCGGCGCGGACAACCTCGGCCTGGTAAAAAGGCTGTTCCAAGTTTTTTTCCATCCACCGGGTAAAATTTTGCAGAGCTTTCATTTTTAACACCCTTTCATTTAATTCTGTCTAAAAGTGATTCCTTAGTCATATATTATCTCCCTTAGTTGCTGTTAGAAAGCTTTTTGCTCCGAAATGCTAATTATCGTAGTCGAACTTTTCACAAACCATTTTTTGATTACAAATTTTTATCCAGCAAGACAAATTCCCGGCCCGGTTGGGCGTTAAACCACCCGGCCAATTTCTGCGGCGGCATGTTATGTTCCATAATCCAAGCAGCTTCAGCAGTTTGATATCCCTTCCTGAGCAGATTATCGGCCAGATGAGCCCCCATCGCCGCCCCGATGCCCTGGCCCTGCAGACCGGGGATGACGCCAATGGAGATTATCCGGGCCCGGTTTATTTCCCGCCCTTTAAGTGCCTGGTTCAGGTCGGGCAGACATATCAGCAGTCCCACCGGATCCCCGGCAGGGGTTTGGGCGATAATGATTAGCTCGTGATCAAGGTAGGGGAGATAATCACGGAGCATTTCATGATCATCTGCCAGGGTCCGGGGAATATAGCCGTTCTGGCCGGCAAAAATCATATTTTGCATTTGATTAAAGATTAGTAATTCCCCCGGCCAATTGTTACGGTTAAACTCCCTGGTGCTGAAACCGTCAGGTTTAACCTGCCGTTGGACTACCGTGTCACGCGTAAAATAAAAGGTGCATGTTTTATATTGCTTCCGGTAGCCCTGGCTTTCCAATAACCCCAGGTAGTAGGGGGGATTGTGGTTGGTTAAAACAGTTTGCGGCAGATGGAAACCACTCACCAACAGCCCGGCCAGCTGGTTATCCACCTTGGGTGCCAGAACTGACCTGGCGCCGGCCCCGGCAAGTATTTCTTCGCATCTTTTAATTACACCCAGGGCCGCATGGGGGTTGTTCGGCAAGGCCTCAAAAAAACCGATCCACCCCTGGGGACGCCCTAATTTATCTACCGTCCCGTTTGGCAAGATAGCAACTGCCCGGGCTGCGGGAAGTTGGTCTTCCATAGCTATAACGGGATAGATGCTGATATTCCCCTTAAGCTTTGACATTGCATACCTTTGTTGGAAAGCTGCTTTTGACTCAGGCACCCACACCGGATCATTTTTATAAACCTCGGCGGCAACCGCAAAGAACTTGTCCAGGTTACACCGGTCATCGGGGCCCTGGATATCAATAATGGTCATCTTTAAAATCTCCTGACGACGCGAATCAGCTTGTTTGATTGTGGATTCCGTTCCGGTAATTTAGTATTAAAACTAACCCGGCCAAGCTGGCCCCCTATTTTTTGGGCCCATTGCTGCAGGTTATCGCAAACAGCATTTTGAATATCAGCCAGGCCGGCTCCTTCTTTAACCACCAGTCTTATTTCAATTGACCCAAGGGCATGTTGGATGGCCTGGTATTCCAGGATATCATCCGAGGCTCGGATAATCGAGCGCTGTACATAGTCCGGGAACAGGAAACGGACTTTACCATCCGGCCCGGCCAGGTGGAATATATCATCGGCCCGGCCATGTATTTTTTTAATCACCCTAAAACATGACCCGCAGGTACACCCCCGATGGTCAATCTCCAATAAATCATTAAGGGCATAACGAATAATTGGCTGAGTTGTCCTATATAGGTCGGTTAGCACAACTTTTTTAGCGTGGCCCAGACTGTCTCCCGCTTCCTGCTCCTCCACCAGCACGATGTCCTCATTAATATGCATGTTTCCGGCCCGACAGGTGGAGCCGATGAACCCCTCGGCCCCCTGGTAAATCTGAACCACCGGAGCCCCGAAGGTCTCCTCCAGGCTGGTTTTGGTTTTACTTTCCAACACTTCCGCGTAAGCAATTATTGTCTCTATGGGGGGCCGGATCAAATCCCGGCGTGCCGCCAGCATGGCCAGAAGCGAAGGGGGGCCGGCCAGGATATTCAGCTTCTTTTCGTTAATCAGCTCGACTAGTGCTTCCGGCGAACGGGTATAGTCCACATAGACCAGTTTGACCCCGAACGACCCAACTTCCATATAGGCCGGGTTATTGGTGCGAATGGCAAACAGAACCCGGTACGGTTTTTTCACCTGTCGGGGAATCCCGTTACGGGCCCATAGCAAGCAGCCGTACAACTGCCTTTCGTCCTGCGCAAGGAGCGTCAAACCTTTATTGCCCGAGGTACCGGAGGACAGTCCGACTGAGAACTGCCCGCCATACAAACCCGGGGTACCTCTAGGATCCTGATTGTTTAAGAACTCCATAAGCTCATCTTTGCTTAAGCCGGCCGTATTTAGCTGATTAAAATGCTCCATCATGGTTGCTTTATCCATCAATGGGACAGCTGTCAGCGAGAACTGTTGCGGCCCGGCCAACAGGCGGTTATAGTACGGTGATTGTTCGGCGGCATGTTTTAGTATCCAGCTGACCCTTTGCTCCTGGTGCTTTTGGAGAGTGTCTTTATCCCACCCGTAAAATTGTTTATTAAGCCGGCGTACCAGCCAGAGTTTGGTCAGCATATTCATTTTTTTTGCTCCAATGCAGCCCTTGCTTCCAGGTAAACCTTACGGGTAATTTCATATTTTTGCAGCACCAGCACCGCGGCAATGAGAAACAAGCTTGGAATGGCGAAAAAGGCCAGCTTAATGGCCAGTAAGGCCGAACCGTTTTGCACGGCTGCTGTTCCAGCATAACCTGATAAGTTAAGCACCGCCCCCAGGATTAGCCCGGCCACGGCAACTCCCAATTGATGCACGGTAATCCAGAGCCCAAAGAAAACCGACTCGTGCCTTTCCCCGGTTTTGTAATGGTAAAAATCAACTAAGTCCGGTACCAGCGAATAAGGGATAAATAGATATGCCGACATGGCCAGGCCAAGAAAAACACAGCCAATCAAGAAGGGCGTAACGGTGTTTGCACCAACTAAAAGACCGATGGAACACAGCACCAAGGCCACCATGATGTTGGAGAACAACAGCAAACGTCTTTTATCATATTTTTGGGACAACTTGTTCCAGACGGGAATGGCGGCAGCGGATGCAGTGATGTACAGCGCCATGCCGATGGTACTGATACCTTTATCGCCCAGGATATGTTCGGTGAAATAAGGCAGGGAGGCAATTAAACAACCCGTTGCTATAGCCCCCAGGAATTTTAAAGCAAGTAAAATCAAAACATTCTTTTCCCGGATTAGCGCCAGGTAATGGCCATAACCGTACTCCGTTGGTGCCGCGCTGGCGGTCTCTTCTTCAACGCCTTTAATACTGTAACTGGCGACAAGCAGGCAGATAACGGCGAAGCAGGCAAAGCCGGCAGTGATGGTACGAAGCCCCAAAACCTCGTCGGTGAACGATGAAACCAGCATTGCGGCACCACCTCCGAGGATGGTGCCCAGGGTGGAAAAAAAAGCCCTTAAACCGGTAATTTGGGTTCGCTCATCGTAATTCTTGGTCATTACCGGAACCATAGCCATGTAAGGAACCACTACCATAGTGTAAGCCGTTGAAAACAATATTAAACTGAGTACCGCCATGATAAACTGGGCGGTTTCATTAACAGACGCCGGAATCATCCACAGTAACATAAAGCTGAGCCCAAAAGGAACCGACCCCAATAGGATATAAACTCTTTTCCGGCCCCAGCGGGATTTAGTCCGGTCGCTGATAATCCCCATCAGCGGGTCGTTGATACCGTCCCACAGCTTACCGATAAAAAACGCTACCCCCGCCAGCATGGGGTTCATGCCTACAATGTCGGTAAGGTAGTACATAAAGAAAAAACCTACCGCGAAGTAGGAAATTGATATGCCCAGATCTCCAGTTGCGTACCCCAGTTTTTTATGTAGTTGCATGTTGACCTCCCCTGAATGTTATTTAATTTAGCTAAAAAGTAAATTTTTCCTCTTTTTTCTCTTAATTCAATAATAGTAACTCAGTTTGTCATTTTTTGATCAGGATTTTGCTCCTGATTATTTTTTGTTGCCTATGTATGGAATTGTTTCATTATATTGGCGAGTATGTTATTATATATTTGACATATGTTCATAAGGGCGGCCGGATCATTTGCATTTTCCAATTGATTAACTAGTTTATTATTTAAATTTGGTTAATACGGAGTGAGCAAGATGATGTTGTTATCCACCTGCAACCCAGAAGATGTGTATTCGGTAACCGAGGTGCAAAAATTAGCGCATAAAACCGTGGAGCAGGCTATTTTTGTTTTTGGTGGGGGCAAGGAGTTAACTGTTTTATGTGGTCGAAAGTTCGGTGAAACCCAAACCATGGCTCCTTCAATGCACATGATCACCAGTCTGTTGGTCAACATGCCATTTCAGTTACAGGAGGCCATCGTCTTTCATAACCACCCTCGGTTGCCCTGGCACGGACAGGTAATTCCTTCCGATGATGATATGGCATCCACCGAATTACTGAAGTGGCAGCTGGCGCTCCTGGGAATTAAACTGCTGGATCACGTTGTACTCACCGGGGACAAAAAACGCTCGATGTTGGAGATGGGCCTCTACGACAACAAGGCGCTGAAGATTAAAGGCCTGGAAATAAAACGGTTCTTGTATTGCTTTTTGGTTCAGCTATCTGCCTCTCTGGAACACCAGTCCGCCCTGGAACAAGTAGTGGCCGTGTTGGAAAGAAAACTCGCCTTGTGGGACGTTTTTTACCAGCAAAGTTTTATGGAGCGGCTAAAAAACAAAAAACCGCCCGCTGGCGATTTTAAGTTGGCGCTGATTAAAACCTCGGATCCTCTGATGAAGGGTTTAATCGATGCCCTGGTTCAACTCGAGGATTACAGGTCAGTAACAGTAAAGCCGGATAAAATTTTGCCCTTTGGTTCTGAATTACAAAGGAGAATCAGAACCAAAGAATACAGATTCAGAGAAGATGCTGTCTAATCAAGGGTGCCCGGAAAAAAGCTTGTCATCCTGAGCGTAGCGAAGGATCTAATCTTTAAGATTCTGTTTTATTCATAGCAATGTCATAAACTCGTGTTATTATTTACCTTCCATAGTCAATGGTAATCGCGCCCCGCTCGCCAACCGGAGCCGGTTTTCCACCTCGTCCCAGTTAACCAATTGCCACCACGCCCGCACGAAATCCTCGCGCCGGTTTTGATAATCCAGGTAATATGCGTGCTCCCATACATCCAGCACCAGGATCGGAATGCCTCCCCACTGGGTAAGGTTCTGGTGTTTTTCTACGGTTAGGATTTCAAGACGACCCCAGGCAGGATGCCATGCCAAAACGGCCCACCCCGACGCTTCCACTTTAATGGCGGCCTGGCTAAACTGTTCCATAAGGGCGGTTAAGCCGCCAAAATAATGGCCAATCTGGTTCATAGTTAAAGGTCCCGGCTGGTTGGCACCACCAGGGGCCATGACCGTCCAGAAGATGCTGTGCAGTATGTGCCCGGATCCGTTAAAGGCCAACTCCCTTGACCAGTGTTTGACCATCTCAAAATTTCTTGCGTGCCGGGCTTCAAATAGTTCCAGCTCCGCCCTGTTTAAGCCATTAACGTAGCTCTTGTGGTGCATGTCATGGTGTATGCGCAGCGCGTCCGAGCTGATTACCGGTTCCAGGGCATGATAAGGATATGGTAGGGGCGGCAGTTGGTGGCCGCCGTGCGGTACTAGCGGCGGTTGATACAGGTTTTGCTGGTTCATGTTTATCCCTCCATTGGAATTAGGCTGGCTTATTTGCAACCATTTTATTCCTTCCGGTAGCAACGCGTTACGCGAAGGAAGAAAAAAATATTCCGTCAGAATGTGGGATATGGGGTCTACTCCTAAGCAATGATTAAAATGGAAGGATGGTGTTTTGGCGTATATGCCAGCAGGCGCCCTGGGATAGGGCGCCTACTGGATGCAATTAACCTATCGCGATAAGTTGTTTAAGGTTTAGCCGGACTACTTCTCCCGCAACGAAGGGACCGGTAGCAGCAGTAAGTCTAAGCTGCAGAAAATTATCTTCCACATCAACAATTTCGCCTGTAAACACGTCGCCGTTAATCATAAGGATGTTTACAGTTACACCAGTTGCAAAATTTAGCTCGGGGGGAATTGACATGACCTAACATCGCTCCTTTCAAATTAGTTTTCAGCTAATTAACCGATGGCCAAAATGCTATCGATATCCAGTCTAACAATTTGTGAGGCTACATATGGTGCCGATGGTTCCAAAAGTCTCACCATCAGGAGCTTTTTAACCGGTTCCGCGATACCTGAAATAACACTGCCATCCGGTAGTATAAAGCTGGTTTCCATTCCAATCATTTCTCCGCTAAAAACCTGACCGTTGTTCATCGTAATAACTACTCTTACACCTGGTGGGAAAAATAGTTCGGGAGGTATTAACATGGCATCCTCCTCTTCTTATAAAGTAAAAATATTAGTTAGCCAATAGCCAAAATGTTATCCATGTCTAGCCTAATTACTTGTGCTGCTACATACGGCCCTGATGCTGCCGTGAGTCTCACCAGTAAGAAGTCTCTTACCGCATCGATTAGCTCACCTGTAAATACAGTGCCATCTTCCATGAGGATATTTACTGTTACACCAGTCGCAAAATTTAATTTGTCTGGAATACCCAAATTGCTTTCCTCCTTTTCTCCAAGGTAAATACTAGCTACGCTAGCAATATATTCCAACTAATAAATTTTGACACTTGGCCAAATAAAAGTATTTAAAATATAGATTTTAAATGCCAATGTGCCACCTGGCGGTTTGCCGCTGGGTGGCACATTTAATAGTATGCATTTTATTGGGCGCAGAATAAATGCTGTTAAAAGGTTTATACGTTGGATGTACCGTAATATAAGATTATCTACTGCAAATACTAAACACTGAATATAATTTAAAAAAATATTTTGAGGAGAATGTGTAGTGAAGAAAAGCTTGGGCGCGAAAACATTGGTTTACCCAACACCGGTGTTTATTGTGGGGACTTATAATCAGGAAGGTAAGCCAAACGCCATGACGGCAGCCTGGGGTGGGATATGCTGCTCATCGCCGCCTTGTGTTGCCATTGCGCTGCAAAAGGTAAGACATTCTTACGAGAACCTTTTAAATAAAATGGCCTTCACTATCAATATACCGTCTATTAAATTTGCCCGGGAAGCAGATTATTTTGGTCTAGTTTCCGGCAGCAAGGAAGACAAATTTGCTAGAACCGGGCTAACAGCGGTGAAAAGTGAGCTTGTTGATGCTCCATACATCAAAGAGTTTCCTTTAAACCTGGAATGCAAAGTTATCCAGGTCATCGAAATTGGCTCGCATACGCAATTTATAGGCCAAATTATCGACGTAAAAATAGATGAATCCCTACAGGCAGATGATCAACCGAGCATAGAAAAAATTAAGCCCATGCTGTACGCCCCCGACAATAGTGCATATTACGGGGTAGGTGAGTACATTGGCAGGGCGTTTTCGATAGGCAAAGATTTAAAAACTCATTAAACAGTGCGCAAAATTATGCACCTATTTATTCATTTGGATCTTTAGGAGTTTTGATCTTTTGGCCTAGCTGTAATATAGATTCAGCATTTAAACCGTTAAGTTCAGCTATTTGAGATACATAATTCTCGGTACCATATAACGAAACAGATATCCCAGTCAGGGTATCACCAGGCTTGACCTCGTAGTTTACATAGTCGCCTTCGGTTTGAGAACTTTCAGTTTGGGTAGTTTCGGTTTGGGTATTTTCATTTTGTGTGTCATTTGGCTCGCTATTGTTATCTTTAACCGAGTTGTTATTTTCAACGATGGCAGTTTGTAAAATATGGATCTCTTCTCTAAGGTTCTCTGCTTCAACTTCTAGTTTAATGTTCTCAATGTGCAGAAAAGCTCTTTCATTATTGACATACCAAATACCAGATAATGAAACAACTGCTATCATGGAAGCACAAATTGCCACCATCTTCCATGGAGATTTTTTATTTTTCGTTGCGTTAATGTCAGCTTCAAATTCTTTAATTGGTGTATTTTCGTTGTTATCATGCATTTTTAAATACCTTCCATCAATTTGTGATAAATTTATTATAACATAGAACTTTCGTTTAAAAAAAATGGTTTCTATTTTTAGTACTATTAAACAAAGCAGCATTAATTTCGCCGCCCAGTAATATGACCACGCTGCTAATGTAAAGCCACACCAAAAAAACAATAATACCGCCCAGACTGCCATAAGTACTGAAAAAATTGCCAAAGTTGTTAACGTAATAGGCGAAAAGCTGGGACGAAACAATCCAGCCCAGGGTGGCAAATACCGCACCGGGGTAGACGTCTCTAAAACGAAGCGGAAGGCTGGGAGCGAAAAGATAAAGCAGGGAAAAAATTAAAAATATTAACATAAAGGGAATAAGGTAGCGTAGATAAGACCACAGATAAAAGAATAATGTTTCCATCCCCAGGCTCTGAAAAACCGCAGTGCCGATTATTTTCCCAAATACCATCAACCCCAGGGAAAACATTATGGCCAAGGCCAAGGCGAAAGTGGCTGTTATGCCAATCATGTTTAACTTTAAGAAGGATCGGCTTTCAATCGTTTCATAAGCCTTGTTGATACTGCGGATTAAGGCGTAGGTACCTCTTGAAGCAGTCCAAATAGTGCCCAGAATACCAAAGGACAGCAGGGAAGCATTATTAGCCCTGGTAATTTCTAAAACAATTTGTTCCACTACTGCAAAGACCGTTTCCGGTAAAAGTTCCGCTAATTGCTGTAATGTATTCTGGTCGGTCAATGGTGTGTAGTCCAGCAGGGTCAAAAGGAAAATGAAAAAAGGAAATATAGAAATTATAAAGTAGTAGCTCAGTTGTGCCCCCGTAGCAGACACTTCGTTTTTCTGGGTTTGTTGATATAGTTGAAGCAATATTTTCTTGGATGACGCTAATTCCATAGTTACTCATCCCCGGTTGTTAGTAAATTAGCTATTTAGATTATAACATACCAGGTGAATATGGAAATTTTTATAAAGGTGTTTCCATTAGCAATAATTATGAAACCCTCTTCCGCATGGAAGAGGGTTTCGGTGTAGATAAAGCCCGTAATGACCTACGCTACAACCACTATGCGTATCTACGTAGCCTACAACAACCTTTCGGCTGCTATAGACCATTACGACACCCATAATGATCTTTGCTCGACTATTATGGATATCTTATGAGCCTGCAACAATCTCTCGACTGCTGCAAACCCAATGACTTAACAATAAACATACCGGAACCATGTTAAGTTTGTTAAATTTTATCGATACCCATAATAATCTTAGCTCGACCGATAAGCATCCCTTGTGACCATACTGCAATCGTTCGGACTGCAGTACAGCCTACCAGAACACTTACCGATCTGCCCGCCGGCTAATACAGAGCCTTGTGAGACCCTGTATTAACCTTTGGCCGACCACTACAGAGCCTTACGACCCTGTAGCGGTCTTGGCTCGGCCATCACGAACCTTGTGATACTATTATGGCCACTTTGTCGAGAATTATAATTGGCAATGTTTAGTTTTTAATTATTATGCTTTAACTAATGAAGCTTCGTAGGCGCGAATCATTTCCCTAACCATATGACCACCGATCTTACCGCCGATATGCCCCCCAATTACCCCTGCTTCCCGAGATTTTAAATTCCCGTTGTAGCCATCCTGCAGGGGTATCCCTGTTTCCTGGGCCACTTCATATTTAAAGTTTTCCAGTTTGCTCCGGTATTGTTGCTCATTAGTGATACCCGCAAATTCCGGTAAATCCTGAATTACTGAATACTTTAACGCGTTTAAAAATTCTTTGGACAATAAATCACCTCCATCATTATTGTGTGTAATTCAATGTTTTTTATTTAACCAAATAATAACTTGAACTAAAAAAACCAGCCGAAAAATGATTTGCTTAAAACCCCAAAACCTATGTTTAAAAAATAAAAATTTTTTAAACTGGGTCGGTACTGGAAGTAGTCGTTTTAAATGCGCCGAGTCTGCAAATAATAACTTTAATATATGATAAGGAGGTTTGACCATGCCCAAATACCTAATCGAAAGGGAGATTCCCGGCGCAGGTAAATTGACCCCGCAGGAACTGGCCGGAATTTCGCAAAAGTCCTGCGGGGTATTGGATAAGTTGGGAACCGGTATCCAGTGGGTTGAAAGCTATGTAACCGATGAAAAGATTTACTGCGTTTATATAGCCCCCAATGAGGATAAAATCAAGGAACATGCTAAACAGGGCGGATTTCCGGCTAATCGTATCTCAGAAATAAAGACGACCATTGACCCCACAACGGCGGAATAATAACTATAATAAATAAACTGGGTTATTGAAAAGGCCGTGTTGGCTTTAAAAAGTTAAAGGATACTGGGGGGATGAGACATGAAAAATATTACGGGGCATGAAGACCACAAACTGGCCACATTTGCGGGCGGCTGTTTTTGGTGCATGGTTGCGCCATTTGAAAAACTGGAAGGCGTTTTAAAGGTGGTCGCCGGCTATACGGGGGGGAGCAGCGAAAACCCGACTTATGAAGAGGTGTGTGCCGGGCACACGGGACATTATGAAGCGGTGCAAATAACCTATAATCCTGCTGTATGCCAGTACCAAAAGCTTCTGGATACATTCTGGCACCAAATTGACCCCACCGACTCCGGGGGGCAGTTTAATGACCGGGGACACTCGTACAAAACGGCTATCTTTTATCATAATGATGTCCAAAAAAATGAAGCCGAAGCATCAAAAGAAGCGCTTGCGCAAAGCGGCCGTTTTGACCGGCCCATAGCGACACAAATACTGCCGGCGACCGAGTTCTACCCGGCGGAAGATTACCACCAAAATTATCATGTCAAGAACCCTGCTCATTACGGCACGTACCGCAAGGGCTCCGGGCGCGAAGACTTTATCAGGCACCACTGGGGCGAGGGTCAAGATAACCGGGAACTAAAAACAAAATTAACCGATCTGCAATACGAGGTTACCCGGAATAATGCCACCGAGCCGCCCTTTAACAACGAGTACTGGGATAACCGGCAGCAAGGGATTTATGTGGATGTGATCTCCGGCGAACCGCTCTTTAGTTCGCTGGACAAGTTTGACTCCGGTTGTGGTTGGCCTAGCTTTACAAACCCCCTCCACGAAGAGAATATTAAGGAGAAACAAGATGTAAGCCATCGCATGACCCGCACCGAGGTGCGCAGCGGCGCGGCGGATTCCCACCTGGGGCACGTTTTTGACGATGGCCCAGCTCCCACGGGAAAACGCTACTGCATCAACTCCGCCTCCCTGCGTTTTATTCCCGTTGCCAAATTAGAGGAAGAGGGCTATGGGCAGTACGTTAACTTATTCAAATAAATAGCGCCTGAACCAAATTATCTAACTATTTGGCTATCGGCAGTCAAACTTGGGTGTCAAGCAGGATTTTAGTAATATCTGCAGAAAAATAGTATAATTTGCATTTGAGGATAACCCTCTTTGCATTTGACCTTGGATTTGTAAGATAATTAAAGACAGGTTTTTAAGGATTATGGCAACAGAAAGGATGAAGCATGGTGGGAAATTATAAAATAGCGGTGCTGGCCGGAGATGGAATTGGACCTGAAATTACAAACGAAGCGGTCAAGGCATTGAAAGAAGTGGGCCGTAAATTTGGTCACCAGTTTGAGATGCAAGAAGGTCTGGTGGGGGGAGCGGCATACGACGCAGTCGGGCATCCACTGCCCCAAGAGACACTCGACCTGTGCCACAGTACTAATGCCATCCTGCTGGGCGCTGTAGGGGCGCCACAGTATGATAATCTGCCGGTGCACCTGCGCCCCGAAGCCGGCGCCTTGCTGCCCCTGCGCAAAGAACTTGGTCTATACGCCAACCTTAGGCCGGCCAAGGTTTTTGAAGCCCTGGTCAACGCATCCACCCTCAAACCGGAAGTGGTATCCGGGCTGGACATGATGGTGGTCAGAGAACTAACCGGCGGTCTTTATTTCGGCAAGAAAGGCCGGGAGTCAATGGGGGACGGCGTGCAGCGGGTGTACGACACGCTGGAGTATACCACCCCGGAAATAGAAAGAATAGTACGGCTGGCCTTTGATATGGCCATGAAAAGGCGCAAAAAACTGACCTCGGTGGACAAGCACAATGTGCTGGAATCATCCCGCCACTGGCGAGAAGTAGTAATCAGCGTTGCACCCGATTATCCCGAAGTGGAACTGGATCATATGTACGTGGACAACTGCGCCATGCAGTTGGTGAAAAACCCGCGCCAGTTCGATGTTCTGGTTACAGAGAATACCTTTGGCGACATTTTAAGCGATCAGGCTTCTATGTTAACAGGATCATTGGGGATGCTGCCTTCAGCCAGCATTGGTGGTAAAACCGGGCTTTATGAACCCAGCCACGGGTCAGCGCCCAAGTACGCCGGTCTGGGTGTGGCCAACCCGATTGCTACCATCCTGACTGCAGCCATGCTGCTGCGTTATTCACTGGGCCTGGAAGCCGAGGCGGTGGCCATTGAACAGGCGGTAAGTGGTGTCCTGTCCCAGGGGCTGCGTACCAAAGACATTATGGAGGGTGAAGGTTGCACCCAGTTATCCACTTCGGAAATGGGTTCGGCAGTGGCCGAACAAATTAAAAACAGTTAGTAAGAGCCTTATAAAAATAAAATGAAAGGCGCGCCCAAAATGAACTAAATTTGGCGCGCCTTTCTTTGTGAGCGCAGGTTTTGCCCGCCCGCAATGGCTAAATTGATAATTTACTTTTGCAAGTTTAAACGGGTCTTGCGATCCCCTTCCTCCGCTAACGCCTTTTCCCCGGCCTGCACTAGTTTTTTGGTCATATTACCGCCGATCTTTCCGGCCTCGCGAACGGTTAATTCATCGCCACCACTTGTCAGGTCGTCATCTAAACCAAACTCCTTGGCTGTTTCCCATTTTAATTTATCCATTTGATTTTGGGTTCGAAGTGCATCGTTGTCTTTTTTGTGTGTCATGGTTAATTCACCTCATTGCTATTATTTCACGGGTGCCGAAGGTTTATGTGACCTAAACGTGTGCTATTTTTCAACTGCATTAGCGCAGGCAATTTTAACTGGACTGGATTTAATAAAAATGTAAGCTTATTGAAAAACCCATGTAATTATTTTTCTTTATATTTATAACAAGATTATCAACCGACAAAAATTAAGCCTGAAGGAGTCGGGTAAAATGAAAAAGTGGAAATGCTCTATATGCGGTTATGTTTACAACCCCGAAACAAGCGCCCCTCCCGGGGAGACCGTGGGTGCTGCAAAATGCGGTTATGTTGATGAGGACGGCGATTTGAAAAGCAGTTTTATGTGCAGCAAGTGTGGTGCCGGTAAAGAATCGTTTAAATCGCTTTAAGTTAATGAACTTGGTGTTGCATTGGTTTATAACAAGGTGCAAGGTTACATTCGCAGGCCAATAAAAAAATGGAGGTGTGTTTATGTCTGCCCATGAAAAAAAGCCCGAGTCGCAAGTGGAAAAAGTTAAGCAGGAAAAAGATGAGGATGAGGAAATTTTAAAAGCCGCCAATAAAAGCCCGAAAATTCCCTGTGGTCGTATAGAAGACCAGTTCCCCAAGTAAAATTGCCCATTGCATTAAAGAAGCCGGTTTATTATTCGGCTTCTTTAATGATCTATATATGCCTTCGGATGAAAAAATAAGCTTCCGTGGCGATCCGGTGATATCCGGAGCGAACGGTGCACCTGAGTGCGTTGTTTAGCCCGTCATAGCCCCGAATTCATGGCTGCTAAGGGCGTACAGAACGGTTAGGCAGTTACTGAGCGCGTTTGCCAAAAACATTGCTGACCACAACAACAAGAATTGCAAGAGAGAGCGGAGCGATATCACCGGAGCGCCAGATACGATTAACTCTCTAGGTAATCTTTAAAAGGATTTCAGGATTAAAAAAACCTCTCCTTTAACGGAAGAGGTTTTTTTAATGAGGGGTTTAAGAAAAAATGAAGAAGGATTTTTTGCCACCAGTGCTAAAGTATACTGCAGTTGACAAAATTATGCCGGGTTGGGCACATATCCTGATGGAAAACGACAATAGTTGCCGAAAAGGTAGCCGAAAACTTTGTCAGCGGTTTTGCTCAGGCTTGATATTTTTCATTTCCACCAAGTCGGCAGACACTTCATAAAAGGGGATAAATCCCGGTTCAACATCCCGGTACAAGGGAACATCTATGCTGTTTAAACCGTGTTTGTTATCTTTCATTATTTTTCACCTCCGCCATTAGCTGTACCTAAAACTAAGTTATTTATACTGGTTATAATTGAATATTTTCACCGGCATCTAATTGCTTTTAAACATTAAAAAATAGAACAGGAGTGGGTCGGTTGACAAAGAAAAAAAGCAAACCGGAGATTATAATCACCCCGTCCGGACACGAAGTAGATAAGGACCTGGCCAAAGTGCCCATTAAGGTATCCTCTTCACTCCAAGCGCTGATGGCTAACCAAATGGAATTAATTGAAATGGCCGAGGGTAAATTATCTCGTAACCTGGTGTTTGTTGAACAGCATAAACTAGAGATGCTGCAGTTAGAGGAGGAAATAGCGGGCGCCTTCTCCAATTACATGGCCAAAAAAGAAAAAGCCAGGGAAAAACGAATGGAAAAACAATCTATGGCTGATCTTAATGAACAAAGCCAAATGACAGGCGACCCGGGAATTGCTGCAGAAAAAGAAGCGGCAACTCATTCCGATGATCTGTGGCTCGCACAAGCCGTAAATGACGATTTAACTGATATACCTTTTGACATTATGCACACTGATTTAGAACGCTCAGGTGCACAACCTGCCGGTCTGCCATCGGCTAAATATGAAGCCCGGCACACCGACAGTGAACCCAAACAAGATGAAACCGATGTGCGCCGCATCGCACTGGGGGCTTCCATTAAAGCGCTGCAGACCTTCCTGGCCAGGGAATTGACCGAAGCAGAAATGCAGTCTCTGGAGGTACAGGTTGACGCCTACCTGGAGTAAAAGTTTTTATTAACGATATACGATATGAATTTGCCGAGGGAGCAGGCATGCTGAAACCAATACCCGATTGTCTGGCGCAAAAACTGAAAATTATATTTGTGGGTTATAACCCCAGCATCCGCTCCGGTGAAACCGGGCACCATTTCGCCAACCCCAACAACCGGTTCTGGAATATCCTTTACCGGGCCGGGCTGACACCACACAAATATAAACCTGAAGAAGATTGTGCGCTTTTGCAACTGGGTTACGGCCTGACCAATATAGTGCCGCGCCCCACCCAGGCAGCCGCGGACATAACCGGGGCGGAATACCAAAAAGGCAAACAGGATTTGTATCGCAAAATTAGTTTTTATCAGCCGCGAGTGGTCTGTTTTGTGGGCAAAGGGGTATATGAAAAATACAGCGGGTGGCGAAACATTGCCTGGGGCAGGCAAGAACCGCAGGTAGTGCCCGGCGTTATTGATTTTGTAGCCCCCTCATCCAGCGGTTTGGTGCGCATGAAAATGGATGACGTGGTGAGCATATACAGAGGGCTTAAGGACTTCATTTAAAAGGCCCGGCAAAAATAATTATACGTGCATTTACGTTCCGCCAAAGATGCTTCCTCCGGGTTCAAGAGGAATTACTATTTCTATTTTGGTGGTAGGGTTAATGTAAATATTAAGTTGCTGCTGCGGTTGCCGTTCTTCTGTCCCCGGCGAGAAAAAGAGATCATAAGGAATGCTCGCTTTGATGAGCAGTGCCTGAATAGCTAATAGCTGGTTCAACTTGATAATCTCGGAATTGCATAAAATTTGAAAGGCCTCGCTAGCCATTAATACCTGAAAATCCTTAAAAATATCATTCATAATATCCTCTTAGATTAATTAATGTTTAAAATTATTATCATAGTATGTAACTACGCAGAGCCCTGTTAAACTCATTGTGCTTTTAAGACTGCCTGCCCTTTGGGGACGGGCTTTTTTAATGCCAAGTTATAAAAATAAAAAAGAAAGTTACAAAAAAAAGCTAGCCTATGGCTAGCCCAGCAGGTTTAATTACCCCATCTTCAATATCCGTTCCAGCACCTGCTCACGCCTGGCGTTAATGGCATCAAAATCCATGTGCGGCACGTAATATTGTTCAATGTTATCGTGTTCCCGCTTGGCCCGGCGGATAAATGATACTGCCTGATCCATACACTGCCGGTACATCAGCCGGGCGGTAGTTTTTTCTTCCAGGTACTTTCCGTTAATCATCGAATCTACACATTCCATGGTATCTATAACTACGTCTCCTGCGCGTGGATTGAACCCGTGCGGTTCCACGGAGTTAACCACTGCAGTATCCAGGCCCGGTATGACCAAGTGGTCTATTAATTCCGGTTCCAGTGAGCAGTGATATGCTTCTACGTCAAAACCACGCATCATGGCAGCATCCATCAGGCGCTGTACCAGGGTATTCTTTCCGGTTCCGTCGTCTCCTTCAATAATATACCGGCGGCCAATGTTGTCTACAATAGTGTTAAGGTGACTTACCGGGCCGTCAGGCGTAATGGCGGTGGCAAACAAGTGCCTGGCTTTGGGGTTATCCGACTGTCTCTCCTGCCCTTTAAATATCTCGTGCACCAAATCCAGTACTTTACGGTCGAACTTGCCGTTATTGAAAGTGCCGGTTACGGAATAATAGGTTTTTACCTCGCCCAGGAATATTTTGGCGGCCGCCAGGTAGGCGTACGCGCGGCCGAACAGCCTACCAATTTCACGGTTGCAGGACATAATCTCCAGCTTGTGTACGCGCAATTCCTTCTCGTTCCAGTGGTCGCCTAAATGAATAATGGCATCCACGGCGCCTGGATTTTTGGGGTCAACAATGTGCGGTGCTGTCCCGTCCATAAAGGCCACTTGGAGAACCGGAATCACCAGGCCGTCAAGCGAGCCGTTGTCTGAGGAACAACAGTGATATTCCACATCAAAGCCCCGCTCCAGCATGGCTTCCCCGATTCTGCGCATAAAAGTGGATTTTCCTACACCCGGCCCGCCCTTGATTACAAATATTTTGGCTGCTTCCCGCTGGTCAATTACATAGTCATAAAACGAATGAAAGCCCCGGCTTGTATTACCGCCGGGAAACACCTTTTTCAATTTGCCTTTGGACAAAAGTCATTTCCTCCCTTCATTATTTCCAAGTTCGCCGTCATTTTCGGACAACCGTGGTTAAACTGGGGGTGTTTGCTTCATAGTATGCTGACACTTTCATTACGTTGTTGGTAAATTTAAGGAGCCTCCAATAAAAATGCCAAAAAATTACTCAGCACTCTTGAACATGGATACACGGAGTTCTATAATAATTTGGGGGAGGGATGTTTATGAATGCTAAGTGCGAAAACTGCGGGTGGCGCCGTAAAGCGGAGAATAACCCCCGTTCCCTGATGGGGCGGTTGTGGTACTGGCATACCAAGTTCTGCCCGGGCTGGAAAGCTTACCAGGCTGAGCTGACCAGGGGCAAAAAATAGCATTGTTTTCTAGAAACGAAAGGCGCGCCAGCAGAAGGCGCGCCTTTCAATATGACTAATCATGTCCGAAAGTCATATTCACTTTATGACTTTCGGTACTATTTTACTATGTAATGCCTGGTTAAAATGGAAAGGTGTTAGCTTGGATAAAATATACAGTCCTAATAGCACACCTGTCGAAGACGAAAAGAAAGCGGGGTTAGGGGAAATGAGTAAAAAAGTGTGTGCCGTTTTGTTACTGTTACTGGTATTTATCACCGGCTGCGGGGGGAAAGCGGCTGAGGAGCAGCCGGCCGAAGCGGCACCGGAGTCCAAAGGTAAGGTGGCTCCGGTGATGACAGTGAAAATACAGTCCGAGCCGCTGTTATTGTCGGCGATGGCGGTGGCCCGGCCCGGGCGGGAGGCCGAATTGTCGTTTAACGCCTCCGGTACTATCAGCCGGATGAACGCGGTGGTGGGAAAACGGGTGGACAAAGGGCAGCTTTTAGCGGTTTTGGACGCACAAACAGCGGGCTCCCGCACCGCCCGGCAGTTGGATATTGAAGACGCGCGCCGGACTCTAGCCCGGGCCCAAGAGGATTTTCAGCGTTATCAGGCCTTGCATGATGCTGGCGCTGTACCCGCTGTGGAACTGGAGAATAAACAGCTGGCTTTGGAAAATGCCGCCAGCCGGTTGGACCGAGCGCAGATAGGCTACGAGGACACCGCGCTAACGGCGCCCTTTGCCGGCACGGTGGTGAAGGTTAGCCGCCGTGAAGGTGAAACTGCGGGGCCGGGTGCACCGGTGATTAAAATAGTCGATTTATCGCAAATCAAATTGACCTTGGATGTGGACGGTGTTCTGGTTAACAATTTCAATTCCGGGCAGAAAGTCAAAATAGCCAGGGAGGACGGGGTGCAGGCCGAAGGGACGGTGACATCCGTAGCTCTGTTGACCGATACCGCAACCGGCAAATACCCGGTGGAAATTAACTTGGGCAACGCGGACGGGGGCTGGCGCGGTGGCATGACCGCCCAGGTAGAAGTGCCCCGCACCCTGGCCACGGGAATTGTGGTCCCTTTAAGTGCCCTGGGCTTGGACGAAGAGAAGCGGTTCGTGCTGGTGGTAGAGAATGGCCTGGCTAAAAAGTGTTACGTTAAGGTCGGGCAGGTCATGACCGATGACATTGAAATATTGTCCGGGTTAACGGAGGGCCAGCGGGTCATCACCGGTGGAATCGCGTATATCGTTGCGGGCGAGAAAATTGTGGCCAAAGGAGAATAACCTTGGAGAAACTGATTAATTATGTCCTGGGCAAAAAGATAATTATCTACTTGTTAACGGTGTTGATCATCATCGGTGGTTTGGGTTCACTTTTTTCTTTTAACCGGGAACTAGTGCCGGAAAGCAATATGCCTTGGATTAATTTGAGCGTTTCCGGCGGATCGTTGCCGCCGGAAGAGATGGAAGAACAGGTTACCAAGCCCTTAGAGAAAGAAATTAAGTCTTTGGCAGACGTGATGGAGTTTAGTTCCACCACCCGTACCGGTCACGTCAATATTTCCATCCAGGCCCGGGAAGGCCAGGGGACCGAAGTTAAGCAGTCGGTGCAGACCATTGTCAACCGGTTGCGCAACGGCTTTCCGTCGCAAGTAGAAAACGTAGATGTAATCCAGGCCGATTTAGGGGGCGATACTATACTGATGCTGGCTCTGTCGGGAGACGAGCTGCCGGTACTATTAAACCTGGCCAACAACGTGATTAGCGACCGGATTGAAGCGGTGGAAAACGTTAAAGAAGTAGAAATTATGACCGGCAACGTCGACACTAAAATCCTAATCAACATGGATCCCCAAAAGCTTGCTTTGTACCGGATGACGCCCGGGGAGGTGGTTGACCAACTACGGGCCGCCAACGTGCGTCAATCGATTGGCTCACTAAAAAATCCCGGCTTTGAAACAGTCATCGAGGTGGATCGCTCCTTTAAGACGGTGGAACAGATTGGTGACGTACCGGTTAAAACGCCGGTTGGGAACGTGGCGCTGCGCAAGTTGGCGGTACTGGAAGATTTGCGTGGCGGCAGCAGTGATGCCGTGTTTATGAAAAATGGCCAGCAGTACATAATGATGATGGTTAATCGGGCCGCTGACAGCGACGTGATTAAAACCGCCGCCGCGGTGGAACAGGTTATCGACCAGATTAACCAGGAATCTGGTGGTAATTATCAAATTACCGTTGTGATTGACGGAGCTTCCTTTATCAGCAACGCGGTGGGCAACCTAAGCCGGCACGTGATGATCGGCGGCTTGCTGGCGGTGATTATCCTGCTCGTCTTTCTGCGCAACTGGCGGGTGACAATGGTGATATCCACCACCATTCCCCTGTCGGTAATGATGACCTTTATTGCCTTGAAGGCAGGTGGTTACAACATCGACCTGGTGACGCTGCTATCCTTAAGCTTATCGGTGGGCCTGATGGTGGATGCCGCCATCGTAGTGCTGGAAAGCATTTACCATTTCCGGGAACAGGGGGAATCGTTGGCCCGATCCATAGCCTTGGGCACCCGGGAAGTAATTACACCGGTACTCACTTCCCAACTGACCATTATCGTGGTATTTCTGCCGCTGGTCATCGGCAACCTGGGTGGCGCGGAGTATAAGCCGATCATGGCGACTATCGCCTTCACGGTAACGGCGGCCATTGTCTCCGCTACGCTGGCGGCGGTGTTATTCGTGCCGGTGTTTGCCAACAGCTTTTTGCGCCGGGACAAACCGCAGCAAGTTAGTGAAGGACGGTTGGATAAACGCATCACCAGGTTTTTTATCAGGGTATTGACCCTGGCGATGGGGCACCGGGTCAAAACTGTGCTGCTGGCCATCGTGCTGTTGGTGGGCGCCGTCATGCTGACTCCCCTGGTGAAAACCACGACCATGCTCAGCGTGGACGAGTCATATGTTTACGCCAGTCTGGTAATGCCCCGCGGATTCACGGTGGCAGATAATACCGAGGTGGCCCGCCAGGCTGCAAAAGAACTGAAAGAACTGCCCGAATTGAAAGACGTATACGTTGAGGCTTACAAAGAACAGATTAACCTGCATATCATGATGAAACCCAAAAGCGAGCAGGAGCGATCCAAAGACGAGGTAATTTTGGATATCAACCAGAGACTGAACACCCTGCCTTACGTAGACCGGGTTGAGGTTGGCTTCGGTGGGGGAGCAGACAATACCCCGGTGCAGTTGGAAGTAGTGGGTAAGGACATGGAAGAAATCCGCAGCCTGGCCGGTCGGGTGGAGCAAATGCTAGTCGGGATTCCCGGGGTGCATAATCCACGCAGTGATTTTGAAGCAGGGGTGGATAAACTGACCCTGGTGCCCAGGTATGACGCCATGGAACGTCTGGGCGTGGACGAGGGTTCGCTAATCCGTCAAATAAGCGGTTACATCGGAGAGCACAACATCACCACCATGACCCTGGACGGTCAGGAGGTGGATGTAAAAGCCCGCTTCCCAGAAAAGTGGATGCAGCATCCCGAACAACTGCGCCAGGTAATGGTGGCTTCGCGGTCTGGCTCACTGGTGGCACTGGGGGATCTGGTGGACTGGAAATATGCCAAAACACCGGTAGCCATCGTCCATAAAGAGGGCGAAAGGGTAGTCGGTGTGAATGCCGAGCTGGCCGGCAGTGACCTGGGCGCGGTGGGCCGGGCCGTGGATGAGCAGTTAAAAACCTTTGATGTACCGGAAGGATACAGTGTGCGCCCGGCCGGCGCGCTAAAACAGCAGGCCGAAAACATGACTGGGGTACTATACGTTTTCCTTGGCGCGATAGCGCTGATCTATATCATCATGGTGGCCCAATTCGGGCGTCTGACCCATCCCTTTATCATCATGCTTAGCCTACCAATGGCTGTTGTCGGGGTGGTGGTAGGCCTGGTGCTGACTCAGCGGGTGGTCAACCCCGTCGGCATGGTAGGTTTTATCATGCTCACCGGTATTGTGGTATCCAACGCCATTTTGCTTATTGACCGCATCAACCTGCTGCGGTTCCGGGGCTCTGATCTTCGGGAAGCCATTATCGAAGGAGTGCGCAACCGGGTGCGGCCCATTTTGATGACTAAGCTTACCGCCATACTGGGCCTGACACCGTTGGCTCTGGCTTACGGAGAAGGGGCGGAGATAGAGGCCCCCATTGCCACAGTGGTGATATTCGGGTTAATTTTCCACACGCTAATCACATTGATTTTGGTGCCGGTGCTGTATTCACTGTTTGAGGATTTCCATAACTGGCGGCAGAAACGTAAAAAGTGCGGTAATGCGCCGGAGGAAACCGCCAAGGTTACGGTTTAAGCAGGTTGAACGAAATATTTCGATAGCACCAAACCAGTAGCTATCCTGCTTGTGCTTTGAGCAGCTCTGTATTATATTTATGACCAAAGATTAAATGATACGAACCAGCGTTATTTATCGTAGGGGCACCCCTTGCGGGTGCCCTTGCTATGAATACAACGAATCTGTCATTGCTATGAATATAACCGGTAACCGATGTTTTATCCGTTTGTCTTCAAGGCTTGTATTATCTCCGCCGTGGCAGGGTCGTAGGGAACGGCCCCTGTGCCGTTCCGTTCCAACGACATCGCTGACCTGTGGACGGAACGCCACAGGGGGCGTTCCCTACAATTGGCCTTTTTCCCGGGACGCTAAAATAGTCATTGTTATGAATACAGCCAGCAAGTTATATTCGTTTATCGTGGTGCGGGTACGCGTAATAATTCTGAGGTGGTTTCATGTCTGTTTTCGATTCCAGATACTACACCGACGAGGAAATCTGGGCTCAGGTGGAACGGTTTGAAAAAGAGCGGCACCTGGTCCAGTTGGAATTGGCACGCCCCGACATCAGCACCAACCCCGCAATTATGCCCGAGCTGGCCCGGCAGCTTAACGATTTGGAACAGTTTAGCCTGGCTGCAGAGGAGCTTAGGGGCTGTCTAAATGAGTTGCGAATACTCGAGGACATGCTGGCTGAAGAGGAACACAGCGATGACGACTTGGCAGAATTGGAAGCTCTGCATGAAGAATACGCCCAACGGGGTGCGCAAAAGGCTGCCGGAATGGTCAAGCTGCTGCTGGAGAGGGGCTGCCTGGAAAAGGAAGTCGAAGATCAAACCGACCTGGAGATACTTAAATTTATTGATTACGCCGGACCTGAGTACGCCTGGCGGCTGGGCATTAACGTGGGACTTGATGTGGCAGAAGCGCGCCGGCGCCTGGATGTGCTTCTGGCCAAGGGTTTCCTGGAACGGGTGGAAGGCAATATGCTGGATAAATACCACCGGGCCAAAAGCTGGACTAAGCATATGAACCACACTTACTACCGGGTTACCCGCGAAGGCAGGCACTACCTGCGCTCGCTGCGCTGTGAAGCAGGCGATTTACCTTAGTGAACATATTTAATTTACGTTAAAAAACTTGTAGTTAATAGCGCTTATGGCAACGCGCTTTATTGCAAGTTTATTTTGATTTTTATTAGTGTTATAATTGCCAAAACGTTTGTTTATCTGGAAGGGGTACCCATGAACTTTACCCTTGATGATTCCTTGGGTTTCATTGTTAACAGAACCAATACCAAGCTGAAAAATGAGTTGCTGCATCAATTTAAGCAGTATGACGTTACCCCCGAACAATGGGCGGTGCTTAATCGCCTTTGGGAAAAGGACGGCATCACCCCCAAGGAGTTAGCCGAGAAGACATTCAAAGATCTGCCCAACATAGCCAGGATCCTGGAAAAATTGGTTCGAAAAAAACTGGTAGCGCGCCAGCCCGATCCGGCAGATAAAAGATCCTCGCAGGTGTTTTTAACGGAGCGGGGTAAAGAGTTAAAAGGAGTCCTAATCCCTATTGCCCAGGGCGTTCTGGATCAGGCAACCCGCGGCATCGGGACAGATCAAATTGTTCAGTTAAAAGCGCTTCTAAACAGAATTTATCAAAACCTGGGTTGCCCGCAGCAAGCCCTGACCATGACCACCAACATTAGGGAACTCCCCACCAGGGATCAAAGCGTACCCGGCAAACGCTCAGTATAAATTCAAGTCAAGAACCGTCCCCAACTTGAATGATTTAAAAAGGAGTTATATATGCTCAGGGTAACCGGCATCAAGCTTTCTTTAGATGAAGATATAGCGTTGCTAAAGGGCAGGCTGGCTAAAAAACTGGGGGTTGGGGAAAGCGAAATCCTCAGCCACCGCATTGTCCGCCGGTCTGTTGACGCCCGCAAAAAACAGATGATTTACTTTGTTTACACTGTGGACGTAGAGCTAAGGGATGGTGAGGACCGGGTGCTGACCAGGGTCGGCGGCCCGGAGGTAACCATTGCCCCGCCTGCCGAGGATTTAAACCTGCGCCCTGGCACCAAGATGTTGCGCCACCGCCCGGTGGTGGTGGGCACGGGGCCGGCGGGGCTCTTCGCCGGGTTGCTGCTGGCCCAATACGGTTACCGGCCGCTACTGTTGGAGCGGGGCGCCGATGTGGACGCCCGAACCGAAAAGGTGCAGCTTTTCTGGCAGACCGGCCGTCTGGATCCGGAACGCAACGTGCAGTTCGGTGAGGGCGGGGCGGGTACTTTTTCCGATGGTAAACTGACCACTTTAATCCGCGACCCGCGATGCCGCCTGGTAATTGAGGAAATGTTCCAGGCCGGTGCGCCCGAGGAAATAACCTACTCTCATAAACCCCACGTAGGCACCGATGTACTTAGAACAGTGGTTAAAAATATCCGGCGTAAAATTGAGGATCTGGGTGCAGAGGTGTGGTTTAACCACCGGCTGACGGATATAAATGTGACTGACGGGCGCTTAAACGGTATCGTGGTTAACGATCATATAAAGTTGGAGACCGACGTTTTGGTGCTGGCCATCGGGCACAGCGCCCGGGATACCTTTGCCATGCTGCACCACCGGGGAGTGCCCATGAACCAAAAGCCTTTTTCGGTGGGCTTGCGGGTTGAACACCCCCAGGAACTGATCAACAGGGCCCAGTACAAACATTTTGCCGGGCACCCCAGGCTGGGGCCGGCAGAGTACAAGCTTGCTTACCACTCACCAGGTGGCCGGTCAGCCTATACTTTTTGCATGTGCCCGGGAGGCACGGTGGTGGCGGCGACCTCCGAGGAAGGCGGCGTTGTGGTCAACGGTATGAGTTACCAGGCCCGGGACGGGGTTAACGCCAACAGCGCTCTCTTGGTAGGCGTAAAACCGGGCGATTACGGCAGTGATCATCCCCTGGCGGGAGTAGAATTCCAGCGCCGCTGGGAGCAAGAAGCCTTCGCTCTGGGTGGCGGCAATTACGCGGCTCCCGTCCAACTAGTGGGGGATTTCCTGGCCGGCAGGCCGTCCACCGGGCCGGGCTCGGTGATCCCCACCTACACCGGTCAGGTGGTCTATACCACCTTGGATAGCTGCCTGCCCGACTACGTTATCAATACCCTGCGGGAAGCCTTTGTGCAATTTAATCATAAACTCAAAGGATTCGCCATGCCCGAAGCGGTACTTACCGGCGTGGAAACCCGTAGTTCTTCCCCGGTACGCATACTGCGGGGCGAGGACTGCCAGTCAGATGTAACCGGTCTGTTCCCCGCCGGCGAAGGGGCCGGCTATGCCGGCGGCATCATGTCCTCGGCAGCCGACGGCCTCCGCGCAGCCGAACAAATAATCAGGGGGTCAGGCCTAAACTAACTATACTAACTATATCTTTTAAATATATGGATTAATGGATTATGGGATAAATTATAAATGAGGTTTCTAAACAGGATGTGTGCGCTATGAACAACCAAAACCAAAACCATAAACCCGTTGATGTGGCAGTGGTGGGTGGCGGAGCCGCCGGGCTTACCGCAGCCATCGCCGCTGCTTCCGTGGGCGCCAGGGTAACGGTGCTGGAGCGGCTGGACCGAGTGGGCAAGAAAATATTGGCCACCGGCAACGGCCGTTGCAATTTAAGTAATACAGACCTGGATATCGAGCATTATCATGGTTCCAATCCCCGTTTTGCTTACAGCGCGCTGAGCCGGTTCGACTTTTACCGCACCATGTCTTTTTTTGAAGCACTGGGCATAGCTTGGAAAGTGGAAGAAGGCGGCAAGGTTTTTCCCATGTCCGACCAGGCCTCCAGCGTGTTGGATGTTTTGCGTTACGAGGTGGAAGCCCGGGATATCGAGGTGCTGTGTGAAGCCGGCGTGAGCAAAATTACCGGCCGGGACGGGGAATTCATCCTGCAACTTGCCGGCGGCAAGCAAGTTAAGGCTCACCGGGTGATCATCGCCACCGGAGGGCGGGCAGCCCCAAACCTGGGTTCTGACGGTAGCGGCTACGATCTAGCCCGGCAACTGGGCCACAGTATAGTGGAACCATACCCCGCCTTGGTGCAGCTAAAGCTGGCCGCCGGCTTCTTAAAAAGCATATCCGGGGTCAAGTTTGTCGGTAACGCCGAAGTATGGGTAGATGGTCGTCCCATTGAACAGGCCGCCGGAGAAATACTATTTACCGATTATGGTATATCCGGCCCGCCGATACTGGCGCTTAGCCGCACTGCCAATGCGCACCTGCGCGGCGGCAGCGTGATTTTAAAAGTAAACCTAATCAGCGCCATGTCCCGGGATGAACTGCAGCAACTTCTGACCCGGCGTCTGGAGACCCAGCCCACTAAGACCCTGGAATTCAGCTTTGTGGGTTTAATCAACAAGCGCCTGATACCGGTGCTGCTTAAAGAGGCCGGTATTACAGACCCGCGCAAAGCCGTGGGACACGTTACCAACGCGGAAAAAGAGGCTATCGTCAATATTTTACAGGACTGGCGCTTTGAGGTTACCGGAACCAGGGCTTGGCCATCAGCCCAGGTGACCGCCGGCGGGGTGGATGTGGCGGAGGTGGACCAAAAAACTATGGCCTCCAAACTGGTTCCCGGTCTTTACATAGCCGGTGAATTACTGGATATTGATGGTGACTGCGGAGGTTATAATTTGCAATGGGCCTGGTCTTCCGGTTTTGTGGCCGGAGAAAGCGCAGCGCTGAACATATAAAAATAAATTATTAACAAGGTTAATTAAACTAAACATAGAAAAAAGTAGATAAGTTTTTTTAGGGGCTGTGCCAAATAAGGGGAGGGAAAAATATGTCCGGTTGCGGAGAATGCTCATCCTGCAGCGGCAGTGACAAAGCACAGGAGTATAGAAACAAGGCCGGCCAGTCGGCGGTAAAATGCACTCTGTGTGAACATGAAATTGTTTTTGATAAACTGCCCAAGAGCTGTAAGGTAAAGTGTGACCAGTGCGGCACTATTGTGCACGTTATCCCGTTGTTGTTAAACTAGATTAGCGCTGGCTTTTAAACAGCCAGAAGAAAATCCCACTAAAAATGTATAAAGGGGGATTATCGGTGGAAAAATGGCTTTGCGAAGTTTGCGGGTACGTTTACGATCCGGCTGTGGGTGCGGAAGAAGTGCCCCCGGGGACACCGTTTGAAGATTTACCTGACGATTGGGTGTGCCCGGAATGCTACGCTGAAAAAGACCGCTTCAGCTTGGAAGCATTAAACCGGGATAAGGGTGTTAAAAGGAAGTAAAAAGCAGCTATTTTGCTGGGACAGTTTCATGTCATTTTGAACGAAGTGAAAAATCTAGACCCTTCGCTAGCGCTCAGGATGACAACGCGATAGTCTATTTCCAAGGGTTATGTCATTCTGAACGAAGTGAAGAATCTTAAGCTCCTTCGCTAGCGCTCAGGATGAGCACTTAGTAAAAATATATATTTATGAATAGGGAGTTGTTAAGCATGGCAACACAAAAAGTAGTAGTTAACACAGCCAAGGGCGACATTGAACTGGAGCTGCATCCGGAGAAAATGCCCATTACAGTGGAAAACTTTTTAAAGCTCACTGACTCCGGCTTTTACGACGGTCTGACCTTTCACCGGGTAGAAGACTGGGTGGTACAGGGCGGTGACCCCAAGGGCAACGGTACCGGAGGCCCTGGCTGGAATATCAAGCTGGAGACACACCCGGAACTGAAGAACGTGCGCGGTGCATTGGCTATGGCCCGGTCTGCCAACCCCGACTCGGCAGGTTCACAGTTTTATATTCTGACCACCGACGCGTCCTGGCTGGACGGGCAGTACGCAGTATTTGGTATGGTTACCTCAGGCATGGACGTGGTTGACAAGTTGGAGATTGGCGATAAAATCAATTCCGTCAAGCGTGCTTAGCCAGGCCTGGATTTTAAGAAGCACGAGTTAATCATTAGTAACGTGATGCTAATATAGCTTATAAAATTTTTTACCTTAAAAAATTTGCAATAAAGACAAATCTATGATATTATCTAGCCGTACGTTAAAGAGTTGGAAAAACCCAGATTTATCTTCGACCTTTCAAAGGAAAGGGGACACACTTCTTTTTAGTGAAAGGGGACATACCTCCTACGGAGGATTGGCCCCAAATGGAGAATGTCCCTAATTAACGCAAGATTGGTTTCGGAAGGTGTTTGAAGGTGCTCCGCTTTTTAATGAAAAAAAACTCGGGGAGGCCACATATTTAAATGACTGGTACTGTAAAATGGTTTAACGCGGACAAAGGTTTTGGTTTTATTGAGCAGGAAACCGGTGGCGATGTATTCGTACATTTTTCCGCCATCCAAACTGAAGGTTTTAAGACCCTGGAAGAAGGACAAAGAGTTGAGTTCGACGTAGTCGAAGGAAACCGCGGTCCCCAGGCTGCAAACGTTGTAAAACTGTAAAACTAAAACAGACAACCAACCGAGGATGCCGTTAATAACGGCATCCTTTTTGCGTCGTCTGGGTTCAATATAGCTTGTATGCTTGTATAGTCTACTTGCGAAATTGTGTCAAATATGTTATTATAGGATTAATTAACCAGACAACCTAATAATAATAATAAAGTTGTTGCAAGTGAGCAGGAGGTGATTATCAATGGAAGAACGGGAAGCGCTAGTGATGCATAAGGAGCAAACAAGCCTTGGTACAGTAACCATTGCTGAAGAGGTGGTGCGTATTATAGCCGGTTTGGCTGCCACTAACGTTCAGGGAGTGGCCGATATGAGCGGTGGCATTGCTGGTGGTATCGTCGAAAGATTAGGACGTCGGAACCTTTCCAAAGGCGTAAAGGTGGAAGTAGGCGAGAAAGAAGCTGCGGTGGACATTTATGTTATAGTTGAATTCGGCGCGCGTATTCCGGAATTAGCGGCTAGTATTCAAAAGGCCGTCAAGGGAGCAGTTGAAGAAATGACTGGCCTTAATGTGGTGGAAACCAATGTTAATATTCAAGGAGTTGCCTTTGAAGAAGAGCCCAGTGCCAATGTGGACAGGGTGAAGTAACCATTGCAGTAGATTAAAATTTAAACACGATGTATAAGGCCCGGCTATAAAGCCGGGTTTGTTATGTTAGCGGATGTTATAGATTTATTAATAAACCCTTAAATTGATTCTGCAAGTGGGTTAAAGAAATTGTCATTTTAACCTGGATTGCTTGAGACGGGCCAGCAGCAGGTACATGTTGGGTACCACTACCAGCGTCAGTACGGTGGAGAACACCAGGCCGCCGATGATGCACATGGCCATCGGACGCCACAGACTGCCGCCCATAATGGCCATAGGTGCCAGGCCACCAACGGCAGTGGTGGATGTAAGTAGAATGGGGCGCAGGCGTACCTGCCCGGCCTCACGGATGGCCTCAGGCAGCGGCCGGCCGCGCTTAAGGCCCCCTTCAATAAAGTCTATCAGTACGATGCCGTTACGCACCACTATACCAGACAGGCTGGCGATACCCAGAATGGCCATAAAACCAACCGGGGTGCCGGTGAAAAACAGCGCCAGTATGGCACCGCAAAAGGCCAGGTAGACCGACAGCAGGATGATAGCGGGCTTGGTCAGTGAATAAAACTGGATGGCTATAATCAGGAAAATTAAAAAGAGCACCAGGATGGAAAGCTTACCGATACTGGTAAAGGCTTCGTCTCGATCTTCGGTTTCCCCGCCGTATTCCACCCGGTAACCAGACGGCAATGGCAGGGCGCTGATTTCCGCTGCCGATGAATTAATGATATCGCTGGCCAGGGCTTTGTCGGTGTAAGCCCGCACGGTGATAATCCGTTCTAAGTTGTGCCTGTTGATATCCCCGGATGTCCATCCCGCCTCCACAGCAGCTACCTGGGTCAGGGGAAGTACGGCGCCGGTGTTTCTGGACGGCACCCATAGGGAAGAGATGCCCGCCAGGGTTGACTCGCTGCCGGCCCGTAGCACTATGGGGAACAGGTCATTGCCCTCGCGGTAGGAGCTAATCTCCAGCCCATCCACCGCCATGCGCACCGAGCGGGCGATGTCCTCCTCCGATACGCCCCAGCGGGTGGTAAGCTCGGGTGACGAGTTAACCCGCATAGAATAATAATCCAACCCCATATCGTCATGCACGTTCATAGCACCGGGGGTGCGGTTTAAGATATCCGCTACCTGTCCCCCCAGGTGGCGTAGTTGCCCAATGTCAGCACCATGTATCCGGACAGCCACCGGGGCACCCACGGGCGGCCCTTGTTCAAGTTCGCGTACCGTGACCCTGGTGCCGGGGAACTGGCCGGGCAGCTCGTTTCTAAGCTCGCCTACCAGTTGTCTGGTGGTGTCGCGGCCCTTTGCTCCGGTAACGACTAACACTTGGGCAATGGTTTCCCCGCGCCCGCCCGGAATTTCATTGTAATAGAACTTGGGAATCTGTCGGCCGATGTATGTAACAACGTTATAGACACCTTGTTTTTGGGCTACTAGATCAGCAGTATCACGGGCCACCATTGCCGTCTCGTCGAGGCTGCAGCCCCGGGGGGTCTCAATATCAATTAGAAACTCCGACCGCTCGGCCATTGGGAAAAATTGCACCCCCATGAAAGGAAGCAAAGCCAGGGCTGCGGCACTCAGAAGAAGGGCTGTTGCTACGGTCAGCACCGGACGCTTCAGGGTAACTGCCAGTTTTTCCCCGTACCAGCGGCCCAATCTGTCCAGTGCGGGGCCAAGCAGGCCGTCGCTGGGCCGGGTCTCAGCTATAGCCTGGGGCTTCACCGACCAGTAGCGCAGTATGGGCACCAGCCACAGGGAGACCACCATCGAAGCCAGCATGGTTACCGATACCACCAGGGGCAGGGCACGAACGAACTCACCGATGTCGCCCCGGAGCAGGGCCAGGGGGATAAATGATGAAACCGTGGCCACGGTGGCGGTAAGGATGGGAACAGCCACTTCACTGGTGCCCTCAAGGGCTGCCGAATACCGGTCGGCACCCAGGGCCAAGTGGCGCTCGATATTATCGTTCACTACGATAGCATCGTCCACCAGAATGCCCAGAGCTATTATCAGGGCAGCAATGGTAATCTGGTGTATATCCATGCCGGCCCCGGCCAGGAACGCAAAGCCCACGGCCATAGAAGTAGGTATGGCCAGAGCCACCATGACCGCTGTGCGCCAGTGCAGCCCTAAAAGGCAAACCAGCAGTACCACCGCCATGCCGATAACAAATTCCCTGCCCAATTCGCTAAACTTATCGCTGACGCTTTCCGACTGGTTAAATGCCACCACCAGTTCCACCTCCGGGGGCAGGTCATCCTGCAATTCCCGGATGCGCAGGTTAACGGCCTTCTCTACATTAAATATCGATTGGCCTTCCTTTACATAAATGGCTAGGGCAACGCCCGGCCGGCCGTTGGTTTCCACCAGGGCCTCGGTGCGGGCTTGGGATCGGGTAACCCCGGCCACGTCGCCGACCCGCACCGCTGCGCCGCCGGGCGGGCGGTAAATGACGGTATCCTCTATTTCGCTCAGGGAACGGTACTCGCCGGATGATTCCACCAGCAGGCCCATTTGCCCTTCCCGAACGATCCCGCCCGGAATACTGACGTTTCTCTTCTGGAGCGCGTCGGCCAGATGAAGCCAGCTTAAATGCCGGGCGGCCAGAGCGGCGGAATTAAAGGTCACTTGTATTTGCTCCTCGGGCAAACCCACCAACTCAACTCTCTCAATCCCCGGTACCTGCTTAATGGCGTCTTGCCACTGTTCGGCGGTTTCTCTCAGTGCCGTTGCCGGTTTATCCGGCGGCACCAACAGGTGTAGCAGCATGGTGCAGGTACGGTTTAATTCGTCATCTACTTTTGGTTCCCCGGCCCCGGCCGGCAGCAATGGCCGGGTCTCGTCTACCTTCCGTCGCAGTGCGTCCCAGCCCTTTTCCCGCTCGGCGTTACCGGCCAGTTCCACGTAAATAATGGATACCCCGTTGGATGAAGTGGATATGATATCCTGCACTTCTTTCATTTCATCAATCTTTTCTTCCAGGGGCGCTGTAACCAGCGCTTCCACCTGTTCCGGTGTGGCACCAGGGTAGGTGGTAATTACCTGGGCGGTATAAATTTTAAACTGGGGATCCTCATAGCGGGGCATGGCAAAGAAACCGGCCACGCCGGCAGCAATTAGAATGATAAAAATAACCAGGGTGATTTTACGGTATTTTAAACCCGCTTCAATGGGGCCCATTTTCTTTCACCTCGACCCTGGCACCGTCTTTTAGGTCACCGGGCATCATCACCAGCACCAGGTCACCCGCTTCAAGCCCTTGGGTTACCTGGATTCGGTCGCCCGATACCGGGCCCAGTGCAACCGGGAGTTGCTTGACCGTGCCGTCCCCGGGTTGGTAAACAAAAACGTATTTTAATGCTTCGCCGCGGCTGACTACCGACTTAAACGGCACCCACAGGGCCGGTGCGGTTACAACCTGCCGCTCCACATTGACCACCTGGCCAGGGCGTAAATTCCGGTCTGCGTTGGCCAGCTTCAGCACCACTTCAAAGGAACCGGTATATCCTTCCGCCCCGGGACTGATGCTGTGCACAACAGCTTTTTGGCCACTATTGTCTCCGTTGGTTTCGGCAACGGGGCCGGCGCCGACCAGCACCTCGGCGCCCACAGGCCAACTGCTTGTATCTCCGGCGGCGGCAGTTATCGATATTTTCACCGGATCCAATTGCCCCAGCAATATTACCGGGGTGCCCGCAGCCACCATTTCCCCTTTTTCGCCCAACCGCTTCAATACTTCACCGGCAAAGGGTGCTTGCAGGGAACTGTGGTTCACGGCCAGCTCCGCTTGGTCCAGCGCGCTTTGGGCCTGACCGGCCCGGGCCAGGGCGGCCCGGTTGGCAAACCGCGCATCCTCCAGGTTCTTTTCCGGTACGGCGCCTGCTGCAAACAGCTGTTCAACTCGCTGCAGATCGGCCTGGGTGCGTTCTACTTCTACCCGGGTCAGTTCCAGTTGGTGACTGGCTGATTCAGCCTGCGCCTGATAGTCGGCATTATCCAGTACAGCTAGTACCGCACCCTGGGCTACAGCGACGCCCTCGGCGGTAGGGCCCTGCAAAATTTGCCCAGGCACCTGGAATGATAATTTAGCTTCCTGCCAGGGTTTTACCAGGCCGGTGGTCACGATGTTGCGATGGGCTTCGGAAGGCTTGGCTTCCTCCACATTTACCACTGGCAAAGGAGTTGCCTGGGGTGCAGGCGGTTTAGTGCAGCCCGACAGCAGCAGGGCCAGACAGAAGATTAGCCCGGTTAGTAACCGGTACGTGTCGCTCTTGTCCACGCGGCGGGTATTATTAATCGCCCTTTTAGTTCCACAGCGTAACGCTGGTATCACTCGCTGTCCCTCCCGGTTCCCAAGCTTGTGACCACAAGGTTCTGAAGCATTTTAGTAAATGTTTTATATATCCCTTCGATATCCGTGTCCGGTTTGAAAAGGGACTGCAAGGCCAAGCCGTGCAGCACAGCCAAGATAATACGGCTTAAGTGCTCCAGGGAAATTTCCGGTTCGCGCCCGTAAACATCTGCAATCTGACGGCAGCTTTTATTAATCACGTGCAGGATTAAATCGTGCACCTTGTTGAATTCACCCGCCGCTCTGTCATTATGCAGCCCCAGGGCCACTACGTTAAAAAAAAGATGGTGAAATTCCCTATCCTCGCCGTATGTGCGCAGTGTTGCTTCAAACACCGTGTTAATTTTGGACAGCGGGTCGCCGGTGCTATCCCAGGCCGTCTCTACCTTGGCCAGGTGTTCCTCCAGGGAAGTGCGGATAATCGCGGCAAAAAGCTCATCCTTGGAGTTGAAGTGGTAGTACACCGTTCCCTGGGTTACCCCGGCGGCGCTAGCCACGTCTTTGAGCGTGGTGTTGGCCATGCCGTTTTTTTGTATGCACAACCTGGCTGCTTTAATGATATCCAGGGGGTCAATGTTAGCTATTTTGGCCATCTTAAATCACTCCCAGTTAGTTGGCTGACTAACCAAATTTTAAAGAACAGACCTAAATATGTCAACGGTTTTGCTCTGAACTTATTCTACGTATTTTTAACCAGATAGCATATTAAAAGGAAAACGGTAAATAAATGTTTAATACCTATTAAACGTATGTTAACCAAGACGTTATTTTTTTGTGTTAGGCCCGTTAGGCTGTCCGGCAGAAGGTCGGCGATACTTAATTCAGGAGGGTTTAAAATGCAATACCGGATTTTGGGCCGCACCGGCCTTAGGGTTTCAGTGGTGGGATTTGGCGGAATTCCTATCATGCGTATTTCAGAATCTGAGTCTGCTGTAGTAATTAACCGGGCACTGGAACTGGGCATCAATTTCTTTGACACTGCCAGGGCGTATACTGACAGTGAGGCCAAGCTTGGAGCGGTGCTGGGCAAGCGAAGAGACCAGGTGATTATCGCTACCAAGACCATGTCTAGGACGGCTGAAGGTATGGCTGCCGATATTAAAAAAAGCCTGGAAACAATGGCCCTTGATTACATCGACCTGTACCAGTTGCATAACTTAAAGGACAGGGATGAATTCATCCAGGCCTTTGGCCCCGGCGGCGCGCTGGAAGCGCTAAAACAGGCCCAAAAGGCAGGGCTAGTCAGGCATATCGGTATCACCGGACACATCAGGAGTTTTTTGGTGGAGGCACTTAAAACCGGCGTAATGGAGACGGTACAGTTTCCCTTTAACGCCGTAGAAGCCGCCGGTGCTGATGAACTGCTTGACTTGGCTGCTGCTACGGGAACCGGGGTGATTGTCATGAAACCGCTGGCCGGTGGTTCCATTAGGGATACCGGGCCAGCCCTGCGGTTCATCCTGGAGCACCCTGTAAGCACAGTTATTCCCGGCATGGACGCACCGGGACAGGTGGATCAAAACGCTGCCGTTGGGGCGGACTTGCGCCCCCTGACCGACACTGAAAGAAAGTCGCTGGAAGAAATGGCTGCCAAGCTGGGCACAACTTTCTGCCGGCGTTGCGAGTATTGCCAGCCCTGCCCCCAGGGAGTGGATATCGCCTCGGTGTTCCTGCTGGACGGATATTTCACCAGGTACGAACTGCAGGACTGGGCCAGGGAGCGTTACCAGGGCATGAAAGTAACGGCGCAGGAGTGCGTGGAGTGCGGCGAATGTGAGGAAAAGTGCCCCTACAACCTGCCCATCAGAGCCATGCTGGCCGAGGCCAAAACCCGGTTAGGCTAAACATAACAGCTATTAATGATCAACTTTAGCAACATATCCGACAAGGAGGTTGGAAATTGAAACTTGATGAAATTATAAGAGGCCGGCGCAGCGTGCGCGCCTACGAGGATCGTCCTGTACCTGAAGAGGTGGTGAGGGAACTAATTGACCTGGGCATTCACGCGCCCTCGGCATCACGGATGCAGCCCTGGTCCTTCGTGGTAATCGAGGACAAGGAATTAATGCGGGAATGGTCTGACCGGGCCAAGGAACAGCTGCTGGGGCAAATGGAGCAAATCCCTTATTTAAAGCAATACCAGGCCTTGATGGAAAACAAGGAATTCAATATTTTCTACGGCGCTCCCTGCCTGGTACTGATTTATGGCAACACCGTTTCCCCCAGTCACGTGAACGACTGCACCCTGGCGGCCCAAAATATTATGCTGGCTGCTTATGAGAAAGGGCTGGGCAGTTGCTGGGTGGGCTTCGCCATGCAAACCGGCAATGCGCCGGAATTAAAGCAAAAATTAGGCGTGCCTGAAAAATACCGGTTGGTGGCTCCACTGCTTTTGGGTTACCCTAGAGGCGAGTGGCCATACGTGCCGCGCAACGAACCTATTATTTTTAGCTGGCAAAAATAATTTTTCCCTTTCCTCCCGTAAACAGCAGTAATTGATGTAATTAAACACGCAAAAAAGGTAATACTCTAATTAGGTGTTCAAAACAAAGCTCGTTAGACAAAAAGGTAAGGCAACTTAATGCATTTGTGTAACGCGCTGACTCTTTGAACAGCTGATAAGAAATATTAGTACAGGAGGAAAATAATTTTGCAAGGTACAGTAAAGTGGTTCAACAACAATAAGGGCTACGGGTTTATCGAAAGTGAAGCTGGTTCCGATGTCTTTGTCCATTTCTCAGCCATTCAGAACCCCGGTTTCAAGTCCCTTAACGAAGGCCAAAGGGTACAGTTCGAAATCACCGAAGGCCCTAGAGGTCAGCAGGCATCCAACGTCGAGTTAATGTAACAGGGAATTAGAATACCCGTGAGCAATTGCGCTCACGGGTTTTTCATTTTTCATACTTAATCATAAAAAATGGACTTAAGAAAACCTTAAACTTTTGGCAAAGGTATTTTAAGATCTTCTGTTTATAATGCGACTATGGTCAAAATCCAAACCATATAATAACAGGCAGGAACATAAACGATGATTTACACAACCACACCATTCAATGAACAGTTTTGAGGAGGGAATTATATGAAACCGGTAGAGATTAAACCCGGTGTTTACTGGGTAGGGGCCATTGACTGGAACCTGAGGTATTTTCATGGTTACTTGACACCTCGCGGTACCACTTATAATGCTTACTTAATCATCGATGACAAAATAACCCTGGTGGATACGGTGAAGCATTACCTATATGACGAAATGCTCAGCCGAATTAAAGAAGTGGTTGACCCGGCCCAAATCGACTACATGATTGTCAATCATGTGGAGATGGATCACTCCGGCAGCGTGCCCAAACTCATGGAACTAATGCCCAAAGCCAAGGTTGTCACCTCGCCCCAGGGTAAAAAGGGTCTGCTGCGCTATTTTAAAAAGGAATGGGACTTTATGGTGGTCAATTCCGGCGAGCAGCTAAACATCGGTGCCAGGACACTTAACTTTGTGCATGTACCCATGGTTCACTGGCCGGATTCAATGGTTACATATATTCCCGAGGATAAGCTGCTGCTGCCCAATGACGCCTTCGGCCAGCATATCGGCAGCGCGGCGCGTTTCGACGACCAGGTGGGCTGGGACATCATCCACGAAGAGGCCGCCAAGTACTATGCCAACATCGTGTTGCCTTACGGAGACAACGTACTCAAAGCCCTGGACGTCGTTTCCCAGCTGGACATCGACATGGTGGGGCCCAGCCACGGTGTCATCTGGCGTTCCTACCTGGATAAAATAGTGCCGGTATACCGCAAGTGGGCCGGTAACGAAACCGAGCCCAAAGCAGTGATTGTGTATGATACCATGTGGGATTCCACCACGCGTATGTCCTTGGCACTACAGGCCGGGCTGGAAGATGCCGGTGTGCCGGTTACCATGCGGTTCCTGCAGACCAACCACATGTCCGAAATCATGACCGACCTGCTGACCTCCCGGGCGGTACTGGTAGGTTCGCCCACCCTGAACAACGGTATGCTGCCCAGTGTCAGCGGTTTTCTTACCTACATCAAGGGTCTGCGGCCCAAGAAACGCATCGGCCTGGCTTTTGGCTCTTACGGCTGGGGCGGCCAGGGGGCCAAGGAAGTGGCGGCCATTTTAAAAGGTATGGATTGGGAGATGCCGGTGGATTTCATTAACATGCAGTATCTGCCCGACGACCAGGAACTGGACGGCGTTCGGGAAGCAGGTCGAAAACTGGGTGCTGCTATCCTGAACACTTAATGATTGAATAGCATCTGTCGTTGGAAAAATATATGAAGAATGGTTGCGAAGTGCTGACTTTTTAATCAAAAGTGGTTAATATTAACTAAAAGAAACGGGAGGTTGGAATAATGACCCAGTTAATGCAAGTATACAAGTGCGGCATTTGTGGCAATATCGTCGAGGTAATTCACACCGGTCAAGGAGAATTGGTTTGCTGTGGCAAGCCTATGAACCTGGTGATTGAAAACACCGTGGACGCCGCCAAGGAAAAACATGTGCCGGTGATTGAAAAGAATGGCGACAGCGTCAAGGTATCCGTGGGCAGCGTATCGCACCCGATGGAGGAAAAGCATTACATTGAGTGGATTGAGCTCATTGTGGACGGCAAATCCTACCGCAAGTTCCTGAACCCCGGCGAATTCCCGGTGGCCGAGTTCTGCGTCCCCGATGGCAACGAAATTCAGGCCCGGGAATACTGCAACCTGCACGGTGCCTGGAAGGCAAAGCTGTAAACGCTTTATCATTAGCAAGTATGTGAGAGTCCGCAGGAATACCTGCGGTTCTTTTTTTTTGGATTTTGCCTAGATAAAAATTTTATTGTATTTATTCTAAAAAAATTTTTCTTAACTAAATTGCTATTGGTGAAGTGTTTAAAAAAGGGGGTTTAGTGATGAAAGCACTTAAATTAATAGCTGCACTGGTTATAAGCATTTTTGTCATGAGTGCTACTCCGGCACATGCTGAAACAGCAGTAGTTGTTGAAAAGGCAAACGGTTATGATTACTTAAAAACAATAATGGACCAGTATCACGACGTATTTTATGTATACCAGGATTATAACACGGCGGGAAACCACTTTCTCCAGCGGGCGAAGCTCAGCAGCAGTGGTAATCAAGATGCCGTGCCGGATATGCTCGAAGCGTATTGCCAAAATCCTTATTTGGGCAACAGTTGTATCAAATGCGTATTCCAATCCAAACGGGATAACTGGGGCGGTTGGTACTTTACTAACGGAGTGCTGCAGGGTAAAGAAACAGCGCCGAAAGATAACCACGGGGAATATAAGAATGCCGGCGTTGACCTGCGCGGGGCAGGCAGGCTTACTTTCTGGGTTCGGGGTGAAAAAGGTGGCGAGAGCGTTGAGTTTTTCTGTTTTGGTATAGGCAGGGACGCGGAAACAGGGGAGCCGGTAAAACCTTTCCCGGATTCTTCTTATAAAGTCGGAGGTTATGCAATTTTGTCGGATCAGTGGGAACAGTATTCAATTGACCTTGCCGGCTTGGACTTGCGTTACGTGCTGGGTGGGTTTGGCTGGGTAACCAACTCGTATGAAAATGATGGTGAAGATATAACCTTCTATCTGGATGAAATTAAATATGACTGCAAAAGGCCGAACGAACTGAGGTTTTTGAATAGTTTTGAAACTTGCCCCCTAGATTACGACTTTGATTTAACCACAAGGAACGCGGCCTTTACCTACGATAATGCCGTTGCGCTTATGGCCTTTTTGGCGAACGGCGACAATGCCAGGGCCAAATTGCTGGCGGACGCTTTTGTCTACGCGCAGCAGCATGACCGCTTCTTTAATGACGGCCGGTTGCGCAACGCATACCAGGGGGGAGATTTAATCCTGCCCCCGGGGTGGACCCCCTTTAATGAAGTTGGAACGGTGCGACTGCCGGGCTTTTACCAAATCCAAAGCGGTACATGGGAGGAAGATGAGTTCCAGGTAAGCACGCATACTGGAAACATGGCCTGGGTGATGCTGGCATTGATGGCTTATTACCAGGAAGCCGGTGGGGAGCAGTACCTGGCGGCGGCGCAAAGGCTTGGGGAGTGGATAGAAAGCAATTGCCGGGACGAGCGTGGTGCCGGTGGTTACACGGGAGGCTATACCGGTAACGACGAAAAAATGACTAAGTTAACATACAAATCCACCGAGCATAACATTGACCTTTATGCCGCGTTTGAACAACTTTATCTGCTAACCAGCCAAGCAGAGTGGCACAACCGGGCGAAACATGCCAGGAACTTTGTTCAGGCTATGTGGGATGATTCTGAAGGAAAGTTTTGGACTGGCACGGATAGCTACGGAGTTGCAATTAACAAAAAAGTGATTCCGCTGGATATCCAGGCCTGGGCTGTTTTATCGCTGCGGGATGCTAAATATTTCAAGGCTATTGATTATGCCGAAAAGAACTTGCGGGTGGGTAAAGGCTTTGATTATAACGAAGACCGTGACGGCGTATGGTATGAGGGTACGGCACAGATGGCAGCGGCTTACAAATTTACAGGGCGGGAAGCCAAGAGGAATGCATTGTTGAATATGTTGAGCGTAGCCCAGCTCAAATCAGGTGGAATTTACGCTGCCGACAGGAATTACCTGACCACTGGTTTCATTCAGCCCGACGGTAAAAACCTGGTCTTCATGCGGTGGCCGCATGTGGCCGCCACGGCATGGGCGGTGCTTGCTGAAAAAGGGATCAACCCTTTCTGGTACTCTGCTAATTAATGCTTACCGGATGCTAATAACTTGAGGGTCTGGCCCCTAAGACGGTTTTTTCATAATTGATTTCATCCATGGTGCGAACTCCCAGGCGTCTTATTACCGTTAGCGGGGGGCACCAGCCCTGAAGGGAGTGTTGCAGCATAAAAAGTCCGGCTATTCCGCCCAAAGCGAACCATTTTTTGTTAACGGTAAATCCAAGTATCGTGCTAAGAATCATCATAGCGGCAAAGTTGGTTTCTAAGACTCTTTCGGTATCCCACTCTCGTTCTAGACTGTTTATCCGCCGGGCAATTTGCTCCTTTTCGGCGTTTATGTAAAAGTTGATATTAGATTTCGTTTTACGGTCAATCTCCCGGTTTACTCTGGGAGAGGTATTAATGCGTGCCTTGGTGGCAGTGGAGGGAAACCTGAATCCCATATTGTGTACCAACCCCTTTCGTCAAACTGTTTTAACACTAGTAAAGAAAATACCTTACCATGCGGCAAGGTATAATGGTATTCTTTCCTATTTGCAATCTTTATGTTCGGGTTTTAGTAATTTTATTTTGTCTGCACCGCCGTCTCCAGCGTATCCCACATTTGTTCAGACAGCAAACCTAAACGCCACAGGGATATGCCACCAAGGTTGTAACGTTTAGCAATGCCTAGCTTGGCTGACAGACTTTCGACTGTTTCGCTGGGTATCGAGATGCCCAGACTCAATTTGGCCGGCGGGACAACCGCGGCGGCCATTTCCACCGCTTGGGTGACCAGGTTGATCGGTTCGGGTTTGGTGCCGTAGTCGTAGGCCATGATAATCACCCGGTCGGCGTGTTGGCCTAGAGCCTGGTAATCGTAACCCTTAAAGGAGCTATTGGGTGGATGCAGAGATAGGGATAAACTCTTACCCGCAGCATGTAGTTGTTTAGCCAACCGGCTCACGTATGAGTTGAAACTTTCCCGCACTGCTTCCAATTCGGCCCCGGTTTGGGAATAACCCAGCCCCTCGAAGTCCAGATTAACGCCTTCATATATCGTTGCCTCGGCTACAATGGCGCTGATGCTGTTTTGCACGGCGGGGTCACTGGTCAGCAGTTCTGTCAGGGTGCCGTCCCCGTCGGCTAGTTGCACCACCATTTCGGTCTTTAAGTGATGCTGTCCAGCGGCCTTTAGCACGTCTTCCCAGCCTTCGGGACGCTGCCAGTTCTGTTTGCTTTTGGTAAGCAGGTTACCCGCTTCGTCCAAACTATACCAACCCAGGGCCAGCTCGCTGACCAGGCCTGTTTTGCCTTGACCGGTGGCCGGGTACTGTACTCCGAACAGGTTGGTCCAGCTGCTGGTGCCCGGGTCGCCCAGAGCGTAAAAGCCGGTGATAAACATCTCCCGGGGCGGTGAGGTTATCTTTACCGAGCCGTCCCAGGCTACTTGGCAGTCAAAGGCCTCGCTAAAGAATCGGAGTGGGATCAGCGTCCTGCCCCCGGTAATCAGCGGTGGTGCGTCCAGGGTCACCGGGGCCTCGTTGCGGTAAGCGGTATGGCTGCCGATCTGCAGCTTAATTGATCTGTTGCCGTCGGTGGCACGCACTGTTTGGGCGGTGCCGTCCCAGGTAACATTTACGCCCAGGGCTTCGGCCAGGGCCCGAAAGGGCACCATAGTGCGCCCATCCTGGATTACCGGTGGGGTGTCCATAATTATAGGAAACCCGTCTATTAGTACGGGGATGGAACTGTTTTGTTCCTGGGCCAGGGCTGGATTTAAAATGCCTGCCAGCAGGATGGTAGCCATAGTTATTACCGTTAGCAGCAGCCGTTTCATGATGTCCTCCCAGATCGTGTAGTTGTTTGCATTTGTCGAACCACGGAATGTTTTCTCCACCGGAAACGGCAAATCCTGCCTGCGTAAGATCCGTCAATGCGGGGTTTGGTGTTATCGGAAGGATGCGTAGGAGCTTAATTCAAAGAGCGAGAGAGCCTGAGGAAAAGCGCCGGTGCTAGACTTTCGTGCCCGCAGGGCGCGAGTTCTCCGGCGCCTGAAGGTGAACGAGCTCGTTCAAGTATAATAGCGAGTTGCATCCTGGAGATAACATCAAACCCCTTACCACGACTTTTCAGGGGGGAGTATTTAATTGATGCAAATTTTACTTGACAAGGACTTTGGTTTGAATTATATTTGTATACAAATAATTAATATGCCATTAAAGGATGAAAGTCATGAACAAAGAAGTTGCACTGGACGGGCCAAACAAGTACATATGCTACAAATTGAGCAAGGTGATGCGCAAAGTGCAGCGCTATTACGAGGCTAGTCTGGTTCATTTTGAAATCACCCCGGTACAGTTTTACGTGCTCAGCGCCCTGTTGTCGAGCGACGGCATGAAATTCAAAGACCTGGCTAAAAGCGTGGGTATTGACGGTTCTACCCTGACCGGCATCCTGGATCGCATGGCCAGGGGCGGGTTCGTGGAGCGCAGGGACGACCCGGAAGATCGCCGCTCGCTGCTGATCTACCTGACCGAAAAATCAAAGGAAATGGGCCCGGATATGATGAAGTTGGCAGAAAAGCTGGATCGTGACATCAAGGAACAGTTTCCCGGCGCCGAGTTTGCCACTTTTATGAAAGTGCTTGATCAGTTGAGCGAAACAACGGATTAAATTTTTTTGCCTGGTTTATTGGTGTACGTATTATTAATAGGGCAATTATTATGGTGAAATAAAAATAAAATCTCGCAAATAGGGGGCTGCACTAATGGGACACATCATTAACGCCAAGGAAGAAGTATACCGCGCACTGGCGGAGCGCCTGAATAAAAACCCGGTGGGAGCGCCGGTAAACGAGTCGTTGATGGAAATTCTCCACCGCTTGTATTCCGTCGCCGAAGCCGAGGTGGGCAGCAAGTTTCCCCTGCTGCCGATGCCGCTGCGTAAAATCTCCGACGTCACCGGCATCGGGGAAAGCGAGTTGCAAGACACCCTGGAGGTCATGTGCCAGAAGGGGTTGGTTCTTGACATCCCCCGGCGGGACGGCACCTTGTTCATGCTGGCGCCTATGGTAGTGGGGTTTTTTGAGTATACCTTTATGCGGGTGCGGGAAGACCTGAACATGCGGGAAATGGCTGAACTGTTTGACCGGTATTTTTCCCACGATGAAGTGCGGAAAGAGTTTTTCGGGGCCGAAACTAAAATGTTCCAGACCCTGGTGTATGAAAGCCTGATTCCCGCGGTGGTGGAGACAGAGGTCTTAAATTACGAAAAAGCTTCCGAAATTATCAGGCAATCCGGCGGTGGTTCACTGGGCATGTGCTCTTGCCGGCACAAGGCCCAGCACTTGGGCAAGGCCTGCGACGCGCCGGTGGAGGACGTATGCACATCCCTGGGTAACGCCGCCAAATGGCTGGTTCACCGGGGTTTGGCCAAGCCTGCTTCGGTGGACGACCTGCTGCGAGTGCTGGACCGCACCGAAAAACTAGGTCTGGTGCACCTGGGCGACAACGTAATGCAAAACCCCACTTACATCTGCCATTGTTGCGGATGCTGCTGCCAGGTGCTGCGTTCTATTAAAGCCACCGGTGGCAAAGCGGTGCACCCCAGCAATTTCACTCCTGTCGTGGAAGTGGAAAACTGCGTGGGTTGCGGCACTTGCGCCGAAGCCTGTCATATAAATGCCATTACCATGCAAACAAGCGCCAACGGAGATGAAATCCCGGTCATCGACATGGAAAGATGTATCGGCTGTGGGGTATGCGCTGTAGCCTGCCCCAGCGAGGCGCTGAAGATGGATCGCCGCTCGGTGCTGCACGTGCCGCCGGCGAATAAGAAAGAGCAGTTTATGCGCATAGCGGCGGAAAAAGGCCGAATTAAAATGAAATAATTTAAAAATAAAAATAACCCGGAGCTCGTTGAACAGCCCCCTGTCAAGTAGACAGTGGAAATAATAAAAATCCTAGACATCAATCATTTTCGTATGGTTGGTGTCTTTTTTATGCTGCTGAACTGTTAAGGTATTGTCTGTATTCCAATGGGGTCATACCATTTAATCTCTTCTGATAGCGATGACAATTGTAATAATTTATGTACTCTATGACGGC
>Ga0209643_1000385_pt1 | contig 87486 bp, 70 predicted proteins | sample AutmiccBRH37_all_FD_187383 | JGI IMG/M metagenome (GOLD analysis project Ga0209643, IMG submission 187383) | Deep subsurface microbial communities from Mt. Terri, Switzerland - Autotrophic microbial communities BRH/37_all (SPAdes) (version 2) | ecosystem: Environmental > Aquatic > Deep... | reverse complement strand
CAAACCCGGCACTTTCGCGCTGCTGCCCGATGGGGCCGCAATGGTCGCCAGCATCGAAGATGCCGCCGACCCGCACGCCATCGCGGTCTTGCCGCTGAGCCTGCCGGAAGGCGACTACCGGCTGTCGACCGACGGGCATTTGGCCGCCGATATCGCCTGCCTGGGCTGGGGCCTGGGCGGCTACCGGTTCGAGCGCTACCGCAGCGCCGAGCGAAACGCCGCCCGGCTGGTGATCGACCCGGCCGCGCACGCCGACACGCTGGCGCTGATCGCGGCCAGCTACCAGGTCCGCGACCTGATCAACACGCCGTCGCAGGACATGGGTCCGGCCGACCTGGAAGCAGCGATCCGCACCCTGGCCGAAACCCACGGCGGCGAGTTGCAGGTGTTTTCCGGCGACGACCTGCTGGCCAACAACTTTCCCGCCATCCATGCGGTCGGTCGCGCCAGCCATCGCGCACCGCGGCTGATCGAGCTCACCTGGGGCGATCCGAAGCACCCGCGACTGGCGCTGATCGGCAAGGGCGTGTGTTTCGACACCGGCGGGCTCGACCTCAAGCCGTCGTCGGGCATGCGCAACATGAAGAAGGACATGGGCGGCGCGGCGCACGCCATCGGTCTGGCTCGGCTGGTGATCGAATGCCAACTGCCGGTCCGCCTGCAACTGCTGGTCCCGGCGGTGGAGAACGCTCTCGGCCCGGATGCCTATCGGCCCGGCGAAGTGATCGCCACCCGCGCCGGGCTGAGCGTGGAGATCGACAACACCGATGCCGAAGGCCGCATCGTGCTGTGCGACGCGCTGACTTACGCGAGCGAGTCCAAGCCCGCGCTGATGATCGATTTCGCCACCCTCACCGGCGCCGCGCGGATCGCGCTGGGGCCTGACCTTCCGGCACTGTTCTGCAACGATGACGCCCTGGCGGAAGCCTATCTCGCGGCCGGCGAGCGGACCCGCGATCCACTCTGGCGCCTGCCGCTGTGGCGGCCCTACCGGCGCTACCTGAAAAGCGGCATCGCCCGACTGGCCAATTCGGGCAGCTCGCGCATGGCCGGCTCGATCACCGCCGCGCTCTACCTCCAGCATTTCGTGCCGGATCAGCTGCCCTGGGCGCATGTCGATGTCTACTCGTGGTGCGATGGCGATCGCCCCGGCCACCCGTCGGGCGGCGAGGCCCAGGGCCTGCGGGCCGCGCTCGCGCTGCTGCGCGATCGCCTGGGCAACTGACGACTGTCACTCCCCCGCGACACGCGGCGTCGATACACTTGCCCGACCCCAGGCCAGCCACCCACATGAACAACGCCGAACAACTCCTGCAAAAGCTCAAGATCGATCGCAAGAATCCATCGGCGCGGCGTCGACCCTGGCCGTGGCTGGTGCTGGCAGTGATCGCGATCGTTGTGCTCGCGCGGGTCTGGTCGTCGACGCAGCCGGTCGAGGTGGAAACCGCACCGGCGCGCAGCGCGGTCGACTCCGGCCCCGCATCGGTGCTCGATGCCTCGGGTTATGTCAACGCGAGGCGGCTGGCCACGGTATCGTCCAAGATCACCGGCAAGGTGCGCGAGGTGTTGATCGAGGAAGGCCAGCAGGTTGCCGAGAACGAAGTGCTGGCCTATCTGGATGACGTCGACGCCAGCGCTCAGCTCGCTCTGAGCCAGGCCCAACTGCAGGCTGCGCGGGCGCAAGTAGGCGAGATTACCGCCAATCTGAAACTGGCTGAGCAGAATCTGCTGCGCCAGCAGAGCCTGGTGGCCGAACGACTGGTCGCCCAGGCCGCGCTCGATCAGGCGCGCGCCGAGCGCGATTCCCTGGCCGCGCGGCTGGCCAGCGCGCGCCGGCAAATCGAAACCAGCCAGCGCGCCCTCGAACTGGCCCAGATCGGCGTCGACAACACGGTGATCCGCGCGCCATTCGCCGGCGTGGTGATCGCCAAGGCCGCCCAGCCCGGCGAGATGATCTCGCCGGTGTCGGCCGGCGGCGGGTTCACCCGGACCGGCATTGGCACCATCGTCGACATGGATTCGCTGGAAATCGAAGTGGATGTCAACGAGGCCTACATCGGCCGCGTCCAGCCCGGCCAGCCGGTCGAGGCGGTACTCAACGCCTATCCGGACTGGCGCATCCCGGGCAGCGTGATCGCCATCATTCCGGCCGCCGACCGCAGCAAGGCGACCGTCAAGGTGCGCATCGCGCTCGGCGTCAAGGACACCCGCATCGTGCCTGACATGGGCGTGCGCGTGAGTTTCCTCGAAGAGGCCGGACAGGCGCCGACCCAAGGCGCCTGGGTGCCGACCCGCGCGGTGGTCGGCGATGCCGGCGACGCCAGCGTGTTCATCGTCGAAGACCAGCGCGCCCGCCGGGTGGCAATCGGCGAAGGCGAGACCCGCGACAGCGACCGCCTCGCCTCGATCGGCCTGCGCGGCGGCGAACAGGTCGTGCTGTCGCCGCCGGCAGACCTCCGGGACGGCGACCGCGTGCGCGTCAAGACACCCTGAGCGCCGACATGACCGCCCCGCTGGTCGAGATCCGCGCGCTGACCAAGACCTATGAGCGCGGCAAACAACGCATCGAAGTGCTGCACGGCATCGATCTGGATATCCCCGACGGCGATTTCGTCGCGCTGATGGGGCCGTCCGGCTCCGGAAAGACCACCCTGCTCAACCTGATCGGCGGCATCGACACGCCCACCTCGGGCCTGCTCACCATCGACGGCCAACGCATCGATCTGCTGGACGGCGACGCGCTGGCCGCCTGGCGCGCGGCCACCGTGGGTTTCATTTTCCAGAGCTACAACCTGATGCCGGTGCTCAGCGCCCAGCGCAATGTCGAGCTTCCGCTGCTGCTGGTCGACATGAACGCCAGCGAGCGTCGGCAGCGGGCGGCCATCGCGCTGGAGCTGGTCGGCCTGGCCGACCGCGCCGGCCACAAGCCCAACGAGCTGTCCGGTGGACAGCAGCAGCGCGTGGCGATCGCCCGCGCGCTGGTCTCCGATCCGCGCATTCTGATCTGCGACGAGCCGACCGGCGATCTGGACCGGCACACGGCGGACGAAGTGCTCACCCTGCTCCAGCAACTCAACCGCGACTTCGGCAAGACCATCGTGATGGTCACCCACGACCCCAAGGCAGCGGAATACGCCGCGCGCACGGTGCATCTGGACAAGGGCACCCTGGTCGATTCCGGAGTGATCGGTGGCTGACCGACCTGCTGAAGCAATCGCGGGCCGCCCGGCCGGGCCGGCCACCACAGCACCTGGGTGGCCAGGCGGCTTCGGCCAGCCAGCGTGCCGGTGGCGGCCATGAAGTACCTGCATCTGGTGCTGTCCGCCCTGCTGCGCAAGAAGACCCGCACCAGCTTCACCATCCTCTCGCTGGCGGCCGCCTTCCTGCTGCTTGGCGTGCTGCAGGCGGTGAATTCGGTGCTGGCCGGCGGCGCCGACTTTCTCGGCGCCAACCGGCTGATCAGCCAGTCGCGGGTCAGCTTCACCCAGCCGCTGCCGATGCGCCTGCTGCCCCAGATCGAAGCCGTGCCCGGCGTGCGGCGGGTCGGGCACTCGCAGTTTTTCGGCGGCATCTATCAGGACGCACGCAATTTCTTTCCGCAGTTTGCGGTCGATCCGCAGCGCCTGCGCGACACCTATCCGGAATGGGTGATGTCCGAGGACGAGTGGCGGGCGTTTCGCTCGACCCGCAACGGCGCCATCGCCGGCAAGCAGCTGGCGGAGCGGTTCGGCTGGAAGGTCGGCGACATCATCCCGCTCACCAGCTTCATTTGGACCCAGACCGATGGTTCGCGGGCCTGGGAGTGGCAACTGGTCGGCATTTTCGATGGCCGCGATCAGGAGTGGTCCGACCGGGCCGGGCTGATGTACCTCAACTACGGCTATTTCGACGAGGCCCGCTCGGGCGGCAAGGGTCTGGCCGGGGTGTTCGTGGTGCAGGTCGCCGATCCGCTTCAGGCCGAAGCCGTGGCGGCAACCATCGATGCGCGCTTCGAGAACTCGACCGACGAAACCAAGACCCAGAGCGAGCAGGAATTCCAGCTGGGCTTTCTGCGCCAGCTCGGCGACATCGGCTTCATCGTCAACGCGATTTCCGGCGCGGTGTTCTTCACCATTCTCATCCTGACCGGCTACACCATGAGCCAGGCCGTGCGCGAGCGGATTCCCGAGCTCGGCGTGCTCAAATGCCTGGGCTTCACCGACCGCAGCGTCCTCGGTCTGGTGCTGGCCGAAGCATTGGTGCTGTGCGCGATCGGCGCCGGGCTGGGCATGACCGCCGCGCTGCTGGCGATCAACAACCTGCCGGCGGAATACAGTGCGGTGCGGATCGGTGGCGACGTCTGGGGGTTCGTCGCGGCCAGTGTGGTGGCATTGGCATTGGCGACCGGCCTGCCTCCGGCGCTGCATGCCATGCGCCTGAAGATCGTCGATGCGCTGGCGGGCCGCTGAGATGACACCTCGGGTCAGAGCGACAGCCATGTCCGAATGTGGCGCACGCTTCGCCCGCGGCGAGCGACAATAGCCGCCATGAGCACGTTCCGGCAAACCCGCGAAATCGTCTGGATGAACCTGCAGTCCATCCCGCAGCGGCTGGGCGCCTCGCTGGTGATCGTGGTCGGCATCGGCGGCGTGGTCGGCGTGCTGGTGGCCATGCTGTCGATGTCGGCCGGCCTCGGCAAGACGCTCAGCGCGACCGGCCGCGATGATCGCGTGGTGGTCATCCGCGGCGGCAGCAACAGCGAGATTTCGAGTTTCCTGGACCGCGCCTCCAGCACCTTGATCCGCCAGGACCCGGCGGTGGCGCGCGACAGCGACAGCCTGCCGCTGGCCTCGGCCGAACTGCTGGTCATCGCCGAAGTGCCGCGCAAGGGTCAGCGCACCGGCGCCAACGTATCGCTGCGCGGGGTCGAGCCGAAGGCGTTCACCATGCGCCCGGAACTGAAGCTGCTCGAAGGCCGTCGGTTCCGGCCCGGCCTGCGCGAGCTGATGGTCGGCTACGGCGCGCAGCAGCAGTTCGATGGCCTCACGGTCGGCGAGGAGCTGCGCTTCCGGGGCTCGACCTGGACCATCGTCGGCGTGTTTCGATCCGACGACGCGCACGATTCTGAACTGTGGGCCGACTCGGAGTCGCTGCAATCGGCATTCCTGCGCAGCGGCTTTTCCTCGGTGCTGCTGCAACTGGCCAACCCGGATGCCTTCGAGGCCCTCAAGGCCCGCCTCACGAGCGATCCGCAGCTCAATGTCGATGTGCTGCGCGAGCAGGAATACTTCGGCGCGCAGTCGGCCGGCCTGACCCGGCAGATCGGCTTCCTGACCGGCATTGTCGCGGCAATCATGGCCTTCGGCGCATTGTTCGGGGCATTGAACACGATGTACTCCGCAGTCTCGGCGCGCACGGTGGAGATCGGCACCCTGCGCGCGCTGGGCTTCGGACGGCTGCCGGTGATCGCCTCGGTGATGGCCGAGGCCATGGCGCTGTCGCTGGCCGGCGGGGCGCTGGGTGCGGGTATCGCCTTCCTGCTGTTCAACGGCTACTCGGTTTCCACGCTCGGCGGTGGATTCACCCAGGTGGCGTTCAATTTCGCGGTGACCCCAGGCTTGGTGGCGCAGGGCCTGATCTGGGCACTGGCGATCGGATTCATCGGCGGCCTGCTGCCGGCGATCCGCGCCGCGCGCCTGCCGGTCACTGCCGCGCTGCGCTCGACCTGACATGGACGAGACCATCGACCGCGGCGGCCTGCTGGCCACGCTCATGGCCTTCGTGCTGTGGGGCCTGTTCCCGCTCTACTGGGTGCTGCTCAAGACGGTGCCGGCACTGCAGATCATCGCCCACCGGGTGCTCTGGTGCGCCCTGTTCGTCGGCCTGTGGCTGCTCTGGCGCGACGGCCGCAGCTGGCTGCGCACCGCGCTCAGTCATCCGCGCACGCTGCCCATCCTCATGCTCAGCAGCGTGCTGATCAGCGTCAACTGGGGCATCTACATCTGGGCGGTGCTGAGCGGCCATGTGGTCGAGGCCAGCCTGGGCTACTTCATCAATCCGCTGATCAACGTGCTGATCGGCGTGCTGCTGCTCGGCGAGCGGCTCAATCGGGCGCAGACCATCGCGGTGTCGATCGCGGCGCTGGGCGTGCTGTGGCTGACCGTACAGTACGGCTCGCCGCCCTGGGTGGCGCTGAGCCTGGCGCTGAGTTTCGGCTTCTACGGCTACCTGCGAAAGCGTGTCGCGGTCGACGCGGTGCCGGGGCTGGGCATCGAAAGCCTGCTGCTGAGCGCACCGGCGCTGGCCTTCCTGCTCTGGGCCGAGGCCAGCGGAGCGGGCCAGTTCGGCCACGCCGGGCTGTCGACCAATCTACTGCTGGCGCTCGGCGGCGCGCTAACGGCGATCCCGCTGATCGGCTTCGCCTACGGCGCCCGACGCATCCCCTACTCGCTGGTCGGCATTCTGCAATATCTGGCACCCACGCTTCAGCTGCTGATCGGCGTGCTGCTGCTCGGCGAGCCGTTCACCGGGGTGCAGGCGATCGGCTTCGGCTGCATCTGGCTGGCCCTGCTGATCTATGCCTTCGACGGCGTACAGCGAAACCGCCGCCGCGCGCGACTGCTGGAAGCCGCATCGCCCGGCTGAGGCGTTGCCCCAAGAACCGACCGATGGCCGGAACTCGGCGGTTGCCAAGCGGTCAATCAAAGCACGATTTGGCAGGCACCCGGCAATCCATGACGCATCGCTGCCGTCCGATCATCGCTGCGCTGCTTGCCAGCACGGTCATCACCGGCGCGCCGTCGCTGGCCGATGCCCGAAGCCTGGCTGATCGGCTGGTCGCGCCGGACCGTGCCCAGATGCCATCCGCGCAGGCCCGGGATGAGTTGCTCGAGACGCTGAACGTGCCGGCCCGCAACATTCGCTTCGAAGGCGGGCCCCGCCAGACCTACTGGCTGGTGCCGCCTCTGCCATTCACGGTGACCGGCGACTTCACCCGCACGGGCGAATCGTTCACCTTCCGCTTCAACCTGAACATCGACACTGACGCTGCGCCACTCGCCCGCCTGCCGGAACGGGGCAGCGTGGTGCTGCTGCACGGCTGGGGCGCCGACAGCAGCATGCTGCTTCCCTGGGCGGCAAGTTTATCCGCCGAGGGCTATCGCACCGTGCTGGTCGACCTGCGCAATCACGGGCAATCCGGGTCTGCACCGGCCGGTTACGGTCTGCGCGAGGGACAGGACATCGTCCACCTGATCCGTCATCTGCGGGCGCAGAACGAGCTGTCCCGCCCGCTGTATTTGCTCGGCCTGTCGTATGGTGCAACCACCGCCATCGCCGCAGCGGCGCAACTGGACGGTGAAATCGACGGCGTGATCGCCCTGGCACCGTTCGACGATCCGACCGAGGCGATCGGCGGCATGATCGAATCGGTCACCTCCGACAGGAGCGGCCTCGGACGCCGCGTCGTAGCGGCTCTGGCTCGCCACCGCTATACCCCGGAACGGATCGACGCCGCGATCAGCGAAGCCAGTGAGCGGTTGAATCTGGATCTGCGCAACCTGCCGATCGGCGATGCGCTCGCCCGTATCAAAGCCTGTTCCCTGCTGGTGCACGGGGTCCGGGACACCATCGTTCCCGTGCAGGCGTCGCGGCGACTGGCCACGCGCAACGTGCGAGCAGCGCTGGTGGAGCTTCCCAACGACGATCACTTGACCTTGGCGATGCGCTTCGGCTGGCTGAGGCAAGCATTGGTCGAATGGCTGGTCACTGCGGCCAACGGCGGCGACTGCCCGCCGCTGCGGGTTCCGCCGGATCCGCTCGCCGAGACGACGGACGACTGACCACGCAGCGCCGGCGGCGGCGGGCGCGTTTTGCCACCAGCCATCCACTCGCTGGGAAACTGGAGCCAAGCGCGCCCTCGTCGACCGCGCGCCGAATCGGCCTGATCGGCTGCGCGCCAGGCGCGCAGACCGGGCGCTTGGATCAGTCGACCACGACCTGACTCACCCACGAGCCGTCGCGCTGATCCGGCCTGGCGTGGACCTGGGCCGAAAGTTGATTATCGGTGCGCAGCAGCTTCAGGGCGTCGGCCAGAATCGCGGCCGACTCGCGGGCCAAGGCGTCGGGCCGGTCGTCGGCGGCTTCCTCTTCGGCGGCCAGTTCAGCGATGTCCCGCTCGCCGGCCTGCAGGCCGTCGTCGCCTTCCCGATCGAGCGGGGGTATATCGATGCCGGCGGCGATGCGCTCGGCCTCACGCTGCTTGCGCTGGGCTTCCTGCTCTTCGCGCTCGGCGCGGCGCTCGGCCTCGTTGAGGGAAATCTCCTTCCGGTCGCGCTGCTCGCGGTACTTGGCGACATCCTCGGCCCACCAGCCGAATTCCAGATCGTGCGCCACGCGCTCGGCGTGACGCGCCTGAAGCAGCGGAACCAGCGCGGCAAATTCGCCCTGGCGCTTGAAACTGGCAGCCGGAATCTGCGTCCACGGCAAGGCGTTGTCGTAGCTGGATTCGCCGAAGTCCGCGGCGTCGATGGTGATCGGGAACGCGATGTCCGGCACCACGCCCTTGTGCTGGGTGCTGCCGCCGTTGACCCGGAAGAACTGCGCCACGGTCAGTTTGACCTGGCCGAAACGCGGCGTCTCGCTGCGCTGGAAGCGGTCGAGATCGATCAGGTTCTGCACCGTGCCCTTGCCGTAGGTCGGCTCGCCGATGATCAGGCCGCGGCCATAGTCCTGAATGGCGGCGGCGAAAATCTCCGATGCCGACGCCGAGGCGCGGTTGACCAGCACCGCCAGCGGCCCGTCCCAGGCCACGCTGGCGCTGCGATCGGATTCCACCGAAACCCGGCCGCCGGCCTCGCGCACTTGCACCACCGGGCCGGTCTCGATGAACAGGCCGGTGAGTTCGACTGCTTCGTTCAGCGAGCCGCCGCCGTTGTTGCGCAGGTCGACCACCACGCCATCGACCTTCTGCTCGCGAAACTCGGCCAGCAATCGGGCGACGTCGCGGGTCGCGGAGGCGTAATCGGCGTCGTTCCGGCGCCGGGCGTCGAAATCCTGATAGAACGTGGGCAGGGTGATCAGGCCGATGCGCTGGGTGTCGCCATCGCGCTCGATGTCGATCACCGAGGACTTCGCCGCCTGCTCTTCGAGGCGCACCTTTTCGCGCACCAGGGCCACCCGCTGATAGGCGCCGTCCGGGCCTTCGGAGGCGGGCACGATATCCAGCCTGACCACACTCTCCTTGGGGCCACGAATCAGTTCGACCACGTCATCGATGCGCCAGCCGACCACGTCCTGCATGGCGCCCTTGTCACCCTGACCGACCGCCGCGATGCGATCGCCGGGCTTGATCTTGCCCGACATCGCCGCCGGCCCGCCGGGCACCACCGAGCGCACCACAACGAATTCATCCTGGCGCTGAAGCACCGCGCCGATGCCTTCCAGCGACAGGCTCATGGCGATGTTGAAATTCTCCGAGGTGCGCGGGTTCATGTAGCCGGTGTGCGGTTCGATCGCCTCGGCGTAGGCGTTCATCAGGCTCTGGAAGACATCCTCGCTCTTGACCTCGCCAACCCGCTGGGCCAGGTTGCTGTAGCGCTTGTCGAGGGTCTTGCGGATCTGCTCGGGCTTGCGGCCGGCCAGCTTGAGGCGCAGCCAGTCGTTCTTGACGTACTGGCGCCAGACCTCATTCATCTCGGCCTCGGTGGCCGGCCAGGGCAGATCGCTGCGGTCGTAGCGCCAGGTGTCGTCGGATTCGAACTCGAAACCGTCCTTCAGCAGTTGATTCACGTGCGCCACCCGCTCGGCCACCCGCTGCCGGTAGACGTTGTACATGTCGAACGCCGGCTGCACCTGGCCCATCCGGATGGCGTCGTCGAGCGCATAGCGGTAGCGCTCGAACTGGGTCACGTCGGAGGCGAGAAAGAACAGCCGCTGGTCGTCGAGCGAGTCGAGAAAGCGCTTGTACAGCTCGGCCGAGAGCGAGTCATCGAGCGGGCGCGGGCTGTAGTGGTAACGGCTGCTGCTGAGCAGACCGTGCAGCATTCGCGCGGTCTGGCCCTGGTCGGCGCTGGGCGCCAGCGGGAGCGGCGCGACGCTGTCCGGCTTGCTGAATGCCGACAGCGGAACGGCCAGCAAAAGGGCCAGCAGGGCGGTGGAGAGCAGGCGGTTGAACATGTGTCTTCCTCGAAAGAGACTGCGGCTGGAACCCGGCACCAGCCTACCGTGCATCATCGGGCGCAATTGCGCTACAGCCCATTGGTAACCCGTACCGCCTGTGCGCAACCTGAATCCGGGAAACCCTCAGGCCGCTACACCGGCTTCGGCCGCCATACGGTCGGCGTGGTACGACGAACGCACCATCGGGCCGGAGGCGACATGGCTGAAACCCAGCTGATAACCCAGGATTTCCAGCGACTTGAACTCCTCTGGCGTCCAGTAACGCATCACCGGATGGTGGTGCGGCGTCGGCTGGAGATACTGGCCGATGGTGATCATATCGACCCGATGCGCGCGCAGATGGTTCAAGGCCTCGACCACCTGATCCCACGATTCGCCCAGACCGAGCATGATTCCAGACTTGGTCGGCACCGTTGGATGTTGCAGCTTGAAGCGTTCAAGCAGCGTGAGCGACCAGGCGTAATCGGCGCCGGGCCGGACATTGCGATACAGCGGCTCCACGGTTTCCAGATTGTGATTGAACACATCGGGCGGCTGGCTGGCGAGGATTTCCAGCGCCCGGTCCATGCGCCCCTTGCCGCGAAAATCCGGCGTGAGGATCTCGATCCGGGTGGCCGGCGAGCGCCGCCGCACGGCGGAAATGCAGTCGACGAAGTGCTGCGCGCCGCCGTCGCGAAGGTCATCGCGATCGACCGAGGTGATGACCACATAGCGCAGGCCCATGTCGGCGATGGTTTCGGCCAGGCTCTCCGGCTCGCCGGCATCGGGCGGCTTGGGGCGGCCATGGGCCACATCGCAGAATGAGCAGCGCCGGGTGCAGACCTCGCCGAGAATCATGAAGGTAGCGGTGCCGTGGTTGAAGCACTCGTGGATGTTCGGGCAACTGGCCTCCTCGCACACCGTCACCAACCGGTTGGCGCGCAGCTTGGACTTGAGCTGGGCGACGGCATTGCCGGCCGGGATGCGGACCCGGATCCAGCTCGGCTTGCGCAGCGTGGGGGCATCGGCAAAGGCGACCGGGCTGCGGGAAATCTTGTCCTCGCCGAGCTGCTTCACGCCCACTGCCGGACCGTCGGGGTCGACTACGGCCAGCGGAATGGTCTTGCTGTTGGGTTCGCTCATGACGATCCTGCGGAATTTCGGGGGAGTCGTGTGGTGTGGTCAGCCGCACGCGGCGACGGTCGGCGCGGCCAACTCGGGCAGCCCTGGCGTCCAGCGCGGCACAAACCCCAGCCGCCGGCCCAGTGCCTCGACCAGCGCGGGCTTCACCGGGGCCAGCCCGGACGGTCCGCCCAAGTCTAGCATCGAGGTCACCCGCAGCCCCTGAAAGCCGCACGGGTTGATCCGGTGAAACGGCTCCAGATCCATCGCCACATTCAGCGCCAGACCGTGGAAGCTGCAACCCCTGCGGACCCGAAGCCCGATCGCCATCACCTTGGCATCGGCGACATACAGTCCCGGTGCACCGGCACGCCGCTCGGCCTCGATGTTCCAGTCGGCCAGCACGTCGATCACCGCCTGCTCGATGCCGCAGACCAGGTCGCGCACACCAAGATTCAAACGGCGAAGGTCGAGCAGCGGGTACACCACCAACTGACCCGGCCCGTGATAGGTGACTTGCCCGCCGCGATCGACCTGCACCACCGGAATATCGCCCGGCAGCAGCACGTGCTCGGGCTTGCCAGCCTGGCCCAGGGTGAACACCGGATCGTGCTCGACCAGCCACAGCTCGTCGACCGTGGCCTCGGTGCGCTGATCGGTGAAGTGCTGCATGGCCCGCCAGACCGGCTCATACGGCTGCCGACCCAACTCGCGCACCCGGCAGTCCGGCCGAATCAGATCGTCCACTTGACCTCCGGCAACGCGCGAAGCGCCGCATGGGCGGCATCGTAGTGTTCCCGGCTCTCGGCCAGGAAGCTGACCTGCACCGACACATAGCGCCCGGCGCTGGATGCCCGCACCCGCACGCTCTCGCGCGCCACCGACAGACCGGCGGCAACCAGGGTATCCGGCACCAACCGCTCCAGCCCGCCCTCGGCCGCACCCATGGCGGAAATCTCGAAACGGCCCGGAAACTCGAAGCCGCGCGATTCGGCATTGTCTTGACCGCTCATCGGGCGATTATCGCGCATCTGTGCAGTCATCGCCTGTGCCAAGGGCGGGCCGGGACAGCCTGTACCGGCACGGCGACCGGGACCGTCGGGCCCCGAAGCGGATTGCAATCGGTGCCGGCGAAAACGTCAAAGCACAGGTTCAATCGGCATCGCGCTCGTGCAATGCGTCTCGCGCCCAGCGCCCATCACCGGCGGAACCGATGCGATCGGCCAGCGCGTCCAACGCATCCAGGGCATGCAACCCGCGTTTGCGTGCGTTGACGTAACGAGTGAGGTACTCGCGCACCAGGGCGTCGAGCGAGGTGCGCTCGCGCCGAGTTGCCTCGCGCACCTTTTGCAGCAGGTCATCGTCGAGACTCAGGGCGAGATTGGCCACTTCAATACCCTCCACGCCGTCCACAAAGTCACAGGACCAGTCTGGCACATGCACCGCCCAATCCTCACCCGGTTTACAAGCCACCTGGCACCGCGTCCCCGTGCCGGCCTTTCGGGCTTTCAGCTTATGCGCGCCTGGCCTCCTGCCACGCCGGCTCGCGGGCCAAAGCGGTGATCGGCTATCGGGATTTCCTAGGCAAGGCGTTGGTGGCTGAGCGAACCTGACCGGATGCGCGCCAGATAACCCAGGATCAGGTCGCGTGTACGGAACGTGCCGTGGGCCTTCAAGTCATGCTCGCGCACGATGGGGAAGGTGGACAGTATGTAATCGGCGTCGGCGTCGTCGAGGCCGTAGAGATGGAAGAACAGCGCGTCCAGGCGCGCCATGCGGTGGGCGCGATCGTCCGGATTCCAGACGAAGGGCGGTTTTACGCTGCCGTCCGCTTCCACGTGGCCGAGGTCGCGGGCGAAGGGGGCTAGGTCGTGCGCGGTGTAGGTCAGCGCCAGCACTTCGGTGCGGATGTAGTCGGCGATTTTCATGCCGCCGATGGATTGGTCGAAAGCGGTGGGGGCGATGACGGGGAGCTGTTCGAGGATGTACCAGTTAAGGTGTTGTCCTTGCACCTTCTGGCGGGCGACAAAATCGAACGCGAAGCTGCTGAGGTTGGCGAGCAGCAGTGCGGCATCCTGGGTTGGGAGCGCGAGAATGGGCAAGGTGTTGCCAAACGCACTCGCCGGAACAAGGGCCGCGATCATGGTGCGGACATTGGTAGGGGCTGTAACATCCTTGAATGCCAACACGGTTGATGGCAAATCAAAGCCTTCGACTTCCAGACGCTTCACCCAAAACTGCGGCACCGGATAACGATCCGGCCGTACTTTCACCGAATCCTGAATCGCCACCTGCTGCGCCGCGCGGTGGAGGTTGGCGGTGTTCATCACCACGTCGGCGGCGCGGTGGTCGTACATCTGCACCATCTTGCCTTCGTACAGCGGCACAGCTTCTTCGTCGCCCTTCATCCAGCGGTTGAGCGCCGCCGGCTGGAAGCCTTGCTGCCCCAGCTCGGCGCGGGTGAGGAACTTGTCCGAATCGTTGGTCATGTGAAACATGGTCACGTAGCGCACCGGCCAGGCGCGCTGCTCATCTTTGCCCGAGCGCTTCACCAGCACCGGATGGCTGCGATAGATCTGCATGGTGAGCTGGGCGTCGCGCGGGGTCTTGAAAATGGGTGCGGCGCCGGTGTTGGGGTTGACCAGTTGGAAGTCTTCGCCGCTGAGTTTCAGACTACGCTCGGGGTCGGCCAGTTCGGCCACGTCGTGCAGGTAGAAGGCGCAGCGCGTCTTCGCGAAACGGCGGTCGGTGCCACCGAAAACGAGGGCGCAGAATTTGAAGCGGGAATCCACGTCCGGGAAAAAGCCCTTCTTGTTTTCGAAGTCGTACAGCGCGGCCAGCCGCGCGGTGCCGTCTTCCTCGGGTGCGGTCAGGGTGCGGAAGAAGGCCGACGCCCCTTTGTCCGCCGCGATGCCGGACGGAGTGATCAATCCCACGATGCCGCCGGGCGCGACCAGCGCCTGTGCACGCTCGACGAACAGGCTGTACAGGTTGATGTCGCCACTGGACAACAGTGGGTAGTCGCCGCCCTCACGGGCCACTTTTGCCGCCGTCTCTGCCACTTCGCTTGCGGCTGTGTACTCGCGCCATAATGGGCTGCTTTTCGCTCTTTCCCCGGCAATCAGCCTCTTGCGGTCGGCCGCGCGGGCCTGCCGGGCAATTTCCGGCTTGCGCTCGGCAAACCATTCCACTTCCTGCAGCTTGATGCGATCCCACGGCGGATTGCCGATTACCGCGTCGAAGCCGCCCGCACTGTGTTGCCAAACCGTGGGGAAGGCCAGTTCCCAGTGCATAAAGCGCTCGCGCGTGGCGCGGGCAAGGGCTCGCTGCACGACACCGTGGGCTCTTTTCTGGCGATCATCGAACAATTTGATGCCCGCTTTACCGAGCAGGTCGATGGAGTCGAGCAGGTTGCTGCCGTATTCCTGGTTGAGCAATTCCGCCCAGGTTTTCTCGTAGTCCTTTTTCTCGGCCTTGCCAGCCCAGCGCTTGGCATGCAGGAAATCCAGCGCCCGCCAAAGCGGGCGAAGGCTGTCGTTGATCTGGTCCATCAGCGCCTTGGACTGGTGCGCTTCGGCAATGTCGATGTCGGTCAGGTCACCTATGACCTGCATCGTGGTGCGCGCCGAGTCCACTTGGCGCAAGTCGTTTTGCTGGAGCAAGCCGCCTTGGAGCTTGGCCAATTCCTCGGAGATGTGCCGGACCCGACCACCAAAAAGCGAGTCGCCATGGCGCAGGTGGTGATCGAGAAACGACAGCGGCGCGCCAACAGTGAACGTGTGCAGCCAAAGCGCAACCTTGGCGAGTTCCACCGCCATGGCATTTTTGTCGACGCCGAAGATGACGCGCTTGAGAATCATGCGGCGCACGATGTGGCGATCATCGAGCTGGCGCGGGTCGATTGCCCAACCGTGCTGGTCCGCAGCCCTCATGATGCGGCGCCGAATGTCGGCGATGCGCGCCATAACAGGGGACACCCAGGGGCGGCCCTGCTCGACCAAATGAGCGGCGAAGCCGCAGTCATTCACCGCTTCGGCCGTTTCCTGCGCGGTCTCCAGCACACGGTCAGCCAGCCAGTCCACCAGTGCGACCAGGAAATGACCGCTGCCCATGGCCGGGTCGCAGATCTTGAGCGTGAGGAAACGACTGGCCGGATCGCTACCGTCCAGGGCGTCCCATTCAGGGGGGTTGAGGTTGACTTTCTTCCGGAACCGGGTCAGCAGATCGTCGAAATCCCCTTTCCTTTCGGCAACCAACCGGCCAATCGCTTCGTCGAGGATCAAACGCACCAAAGCGTCATGGGTGTAGTAACTGCCGGAGCCCTTGCGCGCAAAGCCGGCTTTTTCCACGCCAAGTGCGCCGCCTTTTTGCTCCAGTCGGTATTCGAGCAGTCGCTCGTAGATGCCACCCAAGTGAGCGACCGAGAGGTCGCGGTAGTTGATGCGTGGCTTGGTGATGTTCTCGACGCGGCGCGAGAGCGCGTCGATGACTGGCGCAAGCTGCGCATCGGCCACCTTGGCGCGCGCTAGTACTGGCGAACGCGCAGATTCGAACAGTCCGCCGTTATAGGCAGGCATACCCACGGCGTCGTCGCCCTCCGAGATCAGCCGAAACAGGTCGGACAAGCTGTCCCAGTAGCGGGTGGATCGACCGGAAAGTGTTTTGCCGTCATCGCGCGCGAGAGCAACCGCATCGCGCAGCTCGGACAAGCTGTAGGGCGCATATCGCGCATCCATGACGGGCAGGAGCCGCCGGTCTTCCGCGTAAAACAGAAACAGCAGGCGGTAGAGTAAAAGCAGCGCCGCCTCGCGCAGCGCGTCCAGATACTCATCGGTGTATGCGCCCTGGGCCGTTTTGCGCGCTTCCGGGTCACCAGCGGCCAGGGCTGCACACAGACTGGGGAACACCTCGGTGAAAACGCGGTTGCCCAACTGGTCGGAAACGGTTTCCTCGTACAAGCGTGCTTCGGACAGGGCGATGGCGTGGAAGGTGCGGCGCTGGCTGTCCCATGCCTGTGGGTTGAAGGCATCGCGCCCGAACACCAGCCGGAACAGCTTGAGGCCGTGACGCGTTTCATAACTGTCGAGTTCGGGCTGCACGCCGGGCACACCCAGCAATCCAGCCAAGTCGATCTCAAAAAAATCCTCCGCGCGCGAGCGGGCATCCTGCCAGTAAAGCCGCCAGACCGTTCCGTTGGTGAGGATGCCCCATTTCACCGCGCGGTCGCTCATAACGTCGGCGCGGGACAGATAACGCAGCATTTGGGACGACGGCGTGCCGAAGTCGCGTTTCTTGCGATTACCCGCCCCGCTTTCTTCGCTCCGGTCGAGCTGACGCAGCCACCGCTTTGCTTCCAGCAGTGCGACACCATGCCGAGCACGGCCGTTGTCCGGGACTTTCAGCGCACGATCCTTCGCTGTTGGCTCGGCGAACAGAAGAAAATCCGGCACATCCTCCCTACCGGCGTCGGAGAGGTTAACCTGTGAGATCCAGGCTTCATTCCAGCCCAGCAGATCGATAACCGGCTCGATCAGTTCTTTCTCGGTCTGGCTTTCGTTGAGGGCCGAGGCGGCTGCAAACGGCGCGTAATACGCTTTGAGCCGATCAATGAACGCATCCAGGTCAGCGTCGGCCAAACCTTTCCAAGCACCAGTCTCCTGGATGCCGCGCAGTAAGAAATCTGTGGAAAAAAGTTGGCCTTGCATTGTGCTGGGTAATGTCTTGTTTCACGGGTGATGGCGCATGGTCGCCGAAGGTCAGACCTGTGTAAACGCATTCTTGGCAGGCATCGGCGGCAGAATCGGATGTCGCGTTCGTTGCTTGGTCGCGCCGACTGGGCGCGCGAGGTTGCGGCGTTCGAGGCATCGCGGGTTGCCTTCGCTGGAGTCGGTCGCGCCTTGCGCGCCGTCCGGCACGGCAGATGCAGCCGGCCGCGCACGCACTCAGCCGGCCGACGCCGGCGGTTTGACCATGGCTTTGAGCACCGAGAGCGCTTTGGTCAATACCGGGTCGTGGTCGGATGGCGCGGAGTCGCTGGCGGCTTCGGCTTCGGGCGGGGCTTGGCCGGTCGCTACCGGCTGCGTATCGGTTTCGGGCCGTGCAGCGGTGGTTTGGTGGTCGGCATCGGAGCCGGTGGGCTGGTCCGCTGGCTGGCCGGGCTGGCGCGGAGCGGCAGGGGTTTCGCCTTCGATCTCGTCCGCGCTCACCCGCTCGCCCAATTCCTCGCCGGCCGGGTCGTCCGTGCGCTCGCTGCCGATTTCGGCCAGTCGTTCATCTTCGCCTTCCAGGTGGCCGGGCAGGTCGCGCTCGCGCAGCCAGTCGGCGGCGTCTTCGGCAGCGCTGGCCTGTCGGTTGCTGGCCAGGATGTCGGGGGTGATGCCGCTGGCCTGGATGCTGCGGCCGCTCGGGGTGTAGTAGCGGGCGGTGGTGAGCTTGATGGCGTCGCCGTTGTCGAGCGGCAGGACCGTCTGCACCGAGCCCTTGCCGAAGGTGCGTTCGCCGATCACCACGGCGCGCTGGTGATCGCGCAGGGCGCCGGCCAGCACTTCCGAGGCGCTGGCCGAACCGCCGTCGACCAGCACCACCATGGGCGCGGCATTGAGCAGGTCGCCGCTGTGGGCGCGATACTCGCTGTTGGCGAACGGCTGCCGGCCGCGCGTGGAGACAATGACCGGGCTGTCGAGCGCCTTGGCATCGAGGAAGGCGTCGGCGGCTTCGACGGCGGCATTGAGCAGCCCGCCGGGGTTGCTGCGCAGGTCGAGCACCAGGCCTTTGAGGCCATCGTTGCCGGCCTCGGTCTTCAGCCGCGCCAGATGACGGCGCAGCTCGATAGCGGTGTCGCCCTGAAACACGCTCAGCCGCAGGTAGCCGTAACCCGGCTCCAGCATGCGGGCGCTGACGCTGGTGATGCGAATGGTTTCGCGCACTACGGTCAGCTCCAGCGGCTCCGGCTCGCCCTCGCGCAGCACGGTCAGGCCGACCCGGCTGCCGGGCGGACCGCGCAGCGTGGTCACCGCTTCGTCCAGGTTGTCGGAAAGGATCGACTCGCCATCGACCGCCACGATCACGTCGCCGGGCCGGATGCCGGCGCGGGCGGCCGGTGTGCCGTCGATCGGCGAGATCACCAGCAGGCTGCGGTCGGGTTGCAGCACCAACTCCACGCCAATGCCGTCGTACGCTCCGGTGGACAGTTCTTCCATGCTCTCCGACTGAGAGCGGTCGAGATAGGCGCTGTGCGGGTCGAGGTCGATCAGCAGGCCGCGAATCGCCGACTGCATCAGTTCGGCGTCGCTGACTTCATCGACATAGGCATCGCGAACGGTGCGGTACACGCCGACGTAGCGGCGGATTTCCTCCAGCGGGATGCGGGCCTCGCCTTCGGCAGCGGGCAGCGGGCCGGAGATGATCGCGGCTGGATCCGACGGCGCATCCGGCGCACCGTCCGGGTCATCGAATGCCTGCGCGGCAAGCGTGAGGGGCAGCAGGGTCAGCAGCAGGACTGCGCAACGCAAACGATTGGATCGGGCCATGGCGGGATTATGTTCCGGCGCCGGACAGAAACCAAATCGGCGGCGGTCGCGGCCGGGCGTGCCTTTGCGCTCAGCGCTTGCGCAGCCAGACCTTCGGGTCGACCGGCGCACCGGCCCGGCGCAGTTCGAAATACAGCGCCGAGCGGTCCAGGCCGCCCGAGCTGCCCAGGCTGGCGATCGGCTCGCCGGCACCGACCCAGTCGCCGGCGTTCTTCAGCAGTGCGTCGTTGTGGGCGTACAGGCTCAGCCAACCATCGCCGTGGTCGAGGATCAGAATCAGCCCGTAGCCGTTCATCCAGTCGGCGAACGCCACCCGGCCATGCGAGATGGCCCGGACCTCGGCGCCCGCGGTGCCGGCGATCAGCCAGCCCCGGGCCGTACGACCATTGCCCAACTTGCCGCCGAAGCCGGTGAGCAGCGGCCCGACCACCGGCCAGGGCAGTGCGCCCTGGCGCTGGGCCAGCGGGGTGCCTTCATCGAGCCGGCGCGGAATGTCGGCCAGCACATCGCGCAGTTGCTCCAGCAGTCGGGTCAGCGCTTGTTCGTCGCGGCTCAGTGCAGTCAATTGCTGACGCGCGTCGCGCTGGCGGGCGTCGAGTTCGGTCAGCAATGCCCGGCGCTCGCCGCGACGAGCTTCCAGCGCGGCGATGTCGGCCTGCTGGGCGTCCTTGGCGGTCGCCAGCGCGGTGCGCTCCTCCTCCACTTTCGCGCTCAGTTCGGCCAGCGTGCGCAATTGATCCAGCAGCGCCTGGATGCGCTCGCTGCGATCGGCCTGCAGGTAGCGGTGATAGGCCATCACCCGGGCCAGGTCGGCGATGCGGTCCTGGGCCAACAGCAGTTTGAGTTGCTCATGTCGGCCCAGCGCGTAGGCCGAGCGGACCAGCGCGGCCAGTGCCTCGCGCTGCCCGGACAGGCGGTCGGACAACGCTTCTTGCTCGCCCCGAAGTCGCGCCAGGGTGGTTTCGCGCTGGGCCAGCTCCGCCTCGGTGCCACGCAGTCGACGCACGGCCTCGGAGACCCGGCCGTCGGCCTGGCGCAGTTCGTCTTCGGTTTCGCCACGCTCTGCGGCAAGCGCGCGCTGTTGCTCGGCCAGGGTGGCGATCCGGGCGCGCACTTCGGCCAGTTTGCGCTCGGCGTCGGCTTCCTTGTCGTCGGCCCATGCCGGGCCGGATGCCAGCGCCAACAGCGCAAGTGCCGGGACGATCCGGCGCGCTGCGCTGCGCATCAGGGCGATGATCGTCGTGACAGGCATCGCCGGATCGCTTCGGGCGCTCAGAAAAACTCGACCAGCGAGTGGCCGGTCATTTCCGCCGGCTGCGCGATGCCCATCAGATGCAGCACGGTCGGCGCGATGTCGCGCAAGGCGCCCTCGGCACGCAGGCTGGCGGTGCGTCCGCAGTAAACCAGCGGCACCGGTGTGGCAGTGTGTGCGGTATGCGGCTCGCCGGTGATTGGGTCGCGCATCTGTTCCAGATTGCCGTGATCGGCGGTGACGATCATCTCGCCGCCGGCCGCAGCAATCGCCGAGCGCAGTTCGCCCAGCGCCCAGTCCACGGTTTCGGCGGCCTTCACGGCCGCCTCGAACACGCCGCTATGGCCGACCATGTCGGGGTTGGCGATATTGCAGACGATCGCGTCGAACCGGCCGCCGGAGATCTCCGCGCACAGCGCCTCGACCAATTCCGGGCAGCTCATCTCCGGCTGGAGATCGTAGGTGGCCACTTTCGGGCTGGGGATGAGGATGCGCGATTCACCGGGGAATTCCGCCTCGCGTCCACCGGAAAAAAAGAACGTGACATGGGCGTATTTTTCGGTCTCCGCGATGCGAAGCTGGGTGAGTCCGTGCTCGGCCAGCACTTCGCCTAACGTGTGCCGAAGATCGTCAGGCGGGTAGGCCACGGCGGCCGGCAGGCTGGCTTCGTATTCGGTGAGGCAGACGAACCGCGCCAGCGCGGGCGCCCGCTTGCGCTCGAAGCCATCGAACGCCGGTCGCACGAAGGCGGCGGTCAGCTGCCGGGCGCGGTCGGCGCGGAAGTTCATGAACACCACCGCATCGCCATCCTCTACCCTGGCGCCGTCGCCGATCACCGTAGCGGCGACGAATTCGTCGTTCTCGCCGCGCGCGTAGGCCGCTTCCAGCGCGGCCACAGCGGAATCGGCATGCTGTGCGGCGCGGGCTTCGACGATGGCGTTCCAGGCCAGCTCGACCCGATCCCAGCGCTTGTCGCGGTCCATGGCGAAATAACGACCGGTCACGCTGGCAATGGCTGCGTTGGGCAGCGCCCGGCAGGCGGCGTCCAGTCGTTTCAGGCTGGCCAGCGCCGAGCGCGGCGGCACGTCGCGACCATCGAGAAAGGCGTGTACGGCGATCCGCTTGACGCCGCGACGGGCGGCCAGATCGAGCAAGGCGAGAATCTGGTTTTCGTGACTGTGCACGCCGCCCGGCGAAACCAGACCCAGCACGTGCAGGGTGGCGTCGTTCGCGGCGTCGCAGGCGGCGCACAGCTCGCGGTTTTCGAAGAAACTGCCGTCTTCGATCGCGGCGTCGATCCGGGTCAGGTCCTGGTACACGATGCGTCCGGCGCCGATGTTCATGTGCCCCACTTCGGAATTGCCCATCTGGTCGTCGGGCAGGCCGACATGGCGGCCCTCGGTGTGCACCAGCGTGTGCGGGCACTCGGCCAGCATGCGGTCCCAGTTGGGAGTATCGGCCGCGCTGATCGCGTCGTCGTCGGCCGGCGGGTCGCGCTGCCCCCAGCCATCGAGGATCAGCAACAGAACGGGTTTCGGTCGGCTCATGGCGGTATTCCGGCTGGGACTTCCGTCACGGTGGCTTCCGGCACTGTGACGCGATGATGGTACGCGCCATTGTATCCGTACCCGCCACCCACCCCGCCGCCGGCACGGCCTGGCAAGGAGTCCATCATGCGCAATGTTCTGTTCATCGCCGCCCTGCTGCTGGGCGCCCCGATCATCGCCACGGCTCACGAAGACGGCGGCGAGAAGCTTGAGATCAGCAAGGTCAACGGCGCAGTCACCGCCGAAGCCGGGCACCGCTACAGCGAGCTGAGCACCGTCAATGGCGCGGTGCGCATTCGCGCCGAGGCCGAAGTGGATGAGGCCAGCACCGTCAACGGCAGCATCACCGTCGAAGACGGCGCCAAGGTCGGCAGTCTCGACAGCGTCAATGGCGCGGTGCGCGTCGGCGAGCGCGTCGAGATCAGCGGCAACATCGAAACGGTCAACGGAGGCGTCTCGGTCGGCACCGGCAGCCGGGTGGCCGGAGCGGTGGAGAACGTCAACGGCTCGATGACCCTGGAGGGTGCCGAGGTCGGGTCGATCGAAACCGTCAACGGCAGCCTCAACCTGGTGCGCGATGTCCACGTGCGGGGCGATCTCGTCGTGCGCAAGCCGTCGGGCATGCGCTGGTTCGGCTGGGGCACGCGCACCCCGCCGACCGTGGTGATCGGCCCCGGCTCGAAGATCGACGGCGCGCTGACCTTCGAGCAGGACGTGACGCTGTACGTCCACGAAACCGCGCAAACCGGCCCGGTAACCGGCGCCGAAGCGGTGATTTTCTCCGGCGACAGGCCCGACTGAGGCGCGCAAACCGGCCCGGCAATCGGCCCTGCGCCGACCGTCGCCGGCCGGATGAGGTGATCGCGGCCGGCATTGGCTATCATCGGGGGTTCTACCGCCACGAGGTAACCCCGATGCGACTGCCCCTTTTCGCCGCCGCGCTCAGCTTGACGCTGGCCGGCTGCGGCGCCGACACGCCGAACCAAGCCGCCGACACCAGCGCTGAAATCGCTGCCACCAACCACACCTTCGGCCCGGACATTTCCGCCGAGGACTTCTCGGTCATGGTCGAGACCCTGTCCAGCGACGAATTCGACGGCCGCGCGCCGGGCGGTCGTGGCGAAGAGCTCACCATCAACTACATTCGCGACCAGTTTCAGCGCCTGGGCCTGCAACCCGGCAACGGCGACAGCTGGTTTCAGACCGTACCGATGGTCGAAACCACGGCCGACACCGAAACCAGCCTGGTTTCGCTCGACCTCGCCGACGCCAGCCGGGTACTGAACTTCGGCAGCGAGATGGTGCTGGGCACCCGCACCGGCCAGCCTTCGGTGAGCGTGGAAGCCAGCGAATTGGTGTTCGTCGGCTACGGCGTCAACGCGCCCGAAGCCGGATGGAACGACTACGAAGGGCTGGACGTGACCGGCAAGACGGTGGTCATCCTGGTCAACGACCCCGGCTACCACGTCGGCGACGAGACCCTGTTTGAAGGCCGGCGGATGACCTATTACGGTCGCTGGACCTACAAATACGAAGAAGCCGCCCGGCAGGGCGCCGCCGCCGCGCTGATCATCCACGACGACTCCGGCGCAGGCTACGGCTGGGACGTGGTGAAGAACAGCTGGAGCGGTGCCCAGTTCGACCTGCCGGTCAGCGCCGACCCGGAACCGCGCCTGCCGTTGCAAGGCTGGATCACCACAGAGGTGGCCAAGGAGCTGTTCGCTCAGGCCGGTCTTGACCTGGAAGCCGAATACCGGGCCGCCAACAGCGCCGACTTCGAAGCCAAACCGCTGGCCGCGAAACTCAGCGCCACCGTCAACAGCTCCATCCGCGAGGCCGAATCGCGCAACGTGCTGGGCCTGCTGCCGGGCAGCGAGACGCCCGACGAGGTGGTGGTCTACATGGCCCATTGGGATCATCTGGGTAACCACGGCGGCCCCGATGGCGAAGACCACATTTACAACGGCGCCATCGACAACGCCACCGGCGTGGCCGGCATCATCGAGATCGCCGAGGCGTTCGCCAGCGGCGAGCCGCCCAAGCGCTCGGTGTTGTTTCTGGCGGTAACCCTGGAGGAATCCGGCCTGCTCGGTTCCAAGTACTACGTCGCCAACCCGGTGCTGCCGCTGGCCAACACCGTGGCCACCATCAACCTCGACGCGATGAGCGTTTACGGGCCGACCTCGGACTTCACCGTCATCGGCCTGGGCAATTCCGAACTGGAAGATATCCTCACGCCGATCGCCGCCAGCCAGAACCGGGCCCTGGTCGAGGAAGGCGCGCCGGAGAAGGGCTTCTATTTCCGCTCCGATCACTTCAATTTCGCCAAGGCCGGCGTGCCCTCGCTGTACGCCAAGGGCGGCAACGTGCACGTCGAGCACGGCGCCGACTACATCAGCCAGCAGGCCGCCGAGTACGGCAGCAATCGCTACCACAAGCCGGCCGACGAATTCGACCCGAACTGGGACCTGCGCGGCCTGATCCAGGACCTCAACGCCCTCTACGGCGTCGGCCGCGAGCTGACCGACTCCGGCAGCTGGCCGAACTGGTACGAAGGCAACCCGTTCCGCGCCGCACGTGAAGCCTCCCGCGCCGAGGCGAGCAACGCCGCCGAGTAAATCACCCTGCCATGGCCACGGATGGCCATGGCGCGCAGCGAACCTCGTGGCGACCACCCTGCTTGCCGTTTATCGATCCGGCAGGCCATGCCGATGAACTTGCGCCGGGCGAGTAGCCCGGTTTGGGCCGTCTGGCCGTAAGCCGGGACCGCCGGATGCAAAGGTTCTGGTGATGGATAATTCCCGCCGGTCAGCAGCAGCGCTCCTACTGGCCCTGGCTCTTGCACCGAATGGTCAGGACTCGCGATCGCCCCTGCTGCGATCCCTGTCGTCTCTCGCACCAGGAATTGAGACGTCGGACGGCTCTTGCAGGCGTCCGGGAATGCGAGGCAAGGGCAACGTTCCGATTGCCCGGCTTCGCTGTCGTCACCGACTCAGGCTACGAGACTGGATAGTGGGCCAGCCACAGCACGCACCGCTCAGCGCGCCACGCTGGCGAAGGCGCGGATCGCGGAGGCGGTTTCCGCCGGGCGCTCCATCTGCGGCATGTGGCCGCAGCCTTCCAGCACGACAAGCCTCGATTGCGGCAGGGCGGCGGACAGCAGCAGGCCGGCGCTGAGGTCGATGACCCGGTCGTCACGGCACCACAGCAGGCCGACCGGCATGGTCAGCTCGGACAGCCTGGACTGGAGCAGGAACACTTCCGGCTCGGCGCTGATGCGGGCCAGTACGGCGCGCTCGAAACTGTCGTTGGCGCGGCGCTGGGCGATCAGGGCGCGGTCGGCCGGCCACGGGATGAACGGGGGATCGGTGAACACCAGGGCGAGAAATCGATCCAGCGAAGCGCGGTCGCTGACTGCGAACGGATGGCCGGCGGCGCTGAGCGCGCTGGTGAACTCGGTGTCGCGAAAGCGCACGCCGGCCGACGACATCAGCACGATGCGCGGCGCCAGCTCGGGACGGTCGGCGGCCAGCACACCAACGATATGGCCACCCATCGAGTGACCAACCAGCAGCGCCGGCTGTGCATCCAGCGCCACGATGAACGCGGCCAGTCGCTCGGCCTGGGCGGCGATCCCGTAGTCGGCATCGGGCTGTCGGCTCGATGCATTCCAGCCGGCCAGATCGGGGGCGATCACCCGGTAATCGCGACGCAGATCGGCCATCAGCGGCAGCCAGCTTTCCTTGATGCCGGTAAAGCCGTGCGCCAGCAAGATCAGCGGTGCATCGGCCTGACCGGCTTCCAGGTAGGCCCAGCGGTGGTCGGCGGCATCGAGCGTGTGCTCGGTGGCGTCGGCGGCCCAGCGCAGGCGGGCGTATTCGGCGGCGAGCATCCAGTCCGGCCGCCAGGCCAACAGGCCGACCGCCACGACCAATGCGGCGAGCGCAATCATCAGCCAGCGGCGCACCGGTCAGCCTTCCTGGTCGCTGCCGGCACCGGCCTTGGCCTTGGCCAGCAGCGACTCGACCGAAGCCACGGTGATCGGGTGATAGCCGGGGCGGGCGGAGGCGAAAACCTGCTCGGCGAAGGCGCGGCCGTCTTCGGTGGCCACCAGCGCCTCATAGACCGGCAGAATCAACTTGCGCCGACCGACCCGCTTGAGGAAGGCGGCAATGGTCGGCTGGGCCTCGAAATAGCCACTGCGCACCGCAAGCGGAAACCAGCGCATGGAAATCTCGCCGTTGCGGCTGGCGGTGAAGCGGAACACGTCGTCCAGCTCCAACAGTTGCGCGGGTTCGAGCGTTTCCGGCAGGCCTTCAAGGAAATGCAGCCATTCCTGGGTGACCCATGCGTCGGTGGGCAGATCGCGGGCGGCAACTCTCCCAGCCAGCCAGCGCGCCCGAGCCTCATCGACCCGGGCGAACCGGGGGCTCTCGGTTTCGGGGGCGCCTTCCGGAATGCCGGAGCCGCGCAGCCAGGCGTTCAGTTCTTCGGGGCTAACCGTGTCGGGCGATTCGGCAATCAGCTGCTCGTTCAGGTACTTCTCGAACTCGGCCGTGTCCACGCTCTGGAAAGCGTGACTGTCGAACCAGCCGCGCAGGAATGGATCGAAACGCTCGCGGCCGAACCGGCTCTCGAGAAAGCGCAGAAACCAGGCACCCTTGTCGTACGGCACGGCAGTCAGCGCGTCGTCCGGGTCGATGCCGGGCAGCGGCTCCAGCGCCAGCCATTGCCGCTCGGCCGGCAGTTCGGCCAACTCGGCCCTGAGACCGTTCTCGCTGATCACCCGCTCCATGGCCGCCTGCTCGGCGCCGAAAACCGCCTCGACGACACGATTCTCGACGTAGCTGGTGAAGCCCTCGTTGAGCCACATGTCCTTCCAGCTGGCATTGGTAACCAGATTGCCCGACCACGAATGCGCCAGCTCGTGAGCGATCAGCGCCACCAGGGATTTGTCGCCCACGATCACGGTGGGGGTGATGAAGCTCAGGCGCGGGTTTTCCATGCCGCCGAACGGAAAACTGGGCGGCAGGATCAGCAGGTCGTAGCGGCCCCAGCGGTAGGGGCCGTAGAGTGCCTCGGTGGCCTGGATCATCGCCTCGGTGTCGGCGAACTCGGCCACCGCCGCGTCGACGGTGGCAGGCTCGGCCCAGACCCCTGCGCGCCCGGAAATCGGCTTGAACACCAGATCGCCGACCGCGATCGCCAGCAGATAGGATGGAATCGGCTGCGGCATGCGGAACTGGTAATCGCCGGTGCGCGCGGTATTCGGATCGTTGTCGGCGCTCATCAGGGCGATCAGCTCGGGCGCCGTGGATATCCGCGCCCGATAGGTAAACCGGACCGAGGGCGTGTCCTGCAGCGGCACCCAACTGCGTGCGTGGATGGCTTGCGACTGACTGAACAGGAATCCGTGCTTGCCGCCAGCGGTCATCGACGGCTCCAGCCACTGCAGACCGGAAGCCGTCGGCGCGGTGCGGTAGCGGATGCGCACCACTTCATACGGCTGACTCATGCGGATCGCCAGCCGGCTGCCGAAGATCGGGTCGGCCTCGGCCACCGAAAAATTCAGGCGCTTCCAGGCGCCATCGCCGGACTTGCCCAGCACCTTGTCGATTTCCAGCTCGCGGCTGTCGAGCACCAGTTGCCGATGCTCGGGGTCGATCCAGTCCAGCCGCAGATCGGCGCGACCGGACAGCGTGCGCTTGGCGAAATCGACATCCAGATCGAGGGCGATATCGGCGATGCGAACCTTGTCGGGCTCGGAATAGCTGTGCTCGTCGGCGGCACGGGCCGGCGCCAGTGACCAGGCGATGACAAGGATCAAGGCCGAAAACGGGGCGAATCGCATAATGGAGTCCACGTGTTTGTTACCGTTCAAGTCTAACCGAGCTGGCCGGTACTCCGGTCACGGGCCAAGGGGGAGTTTGTGAACAAAGCCGAATCGAAGCGCGCCATCAGCGGTCTACAGGTGATCCCGGACAGCGCCGCCCTGGCGGCCTATCTCGGCAAGGCAGCGCATGGCGGCGAGGTCTGGACCGACTCGATCTGGCGGGCCGACGTCGAAACCATTCACGACCGGACCGGCATTCCCCTGGCCCAGTTGCAGACCTGCGAACGGCTGTCGGTGCCGGTACTGCTGCCTGAAGCCATGGCCGCCGAAGCCGACGCCCTGGCCCTGATGTCGCCGGAACAGGCGCGCGAACGGCGCGCGCTGCCGCTGCGCATCGAAGACGGCCTGGTGGCCGTGGCGATGGAAGACCCCATCGACGGGGCCAATCTGACGGCACTGGATTTTCTGTCCCGGCACCGCATCGCCCCGCTGCTGGCGCCGCGCCGGGCGCTGAAGGAGGCCTTGTCGCGGTACTACGATCGGGTCGAGGACGCCCGCATCGCCAGCGAGCTGGGCCTCGATCCGGCGCATCTGAACCGGGTCACCGAGCCCGACGACGCCGAACGGCTGGCCCGGCAGAAACCCATCGTCCGGCTGGTCGCCGAACTGATCTCCGAGGCGGTGCGCCGTCGTGCCTCCGATGTCCACGTGCGCCCGACCGTCGAGGGTGCCGATCTGCTGTTCCGGATCGACGATGAACTGGTGCCGGTGCGCCAGGTGCAGCGCGCCCTGGTGCCTGCCCTGATCAGTCGCATCAAAGTGCTGGCCAGCATGAATCTGGCCGAGCATCGCAAACCGCAGGACGGCCGCAGCAGTTTCACGCTCGACGACGGCCGCAGTATCGACCTGCGCATGTCGGTGATGCCGGCAGTGTTCGGCGAGAGCATGGTGGTGCGCCTGCTGGACACCGAGGAAAGCCTCAAGAGTCTCGATCAAATCGGCTTCACTGCCGACGATGCGCAGCGTCTGGACGATCTGATGAACCGAAGCCACGGGATGTTCCTGGCCACTGGCCCAACCGGCTGCGGCAAATCGACCACGCTCTACGCGATGCTGCTGGAGCTGCGCAAGCAACGCATCAACATCCTCACCATCGAGGATCCGGTCGAGTTCTACATCGAAGACATTCAGCAGATGCAGGTCAACCGGGCCGCCGATTTCACCTTCGCCAACGCGATGCGCAACTTCCTGCGCCACGATCCGGACGTGATCATGGTCGGCGAAATCCGCGACCGCGAAACCGCCGACATCGCCGTCGAGAGCGCGCTCACCGGTCACCTGCTGCTGTCCACGCTGCACACCAACACCGCCGCCACCACCATTGCCCGCCTGCTCGATCTGGGCGTGGAAGCCTTCCTGCTGCGCTCCTCGTTGCTGGCAGTGCTGGCCCAGCGGTTGGTACGGCTGAACTGCCCGCATTGCGCGGTGCCGGAGGCCCCTTCGGCGCACATCCGCGAGCTGCTCGGCGTCGGGCTGGAGGAGTCGTTTTCGATCGGTGCCGGCTGCCCGCACTGCGAGGGGCTGGGCGTGTTCAAGCGGGCAGCGGTGTACGAATTGCTGGAGGTAACGCCGGAAATTCGGCAATTGATCGTCCCCGGCGCAGAAGCCGACCGCATCCACGCCCAGGCGCTGGCCCAAGGCATGACCTCATTGACCCAATCGGCCGTGGCAATGGCGCGGGCGGGCCGGATTTCGCTGACGGAAGCCTACCGGGTGCGCGCGGACTGAGCGAGGCCGGTCGATGTCTCGGCCGAGCCTCACGCTCCCCGCTTCCCGATTCCCGATTCCCCGGAGAAGCACCCGCAGATGCTTCCCCGGTCGCTCGTCATTGGGCCGGCGAACTCAGGTTGGTCAGGAATCCGCCTGGCGTCGCCATCAGGCTCTGCACCTCGGTACGCGTCGTCGAGGACACCCGCAGCCGCCAGCGGCCTTCGCCCTGGCCCAGGGCACCGATCAATCCCTTGTCGCCGTTGCCGTTCTCCAGATCCGCCGCGCTTAGCTCCACCGAGCGGCTCGAACCCAGGTCGATCACCAGCGGGCCACCGGGCGCCGGCTGCCCGGCATCATCAGTCGCTTCGATCAGCACCTGGGCCTGCTCGCTCTCGCTCAGGTTCACCAGCCGCAACAGACTGCGCTGCTCGGTGTCGGCCGCCGCATGGAACAGCGGCACTTCGGCCACCAGCCGGGTCGGTCGCGGGGCCGCCTCGCTGAGGTTGGTCAGGAACCCGCCCTGCGTGCGCAGCAGGTTCATCACTTCCAGCGGCCCACCCGAATTGATGACCAACCGCCAGCGGCCTTCGGCCGGACCCAGCGCGCCCGTCAGTCCTTTGTCGGCATTGCCGTTCTCGATGTCGAACGCATTGAATTGCTTGGCCTCTCCCGGCCCGAGATCGAAACGGATACTCGGCCGCGGTGCCGGTGTGCCGATGTCGTCGATTCCGGTGACAATCACCCGGCTGCTGGCGTTGGAACGGTTGACCACGCGCACGAAAGATTCGCCGTAGGCATCGCCGAGCGGACTGATGGTGAGTACGTGGCTGTCGCTGTCCGGATCGCCCGAACCACGCGGCACCGTCTCGCTGAGATTGGTCAGGAAGCCGTCCGGGGCGCGAATCAGGCTCATCACCTCCAGGCTCAGCGGCGACTCGAACAGCAACCGCCACTTGCCCTGTCCCGTTCCCAACGCGCCCTGCAATCCCTTGCCCGGATTGCCGAACTCGTAATCGCTGCTGTTGAACTGGAGCGATTCGTTGGCATCCAGATCGAAGCTGAGCATGCCACCCGGCGCCGGCTGGCCGGCATCGTCCAGCGCCCGAACCGTCACCGGTCCAGCCGCATTCGAGCGGTTGACGACCCGAATGAAGCTCTGCTGGATCGGGTTGGTGGCCGGATTGGCGAACAGCGCTTCGAACTGATCGGGGCCACGCTTTGTGGTGGTCGCGCTGACATTGGTCAGGAAACCGTCCGGCGTCTCGATCAGACTCATCGCCGCGACCGGCAGGCTCGAACCGACCCGCAACTGCCACTTGCCCTGGCCATCGCCGAAGCGACCGGTCAGGCCCATGTCCGTGTTGCCCTGCTCGATGTCCTGCGCGCTCAGATGCACCGCCGACTGCGCCGGCAGTTCGAAGCGCACCCGGCCCTCGGGGGCCTCGGCACCGCTGTCGTCGAAGCCGCGCAGCTCGACCGTCACCGCCGCATCGTTGGGGTTGATCACCCGCAGCGAACCCACTTGGATGGTGTTGCTGGCCGGATTGAGGAAGAACACCCGCTGCTGGAAGTCGAGATCGCTGCCCTCGGCACGAACCGGTCCGACCGGGTCACTGACCACACGCTCGGGCGTCAGGCGGCCATCGATGTAGCTGACTGCCACACTGAGGTGGAAACCGACATCCAGATCGCTGACGGTGTACTGATCGCTCTCGGCGCCAATGATCGGCTCGCCGTCGCGCAGCCACTGGTAGCTGAACGGCCCCAGCCCGTCGAGGTCGGCCAGCATGGCGGTCGCCGTCAGGGTCTGGTACTCCACCGCCGGACCGGTGATCACCACCTCGCCGGTCGGCAAGCGATTGTCGCCAGCCAGCACCCGCCGGGGCGCACTGGTGACCGCCTCGGCCGTGCCCTGACCGTCGATGTAGCTGACCGTCACGCTCAGATCCTTGCCGACATCGCCGTTGCCGATCGCAAAGCTCATCGCCGTGGCGCCCGGAATGGCCGCGCCATCGAAGCGCCACTGGTAGCTGAAGGGTCCGAGCCCATCGTCATCGGCCAAGCTGCTGGCATTGGCGCTGACGATCTGGCCGCGCTCGACCGTGCCATTGATCGTCACCGCACCGGTCGGGGCATCGTTGACATTGGCCACCGGCGCCGTCGGGCCACCCACGAACGGGCCTTCGGCGGTGCCTTGCTGGTCGGTGTAGGTCACCACCACCGACATCACCGCGCCGACATCGGCGTCATCGAGGGTGTAGATCGCGAACACCGCGCCGCCGATCGCCGCCCCATCGCGTCGCCACTGGTAGTTCAGCGGACCCAGGCCATCCGCATCGGCCAGGGTGCTGACCGCCGTCAGGGTCTGATCTTCGGTCGCCGTGCCGCTGATCGTGATGCCGCCGGTCGGCACATCGTTGATGTTGGCCACTGGACCGACCGCCGCGCTGGCCACGCTCTCGCCCGTACCGCTGCCGTCGGTGTAGCTGGCGGTCACAGTGATCAGCGCGCCGACATCGGGATCGTCCAGCAGGTAGGTGTTGGCGGTCGCGCCGACGATCGGCACGCCGCCGCGATTCCACTGGTAGCTGATCGGACCCAGGCCATCATCATCGGCCAGCGTGTTGCTGGCGGTCAGGGTCTGGTCCTCGGTCGCCGTGCCGCTGATCGTTACCGTCCCGGTCGGCAGATCATTGATGTTCGCCACCGGACCGACCGCCGCACTGGTCACGCTCTCGGCCGTGCCCTGGCCGTCGGTGTAGCTGGCGGTCACCGTGATCAGCGCGCCGACATCGGCATCGCCCAGCAGGTAGCTGGTGCCGGTTGCGCCGACGATCGGAACGCCGCCGCGATTCCACTGGTAGCTGATCACACCCAGGCCATCAGCGCCGAACAGTCCTTCAACGTCGTCCAAGGTGTTGCTGGCGGTCAGGGTCTGGTCTTCGGTCGCGGTGCCGCTGATCGTCACGCTGCCGGTTGGTGGATCGTTGACATTGGCCACCGGCGCCGTCGGGCCACCCACGAACGGGCCTTCGGCGGTGCCTTGCTGGTCGGTGTAGGTGACCGCGACCGTGAACGTGGCGCCGACGTCAGCATCGCCCAGCACGTAGGTGCTGGCGGTGGCGCCGACGATGTCCACTAAATTGCGCCGCCACTGGTAGTTCAGCGTGCCGATGCCATCGGCATCGACCAGGGTGCTGACCGCCGTCAGGGTCTGGTCTTCGGTCGCCGTGCCGCTGATCGTGATGCCACCAGTCGGCACATCGTTGATGTTGGCCACCGGGCCGACCGCCGCGCTGGTCACGCTCTCGCCCGTACCGTTGCCGTCGGTGTAGCTGGCGGTCACCGTGATCGACGTGCCGACATCGGCATCGCCCAGCAGGTAGCTGTTGGCCGTCGCGCCCACGATCGGAACGCCGCCACGCCGCCACTGGTAGCTGATCAGTCCCAGGCCATCGGCATCGGTCAGGGTGTTGCTGGCGGTCAGGGTCTGATCCTCGGTCGCCGTGCCGCTGATCGTCACCGTCCCGGTCGGCACATCATTGACGTTCGCCACCGGACCGACCGCCGCACTGGTCACGCTCTCCGGGTTGCTCTGGCCATCGACATAGCTGACCGTCACGCTGATCAGGGCACCGACATCGGCATCGCCCAGCAAGTAGGTGCTTGCCGTCGCGCCCACGATCGGCACGCCACCACGGCGCCACTGATAGCTGAAGGCACCCAGGCCATCGGCATCGGCCAGGGTGCTGGTATTGGCCGTGAGGGTCTGGTCCTCGGTTGGCGTGCCGGTGATGGTCACCGCGCCGGTCGGCGCGCTGTTGAGCGCCACCGTGTGCACCGAGCCGGTCGTGAAGGCCGCCGTGAAGCCCGCATTGCCGTTGCCGAAGGGGCCGCCGGCACCATGCGGCTGACCGAAAATCGTCCGCGGGTTGGCATCGACAATATTGGTGTTCGGCCTGACATCAAGCCGAATCGTGCCGTTGCCAGCCAGGGCGTTGACCGTGATCCGATAACGGCTGTTGGGGCGAAAACCTACCGGTGTCCCACCGACTTTCTCTACCAGCGCGACCGTACCCGATGCGCCTCCGGTCGTGGCCAAGACGAAGTCATCGGTGGTAACCGAGTTGCCTCCCGTCAGATCGGTATTGAACATCCACTCACTGAACTGGACCATGAAGGTCACGCTGGTAGCGGTTGCCGCCGGAGCGCCCTCCAGAATGATCGACGCGACCCGAGGCGGCACAGGCGCAACGCAGGAGGTTGGGCCTGGACTGAAATAGGCACATAGCTCTCCACCATCGGAAGAGCAATAGAACGTGGTTCGACAGGTTCCGCTGAACTGCGGCTTGCCGGCAAAGCTTGCCAGCGGCGCGCTGTCGGCGGCCGTGATGAGTCGAGCCGCCCCGCTGTCGTTGCTGACGTGGCTGCTGCCCAGGGCCTTCTTCAACGCCTGAAAGTCGTCCCCCGACAACACCGCGCGCAGCGCCTTGTTGTCCTGCTCGACCGGCGGCTTCGAATCGGTGGGCGCGGGCGCGACGGTGAACGCGCCGAAGCCGGCATCGACTTCCGATGCGTCCGTGGCATTCAGATCGAGTGAGTAGCGATTGCCCTCGGTGATGCGCTGGTAGGTGCGCTCACCCTGTCGACCGCGCGAACTGGCCGAGGAGGCGGCTCCCAGCACCGGCATTGGCGCAAGCGCCACCAGGGCTGGCAGCACGTGCCGCCAGGCTTTCTTCGACATGGAACCCTTGGGGCGACCTGCCCGCTTGCTGCCACCGCTCATTCGAACTCTCCCTTTCGCAACTGAAGCGTGACGCGATGAGTTGATCGCCATCGCGGGCCCAGCAATCGCTGGATACATGGACCTCTCGGGCCAAGGCGTGATCTTAATCAGCGGTTGTTGCCACTTGCAATCAGCGAGACTGTGCCCGCGCCAAATCAGAACACCACGACGTTACCCACCCGCGCATCGTCCCATTCGACGATGTCCGGAAAACGGCTCCCAGGCAATAGCGCCACATCGTAAATTTGCGAGACATCTCCCTGAAACGCCAAATGCGCGACCGGGCGGCCACTGTCGAGGTCCACCACCCACAGCCCGCACTCGGTCTCACCGGTCGCAATCGGAGGTGGCTGCATAACTTCGGAGACTCGCGCCTTGGACAGTCCCACGAACATCAATGGCCCGACAAAGGCCAGGCCGCGGGTGAATCCGGGCAGTTCGACCACGGTTCGGCAGGTACCATTCAGCGGATCGTAGGCGCAGACCTTGCCACGTCCCGACTCGCAAAAGTACACCTCGTCGCGATACCAACGCGGCGAATGCGGCATGCACAAGTCGGACAACAACACGCGATTGTCAGCCACGTCCATCAAGGTGCCATCGAACCGGTCACGCTCGCGCCAGGCGTTGGCGACATCGCTGCGGCAAAAGGTGGTGACGAATGCGGGCAGGTCGTTGCGCATCGCCATGCCATTGAGGTGACAGCGGTCCTCCGGCACCAGCTCGCTGATGAAATTCGGTTGCCAGCGCGGCACGAAGCTGGACTCGGGATCGAACGTGCACAGGCACGAATACATCGAGTTGACCGCCCACAGGCCACCCCGACCCCAGGCGATGTCGTGGATGTTGATCATCCCGCTGACATGCGAGGCGCGCGGCATGAAGCAGGCGTCGCGACGCGGGTCGCCCTCACCGGCCGCCAGCCCGGCGTCGTTGCGCCGATAGTCGAGGACCTGCGCCCAAATGCCCAAGACCAAACGGTCGGGGCGTATCGCCAGCCCCATCGGGCGCGGAAACACCTTGAGATCGGTGTCGATTTGCGCTCCGTCGCTGCGCACCACCATCATCCGGCTGGCCTGATACGAGGTCAAAACCACGCTGGCGCCCAGTGCCTGCAGCAGCATGGGCAAATTGGCGCTGTGGGTGCTGGAGAAATCGAAGGGCTTGGGGTTCGCCGTCGGGTCGGCGTCGGCACCCTCCGTCGCGCCCTTCGGGTGCGGTTTGTTGTCGGCACTCAAGGCGAAGCCTCCAATTGCTTTGCGGCTTGCTCGAACGCCGCCTCCGGTGCGAGCGCACCGAACCCGTGCGCTTTCACTCCGTCGTCCGCAGATGCTGACAGTGGAGCGGCCGATTCCCTCAGAATGCGTCGCACATCACTGGCATGCAGATCAGGATAGGCCGACCACAGCAGGGCCGCAGTACCCGCCACCACCGGCGTCGCCGCCGAGGTCTTGCCGAGGAACGAGGGCTGACCGTCGGCGCGTCGCGGCAACACGGGAAGCATCGAGGGTGCGGCGATATCGACGCCGCGACCAAATGCACCGACCACCCGGCCGCGATGATCGAGCGCCGTGACCGAAAGCGTGCTGTCGAGATTGGCGAGGCTGTCCTTGCCACCGCTGTCGTAATGACGATTGCCGGCCGCGACGACAAACAGCATGCCGCGACCGTCACGACCGGCCACGCTCAGATGGGTCAACAGATCGGCCACGGGGGCCAGCACCAGCGGATCATCCCACGGGCAGACAACGACATCGGCGCCAGACTCGACCGCCTGATACAGGGCGGCGATCAGTTCGGAGGTCCAGGTCGAGCGCAATGCAATGGAAATCAACTCGACTCCCGGCGCAACACCGCGCAGCCGGTGCTCACCATCGACGGCCGCGATCACGCTGGCGACCCGGGTGCCGTGGCCCTGGCCTGGGCTTGCGCTGGGTAGGGCGCGGATATCCGGCCAGGGGTCTCGGAGGGTGACCGGTCGGGCGCTCAATCCGGGCACGGCCGGATCGACCGCGGCGTCGATGATCGCTACACGCACACCCGAGCCATCGCCCCGCTGCCATAGCGGCTCGATCGCCAGGGCATCGACCAGCGAAAAGTCGGCTTGATCGTAGTGCGGCTGGACGACGGCCGAAGCACCGCCAGCGAGTTCGACCTTGAGCAGATCCGGCCAGGCACCGCGCACACCCGGCAGGGCGGCCAACAGGCTCAGCCAATGCGGCATGGCATCGGCACTCGGTGCTCGCACGGCATGATAACGAATGCCATCGAACGTCCCGAGCAGGCTGCCGGCATCGGCCAGGCCGGCAAAGCGACCGGCATGGGCCGGCGCACCCGGCTCGGTCGCGACCACCATGACACTGCCGACCGCCAGACCCAGGGTCGGGTCGAAACGGTACAGCCGCAGCGATTCATCGGCGAGGGCCGTGGTCAGGTGCGGATCAAGCAAGGGCAGTTCGAGCGACTGACCATCGTGCTCAAACCGAAGCAGCGCGTCTTGATCATCGACACGGGCGTGTGCCGGCCCATGGATTGCCCATGCGAGCATCACCAGCAAACCCAGGGCAGTGACGGCCCACCAGTCGGCGGAACGCACCGCGCTACCGACGGTTGTCGGCAAGCGATGGCGCCCGTTGCAATCCGGCCTCACGAACGGGAGGGGAAAATCCCATTCATCGCAATACAGAAATTCAGCGCCAGATATGGCTGCTGATTCTCATGCGACTGGCTGCCACCTGAAGGCGTCAGCATGTTGGGTGACATGGGTACGCGGGCACCGGGATTGTTATTGAGAATTCGAACGATATCCTGCCCCTGAACCGGGGTATCGACACCGAGCGCATCCCCAGCCAGTGGGATGTTGTTCTGCCCTGGTCGATTGACACCCGCCATGCCGTGAGTATGGCTCGGCAGTTCCGCGTTCAACAGCGTCACGCTCGCACTGCCACTGGCCTCGCCCAGCACTCGCGGTGTCAGTCCAGGCCCGCTGCCCTGCTGCATGGGCGAGCGGCCCATCAGATTGGGCAGGCCGAAGTTGCTCGTGCCATTGCCACCATAGGTCGTGCCCAGAAGGGAAAACAGGGCGGTGTTCTGCGAGATCGGCAGGAGCTGGCCATTGCAGAATGCCCAACCCCTGGGGGCGAAGTTGAGCGCCCAGATTCGCACTTCAGCGATGAAAGGTTCCGACATCGGTGAATCTCCTTTAAGTGGGCATGGTGCTTGAGCCGTATCGATGTGGCCAATCACTGTGCCCGGTAATCGAGCCGGCTCAACTCTGGGACGGGAATATGCCGAACAAGGCGATGATGAAGTTCAGACACAGATAGGGCGCCATATTGTCATGCGCCTGGTTGCCACCATCAGGCGCGACCAGATCCGCTCGCATGGCGGCCGTCGGCGCCGTACCACTGATGAATACCGCATCCATGGACTGCGCGGCCAACACCGCGCCGGCGGGAGAACTGGCAGTCGCGGCAGTCCCGCTGGCGAGCAGAGTATGGGTGTGGGCCGGCATCTGGCTGCTCAGCAAGGTCACGTCTTCCGTACCATGCTGCTGACCGACGATCCGATTGCTAAGCCCTGGCCCCTGGCCTTGGCCGACCGGGATGCGACCCCGCAAGTCCGGCAGGGCGAAGGTGGTCTGGCCATCGCCGCCATAGGTGGTGCCGATCAGGGCAAACAGGGCGTCGTTCTCGCTGATCGACTGCAATTGGCCCCAGCAGAATGCCCAGCCGTTGGGCGCGAAATTGCCCGCAAACATCCGAATTTCGCCGATGAAGGGATCCGACATGTGCAACTCCTTGGGTTGCGTCCATCGACGGTCAGCGCCGACGGCCGTATACGCTCAGCTACGTGACGGGAACACCCCGACCAGGGCGATGCAGAAGTTCATCACCAGGGACGGTTGAAGATTGCTGTGCGGCTGGCTGCCGCCGGTCGTACCAACCGAGGCTGGGTTGAGGGGTACGGCCGCCGTTGGTGGACCATAGGCAGAAACAGCACCAGAGGTTGATACAGCATCTGCAAAGACAGCGTTTTCAAACTGCAACACTGCCCCGACATCACTCGTCGCACTCACCACATGCGTATGCTGTGGCATCTGCGACGACAGCAAGGTCACCGACTCGACACCGGCCATGGCGCCCTGCGGAATGTTCGTCGAGAGATGCACTGGCGTTCGGCCACGCAGATCCGGCAGGTTGAAGGTGGTCTGGCCATTGCCGCCGTAGATCGCGCCGATCAGCGCGAACAGCGCCTGATTTTGCTCGATCAACAGAGTGCGGCCATCGCAGAAGGCCCAGCCCTTGGGGGCGAATGGAAATCCGAACATGCGGATCTCGCTGATATATGGTTCTGCCACTGTGCGCCCCTCCGTGGTATGCCAGTATGCTGGCGAACCGAGTCTGGATCACGCCGAACGCCATGGCAATAGCGGACCACACACACGTTGGTGAAAACCTCTCACTACGTGCGATGACGCCTGCCGACCGGCAGTTCCTGCGCGTGCTTTACCGCAGCCTGCGCGAGGAAGAGCTTGCCCGACTGCCCGCGGAATGGGTAGAGCCGTTTCTCGATCAGCAGTTCGATGCCCAAATGCATCACTACACGACCTACTACGACACCTCGCGCTACGCCATCATCGAGCGCGACGGCCGGCCCATCGGCCGGCTGTTCGTCGACCGCTGGCCGAGCGAAATTCGTGTCGTCGATATCGGCCTGCTGCCGGAGTTTCGCGGCCGGGGCATCGCCACCGTTCTGTTCGGGCAGTTGTTCGACGAAGCGGACCGAGACGGCCTGATGGTGTCGATCCATGTCGAGCGCAACAACCCGGCCAGGCGGCTGTATGAGCGGCTGGGCTTCATCGCCCGTGAAGTCGGCAACGAGGTCTATCTGCTGATGGAACGCGCCGCGCCGAAGTCGTGATGCGACGGGCCGCGAGCGCCCGTCGCGCGCCACCATCGTTCAATCGCGACGCCGGTTGATGACGACTTCGAACGCGGTGTAGCTCTTGGGCGAGACAAAAAGATCGTGCTCGCCGAGCTGCCCGTGGGAGATGCGATAGATGCCCTGAGGCATCGAAATCGGCTGCTCGCTGGTCAGCACGAGCGCGAACGAATCCCACTGATCGCCGTGCATGGCCGAGGTTTCCAGCGTGGAAAGCGCGAGCGTTGCGGCATTGCCCTGGTCATCGGTCAGGGTGACCGATTCGCCGAGATGGCGACTGAGTGCGGCATGGTCGAGCGGTGAGGCCGACATGGGCGATCGAACTCCGTTTCGGTGCGGCGTCAGACCCGATAGCCGCTGTGGATGGCGACGATGCCGCCGGTGAGATTTCGGTAGCTGCACCGTTCGAGGCCGGCCGCTTCCATCATCGCCTGAAGCTCGGCCTGCGGCGGATGCTTGCGAATCGATTCGGCCAGGTACTGATAGCTGTCGGCATCGCCGGCAATCAGCCGGCCCAGACGCGGCAGCACCTGAAATGAGTGAAAGTCGTAGATCGGCTTGAACCAGTCGGCGGTGACCTCGGAAAACTCCAGGATCAACGCGCGGCCACCAATTTTCAGCACACGGTGCATCTCGCGCAGCGCGGCGTCCTTGTCGGTCACGTTGCGCAGCCCGAAGGCGATAGTCACGCAATCGAAGCTGGCGTCGGGAAACGGCAGCGCCTCGGCGTTGCATTGCACGTAGTCCAGGCCCGCGACCTTGCCGCGATCGATCATCCGGTCGCGTCCTACCCGCAACATGTCGCCATTGATGTCGCCCAGCACCACGCTGCCGGAATCGCCTACCCGTTCGCGCAGCAGCGCGGCGATATCGCCGGTGCCGCCGGCCAGATCCAGCACCCGGTCGCCGCGGCGCACGCCGGCGGTGGCGACGAAGTAGCGCTTCCAGACCCGATGAATGCCGAGCGACATCAGGTCGTTCATCCGGTCGTAGCTGCCGGCCACGGAGGAAAACACCGCGCCGACCAGCTTCTGTTTTTCGGTGGCCGGTACGTCGCGGAAACCGAAGTGGGTGGTATCGGGCTTTTCGGATGGCGTTGGCATGGGCGGGATTATCGCACCAAGCGGCCTTGCGTCGGTCAGGACGTGCGACCGGCGCGGGGCGGACTTCGGGTCAGGGGCCGGGCTCGGCAGGCAGACTTTGCAGATAGGCCACCAGGGCAGCGAGGTCGGCCTCAGGCAGAGCGGCATAGTCGGACTTGCCGACCCGCACCCGATTCGGCAAACCGCTGGCGAGCTGCGGATCGCCGACGATCCAGGCGCGCAGCGCCGCTGCGTCGCGGCGCTGGGCAACGCCGTCGAGCGGCGCCCTGGCATTACCCTCGCCGGCGATGGCGTGGCAGTTGGCGCAGCGCAATTCGACATACAGCGCGCGGCCGCGCGCGGCCAGCTCCACCGCTGAATCCGCTTCGGGCCGGCCGGCCCGCCGTTCGGCCACTGGGTCGACACCGGTACCGGGGGAATGGCTGTGCCAGTAAGCCAGCAGCCCGGCCACCAGCACCAGCAGCACCGCCGTCGCCAGGGCCAGGGCTCGCGCCCAACGTTCGCGCATGGTTCGCTCCTCAGGCCAGGTCGAAGATTTCCGAATGCACCCGGCGCAGCGGCACACCCTGTTCGGTCAGGGCGCGCTCGGCGATCCGGATCATCGGGGTGGGGCCGCATACGAAAACATGCCAGCCGGCCTCGCCTGCCGGCAAATGCCGGCGCACGATGTCAGCGCTGAGCAATCCACGCTCGCCGTCCCAGTCGGCCGACGGCTCGCCCAGCACATGCACCACGCGCAGATCCAGACGCGCCGCCAGCGAGCGCAACTCGTCGGCGAACAGCACGTTGTCCCACACCCGGTTGCAGTAGATCAACGCCAGCGGCTTGCGCTCGTCACGGTCAGCCAGGGCGCGCAGCATGCTGATGATCGGCGCGATGCCGACCCCGCCGGCGATGAATCCGTAGCCCGGCGCATTCGGATGTCGGTCGAATCCGAATGCGCCGTATGGGCCATCGACATAGGCCCGCTCGCCGGGCGCCAGATCGCCCAGACTGCCGGTGAAGTCGCCCAGCGCCTTGATGGTGAACGACAGCTCGCCCGGCCGGGTGGGGCTTGAGGAAAACGAAAACGGGTGCTCGCGCAGCGCGAACGGCGAGGCGCGCAGCGACAGCCAGGCGAATTGTCCGGGCCGGTAGTCGAAACCGTCGTGGCCATCCGGCGCCACGCTGACGGTGAGCGTGCGGCCCTGCTCGGGCGTTACCGACACCACCCGATACGGCCGCCGCAGCAGGCGCAGCGGCCGCAGGATGCGCACATGCGCGAACGGCAGCAACCAGATCAAGGCAAGCACCAGCCAACCGGTTCGCTTGGCGGTGCCGTCGAGAAAGCTGGCTGCGCCATGGACATGCGCGACCGCCGCCACCAGCGCCAACACGGCCAGCCCGGCATGGCCGTAGCGCCAGCCGTCGTAAGGGATATTCAGCGGCTTGCGCCACAGCGAGCTGACCATAAGCGCCAGCAAGGCCAGGAGCGCCAACCGGCCCGCCGTCATGTACCAGGGCGCCTGACGCGGATCCAGCGCACCGGCGGCGCCGGGGTCGACCCGCACGGCGATCGCCACGTGGGCCAGCACCAGCAACATCAGGGCCAGCGCCAGATAGCGATGAAAGTAATAAATGATGTCGATGCCGAACGGCGCCGCCAACCGCTTGAAGCGCGCGGTGAGCACGAACTGCACGCCCATCATCGCCACCCCGGCGTAACCGAGCGCCATGGCGAAATCCCACCAGAACCCGCCCGAAGCCGGGCCGGGCCCGGAGAACGCCAGCACCAGCGGCGCCAGCACAAGCGTCAGATAGACGCCAAGCCAGAACGGACTTCGAATCGAGCTGCGGAGTGGATGGCTGACCGGACGACTGATGACACGGCCTCAGAATTCGAGCTGGCTCGATTATGCACGGCCACGCAAATCGCTGTCGCCGTTGGCTATCCAGAAGCAGCCGGCTTCAACCGTCGCGCGATGCGCCGGCCGACTCCATGGCGGCCAGATAGCTGTCCCAACGCGCTGACTGCTCGCTGCCCAGCCTAAACAGCGTGTCCCAACTGTAGATGCCGCTGGCGTGGCCGTCGGAAAACCGCAACAGCACGGCGTAGTGGCCGACCGGCTCGATGGCTTTGATGGCCACGCTGCGCTTTCCGGCCACCAGCACCTTCTGCCCAGGGCCGTGACCCTGCACTTCGGCGCTCGGCGATTCCACCCGCAGATACTCGGCCGGCAGCTGGAATCGCTCGCCGGTGTCGAACGCGACTTCCAGGGTCCGCGCGCCCTTGTGCAGGATGATGTCGGTCGGACGCGGCGCGGCCATGCTCAGTCCTTCCCGGCCAGTTGCCGGGTGACCCGGACGAATTCCTCCAGTTTGGCCAGCGCCGCGCCGCTGGCCAGCACGGCGCGAGCGCGCTCGATGCCCTCGCCGATCGAGCCGGCCGCATTGGCGGCATACAGCGCAGCACCGGCGTTGAGCGCGACGATCTCGCGCGGCAGTCCGTCTTCGTTGCCCAGCGCCTGCAGCAGCATGGCCTTGGATTCGGTGGCGTCGGCGACTTCCAGATTGCGGCTGGCGGCCATGGCGATGCCGAAGTCTTCCGGGTGCACTTCGTACTCGCGCACCTCGCCGTCGCGCAGCTCGCCGACCAGGGTTCCGGCGCCCAGGCTGATTTCATCCATGCCGTCGCGGCCCCAGACCACCAGCGCATGCTTCGCGCCCAGACGCTGAAGCACGCGGACCTGGATGCCGACCAGATCGGGGTGAAACACCCCCATCAGAATGTTCGGCGCGCCGGCCGGATTGGTCAGCGGGCCAAGAATATTGAACAGCGTGCGCACGCCCATCTCGCGCCGCACCGGTGCGACGTTTTTCATCGCCGGGTGATGGATCGGCGCGAACATGAATCCGATGCCGGTCCGCGCGATGCACTGCGCCACCTGATCGGGCTGAAGGTCGATGGCCGCGCCCAGCGACTCCAGCACATCGGCGCTGCCCGACTTGGAACTCACCGAGCGATTGCCGTGCTTGGCCACCTTGGCGCCAGCGGCCGAGACGACGAACATCGATGCGGTGGAAATATTGAACGAGTTGGCGCCGTCGCCGCCGGTGCCGACGATATCGACAAAATTCTCGGCGTCGGTCACCGTCACCTTGGCGGAAAACTCGCGCATCACCTGCGCGGCGCCGGCGATCTCGCCCACGGTTTCCTTCTTGACCCGAAGGCCGGTGAGGATGGCCGAAGTCATCAGCGGGCTGATCTCGCCGCGCATGATCTGGCGCATCAGCTCGACCATTTCGTCGTGGAAGATTTCGCGATGCTCGATGGTGCGTTGCAGGGCTTCTTGTGGCGTCAAAGGCATGATGCAAACTCGGTAGCCCGGCTCAGGCCCGAAGGGCCGCAAAGCCGGCAATGGGTGGTGCGGCGGCACCGGCTTACGGTCCTTCGGGCCTGAGCCGGGCTGTGCGACGCTACGCCGCCAGCCGCGAGGGTTCCAGAAAATTGCGCAACAGCGCATGGCCATGCTGGGTCAGGATCGACTCCGGGTGAAACTGCACACCCTCGACCGGCAGCGTCCGATGCCGAAGCCCCATGATTTCATCGAACCCCCCGTCGACCGTTTCGGTCCAGGCGGTGATTTCCAGGCAGTCGGGCAGTGAATCGCGCTCGACCACCAGGGAATGATAACGGGTGGCCTCAAACGGATCGGGCAAGGCGGAAAACACCCCGCGCCCGATGTGGCGCATCATCGAGGTTTTGCCGTGCATGATCTGCCGGGCGCGCACCACCGTGCCGCCGAACGCCTGACCGATGGCCTGATGGCCCAGGCAAACGCCCAGAATCGGAATCCGCCCGGCCAGCGTGGCCACCAGCTCGACCGACACCCCGGCCTCGTTCGGCGTGCACGGCCCCGGCGAGATCACGATCCGGTCCGGCGCCAAGCGCGCGATTTCGGCCACGCTCAGCTCATCATTGCGCACCACCCGCACCTCCTCGCCCAGTTCCTGGAGGTACTGCACGAGGTTGTAGGTGAAGCTGTCGTAGTTGTCGATCATCAGCAACATCGGCAGAAGGTCCTGTCAGGGGCTGTTGGCTCGCTCATGCGGGAGCGCTGCGGGCTGCGCCCAAAACCCGCACCGGACTGGCTACGGGCACACAGTGGCGAGACTTTCCCACATGTAGCCGAAAAGGTCACTACGTCCACACGCGAATCCAGCGAACCACCGGAACTATCGTTCGCCCGCCAGCATTCCGAACGGCATGTTCTGGGGATTTGGCAAAGTCATGCGGCGCCGATCGAGCGCGCACCGCAGTGCCCCCCTTGCGTGCAGACGTGCCACGAATTTGGCGTCGCCCGGCAACGGCAAAAACCGGTACTGGACGGCATTGTCGTTATGACCTGCCTCGCGGGAGCGACCCACGCGACACGGATCCTCGCAATCTTCGCGTCGGACCGGTCAAGCCATCCGCGTCCGATGCGTCGCGACGGTCATGAATGACGCAATGAATGACCTGACCCCGGCTTCTTGCCGGCTTCTATGCCTCTGTGACCCGTGCTCATGATGGACACCACAACGTCGTCTGGCGTCGCGTGCAAGGTGCCAAACAGGGCTTCGCCGAGATGCCTGCTGCTGGCCAATATCGCTTGAACAGCCATGAGGGTCCGCGTTGCTGTCGATGGGTGAAATGGAAATATCTTTATTTACAGTGAGATACGTGATCTCACGAATACTTGTCGGAATTTGGAGACACGAGTTGCCGCAGGTTCGGCAAGGGTTCCCGACGAGTAGCAAGGGAGACCCGTCTCCATTTGGTGACACATTCCCCGCCCGGACTCCCGCAGGCTGGCCAGGCAGTTGTATCGAAGAACTTGATACATGCCCAAAAAACAGTGCATTACGGCCCCTTTTCGCTTCCTGGGCAGCGTCTGGCATCGATCTTGCGTTACCTCCCGTGAACGCGGCGCACGAGAACGAAGTGGCGGGGTTGCTCCTCACCCGGCGATCTCATGCCTGGTACGGACGCCCATCGTGAACTCACGTAGCGGGGCCGCGTTGGGTGGCCGTGAAGTTGAAGGAGAAACATCGGTCGCCCGGCAACCTCTGCTCTTGGTGAGCAAACCGGACAGCAGAGGAAAGTCCTTAACCAAAGGAGAAAAATCATGGTGATCCAGAAGCGTAAACGACCTTTGATTGCAGCCATCAGTGCGGCGCTGGCTCTCTTTCTTGCGGGCCACCAGGCGCAGGCGCAGGATGTCGCTCCAGACGTCGACGTCAATGTCTCGAGTGGTGTCGATGCTACGAGCAGCGTGGAGGCCGCAGGTGATGCCACCGCCGCGGCGGGTGCCGACGCAACCGCTGATGCGGCAGGCAGTGTCAATGCCGCGAGCGCTCCCGAAGCATCGGTTACTGCCGATGCGCCCGTCGATGCCACGGGCAGTGTCGATGCTGTGGGCGATGCCGGTGCAGCGGCTACCGCCGAAGCGACCGCCGGTGCCACGGCCAGTGTCGATGGCGTGAGCGATGCCGATGCAGCGGCTACCGCCGATGCGGCCGCCGATGCCACAGGCAGCGTCGATGGCGTGAGTAGCGCCGAGGCCACTGCCAGCGCTGACGCCAGCGCACTATCCGACGACGCTACCACCGCCAGTGCGTCCGCCGGCTCCCAGGCCAGCGCGACAGCTTCAGGCGGGTCCGCGGAGGCTTCTTCCTCGGCGAGCGCCTCGAGTTCCTTCGAGGATGGCTCGGCGACGGCGAGTGCCGATAGCTCGGCGAGCGCCTCGGGTTCCTTCGAGGATGGCTCGGCGACGGCGAGTGCCGATAGCACCGCGAGCGCCTCGGGTTCCTTCGAGGATGGCACGGCGAGTGCCGAGAGCAGTGCTTCCGCCGAGGCCGGGGTCTCGTTAGCTGATGGAACGGAGAACTCGGCCGGAACGGGCGGGACCACTACGAACACCACCGCCGGTTCAGCCGAAGGCGATGCCACGGCTGCTGTCGACGGTGTGGATTCCGAGGGTGTGTCCAATGACACCAGCGTGAGCGCCAGTGCCGGCGGCAGTGCCGAGGGTATCGGCGAGGCAGGCGAGTCCGTGTCGGCCAGCGCCAGCGCTGGCGCGTCCGCCAGCATCGAGACCGCTGCCGACGGCTCGATCAGCGGCATCGCGGGCGGCAGTGCCGACGCCGACGTAAGCGCCAACTCCGGTACCGCGACCACGACGGCCGCAGCGACCGGCACGTCCGGCGCTGAAAGCGGTGGTATCGGCGCCGACGTTTCTTCGACTACCCGAGCGGGCGCCACCGCTGAAATCGGTGACACCGGCACGGCCAGTAGTGCCTCCCAGGCGGGCGCCAGCGCCTCTTCCACGGCCAATGACGTCGGCGGCGCGGCGCTTGCCGACTCGATCGCCATGGCCCAGTCCGGCTCGGTCGGAGACGACAGCGTCAACCAGGCGGCCACCGCCGCCTCGTCGGCGGCCGCAGCCGCATTTGGAATTGCCGAGGACGGCTCCGTGAGCGCCGCAGTGTCGACTTCGGTCGAGGCTGCCGCCAGTGCGGCTCTCACTGCCGCCGATGCGGCTGAATCCGCCACCCAGGCTTCGTCCACGGCTCAAGCCGAGGCGAGCGTCACTGCGGCTGGTGAAGCGGCTGCCGAAGCCCAAGCCGCTGCCGAGGCTGCTGCCGAGGCCGCTGCAATCGACGGCACCGTTGTGGCTGAAGCCGCCGCCGAAGCGGCCGCAGAGGCCGCAGCTCAGGCCCAGGCCGTAGCGGAAGCAAGCGCTACAGCTACTGCAGCGGTTGAAACCACGCCGGCCGATGAGGTCTCTGCCGAGCCGGCCGATGAGGTCGCTTCCGCCGAGGCCCAGGCTTCGGCGGAAGCGAGCGCTGAAGCTACAGCGGCGGTCGAATCCACCCCTGTGGATGATCAAGTCGCGGCGACCGAGACGACTGCGGAGGCCGCAACTTCGGCCCAGGTCACCAGTGACTCGGCCAACGGTTCGGTGGTTGCCAAATCGCGCTCCATGTCCAGGACCATCGAGACTCCGCACATGACCATGACATTGGCCAAGAGCCGTAGCATGGCCAATGCACCTGGTGAGGGCCATGCCATCGCGAATGCCATGGCCAAGGCCAAGTCCCTGGACACGCCGGGGAACACTTCGTCGAGCGCCATGACCCGCACCATGGCCAGGGCGGTGGGTGATGCCGAGGCCGAGGCGAGCGCAACCGCGGAGGCGACAGCGGTCGAGCCTGACGAGGCTCTCGTCGATATCGGCGGGTAATTCGCCGTGTATTCGAGCTGCGGGGTAAAGCCTGCCCGCAGGCAACAACTCGGTGGGCGACGCGTGCAGCGTCGCCCACCCAGCCCTTCCGCACCTCATGCGTAACCGCTTTGAGGCACCTGTCCGGACAGGGCCAACTCCCAGCGAGCCAACTGGAGGAATGAACATGTTCGAGTACTTACCCTTTCCTGCTGCAGCGGCAGTCTTCACATTGATCGTGACGGCTGGCCTCTGGACCATGCCGCAGCCCGTCATGGCATCCGAGCCGCCGGCAGAAAACATCGTCGCGGCGATCGAAGCGGATCCTGCGGACACGCCATCCCCCGAAACACCCCGCTCCAATGCCCACCCCGACGACGGGGCCAGAGCCACGGCGAAGGCCAGTGCCAAGGCATCCGCTTCAGCTTCGGCGGGCGGCTCGAAAGGTCAAGGCTGCCGGGCCGAGTCCTCGGCCCGGTCCGAAGCCAGTGCCGGAGACGAGTACGCATACGACGAGGACAGCGACAGCGACCAGACGGAAAGCAGCGGTTGCCGGGCCGAGGCGAGATCGAGCGCAAAGGCCTCGGCGGGCCGAAGGAAACAGGAGCAATGAGCGACCAAGCTCGACCTGGCTCATGACATGACTCATGTAGCGCCTGGAACCTTCACCATTCGGGAGGCCGCAACCATGACGATGCGTATCGAATCCGGGCCACGGGTAGGAGGTGTGGCCGTGCTCGCCCTGCTCATGACAGGTCTCTCCGGATGCGCCTGGTTTGGCAGCGTCAGGGAACCCGTGCCCAGGGAGCCGGGGCTTTATGCCATTCACGAGCGCGATCTGCAACGCCTTGACGGAGACCGGGAGTGGGAAATGAAGACCTGGGATGAGCGTTCCAACTTATCGCCGGACGCGGCGTTCGTGATCCGCCACCCTCAGCTTCCGGCATCCCCCGAGCAGCTGAAAGGGACGATTCACCTAAGCAGGGTGGCGTGGGTGAGAAGCGAGATCAGCGAAGAAGGCGACATTCTGCCTGTGGACGGCAACCAGCTGGTGACTACCGACATCGAAGAACTGCGGGTGCCGGTCGAACTGGAACCTTATGTTGACAACAGCGAGGTGGTTCGCGTTGTGCCACACGCAAGGCTCCAAGGCGGTCTGTATACCCTGCAGTTGCGAACCGCGGCCGCACGGATCAATGCCCGGGTGGGTGTCGGTTGGGCCTCGGTCGACAAGCGTGCCTACTCCGCCGCCAACTGCGTGGATCACTATCTGGGCGACGAAATCCGTCATCGACTCTGTGCGCAGCAGGAGCACGCCTTTGCCAACAAATGGCTGAAGGTGCACCTGGTGGAGCCGGAGGTACGTGAGACCACGGGTCACGAAAAACAACTGATCGTCAGCGGCGTGGTGATCAATACCTCCCAGCGCCCGCGCCGGGTGCCCACGCTCGAAGCACAATTGCAATCGTCCCAGGGAGAAGTGATCGAACGCTGGCAGTTCGAAGCCGGGACGACCGAGCTGCGGCCGGGCGCCTCGGCACGGTTCCGAAGCGCATTGCCTGATCCGCCTGCCGGCGTCAACACGGTCCACGTGACCTTCGCCTCATCCGGCTCCGGCCTGGCCGGGTCCGCATCGCCTTGAGCCCGACTCCATCGATCTACACGGGAGTACAACAATGAAGCAGTCAAAACCCGTTGCAAAGAATCAGTCGAACGCTTGCCGAGCTGCTCTGTTCAGCGTCGGGGCCCTGAGTCTCGGGCTGTTACCCCAGCTGGTACTGGGCTCAGCGTGGACGCGGAATGAGGGTGGTGTCCTGGTCCTGTTGCCGGTCTCGTACACCCACGTCACCGAGGCATTCGATGACGATGGGGACAAAATGGATCGCAGAACCTTCGAGTTGGCCGAGTTCAGCCCACTGTTCGAGTACGGACTCACCGACTCCTTCACCATCGGTGCGCAACCGAAATACCGCGTGGTCAGGTTGGACACGGGGACCCTCGGCGACGGGATGTCCACCAATCAAGGCTTGGCCGAATCCGATTTCTTCGTCCGCCAGCGCTTGTGGAGCCGCGACCAAGCGGTGTTCTCGGTTCAGGGCTTGGTCAAGGTCCCACTCAAGGACGATGAGGATCGTCTGGCGGCCCTCGGGCGCGACCAAGTGGATGCGGAAATCAAACTGGCCTACGGAAATCGCCACACAGCGGGGGCCGGGAATATTTTCTACAGCGCCGCGGCGGGATACCGCAAACGCTGGGAGGACCCCGACGACGAGGTTTCCTTCAACGCATTCCTCGGCTGGTCACCCGGAGATGCGTGGTCGTTCATTCTTCGCTCGGCCAATACCTGGGGCGTGAGCGACGATGGCGATGGTTTGGAAGTGCTGACCGCCAGCCCGAGCTTCACCCGCAACGATGTGCAGATGATGGTCAGCTACCGGTTCAGCAACGGCGTTTCGCTGACGGGTGGCGCGTCCACCACCTACGCCGGCGAAAACGTAGGTGTCGGCGACACCGCATTCCTGGCCTTGACGTTCCAGTTCGGGAAAAAGCCGACTCAACAGACGTTCCCGTATCCGGAGGCGTTTGCCGACTGACTCCGTGAGCGTGCCACGCTGCAGCCGGTCTGGCTGTGTGCGGTCCAGTATCGGCGCGGTGAGGGCACCCGGTCTCCGAAGGTTTGCTGGCCATCGCCCCTGCCGGGGAGGTCCATGACTTGGCTTTGCCGATACCCGCTGCTCCGTCATCCAGGGCCAGTGCCGTCCAGTCTTCGCCTCGCGTCTCGACGGGCGCACGCCGCTGCGCACCCGCCATGGAAACGCGCGGGTCGGCCCACGAATGGTTGCGGCGCTTCGTCCGCCGGGGCCGCTGGGTCGCGCTGCTGCCCGTGCACTGTTTGCGCTCCTGTATTCGGCACGACAAACTCGACCGCAATCATGCCAACAGCCTGCCCGACGCGGCACACCGACTGACATCCGGCCGGTGCAAGCCAAGCCACCCGAACCTCAGGAGGTTCAGCGGCTGCATCGCATCCGTTCGCACCACCTGGCCCCATGCGCCGCCATCACCCGACTGCGCGGTCCGTTGCAGGAATTCGGCATCGCCGTGCGGCGCCGACAAAGTGCACCCGGCATGGCACCCCTTGCTTGCAGACGCGCCAGAATCTGGCGTCGCCCGTCAAAGACAAAGACCGATCCGCGGTTACGTCTTCGTGGTTTGCCGCACCAGAACAACCCGCACGACACGGCTCCCTCACAAACTCTGAATCGGATCCCGGGCTAGCCAAGCCATCCGCGCCCGATGCGCCGCGACGGGCATCAATGACGCAATGACGGAATGGACCTCGGCCTCCTTCGCGGCCAGTGCAAGTGGAGATCGGCGTCCGCCGGGACCGTCGAACCAACCGCATTCGCCCGGCACATTGTCACCGTCTCATCCCATGCCGAACGACCGACCCAGTTGCATCAGATGCAGCAGCGGAGAGTTCGGACCGTCCCGCTCGCGCAGGCCCTCGGCAATAGCATCCTGATCGGCCGACGAGCGGTTCTGGCCGAGTTTGAACGCGCCTTCGAGGGTCTCGATGTCGATCTCGAAGCCGACGATGTGCGGCAGCAGCGACTGCACGTAGTCGTGCGGCGGATGTCCGTGAGCGTCAGGGTCTTGGATGGCGGGATCGAAGCGTTCGAGCGTGGCCTGCATCTGCGCAAGCACCTGCTCCGGCTCCTCGATCAGGCGCGCCACGCCAGTCGCATGGACGACTGCGTAGTTCCAGGTCGGAACCGCCGGCTGCTGTGCGTACCAGGCACTCGAAACGTAGGCGTGCGGACCGTGAAACACGCAGACCACCGGCTGACCGCTTGCGAGATCCTGCCACTGCGGATTGGCTCGGGCCAGATGGCCGGTCAGGGTGCCGGAGCCACCACCGGCCGTGTCCAGCAGCAATGGCACATGCGAAATGCGCAGACCAGCGCAACCGGAAACCACGGTCGCGAATGGATGATCATGCATGAACCGATGCAGATGATCCCGATCGGTATTGCGAAAGGAGGCTGGAATGTAGAGCATGTCGGAACGCTCCGGCATCGGGACGACAGGTTGGGACCGACGAAATGCCGGCATCGACCGGCACCGCGCACCAGCAGGACAGCATAACGACCGCCAGGCACGCCTATCCAGACACGTCGGGCCGAACGCACTGCGCCGAGACTTTCCAACATGTTGCCGCAACGGTCACTACGTTTCGATGCGACAGCCTCGATAGCGGGCCCTCCCTGCGCTGCGCCCAGGTCTACTCGACCCAGGCGCGCAGCCGGGTGTGACGGACGAAGCCCAGGTGGCCATCCCACCTCACGCATGCCCCGACCGTGTCCTGCGCAGCATTCGCAGAGGGTGAAGTCAGTAGCCGCTGGTGGCAGGCTGGACTCGCACTTCCCCAGAAGTCTTTTCCAATTCAGGTATGAGCCTGGAGCGGGTGTGTTTTGGCTCGCACCGAGTCGATGGTTGGTAGGGTCTGCGAGTGTATTCCGGATGGTCTGTCAGTTGGCGTTCGGGTTCAGGCGGAGCGTCTGGTTGCCGCTTTGAACAGGGTGTTGCGTGCCTGTTGGACGGCCTCGGCGGCTTGGATATCGGTTTGCTGTCTGGCCAGTTCGTGGAGGTCGGCAAGGGTGACTCCCGGTCGCAGGAAGGAGGCTGCGTCGGGCAGGCTGGAGAGCTTGTCCAGCGGCGTCATGGCGTCCTTGGGACGATACACCCGCTTGATGCGGCCGGGTTTCTTCGGGTCGGGCCGGTCGCTGGCGAACAGGCAGGGCCGGTGGAAGTTGAGGAAGGGGTTGAGGATGTCGCGGCAGAAGGCGTTGAAGCGGGCGGCCTGTGGCTGCGGAATGTGTGCGTAGCCGAACAGCTTGCGCACGACCGCGCCGTTCTTGGTTTCGGCCAGGCCGTTGTCGTTGCTGTGCCGGGGCCGGCTGCGGGTGAACTCGGCATTGAGCTTGCCGAGCAGACGAGCGACCTTGTGGTTGACGTACTCGCTGCCGTTGTCGGCGTGGAAGCCGAGGATGCGGAACGGGAAGCTGTCGAGCATCTGCTCGATCACCGGCAGCAGGTGGGCTTCCGAGAGGGTCTGCACGCTGGCGACGACTTGCCACTGGGTGACGCAGTCCACGGCGTTGATGTGGTACAGGCCCTTGACGCCGTCCAGGTCGCCCTGGTGCACGCTGTCGATGCGGATGAAACCGGGGCGGCCGTCGGGCGCCGGCGCGCGGCGCACGCCGATGGTGACGGCCTGGGTGGGCCGCGTCTTGGTCAGCACCAGGCGCGCGGCCCGGTAGCCGGCACTGCGTCGCAGGTTGTACAGATGCGCCACCGACAGCGTGGCCAGCCGTGCGTAGCGCGCATCGCCATGGACCTCGTGCTGGCGCCGCAGCACGCAGACGGTGGCGGGCCCGGAGAGGGTGTCCATGGCCCGATCCACATGGGCCAGCAGGGCGACGTCGACGGCCGTGTACTTGCGTGCGAAGGCGTGCGCCGGAGCCTGGTAGCGCTTGACCAGCGCCGCCCCGGAGCACCAGCGCTGGACCAGCCGTGTGACCTGGGCGCGGCTGTAGCCGCTCAGACGCTGCAAGTAGGCGAGCACCACACCCCGGTCGGCGCGCTTGAGCTGGCGATAGCCCAGCCGCTTGAGCACCGACCCGATCCATGCGTAGCGCTCCGCATCGTCCTGGGAGCAGCCGAACTCCAGCGCTGTCGTGCCCGCAAGCACCTGGCGCACCTGTTCCAACGTGCGTACCTGAGACTCGTTCATGTCGATCACCATGGCTGTGATGATCGACCCGGTGTGCCGCCCGGCTGCCGCCCCCTCCAGGCTCATACCTCATTGGAATCAGGCCGGGGGATTCAGGCTCATACCTCGTTGGACAAGACTCCAGATGGCCCCCGAGCGGCTATTCCGCTAAGCTCGCTTCATGTTCGAGACCAACACTTACGATGATCCTCTTGTCCTCCGACCTGAGATTCGAGCGCGCTGGGAGTTTCTTGAAACCAGCTCCGCAGCAGCGGTACTCAGATCGGTCTGTCCAGACGAGTGGGCCGACATAACTTGGGTGCTTTCGCAGTTTGCGCTTGATCCGCGTCAGTGGCTCAAGGCCGGCGGAAATCGTGGGGACATTGCCAAGCTAATCGACAAAATGTTCTCGCAACGAGGCTGGAGAGAAATCCGCGTTGATCTTCACACGGAAGGCATCCTGTACACGAAAAGCAGCCGGGAAGTGGGTCGACTTCCGGTTGTCAAACAAGAAGGCTACCTCGTCGACAACTTCAAGGGGCGCGTGGCGCTAGACGTGGAATGGAACGCAAAAGACGGCAATCTTGATCGCGATCTTTCGGCCTACCGCGCGTGGCATGAAGCAGGTGTCATATCTGCGGCGGTGCTCATTACCCAAGATCGTCTTTCCCTGAAGGATCTGGCCGAAGCGTTGTGGAGCGAGTATCAGAACACGCTTCCTGAAGAAGACAGGATCCCGAGGCTTCCAATTGACCTTCGGACCACTACGACGACGAATCTCGAAAAAGCGGCGCTGCGCGTCCGCCGAGGCGTGATGGGAACATGCCCCCTATTGGTCGTTGCCGCCACCCGCTCTACTTGGAACGGTCAACCTTTCGAGTCTTAGACGATACACTCTGCTCGTTGTGGTCCGCGTAGTGGCTGCACTGGGCTGCTGGCTGGCCGTGAGCTATTTGGCGCCCTCGAGGTCGCATCGGGGTCCCGGCTGCCGCTAGCAAGGCGCGGACGCGCTGGATGGAGTAGCCAGTGTCCATTTCCAGATCCCTGACGCTCTCGCCTTGCAAGTAACGCAACCGTAGCTGTTCGCCCATTGCTTCAGCGCGCTCCTGTTCGAGATGCTCATTGGGCTTCAATGCCGGCAAGATCGGACCTCCGGCGTACCCCTTGTGCACAGTTCCACGAGGTGTCACGTCGTCGGCAGCTTCATTACCCCACACTGTCCAGCCTTGACGAGGGTGGCGGGCAAACAGCTCCAAGCGAGGACCGGGTGAGCATGCTTCGATCAGCTCATATTGTTCATCCGGCTTGCGCGAGTGCTCCCGCTTCCTCGTTTCGATCATGTTCACTTGGGAGCGCCCTGGCGAAAGCGTACGTATCGAACCACGCACCCCAAAGAGCAGAAGTTCTGTGACATTCCGGAAGTAGAACCCAACTCCACGGCCATCCGGACCGCCGTCCTTGCGACGCTTGGCCCACACTATGTTGCTCACATACCGAAACCCCCACGCCTCCATCACTGCGAGGCCGTCCACGAGCAACGCATTTGGAACCCAAAGATAGAGATGAGCATTACGCGCTGCGACTTCCTTCACCGCCATAGCTTTGATCGCATCGAGGGTCATCGTGGAGTAGCGATCTAGGCGCCGATGCTCCGGGGCGACCTTGCCCGTGCGGTTAGTGAACCGCCAGGGTGGATCGGCAAGGATGGTGGGAAACCCGCCAACGACACGCGGGAGCGGAGCGGGCGCCTCTTCTGGGCGGAGTGGGTTGCTGGCCATGACACCATGCTTGCACACAAATAGATCTTTGAAAAGATCTTTTTGTAATGAACCGCCCCGAATTTTTCGGAGGCTCGGTCAACTGATCGGATGGAGCGATCAGGAGTCGGCAAGGCCACCCGAAGCGCAGGGGCCACTGCGGAATCTCGCACTCTCCACAACGCCTGCTCGGGATGCCACGCCCCGCCGGCGTCGGCTACAACCCGCCCGCTGCCTGCGCGACGGCGCGGAACAGGGCGCGGCCCTTGTTCATGGTTTCTTCCCACTCTTTCTCGGGGTCGGAGTCGTAGACGATGCCGGCACCGGCCTGGACGTGCAGGCGGCCGTCCTTGATGACGGCGGTGCGGATGGCGATGGCGGTGTCGGCGTCGCCGTGCCAGCCGATGTAGCCGATGGCGCCGGCATAGATGTTGCGGCGGATCGGTTCGAGTTCGCGGATGATTTCGAGGGCGCGGATCTTCGGGGCGCCGCTGACCGTGCCGGCCGGGAACGAGGCCTTGAGCACGTCGGCGTAGCTCAGGCCGGGGCGCAGTTGGCCGGTCACTTCGCTAACGATGTGCATGACGTGGCTGTAGCGTTCGATGACGAAGCGCTCGCCCAGCTGCACGCTGCCCGGTTCGGCGATGCGCCCGACATCGTTGCGGCCCAGGTCGATCAGCATGAGGTGCTCGGCGCGCTCCTTGGGGTCGGCCAGCAGTTCGGCTTCCAGTGCGGCATCGGCTTCGGGCGTGGCGCCGCGCGGACGGGTGCCGGCGATCGGGCGCACGGTGACGGTGCCGTCCTGCAACCGGGTAAGAATCTCCGGTGAGGAGCCGACCACTTGGAGATCGGCCAGATCGAGGAAATACATGTAGGGCGAGGGATTGAGCGCGCGCAGGGCGCGGTAGACATCAACCGGGCGGGCCTTGAACGGCACGCTCAGGCGCTGGCTGAGCACCACCTGAAACACGTCGCCGGCGCGGATGTAGTCCTTGCTCTTTTCAACGGCAGCGATGAAGCCCTCGCGGGTGAAGCCGGAGACGAAGTCGGCCTCGCTCAGGGCATCGGGCGCCAGCACGTCCGGGTAGCCGGCACCGCCGTGGCGCAGCCGGTAGACCAGCGCATCCAGTCGGCGCTGGGCGCGGGCCCAGGCCTGCGGCTCGGAAGGGTCGGCGTGGACGATGAGGTACAGGCGGCCCTTGAGGTTGTCGAACACCGCCACTTCTTCGCTCAGCATGAGGAAGATGTCGGGCGTGTCGAGTTGATCGGGCAGCACGCGGCCGTCGGGCAGCGCGCCGGCCAGACGCGGCTCGATGTAACCGATGCACTCGAAGCCGAAGTAGCCGACCAGGCCGCCGGTGAACGCCGGCAAGCCGTCGATTTTGGGCACCGAGTGGGCGGCGCGCAGACGTTCGACCTCGCCCAGCGGGTCGGCCACGTCGCGGGTTTCGACCAACTCGCCGAAGTCGCGCACTTCCAGGCGGTTGCCGCGGAAGGTGTAGCTGCGCCGTGCCGGCAGGCCGATGATCGAATGCCGGCCCCAGGTCTCGCCGCCTTCAACGGACTCGAACAGATAGGTTTGTGGGCCGTCGGCCAGCTTGAGGTAGACCGAAAGCGGGGTGTCCAGATCGGACAGGACCTCGCGCACCACCGGGATGCGGGTGTGGCCTTCGGCGGCGAATCGGGCAAAGGTGGCGGCGTCGGTCACGGTGGTGTTGGTTGTGCAGGTGATCGGCGAGTATGCCAGCGCAGGCGCGGCAGTGGTAGAAAGCAGGCTGCGCCGCCGGCTGTGGCTTCGACCGCCGGTTCAGGCCAGCAGACCGCGACCGGCGTCGATCTCGGCGCGCATCCGGGCGATGACTTCGGCGTAGTCGGGAGCGCCAAAGATCGCCGAGCCGGCCACGAAGGTATCGGCGCCGGCGGCGGCGATGGCGGCGATGTTGTCGGGCTTGACGCCACCGTCGACTTCCAGCCGAATCGGCTTGCCGCTTCGATCGATCATCGCGCGCACCCGGCGCAGCTTGTCCAGCGTGGCAGGAATGAAGGCCTGGCCGCCGAAGCCGGGGTTGACCGACATCAGCAGCACCAGGTCCAGATCGTCGAGCAGCCACTCCAGGGTGTCCAGCGATGTCGCCGGATTGAACACCAGCCCGGCCTGGCAGCCCTCGGCCTTGATCAGTTGCAGCGTGCGGTGGACGTGGCGGCTGGCTTCGGGGTGGAAGCTGATCAGGCTGGCGCCGGCAGCGGCGAAATCGGGCACGATGCGGTCGACCGGCTCGATCATCAGATGCACGTCGATTGGCGCACGCACGCCATGCTTTCGCAGCGCCTCGCAAACCAGCGGACCGATGGTCAGATTGGGTACGTAATGGTTGTCCATCACGTCAAAGTGGACCCAGTCTGCGCCAGCGGCCAGGGCGGCGTCGACGTCATCACCCAACGCGGCAAAATTGGCCGACAGGATGGATGGGGCGATGATCGGCTCCAGCGTCATTTGCTTTTCCTGTCGCGCTGGGCGCGGCGTTGTTTCTGGATCGCCTCGTAGGCGCCGTTGATGGTCTTGGCGCGTGCCTCGGCCTGCTCGCGCAGCTCCTGGGCCGCGCCGTTGAGGCGGTCGGGGTGAAACTGGGAGATAAGCCGCCGGTAGGCGCGCTCGATCTCGGCATCGGTGGCCTCTGAGGTCAGTCCCAGCTCCTTGTAGGGGTCGGGTTTGGGCGACTTGAACCAGTCGGCGTCGAAGGCGTGGCCGATCAGCAACCCGATCAGCCCGCCGGCCGGATGGCCGCGCATGAGCAGCATGCCGGCGATGAAGCCGAAGAATTTTCCGTACCACCTCATGGTGCCGATGCTCCGTCGCAGGGTTGGCCGGCATACCAGCGGGCCAGGATTTCGATGTCGTTGTCGTTCAGCGCGCCGACGATGGCGTTCATCACGTCGCCCTCGCGCTGGCCGGCCTTGTACTGGTTCAGTGCCCAAACCAGGTAGATCGGATTCTGCCCGGCGATATGTGGTGCGGCCGGAATCCGGCTGCGGCCATCCTCGCCGTGACAGGCCACGCACAGCCCCAGCTTGGCGGGCTTTGCGTCCGCCTGCGCGAGGCCGTCGGCCTGCCCGGTCGGCGCGGGCGCCGGGTCGGCACAGCCGGTCAGCAGGAGCATCACGATGAGCAAGGGCCTGATCACACCGGCATTCTATGGGCCACGCCGGCCCGCGTCGAACGGCAGGACGCTGGATCATGGATTTCGGCCTGGATGGCGGCCGCGCCACCCGGCCCGCCAGCCCTGCCCGGCTGGCTGCCCGGCTACAATGTTTTCATTTCGGGTATCGCCGGTGACCACCGCTCTACATACCGCCGACCTGCCGGGCCTGGAACTGCTGCATCGGGGCAAGGTGCGCGATGTCTTCGCGCTGCCCGACAATCGCCTGCTGATGGTGGCCAGCGACCGGCTGTCGGCATTCGATGTGGTGCTGCCGGACCCGATTCCGGGCAAAGGCGAGATTCTCTGCCAGCTGTCGAATTTCTGGTTCGACAAGACGGCCCGGCTGATGCCCAACCACCTGACCGGCATTCCGGTTGCCGATGTGCTGCCGGCCGGCGTGGACCCGGCGCTGTACGCTCAACGCTCGGTGGTCACCCGCCGGCTGACGCCGCTGCCGGTCGAGGCCATCGCGCGTGGCTATCTGATCGGGTCGGGCTGGAAGGACTACCAGGCCAGCGGCGCGGTGTGCGGTATCGCCCTGCCGGCCGGGCTGCGTCAGGCCGAGCAGTTGCCGGAGCCGATCTTTACGCCGTCCAGCAAGGCCGCGCTGGGCGATCACGACGAAAACATCAGCTTCGATCACATGGTGGCGCTGGTCGGCGCCGAGCTGGCCGAGCGGATCCGCGACGCGACGCTGGCGATCTATCGCTTCGCCAGCGCGTTCGCCGCCGAGCGCGGCATCCTCATCGCCGACACCAAGCTGGAGTTCGGCCTGGATGCCGACGGCACGCTGCGGGTGATGGACGAGATGCTGACCCCCGACTCATCCCGATTCTGGCCGGCCGATGCCTATCGGGTCGGCGGCAGTCCGCCCAGCTTCGACAAGCAGTATGTCCGCGACTACCTCGAATCGCTGGACTGGAACAAGACCGCGCCCGGTCCGCACCTGCCGCCGGAGCTCATCGCCGGCGTGCGCTCGCGCTACGCCGAGGCCTACCAGCGGTTGACCGGTCAGGCAATCTGACATGGCCTACCTGCTGCTGGCCGTCGCCATCGTGTCGGAAGTGATCGCCACATCGGCGCTGAAGGCCAGCGACGGGTTTACCCGGCTTTGGCCATCGCTGCTGACCGTCGTCGGCTACGCCATTGCCTTCTACTGCCTGTCGCTGGTGCTCAGAAGCATCCCGGTCGGCGTGGCCTACGCCATCTGGTCGGGGGTCGGGATTGCGCTGATCACGGCCATCGGCTGGTGGCTGTTCGGCCAGCGGCTGGACGGGGTTACCCTGTTCGGCATCGCGCTGATCGTCGCGGGCGTGTTGGTGATTCAATTGGCTGCGCCCGGACAGGTGCGCGGCTGAACGTTTGGCGCGACACTGACGCACTTCTAACCGAGGCCCTTGCGATATGAACGAAAGCGCGCAACGCCCCATCGACCGCTGGCTGGGAAATTATTCCGGCGATCACCTCAACCCCACCAATCAGACCATTCACCTGATCTGCGTCCCGGCCATCGTCTGGTCGGTGCTGGCGCTGATCTGGATGATCCCGGTGCCGGCCTGGCTGGGCCGGCCCGGATTCTGGGCCGGAATGGCGATGGTGCTGACGCTGATCTACTACTGGCGGCTGAGCCGGTCGCTCGGCTTCGGCATGTTGCTGGCATTCATGGGCCTGGGCTTTCTCACCCACTGGCTGCACCAGCAACTGGCGGGCGATCTGCTTTGGCTGGCGATCGGGGTGTTCGTGATTGCCTGGATCGGCCAGTTCATCGGTCACCGTATCGAAGGCAAGCGGCCGAGCTTCCTCACCGATCTGGTCTATCTGCTGATCGGCCCGCTGTGGACGCTGTCGAAGCTGTACCGGAGGCTCGGCATCCGCTTCTGAGCCATTGCCTGTTCTGCCGCGTCGGTGACTGTCGCGCATCGCGGCAGCCGGCTGCGCATCACGGTGAAGGCGCGGCGGTCCGCGATTCGGCGCGCCGTCGCGGCCAGCTGCTTGCCTGCGGGGCGCGGCGTATTGCCGCGATAACTCTTGCTTCGCCCCGTGCTGCCGATATACCGCTGAATCGATCGACCACCGCCCCCTGAAACCGAGCCCGATCCCTGATGCCTGTCCGCGATGTCTTACTGGTTTTGCTGATCTGCGTGGTGTGGGCGGGGAACTTCCTCACCTCGGCGGCGGCCATGCAGGAATTTCCGCCGCTGCTGTTCACCGGCCTGCGCCTGGCCCTGCTGGGCGTGGTGCTGGTGCCGTTTCTCCGGCCGGCCGCGCCGGGGCAGTGGCCGCGGCTGATCGCCATGGGCTTTTGCAACGGCGTGCTGCACTTCGGGCTGAGCTTCTGGGCGCTGCATGCGTCGGGAAATCTGGCGTCGCCGGCCATCGTGATGCAGACCTACGTGCCATTCACGGCGGTGCTGGCCTGGTTCTGGCTGGGCGAGCGGTTCGGCTGGCGCGCGGGCCTGGGGATTGCCGCCAGTTTTGCCGGCGTCTTGGTGCTTGGCCTCGACCCGATGGTGCTGGCCCGGCCCGAGGCAGTGATCATGATGCTCAGTGCGGCGGCATTTCTGTCGGTCGGCACGATTCTCATGCGCGGCCTGCAAGGCCAAAATCTGTTCAGCGTGCAGGGCTGGACGGCCGTCCTCGGGCTCGGCCCGCTGCTGGTGTTGAGCGCGCTGTTCGAGCCGGAAGCCGCGCCGGCATTCCGAAGCGCGAGCTGGATCGCCTGGGGCGGCGTCGCGTATTCGGCCCTGCTGTCGTCGCTGCTGGGCCACGGCCTGTACTACCAGCTCATCCAGCGCCACCCGGTGACCGTGGTGACGCCCTACCTGCTGCTGACTCCCGTGCTGGCAATCATTCTGGGCGTACTGTTCTGGGGCGACACGCCGGGGCCGCGCCTGCTGCTGGGCGGCGCGATGGTTCTGGCTGGCGTGTTGGCGGTAACGATTCGAGCCCGGGTCAGGCAGCGGACCACGCCACCGGCCTCGGATGCTTGAGGGCCGGGAATCGGGAGCAGGGAATGGGGAATAGTCTGAAACAACACCATCGCCGCCACGACCCTTCCATCAAAGGGCAGGAAGCACATCTACGGCCGCCCCGGCTTTTTCGCCGATTCCTGGCCTAGCAAAGCGAAGGGGCTGCCTGCGGAGCAGCCGACTCCCGATTCTCTATTCCCGATTCCCTACTCCCGATTCCCAGCGCTCACGTTCCCTGACGCCGATCCGTGCCGAGTCGCGGCGGGCGGACCAGCCAGCGCAGCAGCGCGGGCAGCACCACGATGGCGCCGACCATGTTGGTCAGGAAGAAGAAGCTGAGCAGGATGCCCATGTCGGCCTGGAATTGAAGCTCGGAGAATATCCAGGTGCCTACGCCGACTGCCAGCGTGAGCGCGGTGAACAGAACGGCCGCTCCGGTATGCTCCAGCGCACGGTGGTAGGCCTCGTTCATGCGCATGCCGTTATCGAGGTAATAGCGCATCCGGCTGTAGATATAGATGGCGTAGTCGACACCGATACCCACACCAAGCGCCGCCACCGGCAACGTGTTGACCTTGAGGCCGATATTCATCGCCGCCATCAGCGCGTTCGCCAGCAGCGAGACCACAACCAGCGGAATGACGATGGCGATGGTGGCGCGCAGCGAGCGGAACGCGAGCAGGCAAAGCACGATCACAGCGGCGTAGACCAGGGCCAACATCGGGTATTGCGCCGCAGTCACCCGGTCGTTGGTGGCCGCCATCACGCCAACGTTGCCGGTCGCCAGACGCAGGTTGACCGCATCGCTGCTCCATTCTTCGGCATTATCGACCGCCTCCTGCTGCTCTTCGCTCAACCGCAGGCGCAGATTTTCGCCCGGATACCAGACTTTGTTGGTCTCTCTGAACTCCTTGACCGCTGCGACCACGCGATTGATGGTCGTCGCCTTGTGGTCGGTCAGGAATGCGGTGACCGGAATGGCTGAACAGTCGGTATTGAGCAGACCGGAGTCGGTTTCGAAACCCTGGGTGGCGACGCGCAGATTATCCGAGTCGCGTGGCAGCACGCGCCAGCGGATTGAGCCGTCGTTCCAGCCCGAATAGACGATCTTGGTGGCCTGCGGCAGCGAGATCACCTGCTGAACGCCCTCGACATTGGACAGGTGCCAAGCGAAGCGGTCGATCAGCTCCATCGCCCCGAAGCTCTCGGTGCAGGCGCCAGGGCGGGCCTCGGCGATCACCGTGATCGAATCCAGTCCCAGCGAGAATCGCTCGGAGATTTCCCGCGCATCCTGGTTGAACCGGGCCTCGGGGCGCAGCTCGGGCACGCCGGGTTCGGAGTCGCCGACCTGCATGTTCTGGCCGTAGATGTATCCAAAGATGCCCAGCGCGACCACCACGGCGATGGCCACCGCCGAGGTGCGCGGCTCGCTGAAGCGAGACAGCCATGCCCACAGCGGGTCGGCATCGTCGATGTGCTTGCGTTTATGCTCACGCCGGGCCTCGGCGTTCTTGAAGTCGATCTTCGACAGCAGCAAGGGCAGCAGGATCAGGTTGGTCAGGATGACCACGCCGACGCCGATGGACGCGGTGATCGCCAACTCCTGAATGATGCGGATCGGGATCAGCAGGATAGTGACGAATCCGGCCACATCCGACGCCAGCGCCACCGTACCGGGCACCAGCAGTTTTGCCAGCGCGCTGCGCGAGGCATTCAGCGGCGACGACATCGGGCCGACGTTGTCCACGCTTTCGACGTTGCCGCTGAACAGCCGTTCATTGACCCAGGCGGTCAGCATCTGCACGCCGTGCGATACGCCGATGGCGAACACCAGGAAGGGCGTGAGGATATTCATCGGGTCGATACCGAACCCGAGAATGCGCAGCGTGCCGAGCGTCCAGATGACAGCCGTGAGCGCAGCCGCCACGCCGACCAGCGAAAGTCGGAATGATCCGACGTACCTCGCCAGCAGCAGCAAGGTCAGCAGCACGGTGATGCCGAAGAACAGCACCACCGAGGCGGCGCCGTCGGCGATATCGCCGACGATCTTGGCGAATCCGATGATGTGTACCGTGTACGGTCCATCTTCGCTTTCGTAGCGCTGGCGGATCGACTCGAGTTGATCGGCGACCTGTTGATAGTCGAGCGGCGTGCCCGAGTCTTCAGGCACCAGCTCGGCCCAGACCATCGCACCGGACCAGTCCTTGGCCACCAGGCGCCCGACGATGTTGGCCTTGACGATATTGCCGCGCACCGTCTCGAAGTCGCGCTCGGTTGCGCTCCAGCCCTCGACATTCGGGGTGAACGAGTTGGGTATGACATTGCCGCCCGCGAAGCCGTCTTCGACGACTTCAACGAAGCGCACGTTGGGCGTGAACAGCGAGCGGACCCGGGCATCGTCGACGGCGTCGACCGCCATAACGTCCTGGGTCACCTTCTCGAGGGTTGCGAAAAACTCCTGATCGAACATCTCGCCGTCCTTGGCGACCAGCGCGACCAGCACCCGATTGGCTCCCCCGAACTCGCGCTCGTATTCGAGGAAGGTCTGCATGTATTCGTGCTGCAGCGGAATCTGCTTCTTGAATCCGGCTTCGACCTGCAACTGGCTGGCGAAGTAAGCCATGACCACGGTCAGAACGGCGAAAACCACCAGCATGGCGGTTCGCTGCCCGAAGACAATGGCAAGGGCGATTCGGTGAAAGGCGGTGTTGGGCTGCTGGCTCATGCTGTCTCCGTCACTGCGCTTGATAGCGACCGATGCCGCGCTCGCCAATGACCAGATAGTCGCCGTCATCGAGCAGCATCACATCGGCGAGAATCGGGGTTTCTCCGTCGGCATTGGTGAACGTGCCCGCGTCAAACGGGGCATCGGTTCCAGCCCGGCTGATCACCCGACCCTCGGCTCCCACCAACACCGCGCCGCCGTCGGCCAAAGCGAGCCCGCCTTGCAGGCTGGCCTCGGTGCCGCTCTCCACGGTTTGCCAGGTGTCGCCAAAGTCGAACGACTCCAGGACGTTCCCGCGCAGTCCATACATCAGCACATGGTCCTCTCCCCAGGCCAGCACGCCGAACATCGAGCCTTCATAAGGCAGCGAGAGCCGCTCCCAGGTAGCGCCGGCATCGAACGAGCGATAAGCCGCGCCGCGTTCGCCGGCAATGATCAAGCGCCCGCCGGGGGTGTTGGCGATCGCATTGAGATGCGGATTCTCTTCGGCTTCCAGCTCCAGCTCGTCATCGCTGAACAGCCAACCGTCGTCGGAATCACCGCCTTCGGCGTTCTGGTCGGCGCCGGCTTGCCCGGCATCATCAGCCGGCGCGGCTTGCTGGCTCAGGTCGCGCTGTATCCAGGTTGCGCCGCCGTCCCGGGTTTCGAGCAGCAGCGCGTAGGCGCCGACCGCCCAACCGTGCTGGTCGTCGACAAACAGGATGTCCAGCAAAGGCAGGCCCTGGTCCGGATCGAAACTGTCGGCCGCCCTGGGGTCGGCGCGCTGCCGCTCCCAGCTCCGTCCGGCATCGGCCGAGTGCAGAATCACGCCATCGTGACCTGCCGCCCAAACCTGATCGCCGAGGGCGAATGCCGCATTGAGCGTGCTTCGGGTGGGCACCTGCGCAACCTGGCTCCAGGCTTGACCGTCCCCGGAAACCAGCACATGGCCACGCTCGCCGACTACCAGCAAGTCGTCCCCGGCCTCGACCGAAGAAAGCAGAAGGCTGTGCTCGGCGCGCGGCAGCACTTCGGTATCGAGCAGCGCCGGGTCGCTCTCTTGCGCCAGGCCGAGCGTGGGCACCATCGCCAGGGCATACGCGAGAGTCACTGCGCAGCGAGTGCGGCATGCGGGTTTCGCCATGCAACTTCCCCAGATTGACGGATGGAACTCACGCCGGGTCTTCGCCCGGCGTGAGTGGTTGGATCAGCGGATACCGCGACCGCGCAGGTTCTGCGGCGAGAAGTTCTCGGGCGAGGTCTGGAAGCTGAAATCGACCGGGGTTTCTTCGTTGTCCAGCAGCAGGCTGATGTAGCGCCCCGACTTCAGGTCGTGATGGGTTTCCAGCGTAGCCCAGAAGGTCGGCACTTCGTAGTAGTTGACCGAAGGCGCCTCGGAGTAACGCCAGATATTACCTTGGCCGTCGTAGTGGTCCAGCACCAGAATGCCCCAGCTGTCTTCATCGACGTAAAACGTGCGGCGCGGATTGATGTGCCGCGAGCCGGGCTTGAGCGTCGCCTCGACCACCCACATCCGGTGCAGCTCGTAACGCAGGTAGTCCGGGTCGAGATGGCCGGGATTGATCAGGTCGCTCACCTTCACGTCGCTGCCGTGCGCCTTGTAGGAGTTGTAGGGAACATACAGCTCCTGCTTGCCGACCAGTTTCCAGTCGTAACGGTTGTGCGCACCATTGAACATGTCGGTCATGTCGTTGGTGCGCAGGCCGTCGGCGGCGGTACCCGGGTTGTCGAACTCGACGTTCGGCGCACGCCGCACGCGACGCTGACCGGGGTTGTAGACCCACGCCTGACGGGCCTGCTTGGCCTGATCGAGGGTCTCGTGAACCAGTAGCACCTGTCCGGCCAGTCGGGCCGGCGAGGTCACCGCCTGGTAGAAGTAGACCAGAATGTTGTTGATGTTTTCCGAGGTGTTGCCGGGCTTGTAATACAGACCCAGCAGCTCTTCCTTCAGGCCGACCAGGTTGTAGGAGCCGTTGGAGGTGACCGGCGCCTGGTTCGACCAACGCGAAAGGGCGACGCCCTTGTACTTCAGCTTGTGGTTCCAGATCACTTCATGAGCGTTCTGCGGAATCGGAAACGGAAGACCCTCGGCGCAGTTCTCGATGCCCTCGCCATCGGACACCAGCTTGCAGGTGGTCGCGTTCTTCTTGGTGAACTCGTAGGTACGCTCCGGGAACGAAGCAGAACGTCGGGTCGGATAGACGTGCATCTTGAAGGTGTCCGGATACTTCTCGAACATCGCCTTCTGGCCTACCGACAGTTTGTCTGCGTACTGCTGATAGCTCTGCGCGGTGATGGTGAACTGGATCTTGTCGGCAGCAAACGGATCAGGGTGAAACATACCCACCCGGTATCCCGCAGGCGGCGAGGTGATGCCGCCGGTCCACTCGGGGATGGTGCCGTCGGCGTTTCCGGCTTTCTCGGCGCCAACCGGCGTGAGATCACGACCCAGTCGCGCCGCCTCTTCCGGGCTCACGGCCGCGAACGAAACGCCGGCGAAGAAGGTGGCCGCGCAGATGCTTGCAGCCAGGGTGCTTGTCTTGAACTTAGTCATGAAGGGTCTCCCTGATGGCCTCAGAACGAATAACGGACGCTGAACGATGCAAAGTCGCGATCGCGCAATGAATTGAGGCTACCAGCGCCGAAGAAGTTGGTGTAGGACAGGTCCACGACCCATTGATTGAGGTAGATGAACTCGGAACCCAAGGTGATTGACTTGCGTTTCTCGATGAAGTTTCCGCCCGGTCCCGGGCTGATGCCGTTCACGTCGTGGTTGAATGCCACGCGCGGGGCCACGGTCCACGCACCGATGGCGTTGTTGTACTCGGCGCGGGTCGCCAGACGATAGCCCCACGAAAACGACGTTGGAAAGCCGTTGGTCTGGGTGACCGGGTTGCGTGCGTCGCCGGTGATCAGGTCGGCGCCGCCGCCGGTGTTGGTGCCGTCGCCCTGAAAACGCAGCACGTCCTGCGAGGGCAGGTTCCAGAAGTTGGTGAAACCGACCTCGCCCACCACCGCCATCTGATCGGAACCCAGCACCTGCTGGAAGAGTTTGGTGAAGGTCGACTGCAGTTGCGAGACTTCCTGGCGGTCGTAGCCGCGGATGAATTCGCCCGGCGCAAACTGGCCCAGCTGGCTCTTGAACTGCAGGAACGGCTGCGGAATGGCAGCATTCAGCGGCGACAAACCGGCGAAAAGCAGCTCCACGTCATCGACCTGGATCGGCAGATTGTCGCGATAGCTCAGCTCGCCCTGAAAGGCCCAGCCGCCCGGCAGCGTGGTGTTCCAGCTCAATCCGAACAGGTTGATGTCTTCCGGGTATTCGACGACGACCTGACCGGAGCTGGCGTTGCTGTTGGCCACCGCCACACCGGACAGCAGCGGCAGACGGCTGTGGTAGCGCAGGTAGTACAGGCCGAACTCGGTATCGCCCAACTCCGGCGAGTAGTACTTGATCGCCGCGCCGAACTGGCCGCTGTCCTTGGCGGTGCGGTTCAGGCCGCGCGGCAGGGCCGAGGAGCAACCCAGCGCGACAAGGTTCGGCGGCAGCCCGGTGTCGCTGAGCGCAAATCCGCCAGGTCCACTGCGGCAGACATCGTTGAACAGGTCGGGATTGTTGACCGGCTGCGGCGTGGTACCGAAGCCCAGCATCGCGAATCGTCCGCCATCGCCGGCGAAGTCGTTGGTGGAGAAAAACGTGCCCGGCGCGTCGACGTCGATCTGTTCGAACTCGAACATGTACAGCGCTTCGATCGACCAGTTCTCGTCGATGCTCAGCGAGGTGTAGACCATGTCGATCGGCAGGAACGCTTCCTTCAGTTCCGCGCCGGCCACGCGCAGCGCGTTGACGTCGACCGGATTGATGACGTTGATGCCACCCTGGATGAAGGTGCTCTCACCCCAGCTCACGACCTGACGGCCGAGACGAATGGTGCCGGTACCCTGCTCGGCGAAAGTGAAATCCTTGAACAGGAAGAAGTCGAGCAGCTTGGCATCCTCGCCGACCTTGTCCTTGGCCTCACTGCTCAGAACGTCCTTGCCGTTGTTCTCGAAATCGTGGAACGCCGTACCGCGCATGAATGCACCCCAACTGCGCCAGCGCAACGACAGTTCTGAGGTGATCTTGGCGGCATTGGAGATGATGTCGCCGGCATCGCGGTAGTTCAGATTGCCGTCGTCGCCGTTGGCGGAAAACGTGCCGCGTGCGTTGAGCTGCAACTGCTGGGCTTCGGCAAATCGGCCCTGTGCGGTCAGCGCGCCAACCTGCAGGGCCAGCGTCGGGTCGAACTGCGACTTGGCGATCGCGCTGTCGGCGGCGTCGGCGGTGCGCACCGACAGGCCGTAGCTGACGGTGGTATCCCAACTGCCTTCCAGCTCGCCATTGTTGAACTGGATTGCGTGAGCCGACGGGGCGGCCAACAGCGCGGCAGCAACCGCCAGCGCGATGGGGCTACGGGCCATCCGGCCGTGAAGCGTGTTGACGTTCTTGATCATTTCGGAGTCCTCGGATCTGGCTTCACTGGGTGCGGATGACGGAAGGATCGGCGACCTGCACCGCCTGACCACCACTCAGCAGGAAGCTGACCATCTGGGTCTGCATTTCGACGGTGGCGGCCAGCCCTTCGGGGGTCGCGGCGCTGGGCTGCAGGAGCGAACCATGACCGCCCTGAATGAACCGAACCGCACCGCGCAGCGGAGCGCCAGCGGTCGAGCCGGTGACCGTGGTCAGTCCGAACGCGCGGATCAGCGGCTCGGTGCCCGACAGCGGCGCGCCCGGCACGGTGTTGGGGATGACCTGGTCGGGCAGCGAAGTACCGCCACCGGTCAGGGTGCCGCCACCGACCACCTCATGCAGCAGGATGGCCTTGCTGCCGGCAAACGCGGCGATGTTGACCGGATCGGCGGAGTCGATGACGGTCTGAGCGATCAGGAAGAACTGATCGAACTGCGGCGTGCCCGGCTGGAGCCCGGCCGCAGCGGCAAGACCGGCACGGATGGCCGGGCCGAAGGTCGGCGAGCCGTTGAGCATCTGGGCGATGCCGCCGCCCGGAACCGACAGGACGGCCGTGTTGATGGTCGGTTCGAAGGTGACGAAGTTGCCGCCGTTGATGGCGCCGAGCGACTGGCCGACGAAGCTGACCGCGTTGGCGTTGAAATTGACGTTCAGCGGCGGGAAGGCCAGGGCCGGGATGCTCGCCTTGAGGGTGAACGGATCGACGATGGCCTGACGGTTGTTGTCGCGCGAGGTCAGCAATGAAGCCAGATTGATGAAGTGGGCGCCGGAGCTGTCGATGTTGCCGTCCGGGCCTGGGGCGCCGGTCTGATTGTTGATGAAATCGACATCGAAGGTGCGCTCTGCTGACGCCACACCGATCGCCTGCGCCAGCGGTCCCTGCGAATAGAACGGGTTGCTGGTGTCGGTGATGCCGTGAAGCGGCTGATCCATCGAAACCACCGCGAAACCCTGCGAGGCCAGCGTGGCGGAGATCGCCAGGGCATCGGTGCGATTGCGGGTGATGCCGTGGTAGTAGATCACCACCGGCCAACCGTCGGCCGGCTTGGTGCGGCCGGAGGCGGCATTGGGCACGGTGACCAGCAGCGGCGCGGTGACGGTGCCGGTCGCGACCGGACGCGGGTTGAGGAAGGTCAGGTTGGTCGAGGGATTGTTCGGCCCGAGCAACTGGCCGCAGGACGGCACCTGGCCGCATGGCGCGCCACGCCAGAAGGTGTTGAGCGGTGCGGTCGGGTTGGTCGCCGAGGGCGCGGTCAGGAAGTACGGCAGCTCGATATTGCCGAGATAGATGTCGGCGATCGGCGGCAGCTGCGGGATCGCGGCCTGGATGGTGAGGCCGGTCGGGCGAAGCGTGACATTGCCCGGCTGAGTGGTGGCGCGCACGGCTTGCAGCGTCGGGCTGATGCTCTGGGTGGTGGCCACCCAGCTCAGCACGATGCTGTCGCGCGGGATACCGGCAGCCGAGGCGGCGCCCTCCTGGGAATTGACCAGCTGGCGCAGCGGCTCCAGCGCCTGTGCCTGGGCATTGGTGAGCAGCGGGTCGGTGCTGGCGCCGTTGGCAAACAGCGGACTGGTGCGCTTGGTCAGGAAGTAGGTGGAATCGGGTGTGGCGATGTTGCCCTGGGCATCGGCGACGCCGTTGGTGATCACCGCCATGTACGAGGTGATCTGACTGAGCGGCCGGGTGAACACGATCGCCAGCGTGCGCTGAGTGGTGTCGCTGGGGGAAAGCGCGGTGACGAAGTCCGTGCCCGCGGCCAATTCGCGAACGATGCCGGTCACGCCACCACCCGGTCCGGTCAGGGTGACCTGGAACAGGCGCACCGACTGCCCCGCCACGATGGTGGCCGGCGCCGGCGGCCGCGAGAACGACATCGACCAGGGCGCGACGGTGCTGAAACCGTCCAGCGCATTGAGCGCGACCGCCGGATCGCCGATGTTGTTCGGGTTGGCGACCGGCACGTTGACCGTGAGGTCGGTCGTGCCGCTGAAGAACAGATTGGTCGGGAACGGCACCACCGCGTTTGCGGGGTCGAAGCGCGCGGTGATGATGTTGGTCACCGGCCCGCCGTCGGGATTCTGGGCTGGCGGTGACGGCACTGCCAGGTCGGTGTTGGACGAGCCGCCGCAGGCGGCGAGCAAGAAAGCAGTCGCTGCCGCGACGAGATGATTCCGGACCTTCATTTTGCAGTTCCCCCCACACGTTGGGCTTTAGAGTCGCCACTCTATCTTAGGAACGGGCTTAACGGAATGGCAATACTTGGCCGTATGGCAAAGAATTATTTTTTGCTGCGTCGCACCATCGCCAGCGCGTCCGAAAAGCCCCCGCCCCGGGTGTTTCGTTCTGCGCCGCCAGCGAGCTATTCGGGCTCGAAGCGTCTCGGGCTGACGCCCAGCTTTTGCCAGTCCGAATCGTCGAATGCGAGGTCTTGGCTCATTCGACCCACCTGGGTCGCCAACGTTCTTGCCGGACCCGCAGCCAGCGAAAGCGCGCCGACCGCGACCCGAAAAAGGCCGTCGGAAATCGGCCAGACCCGCCGTCCCGGCGTCGACACGTCCAATTGGCGCTGCACCATGTCACGATAGCTCAGCCGCTCCGCACCCGGCAGGGTGAGCACGGCACCGGCCAGATCTGCGCGATCGGCGCAGGCCAGCATGGCCGCCGCCAGGTCGTCGGCGTGCACCGGCTGACGGATGCCGAGCGCCGATGCCGGCAGCGGTACGCCACCGATGCGACGGCACACGCCGACCAGTCGCGACAGACTCCGATCAGGGCCATTGCCATAGATCAACGTGGGCCGCAGCAGCGTCACCGGACATGATCGGACTTCGCCGAGCGCCAACAGCCGCTGCTCGCAATCGAGCAAGGTCCGCGCCAGATCGCGCTCGCGCGGATCGGGCGATGCCTGTTTGACCAGCGCGCTGGTTGAGGACAATGCCACGATGCGCGTGCCGGCCGGCTGCGGTTCGCGCTCGCTCCAGCGGGTGATGCCGTCCAGCGGGCCGGCACTGAGAACGACCCGCACGGCGGGAAGCGCTTCGCCGCCCTCATGATAAAGATCGTGGCGAAACCAGCGCTCGATATCGCTGTCGACGTGTCGGCGCCGGCTGACCAGCGCCAGCTTCAGGCCCGCCAGCGCGGCGCTGGCGCGCAGCGCGCGGCCCACCGGGCCGGTGGCACCGAACAGCAGCATGTCGAACGTGTCGGTCACGCCGGCAGCATAGTGATCCGGAGCGGATCTGTCGCGCGGCTTGCTTCCGGCGATCAGTTGCTCGAACCTTTGCGCCATGTCCGACGCCCCGACCGATTCGCAAACCCGCCGCACGCTCAAGCTGTTGTCCGGCCCGGCAATCGCCGCGTTGCTCTGGGCGTGGGCGGTGAACGCGGATCTCGGTTACCCGATCGCCATCACCCTCGCGGTTACCGCCTGGTGCGCGCTGTGGTGGCTGCTGGAGGCGACCGGACACGCGATCACCGCAATGCTGCCGCTGGCATTGTTTCCGATACTCGGTGTTCTTGAGCCCGAACAGGTGGCCGGCGCCTACGGCAATCCGCTGATCCTGCTGCTGGCGGGTGGATTCATGATGGCGGCGGCGCTGGAGCGCAACGGCGCGCATCGGCGGATGGCGCTGGGCATGGTCCGACTTGTGGGCGGCGGCAGTGGCCGGCGCCTGGTCTGGGGCTTTGCGCTGGCGGCCGGGCTGACCAGCATGTGGATATCCAACACCGCAACCACGCTGATGCTGCTGCCGGTGGCCATGGCGGTGCTGGAGAAGTATCCGGACCGCAGGCTGCTGGCGCCACTGGTGCTGGCCATCGCCTATTCAGCCAGCATCGGCGGCCTGGGCACGCCGATCGGATCGCCGCCCAATCTGGTGTTCATGCAGGTCTATGAGCAGACCACAGGCGCGGCCCTCGGCTTCACCGACTGGATGCGATTCGGCATTCCGACCGTGATCCTGTTCCTGCCCCTGGCCGCGCTGTGGCTTGGACGCGGGCTGGCGCATACGCCGGCCGCAACGTTGCCCGAACTGGGTCCATGGCGCGCCGGAGAGCGCCGGGTGCTGATCGTCTTCGCGCTGGTCGCCTTGGCCTGGATGACCCGAAGCGAACCGTTCGGCGGCTGGAGCAATTGGCTGGGACTCACTGGCGCCAACGATGCCAGCGTGGCGCTGCTGGGCGTGGTGGCGATGGCGCTGGTGCCCGACGGCCGGGGCGAGCGGCTGCTCGACTGGGAGACGGCGGAACGGATTCCCTGGGGGGCCTTGATCCTGTTCGGCGGCGGCATCGCGATCGCCACGGCGTTTCAGACCTCGGGCCTGTCCGAGCTGGCGGCGAGCCGGATGGAGGGCCTGTTCGACCTGCCGCTGCTGCTGCGGATCGCGCTGATCGCTGCTGCCGTGAGCCTGATGTCGGAGATCGCCAGCAACACCGCCACCGCCGTTCTGCTGATGCCGATTCTGGCGGCGGCCGGGCTGGCGCTGGGCGTCGATCCGGCCATTCTGATGGTGCCGGCCGTGCTGTCGGCAAGCTGCAGCTTCATGCTGCCGGTCGCCACCGCACCGAACGCGATCGCATTCGGCAGCGGCATGGTTTCGGCGCAGCAGATGCTGCGCCATGGCGCGGTGCTGAATCTGATCGGCGTGGTGGTGGTGAGCACGGTCGCTTTCGTCTTGCTGCGCTGAGCCGGGCCGACGGATCGAGACAGGCGCGCGGGCGCGCGGTGCGCGCACGCCGATCGAGACTGGGGGCACGAAACTTATACCCGCCATGGGCCGGGGGCCATAGCGCCAGCAGCGGCAATGCAATCGACCCGTCGCGAGTTATCCACCATGAATACCTTCGCAACCGACGGTCCCGGCTTGCGGCCTGACGGCTTGAGCCGGGCCACTCGCCGCGGGAAAGTTCATCGATATGGCCTGCCGGATCGATAACGCGCGGCGCGCACACGCACAGGGGCTGGTAATTTCCCGCCGACGTCTACGGACCTTCATGCGCGTGAGTTAAGATGGCGCCTCGTTGACGCCCGCCAGTGAGCCGCGCCACACGCGATCCGGCCGGAGCACAATGAGCGCCCACTCGGTCGGAATTCGCATGCTTGAGGTTTTGCTCGCCACTCCCTTTCTGACCGCACTCGCGGTTGCGCTTGTCGGTCCGCGCTCTCGGCTGCTGACTGCCTCGATCGCCGGCCTGGCACCGCTGATCGGCTTGGCCATCCTGGCCTCGATCACCCCGCAGATCATGGCCGGCGAAGTGGTCCGCAGCACGCTGCCATGGATTCCCGAGGTGGGCCTGGCACTGAGTCTGCGCATCGATGGCCTGGCCTGGATGTTTGCCGGGCTGGTGCTCGGCATCGGCGGACTGATCGTGATGTACGCCCACTATTATCTCGACAAGGCCGACAGCGCGCCGCGCTTCTTCGCCTATCTGATGCTGTTCATGGGCGCCATGCTGGGCATGGTGATCGCCGGCAATCTGCTGCTGCTGGCGGTGTTCTGGGAACTGACCAGCATCAGCTCGTTTCTGCTGATCGGCTATTGGTCGGGCCGCGAGGACGCCCGCGAAGGCGCCAAGATGGCACTGATGATCACCGGCGCCGGCGGCCTCGCGCTGCTCGGCGGCGTGCTGCTGATCGGCCGCGTGGTCGGCAGCTTTGAACTCGATGTGGTCCTGCAGGCCGGCCCGCAGATCCTGTCCGACCCGCTCTACCCGGCCATCCTCGGCCTGGTGCTGCTGGCGGTGTTCACCAAGAGCGCGCAGTTTCCGTTCCATTTCTGGCTGCCGCACGCGATGGCTGCGCCAACGCCGGTGTCGGCCTATCTGCACTCGGCCACCATGGTCAAGGCCGGCGTGTTTCTGCTGGCGCGCCTGCATCCGGCGCTGTCCGGCAGCGAACTGTTTTTCTATGTGGTCAGCGGCGTCGGTGCGGTCACCCTGCTGGTCGGTGCCTGGAACGCGATCTTCCAGCACGATCTCAAGGGCCTGCTGGCCTATTCGACCATCTCGCATCTGGGCCTGATCACCCTGCTGTTCGGGTTGTCGACGCCAATGGCGGTGGTCGCCGGCCTGTTTCATATTCTCAATCACGCCACCTTCAAGGCGTCGCTGTTCATGGCCGCGGGCATCATCGATCACGAAACCGGCTCGCGCGACATGCGGCGCATGGGCGGCCTGCTGCGGCTGATGCCCTACACCGCGACGCTGGCCATCGTGGCGGCGCTGGCGATGGCCGGCATTCCATTGCTCAACGGATTTCTGTCCAAGGAAATGTTCTTCGCCGAGGCGCTGGACATCCAGGGCCATCCGGCATTCCGCCTTTTCATCACCGGCACTGCGCTGATGGCCGGCATCCTGGGTGTGGCCTACAGCCTGCGCTTCGTGCACGACACCTTCCTGGGCCGCGGCCCGCGCGCGCTGGAGGAAGAGCCGCATCAGCCGCCGCGCTGGATGCGCATCCCCATTGAGATTCTGGTGCTGCTCTGCCTTGCCGTCGGCGTGCTTCCGGCACTGACCATCGCTCCAGCCCTGAATATCGCCGCTTTCGGCGTACTGGGCGAACGCCTGCCGGATTACAGCCTGGCGGTCTGGCACGGCCTGAACTGGCCGTTGCTGATGAGCCTGGCGGGCGTCATCGGTGGCGTTGCGCTGTACTTCGGCCTGCGTCGGCTGTTCGACATCCACGGCATCGTTCAGCAGTCGATCGGTCGCCGGGTCTATCGATGGAAGATCAGGCGTCTGCTCGAGCTGGCCGCCTCGATCAGCGACCGGCTGGACAACGGCAGCCTTCAGCGCTACCTGCTGCTGGTCGTGGTGGTTTGCCTCGTGGTGGCGGTCTCGCCGTTCGTGTCGGGCCACACCCTCGGCGACTGGGGCAGCGGACAGGCGCTGCCTCCGCTGGGCGCGCTGGTCTGGCTTTTGGGCGTGACGGCGACGCTGGGAACGGTCTGGTTCCGTCGCCAGCGGCTGGTGGCGCTGGTGGTGATCGGCGCGGTCGGACTGGTGGTCAGTCTCACCTTCGTACTGCTTTCGGCGCCGGATCTGGCGCTGACCCAGCTGTTGGTCGAGATGGTCACCATCGCCCTGATGCTGCTGGCACTCAATTACCTGCCACAGCACGGCCAGCCCGAGCCACGCTGGCGAAAGCTGCGCGACGGCGCGCTGGCCGTGGCTGCGGGCACCGGCGTGGCCGCGCTGGTGCATGCCACCATCACCCGGCCCAGTCAGACCATCGCCGACCAGTTGCTGGCGCGCTCGCTGCCAGAGGGCGGCGGCACCAACGTGGTCAACGTCATCCTGGTCGACTTCCGTGGCTTCGACACGCTGGGCGAGATCGTGGTGTTCGGCATCGCCGGACTGGTGGTCCACGCATTGCTGCGCCGGATGCGACTGAAGCCAGCCGAAGCGGTGCCGGGCCCGCCACCGCGCATGGTCATTCCCACCCTGGTCGCGCAATTGCTGCTGCCGCTGGCGATCGCGGTGTCGCTGTATTTCTTCGTGCGCGGCCACAACCTGCCGGGCGGCGGATTCATCGCCGGCCTGGTGCTGGCGGTGCCGCTGCTGCTTCAGTACATCGTGTCCGGCAGCGACTATGTCGAGCAGCGATTCGGGGTCAACTACACGGCGGTGATCGGGCTGGGCATCTTCGCGGCGCTTTTCACCGGGCTGGGCAGCTTCCTGTTGGGTTATCCGTTCATGACCAGCGCGCACAGTCACCCGCACCTGCCGCTGCTCGGCGAGATCCCCCTGGCCAGTGCGATGGCCTTCGATGTGGGCGTGTATCTGGTGGTGTTCGGCAGCGCGCTGCTGATGCTCTCGATGCTCGGCCACGCGCGCGACATCGACAGTGGCGCGGCGATCGAAGGAGCCCGGCCATGATGGAACTTGCGATGTCCAGCGCGATCGGCGTTCTGGTCGCAGCAGGCGTGTACCTGCTGCTTCGCGCGCGCAGCTTCGACATGATTCTTGGGCTTACGTTGCTGTCCTACGCAGTCAATCTGCTGATCTTCTCGATGGGCCGGCTGGTGGTCGGCAAGCCGCCGGTGCTCAGCGCCGAGCTCGCGCCCACGCTGGCCAACCATGTCGATCCGCTGCCGCAGGCATTGGTGTTGACTGCGATCGTGATCGCCTTCGCCATGACCGCCGTCCTGCTGGTGGTCGCCATCCGCAGCCGGGCCGACAACGACAGCGATCACGTCGACAGTCGCGAACCGGACGACGGGCGGGAGGATGCTCCGTGAGCCATCTTCCGGTCTTGCCGATCCTCATTCCGTTGGCCTTTGCTGCGGCGCTGCTGCTGGTCGAGCGCCATGGCATGGCGGCCCAGCGCTGGCTGGGCTTCATCGGCGTGGCCGCCATGCTGGTGTCGATCGGGCTGCTGGTCGCTCCGGCGGCCGATGGCGACATAGCGGTCTATCTGCTCGGCAACTGGCCGGCGCATCTGGGCATCGCCCTGGCGGTCGATCGGCTCACGGTGGTGATGCTGGTCGTTACCGGTCTGCTCGCGGTTGCCGCACTGATCTATGCCAGCAGCGGCTGGGATGAGGCTGCGCCGCATTTCCACGCGCTGTTCCAGTTGCAGCTGGCGGGCCTCAACGGCGCGTTCCTGACCGCCGACCTGTTCAACCTGTTCGTGTTCTTCGAGGTGCTGCTGATTGCTTCCTACGGCCTGCTGCTGAGCGGTGGCCGGGGCGGGCGGATGGCGGCCGGTCTGCACTATGTCGCGTTCAACGTGACCGCTTCCACCCTGTATCTGGTGGCCATCGGGCTGCTGTACGGCATCACCGGCACGCTCAACATGGCCGAGATGGCACATCGGGTCGCGCTGATGCCGGCCGGGGACATCGGCCTGGTCCGCGCCGCTGGCTTGCTGCTGCTGGTGGTGTTCTGCGCCAAGGCGGCGCTGCTGCCGATGTACTTCTGGCTGCCCGGCACCTACGGGCGGATCAGCGCGCCGGTCGCGGCGCTGTTCGCGGTGATGACCAAGCTGGGCGTCTATGCCGTGCTTCGGGTCTATACCCAGGTGTTCGGCAGCGATGCCGGCGGGGCCAGCGATCTCGCCTGGGCCTGGCTGCTGCCGGCGGCCGCGATCGGGCTGGTGCTTTCCGCACTGGGTGCCCTGGCGGCGGACTCGCTGCGTCGCCTGGTGGCCTACCTCATCGTCGGATCGGCGGCGACGCTGTTCATCGCCGTCGCGCTGGCCCAGCCGGACGCCATCGGCGCGGGACTTTACTATTTGGTGCACTCCACGCTGATCGGAGGCGCCATGTTCTTGATTGCCGATCTGGTGCGCGGGCAGCGCAGCGGGGCCGGCGACAGCTTGCGCCGCCTCGACACGCTTACGCCGACCGCGCTGCTCGGCGGCATGTTCCTGCTTGCCGGCATGAGCGTCGCCGGCCTGCCGCCGCTGTCGGGGTTCATCGGAAAATTCACGATCATGGCGGCCATCGGGTCCGATCAGGCGCTGTGGTTATGGCCGGCGATTCTGATCAGCAGCCTGTTCGTGCTGCTGGCATTGGCGCGCGCCGGCAGTTGGATTTTCTGGCAGCGGCCGGCCGCAGGAGCCGCCGTCCACGCCCAGCCCTCGCCGCTGTCGCGCCGGGAGCTGTCGGCCAGCGCCCTGCTGCTGGCGCTCGGCATCGGGCTCACGGTGGCTGCCGGCCCGGTGCTGCGCTTCACCACGGCGGCCGGGCAACAGCTGACCCAGCCGGCCGAGTACCGTGACGCGCTGCGCTCGGCGGCACCCATTCCCTCTCCGGCGAAGGCACAGGATCATGACTGATCGCGCTTCGCGTCCTGCCTGGCTGCCCTCGCCCGTACTCAGCGTGATGGTCGCCGGCGTCTGGTTGATGCTGGTCAACTCGCTCGCCCCGGCGCACCTGCTGAGCGCGCTGATTCTCGGTCTGATCCTGCCGCTGCCGATGCAGCGGCTGCGCAAAGCCCAGGCCGGCCTGCGACACCCCGGGAAAATCTTTCGTCTGACAGCGAAAGTGCTGTGGGACATCGTGCTCTCCAACATCGAAGTGGCCCGGCGCATACTTGGCCCGGAGTCGGCCCTTCGACCGGACTTTATCTGGATTCCGCTCGACATCCAGAATCCTTACGGTATCGCCACGCTGGCCGGCATCATCACCATGACGCCCGGCACCCTGTCGGCCGAGCTGAGCCCCGACAACCGTTACCTCCTGGTGCACTGCTTCAACCTGGCCAGCGCCCAGGACCAGATCGAGCAGATCAAGCAGCGCTACGAAGCCCCGCTGATGGAGATATTCTCGTGATCGACACTGGCGCGATCGGCCCTTTGGTTTCCCTGGCCCTCGATGCGACCATGGCCATGCTCGGGGTGGCGCTGATCCTGAACCTGTTCCGCCTGATCCGCGGCCCCACCGTGGCCGATCGCATTCTTTCGCTGGACACCCTGTACATCAACACGGTGGCGGTGCTGATCCTGTTCGGCATCCGGATGAACACGGTGATCTACTTCGAAGCCGCCCTGGTGATCGCCATGCTGGGCTTCGTGGGCACGGTGGCCTTGAGCAAATACGTCATGCGTCGGGACATCATCGAATGAGCGGGGCGAGCGCCATCGATATCCTGATCGCCGCATTGCTGCTGATCGGCGGATTCTTCTCGCTGGTCGGTTCAATCGGCCTGGCGAAACTGTCGGACTTTCTCAAGCGCCTGCATGGGCCGACCAAGGCAACCACGCTGGGCGTCGGCGGCATCCTGCTGGCATCGATTGTGCACCACAGCCTGCTGGGCGACGGCCTGGGGCTGCGAGAGATCCTGGTCACCCTGTTCCTGTTCCTGACCGCGCCGGTCAGCGCCCATGTCATGGCGCGCGCGGCCATGGCCAGCGACCCGGCCGCAAAGCCTCCTCCGGTTCCCAGCAAGCGCAACGAAGACTGAGCCAATCGACGTCAGTCGATCGACGTGAGCTGCCAGACCAGAAAGCCGAAGAACGCCGACAGCAGCAACGCGCCGGCCGGTCGGCCGACGCTTCGGCCGCGCAGCGAGAGCGGATAGAGCAGCGCGGCGAACAGAATCATCACCGGAATCTGCACCCGGATCAGCATCGGATCGAGCGGGAGCGGCGTGATGACCGCCGTGACGCCGAGGATCAGCAGGATATTGAACAGGTTCGAGCCGAGAACGTTGCCGATGGCGATGTCCGCCTCGCCGCGCAGTGCCGCCATTGTCGACGCGGCCAGCTCGGGCAGCGAGGTGCCGATGGCAACGATGGTCAGCCCGATCACCAGCTCGCTCATGCCCCACAGTCGCGCCAAATCGACGGCCGCACCGACCATCAGGCGGGACGCCACCAACAGCAGCACGAAGCCCACGCCGATCCACGCCAGGTCTCGCCAGGTCGCCCGGGTCGCGTCGACCGAAGACGGTACCCCGCCCTCCACGATATCCGCCTCGATCTGCCTGGGTTCGTGCCGCCCACTGTAGCCGATGAGCAACAGCAGGCCCACGAAACCGAGCAGCAGCAGCGCGCCATCGGGCCGACCCAACTGGCCGTTGCTGCCGAGCAGCCACAGTCCGGCCGAGACCAGAAGCAGCAGCGGAATCTCCAGTTTGAGCAGGCTCACGTGAATCGTCAGCGGCGCGACCAGCGCGGCGATTCCCAGTATCAGCCCGATATTGGCGATGTTGCTGCCGACGATATTGCCGACTGCCAGGTCGAGCCGGCCGCTGAATGCCGCGCTGAGGTTGACCGAAAGCTCGGGCAGGGACGTTCCGAAGCCGACGAGGGTCATGCCGATCACCAGTCGACTCACGCCCAGGCGAAGCGCCAGCGAGGCCGCGCCCTTGACGAACACGTCGGCGCCATAAACCAGCCCTGCCAGGCCGACGAAGAAAATGAGAATTTGTGGCATCACTGGATTTGGATTTCCCGAAAGGGGAGGCTGCGGCGCCGTCAACCGGCCAGATACACCTGCCAGGCCAGGAACGCGGCGTAGGCGCAGAGCAGCAACACGCCACCGGAACGGCTGATCCGCCGGTCGCCAAAGGCCAGCGGATAGAGTGCGACCGCAAACAGGAACATCAGGGGGATCTCACGCCAGATCAGTGAAGCCGCAACCGGCAATGGCTCGATGATCGCGGTGGCGCCCAGCACCAGCAGGATGTTGAACAGACAGGAGCCCAGCACGTTGCCCACCGCGATGTCGCTATCGCCGCGCCAGGCGGCCATGCCGGAGGCAGCCAGTTCCGGCAGCGATGTGCCGATCGCCACGATGGTCAGGCCGATCATCAGCTCGGTCATGCCCCAGGCGCGGGCCAGCTCAACGGCGGACCCGACCATCATCTGCGAAGCGGCCAGCAGCAACACGAAGCCCAGCAGGATGCGGAAGATGTCCTGGGTCAACGGATGCGTGCTGGAGTCGGCCTGAATCAACTCCGCCTCGATCAGCTGCGGTTCGGTCTTGCTGTCATAGCCGATAACCATCATCAGGCCAATGAAGCCGATCAGCAGCATGGCGCCCTCGATCCAGCCCAGCGTGCCGTTGAAACCGAGCAACCACAATCCCGCCGAGGCCAGCAGCAGCAGCGGGATTTCCAGCTTGAGCAGCCGGATGTGGATCGCCAGCGGGGTCAGCAGTGCGGCCACGCCCAGAATCAGGCCGACGTTGGCGATGTTGCTGCCGACCACGTTGCCGACGGCAAGATCGAGCCGGCCATTGATCGCGGCGGTCAGGTTGATCGAAAGCTCGGGCAGCGAGGTGCCGAATCCGACCAGGGTCATGCCGATGACCAGACGGCTGACTCCCATCCGGATGGCCAGTGTGCTGGCCCCTTTTACGAACGACTCGGCACCGTAAACCAACAGGGCCAATCCGATGGCGAAAATCAGAAGCTGAATCCACATAGCGCCGGACGAAACCCTGGAAGGCCGAGAGGCGCCAATTGTAGCCGGGTCGGCAGGGGCCGGTGTGAGACGGGCTCACCGCCGACCGGGATCGAACTCGCTCCGCAAGCCAGACCAGCAGTCCGGATAGTCGCTCTGCCGCCACTCCACGGCCAATGCCTGGGCGCAGGGGCGGATCACCGATCGGCTCTCGAACATGAACGCCATCGTGTCGGTCACCACGTCAGGGCTGGAAAGATCGGCGTTGGATGCCTTCTCGAAGGTGGCTGCGTCGGGTCCATGCCCGCTCATGCAGTTGTGCAGCGAACTGCCGCCGGGTGAGAAGCCGTCGGCCTTGGCGTCGTAGGCGCCGTGCACCAGGCCCATGAACTCGCTGGCCACATTGCGATGGAACCAGGGCGGCCGGAAGGTGTGCTCGGCCACCAGCCAACGCGGCGGAAAAATGACGAAATCCAGATTGCTCACGCCCGCGGTGTCGCTGGGCGAGTGGAGCACCAGAAAAATGCTCGGATCCGGGTGGTCGTAACTGATCGAGCCGATCGTGTTGAACCGGCGCAGATCGTACTTGTACGGCGCGTAGTTGCCGTGCCAGGCCACCACATCGAGCGGCGAATGACCGATCGGCGCGCGCCACAGCCGGCCCTGGAACTTGGTCGACAGCAGGAAATCGCCGTCACGATCTTCATACGCGGCGCACGGGGTCAGAAAGTCCCGTGGGTTGGCCAGGCCATTGCTGCCGATCGGGCCGAGGTCGGGCAGCCGCAGCAGCGCGCCGAAATTCTCGCAGAGGTAGCCGCTGGCCGATCCATCGGGAAGCGAGACGGCAAAGCGAATGCCGCGCGGAATCACCGCGATCTCCTGCGGTTCGATTTCCAGCGTGCCAAGCTCGGTGGCGATGCGCAGCCGACCGGCCTGGGGGACGATCAGCATCTCGGCGTCGGCGTTGCAGAAAAACCGGTCGCTCATGTCCCGATTGGCGGCGTATAGATGGATGCCGATACCGGTGCCGGCGGCCGGGCCGCCGTTGCCGGCCACGGTGAACAGACTCTCGATGAAATCGGTGGCCGATTCGGGCATCGGCATCGGGCTCCAGCGCAGACGCTCGGGCGAAACCGGATCGGTGTCGAAGTCGTTATGAAACCAGGCGTGCGGCATCGGCTCGAAGCGGCCGTGCACCGCTGCCGGCCTTATCCGATAAAGCCAACTGCGCCGGTTCGCGTGCCGGGGCGCGGTGAACGCGGTGCCCGATATCTGCTCGGCGTAAAGGCCGTAGGCACAGCGCTGCGGCGAATTCTGCCCGACCGGCAACGCGCCGGGCAGGGCCTCGGTGGCGAACTCGTTGCCGAATCCGGATTGATAAGACGTGCTCATGGGTGCGGACTTCCGGCGTTTGCGGGCATTTGCGACAGGGAGTAGCCAGGCGAACCTTACAGCACCCCGCGGCGCATCTGGTCGCGCTCGATCGATTCGAACAGAGCCTGGAAATTACCCTCGCCGAAGCCTTCGTTTCCCTTGCGCTGGATGATCTCGAAGAAGATCGGCCCGATGCAGTTTTGGGTGAAGATCTGCAGCAGCAGTTTCTTATGGGTCTCCGGATCGGCGTCGATCAGAATGCGGTTCTTCTTCAGCCGCGCCAGGTCCTCGCCGTGGCCCGGAATGCGCTCGTCGATCACCTCGTAATAGGCGTTCGGGGTGTCGAGAAACTGCACGCCCTGGGCGCGCATCGCCTCGATGGTCGCGTAGATGTCGTCGGTGAAACAGGCGATGTGCTGGATGCCTTCGCCGTGGTACTCGTCGAGGTACTCGTTGATCTGACTCTTCGGGTCGGAGGATTCGTTGAGCGGAATGCGCACCACGCCATCCGGCGCGGTCATCGCCTTGGACACCAGGCCGGTCTTGGCGCCCTTGATGTCGAAGTAGCGGATTTCGCGGAAATTGAACAGTTTTTCGTAATAGTCCGCCCACTTCTCCATATTGCCGAAATGCAGGTTATGGGTAAGGTGGTCGATGAAGGTCAGCCCGAAGCCCCTGGGGTGCAGATCGGTGCCGGGGAGCCGCTCGAAATCGGCGTAGACATCGCCGTCATCGCCGTGGTTGTCGACCAGATACAGCATGGCGCCGCCGATGCCGGCCACCACCGGGCGCTGCACGGCGCGGGAGTCCTCGCGTTCGACCCGCTCACCACCGCGGGCCAGCACCTGTTGCTGAACCAGCCCGGCAGGCTTGCCGAATCGCACCGCAAAGCCGCAGGCGCTGGGGCCATGCTGGGCGGCGAAAGCGGCGGCGAAGCTGTCCGGGTCTTCATTGACCAGGAAGCTCACCGCACCCTGGCGATACACGGTGATTGCGCGGCTGCGATGGCGCAGCACGGCCGTGAAGCCCATCTGGCGGAACAGCGCGTGCAGCTCCGCAGGCCGGGGCGAGGCGAACTCGACGAACTCGAAGCCATCGATGCCCATCGGGTTTTCGAAGGTGGTCGGTTTCATGCCCAGGTTGGGCGCGGTATCGTGCAAGTGCGGTTGGGCGCTCATGAGCTTTGCTCCTGGAATGCGGTGCGCGCGGCGAATCGCCGTCGGTAACGGTGTTTTAGTTTCAATTGTAACTACTTTCAAGGTGCAGCGCAGCATGACCGATCACCCCGTTCTGGAACTGGAAAGCTTTGTGCCCTACCGGCTCAGCGTGTTGTCCAACCGGATCAGTCAGACCATCGCCCGCGCCTACAGCGACCGGTTCGGGCTAAGCATCACGCAGTGGCGGGTGATGGCCGTGCTCGGCCGCTACCCCGGCCTGTCCGCCAACGAGCTGACCGAGCGCACGGCGATGGACAAGGTGGCCGTGAGCCGCGCGGTCAACGCACTGATTGCCGAAGGCCTGCTGGAGCGCGCCATCCACGGGGACGACCGGCGCAGGTCGGTGCTGCGGCTGTCGGACGCCGGCCACGACATCTACGACCAGATCGCACCCCTGGCGCTGAACTACGAGAAGGCGCTGCTGGAGCGGCTGAGTCCATCGCAGCGAGCCAGCCTGTTCGAACTGCTGGACGTGCTCGGCGATAGCCAAAGCGATGCGGCGCGGGTGCTCTGACCGCTGCGCAACGGCGAACACCGCCGAAGTCGACAGCTCAGAACCGAAGGCCAGCGTTCGCAGGCTCGACGCGCTGGTAGGCTAGGCGTCTTTGACGGAGGTGACATGTCTTACGTTCGCTGCCTGCGCGGCATAGCCTCTCGCATCGACTATCCGGCCGACCGGCCCATGAACCTCGACCCGGCCGATGGCCGGCCGGTCGAAATGCAGCTCGATCTCGAGCGTCTGGCCCGCGAACAGCCCAATGCCGGCTGGTACCGCCCGGATCGCCCCGACATGTGGCGGTTCGGCGGCCTGCTGGCCCTGGACGCGAACGATCCCGACGACGCCCGACACATCGTCGCGCTCGGCGAAGGCCATACGCCACTGCTGGAGTATCGCGACCACCCGCTGGCCGCCCGCGCCGGGCTGGCGCTGGCGGTAAAGGATGAAGGCAAGGCGCACACCGGTTTTGGCGCCAATCCGACGCAGAGCTTCAAGGATCGCGGCATGGCCATGGTGGTGGCCCAGGCCCGGCGACTCGGGCTCACGCGCCTTGCCGTGCCGACTCAGGGCAACGCTGGCGACTCGCTGACGCGCTACGCGCTGGCCGGCGGTCTGAACGTCGTCGTCGCCATGCCGGAAGACACACCGCTACCCATTCTGGGCAGCGTGGCGGCCGCGGCGCACCGCCATCCGGACCGGGTGATCCTCGAGCTGGCCGGCCCGACCATTCGCGAATCCGGCGCGCTGCTGAAAAGCAAGTACATCCCGGAGGGCTGGTTTTCGGTCGCCACCTTTCAGGAGCCGGGCTGGCGCATCGAGGGCAAGAAGACCCTGGGACTGGAACTGGCCGAGCCGGCGCGGGGCGAGATCCGCTGGACGCTGCCCGATGCGGTGATCTATCCCACCGGCGGAGGGACCGGCGTGCTGGGCATGTGGAAGGCCTGGCACGAGCTGGAAATGCTCGGTCTGATCGACGGCCGGCGACCGCGCATGTACTGCGTGCAGAGCGAAGTCACCACGCCGCTGGTGCAGGCCTACGAGTGCGGCGCCGCCGACACCGAAGCGATGGCGCCCACCGGCCCCACCCTGTCTACCGGGCTGAACGTGCCCGGCGGCGTCGGGCATTTCCGGGTGCTGGAGATCATCCGCGCCAGCGATGGCGCGGCGGTCGCCGTCTCCGAGGCTGAAACCGCCGCCGAACTGTCGCGGGTCTGGCGCGAGAAGCGCTGGTGGATCAGCCCGGAGGGCGCGGCCTGCCTGGCCGCCATCGGTCAGCTGCTGGACCGGCGCATGCTCAAGACCGGCGAGCGCGTGGTCGCGGTCAATACCGGCTCGCTGGAAAAATACCTGACCAATCTTCGCCATCTGCTGTAGGAGCCCTCGGCCACGCCGCTGTGGGCTGGCATCGGTGCCGGAGCTGGCCAGCCGGCTGGCTCATGCTGCGCCGCAGTGTTGACCTCGGGCCGCGCAGGGGGCAAGGTTCGGCGTCCACTGGGAGTCATCGACCGTCATGAATTCGCCCGCACCGACCGCCTATCGCCATCCGTCTGGCATCTACACGCTGTTTTTCCTGGAGATGTGGGAGCGCTTCTCGTACTACGGCATGCGCGCCATCCTGATCCTGTTCATGATCGCCACCGCCGAAGCCGGCGGGCTGGCCTTCGATGTTCAGTACGCCGGCGCGATCTACGGGCTGTACACGGCCGGCGTCTACCTGCTGGCGGTGCCCGGTGGCTGGGTCGCCGATCGCCTGCTGGGCCAGCAAAAGGCGGTCTGGTACGGCGGCATCATCATCGCGGCCGGACACTTCAGCCTGGCGGTACCGCGTATCGAGGCATTCTTCCTGGGCCTGTTCCTGATCGTGGTCGGCACCGGGCTGCTGAAGCCGAATGTGTCGAGCATTGTCGGCGACCTTTACCCTGAAGGCGGCGCGCGCCGCGACGCCGGCTTTTCGCTGTACTACATGGGCATCAATCTGGGCGCCTTCATCGGGCCGCTGGTGGTCGGCTACCTCGGCGAGGGCATCAACTGGCACTACGGCTTTGCCGCGGCCGGCGTCGGCATGGTCGCCGGCCTGATCCAGTACCGCATCCAGCTGCCCAAGCTCGGTGCTGCCGGCCTGCTGCCAACCCGCGATACCAGCGTAGCCGGCGATGCGGCCGGGCTGCGCAACGAGTGGCGTGGATTCTGGGTCGCGGTGGCGCTGCTGGTCGCGCTGGTGGCGGCCGCGCTGGCCGGGGCGTTCTCGATCGATCCGGTGCGGGTCGCCCAGGCATCCACGGCAGTCATCATCGGCGTGGCGGTGGTGTATTTCGCCTACATTCTGATGTTTGGCGGCATCGATGCCGCCGATCGCAAGCGGGTCTGGATGTTGGCCGTGCTGTTCGTCTTTGCGGCGATGTTCTGGTCCGGGTTCGAACAGGCCGGCAGCTCGCTCAATATCTTCGCCGAGCGCTACACCGACCGGGACATTTTTGGCTGGACCATGCCCGCGTCATGGCTGCAATCGGTCAACCCGATCTTCATCATCCTGCTGGCGCCGGCCTTCGCGGCGCTGTGGATCAACCTCGGCCGCCGCAACCTCAATCCCTCGGTGCCGGTAAAGTTCGGACTGGGCCTGATCCAGTTGGGCCTCGGCTTTGCAGTCATGGCCGGCGCAGCGGTGTTTGCCGCCCAGGGCGAGCAGGTGTTGCCGCTGTGGCTGGTGCTCACCTACCTGCTGCACACCACCGGTGAGCTGTGCCTGAGCCCCGTGGGCCTGTCGGCGGTCACCAAGTTGGCGCCGCGCAAATTCCTGGGCCAGATGATGGGCCTGTGGTTCATCTCGGTCGCGCTGGGCAATCTCTTTGCAGGACTGATCGCCGGTCGCTTCGACCACGATTCGCTGCAACAGATGCCGGGCATGTTCTTCAGCGTTTTCGTGTGGACCGCCGGACCCGGACTGGTTCTGCTGGTGCTGGCGCGCTGGATGCGCAACCTCAGCGGCGGTCGCGACTGAGGCGGCGTCGATTCGATCGTTCCGGAAAAACAGACGGGGCCCTCGGGCCCCGTCGTCGTTTCTGCCGGGCCGTCGAACCGATCAGCCGGCCGGATAGGCGAAGCTGGCGCCGAAGCCCAGCGGAATGCCCAGCGCCCAGAAGCCGAGCAGGAACCCGGTCCAGATCACCAGCAGGGTGACCGAGAACGGCAGCATCAGCGCGATCAGCGTGCCGATGCCGCTGGCTTTGACGTAGCGCTGGCAGAACACCACGATCAGCGGGAAGTACGGCAGCAGCGGCGTGATGATGTTGGTGCTGGAATCGCCGACCCGATAGGCCGCCTGGGTCAGGTCGGGCGAG
>Ga0209643_1000383_pt1 | contig 87693 bp, 93 predicted proteins | sample AutmiccBRH37_all_FD_187383 | JGI IMG/M metagenome (GOLD analysis project Ga0209643, IMG submission 187383) | Deep subsurface microbial communities from Mt. Terri, Switzerland - Autotrophic microbial communities BRH/37_all (SPAdes) (version 2) | ecosystem: Environmental > Aquatic > Deep... | reverse complement strand
CCGAAGCTGAGGCAAACTACTACCGGCTACTCGCCAAACAGGCCGAGTTAACGGCCTGCACTTAAACCAAATGGCCTCCACGAAACCCGGGGCGGTTCAGTCATTCTTAAATAAATGCATTGATGAAACATGGCTGCGTTCTGTGCCTGATGGCGCGTTCCAAGGCTACAATCAAAACCTCATCATTATCTTGGACATCCTTACATCCTTTCCTATCAGTCGATTTCCACCTGCGCTATTTCAGACAGCCGCTTATGGCCTGCAGCGTGTTGGATATTACGTAGGTAACGAAGCAGGTAAGTCTTGGGCGGCGAAGAAAACGTGGGACACGCGAAAGGGCGAATTGACTGAGGAAATTGTCAATGAACTCAAGAGCATCGCTGACCAACATGGTTACAGCTATCTTCAACGTCTTGTTAGTCCAATCAAGGTATGAATGAACATCGGGTGTAAAGGGTTACCCTATTAATTATTCGCCACCGCCAAACAAGACTAAGAACAAGTCAAAATAAGGACGCTACTAATGTCTCGTTGGATTGAATCTGAACCGCCCCGGATTTTGTGGAGGCTCCACCTCTTGAGAAAATGGAGCCATGAAGAAATCAGTGTTGAGAATTGGGGTCAGGTCTAGAGTCATAGCATTTTGTATCGTATCTAGACCTGACCCCAATTCTTACAATTCTTATGACCCCAATTCTTTAAACAATGGCGCGCGACGGGCGGCAGGTTTCGTTGTAAATTGTGTATTCGATGCAGCCGGGTGCCGCATCGCCCCGTTTCCGTTTCCGTTGTCCGCATGGAGAAATCATGTTCAACACGAAACCACAGGGTCAGGCCTTGCCTTTTGCCCGGCGCTTTTGATTTGAACCCGGAAGCCCAACCATAAGCCCACCATGAAACTACGGGGCCAGGCCTTGCAAAGCCACGGGATACGGGATAAATGGGGTCAGACACGATTATTCCTGGCGTGGTGAGAAACGGCGTCTGAGCTGCCCCGGCCATAACCGGGCCACCCTTGCCGCCACCCCTGTTCTGTCTATAATGGATAAATTAGCTAGTTTAAGGAGGGTGCCATGAAAACCGTTTCTTCTGTTGAAGCCCAGAACCATTTTGGCGAGTTGCTGGACAACGCCCAGCGCGAACCGATCTCGATCACCCGGCGTGGCCGCCCGGTGGCGTTTATCGTTTCGCAGCATGATATGGCGGAGCTGGCCGATGCGCGCAACAAGCGTTCGCAGGCCGTGGCGGATTTCGAAGCTTATTTCGCCGGGGTGGATGCGCGTTTGAGTGCGGAGGCGAAGGCGCTGACCGAGGCCGACGTCAAGCGGCTGGTCAAGGGCGCTTGAACCGGTGAGCCTGGCTGAACGGGTGGTGCTGGATACCAGCACGCTGGTCGGTGCAATCTTGCTGCCGCGATCTGTGCCACGGCAGGCGTTCATGCAGGCACTGGCGCGCGCAACCTTATGCGCATCGCCCGCCACGCTGGCGGAGTTGGAGCAGGTGTTATTGCGCAAGAAGTTCGACCGTTATCTCGACCGCGACAGCCGGCTGGATTTTTTTCAGCGTTATCGTAATCAGGTGCTGTTGTTCCCGGTGACCGAGGCCGCAGAAGCGGCTTTGCCGCAAGCTTGCCGCGATCCGCGCGATAACAAGTTTCTGGCGCTGGCCGCGCATTGTTCGGCGGATGTACTGGTTTCCAGCGACGATGATTTGCTGGTGCTGAACCCGTGGCAAGACATCCCGATTCTGACTCCCGCACAATTCCTGAAATGAGCGCGCGAACGATAAGGGGCTCGAGTATGACAATAGGGGACAGACCACGGTTTTGTGCACACAGACGACTGCAACTCCGGGGTCAGGTCTAGCAATGACATATTTCAATCGATGCATGTTGTAAATGGATTCTGCAATGCAAGACGTGAGCCCAAAGTTTTGTAATCTCTCAGCCCCTCGTTCAACCAGTCCCAAGCCAAAATCCGCGCTGGTCAGTGCGCATAGGTCTTGGCGACCAGTAGCAGGGCAGCCAACTCCTCATGCCGTCACGCGCGATGATTTGCGTAAGAACATTCGTTTCATTCAAGACCTAGTTGGAGCAACGGATACATTTCTGATCACGAAGCTCTAAGGAAGCACTGATTTATTCATATTTCGTCATTGCGAGCGAAGCGAAGCAATCCAGAATGTCTGCTAAAACAAAGCCTTCTGGATTGCCGCGTCGCTGCGCTCCTCGCAATGACGGAATTAATCAGCGTTTCCCTAACTCGAGTACCGTGATTGGTGGCCGGGTGAACTGGCTCATCCCTGTCTGTATGTGGGCAAAACAACAAACATCAAAAAACATACAGCTTCGGGGGCAGGTCTAGAGTCAAGCATAGTGCATCGTATCCAGACTTCACCCGTCGACGACTATGTGACCCCGTCGACTTTAGTCACCTCGCGCCGTCGAAAATTTTGCTGCGACCCGGCGCCGGCAGTTCGCGCTTCTCGTAGCTGACCTGGTCGATCAGCGCGTTGCCGGGGTCGAGCAGGGTCAGTGTGTCGCGGATATTGGACAGGCGCACTGTCGTCTGCGCAAGCCGCACCCGCAACGCCTCGCCCGCGCCGATTTCGCCGCTGAGCATGAACCTGCCATTGTTGTCGGCAAGGTGCCAGCCGTCGAGGCGGATGGGGTGCTCGGCGGTGTTGAGCAGGGTGACGGTTTCGTGGCTGCCTTCGGGCCTTTGCAGGGGGTCGACCAGCGCGGCGATGATGCGCACGGTGCCGGCGCTGGCGCCTGCGCGCGGCGGTTCGGGTGCGGCAGGCGGTTCCTGCAGCACGTAGTCGTCGGGCACGATCACCACGTCCTCGGGGAAATGCGAGAGGGCGATGCGATGCGGCTCTTCGGCGATCAGGTCGTGCATGTTGCCGAGTTCGCGGTTCGGCAATAGAAGACGGTCGTCGCGGTTTCTGGGATCGATGCGCAGCCATGCGTCCAGCGCGGCAAAATCCTCAAAGCCTTCCTGAAAATACGGCACCAGGCGGCGGAACAGCTTGGGCCAGATCACGGCCTCCTGCAAATCCTGCGGGCCCCGGATTGCGGCCGGTTTCCCGGGCGTGCCCGCGGCTTCCGCCCACAGGCCGCGGCTGGCCTCGCGCGCCTCGATGGCGAGTTGCCGCAAGGACTCGCGCAAGTCTGCGGGCATGCCCAGATAGAACGCGGGCCAGGCGTGTCCGGTTTTGAGCATGTGGGCATTGGCGCTGGTCTCCAGCATGGCCGGCGTCAAAAAGACCTGCGTGCCGTCGGTGGCCGGATATTCGCCGGTGAATGCGAACGCGATCACGCGCCCATAGGTATCCAGTCCATTGCTGAATATGTAGCCATCGACGGGATGATGCGCCACGGACTCGACCTTGAAGGGTTTCGCGGCAAAGAACTTGACCTCGCCGAAGCCCAGCCGCGCCAGCAGGGCGTCGCGCGCGCCCAGGGCCAGCCGCAGCGGCTGGTGGAAGGTTTCGCCTGCCACGCTGAAATGCGTCTCCAGCGCGTCGATGGCCTCGAAACGCAGGTTGATCTGTCCGCTGCGATTGAATCCGGCCGCCCGGTTCGGGCGCGGCAGGCGCGACACCAGATCGCGATTGAGCGGCGCGAACTTGACGGTGTCGCCGTCCGGCTCGGGGCCGCTGAGCGGCGATTCGGGATTATGGATGTGGAAGCTGCCTTTGATGAGCGTGTAAGACATCGCCCTTCCTTTATCCGTAGTTCGGACCTGCCAGCCTAAACGCGCCGTATGACCGGCGGATGTCAGACACCTTATTTCTGGCCCTCATCACTACAAAGTCCAGCAAGACCTGACCCCGTGCGCGCGTGACCCCGGAGGACACGGGGTCAGGTCTTGCCTTTTGCTTTTGCGGCAAGGAAAAGCACACCGGGGTCAAGCGGGTCTGCGGTTTAGCAGACAATCCGCCGACACAGCATGCAACGGGCAATCGAACGCTACGCCCGATTGCCCAATTCAAGCCGCAGTTAACGCGCAGCTTCTCCGACGAAAATCTCGACCCGGCGGTTCATCGCGCGGCCCGATACGGTGTTGTTGTCGGCGATCGGTTCGCGCGAGCCGCGGCCGTTGATGGCGATACGGTTCGACGCAACGCCGCGGGCGGTGAGGTAATCCCGGGTCGCAGCGGCACGATTGACCGAGAGCGGATTGTTGATAGCATCGGTACCGGTGCTGTCGGTGTGGCCGGTGATCGTGACCGTGGTCACGGGGTTTTCATTGAGCGTGGTCGCAAAGCGATCCAGGATCGGGCGCATGTTCGGCTTGATGGTGTAGCTGCCGGTGTCGAACGACACGTCGCTGGGAATATCGAGCTTGAGCCGGTTGTCGGAGGTCTGGCTCACGTTGACGCCGGTTCCTTGCGTGGCTTCTTCCATTGCGGCTTTCTGTTTTTCCATGTGCTTGGACCACAGATAGCCGCTGCCGGCGCCGACCGCTGCACCGATGGCGGCGCCAGTCGCGGTGCTCTTGCCCTTGTTGCCGCCTGCGGTGCCCAAACCGATTGCTGCACCCGCGGCAGCGCCGATGGCGGCGCCGGTTCCGGTGGTTTTTTGGGTGTCAGACATGTTGGCGCAGCCCGCCAGGCCGCTCAACGCGATGGTCAGTGCGCTCAGGGAAGCAATGGTATTTTTCATTAGTAACCTCGATAAAATGTTGAACAAAGATGGCTTATTGTAGGCAGCGCGACGAATGTGTCTGTAGGCCTGCACGCCGTGGGTTCGACCCCCCGGCTGACAAGCGCTGCGCAGACGGCCAATGCAACCGGGGTCGCATCGATTCAGCCGGGATTGTACCTCCGTCGACGGCAGATATCCCAAAACCACTGTGTCCCGTCTGCCCCCAGCCGCTCGGGCGGAAACAAGGCGGGCGGGGGCAGTGAACTCAGGCCAGGTAGGTTTTGGCTTCTTCGCCCGGATTGGGCAGACCTGCGATGCGCCATGCCTGGCGTGGCGAATGGAACAGCTGGTGCAGACAATCCGGCTCCAGGTCGTTGAGGTGACAGATATGGCTCAAGGCCGTAACCGCGCCGGTTTTGTGAAACTCCTCGCGCAAGGTCAGCAGCAGTCCCTGCTGCAAATCGTCTATTTCTCCCATGCCTTCGGAATTCGCGATGCGCTGCGCGAGCGCGATATCCCATTGTTCGGGATTGATGAAGAAACCATCTTTATCAAAAAGGGCACTGAGGTCTTCCACGGCGGTCGGGTTCATGCGTTGGTCCTGTCTGCGGGGCGGCTGATGTCCGCTCAGCCCGGTCAATCAATGCCGATTATGGGCAATGGCGCTAAGCGAAAACGATAGGGGAATGATGCCGATATCGCCGACGATGGGCAGCGAGAAATCGTCCGAATTCCGTGTAAGCCCTGTCCGAAAATGGAAGCAGAAATTAAGGGAAAACGCCGAGGATCGCGTGCGGTGTCAAACCCACCGCACCACGTCTTCGATCGGCTGCCGCAGCTTCTCCGGCTGCGGTTTGATGCGGTAGCCGAACGCAACCATGACGGCGAGGCCGAAACGCCCGTTGTCGAGCAGGCCGGCCCCCGCCAGCACGGCTTCGGCGTCCTCGCGGTTGAAGCCTTCCACCGGGCACGAGTCGATGCGGATCAGCGCTGCCGCGGTGGTCATGTTGGCGAGCGCGATATAGGCCTGGTGGCAGGACCAGTCGAACAGCGCGCGCGGCGTATCGATGCGGAAATCGTGCTGATGAAACTGCGGGTAAAACGTGTGGCGTCGCGCGATGGCGTCGTCCGACATCTTCTGCACGTCGCGCATGACATGCTCGGTGTAGTCCGAGCCCGGCAGCAGGTCGTCCTTGCGCGCCAGGATGGCGATGACGTGGCTCGCGGTAGGGAACTGCCCCTGCGCGCCCCAGCTCACGGCACGCAGCTTGTCGCGCAGCGCCGTGTCCTGCACGACCACAAAGCGCCACGGTTCGTAGCCAAACGAACTGGGCGACAGGCGGCCGCATTCGAGGATATAGCGGAAATCGGCGTCGGGGATCTTGCGTGCCGGGTCGAAAGTCTTGCAGGCGTGGCGAAAGTTAAAGGCCTGGAGAACGTCTTGCTTGCTGATCATGGCAGGGTTCAGTTCAGTGTGAGGATGCAAAAGCTTAAACGAACGCACCGCGCTTGCGCCAGCCGCCGGTCAAGTGCGCGGGCACCGACGGGGCCGGCCCCATCCCCTCCCATTGTGATCGCTTTGCGGTAGAGTTGATTCACTCGGATTTTGGGATGGCGAGCCATGACCGTACACCTCGACAAGTTGCCTTATTCGGATGCTAAAGGCTTTCTCGACCAGACAGAAGACGCGCAAGCCTTGCCGTTTTTAATCGAGATTGCGCCCTTCATGGATGAGAAAGAGTGGCTGGCGCTCCTCGATTTGACATGGCCGCGGATCAAGAATGCGGACGACTATCAGGATGCGCTACGCCAAACGCCTTACGGCAAGCCTGGGGGCAAGAAGCCGCGCAAAAAAAAGTAGCGCGCCAAGACCCCTATGCCGTTTGGGCCATGATCTTCGGCTACAGCGTCATGGCGAAGCAAGTGGGCTTCGGATAGGGGCGGACCTCCGAAAGCAGGGGGCAGGCCTTGCAAAGCCCGGTGCAGGGCCACCCCTGCGTTCCGATGATCGAATCCTGTTCTTCGTGACCTGCGCCGGGTTACACTTTCCCCTCCACGGCCTTGTGGCCACTCTGGGGAAATAAGCAACCATGTCCCGGCAACATCCCATCATCGCTGTGACCGGCTCGTCTGGCGCCGGCCTGTCCACGATACGCCACGCGTTCAAGTTTATTTTCGAGCGCCTCAACATCCAGCCCGCGATTGCCCATGGCGACGGTTTCCGGCGTTATACCGAGCGCCAGTTCGCCGCCCTGCTTGAGGAAGCGAGGGGCAGCGGCCGCAGTATTTCCTGGTTCGGGCCCGATTGCAATCACTTCCCCGAGCTGGAATCCTTTTTCAGGACCTATGGCGAATGCGGCAGCGGCGTGGTTCGCCAGTATGCGCACACGCCCGAGCGCGGCGCGGAATTGGGCGTGCAGACGGGCGAGTTCACGCCGTGGGCGCCGCTGCAGCCGGGCAGCGACCTGTTGTTCTACGAGGGTCAGCATGGCGGCCTGATGGCCAGCAGCTGGACGCGCCGCAAGGTCGATTCGCGCCACTTTCCGCCAGAAATAGACCGTCGCGCAGGGCGCCAGGGCATCGACGTGGCCCAGCATGTCGATCTGCTGATCGGCGTGGCGCCTGCGATCAACCTGGAGTGGATCCAGAAGATCCACCGCGACTGCAAAAAGGGCACGTGCACGCCCGAAGAATCGGTGGAAACCATCCTGCGCCGCATGGACGACTACATCCATTACATCGTTCCGCAGTTCGGCCTGACCGATATCAATATCCAGCGCATGCCGCTGGTGGATACCTCCGACCCGTTCATTGCGCGCGACGTGCCGCTGCCCGACGAATCGCTGTGCATCCTCCACTTCCGCGACCGCGAGCGCCACGATTTTCCCGGCTTGCTCGAGCGCATTCCCGACGCCTTCATGTCGCGTCCGACCACGATGGTGATTCCGAGCAACAGCCTGCGCCTGGCGCTGGGGGTGATCTGCGGTCCGATCCTGGCCAGGTTCATGGAGTTAAAGAATTAAAGCGGCACGGGTCGAATAATTTTCATTGCCTGGCCTGGTCGGGATCGCTGAGCTACGCGTAACAGCCCCCTGGCTTGGATACTCCGCCGGTTCGGTGCGGCTTCAGGCAGTACCTGCGAGCTTCAACAAGGCCTGGGCAGCAGCTTCGGACGAGGCCGGGTTTTGCCCGGTAATCAGCAGGCCATCGGTCACGACATAGGATTGCCAATCGGCCCCCTTGGTGTATGTGCACCCGTTCGTGACGAGCATGTCCTCAATCAAGAAGGGTACGACCTGGGTCAGACTGCCTTCCTCCAATTCGCAATCGTCAGGCAGCGCGTTAGCTGCGCTTTCCACGCCAGGGTTTCGAAGTGTGCGATGCATGAAACTCTCCAAATGTTTCGCCGGACGGTTTCGCGTAACTTTGTTGGTTTGTTTCTAGCGTGTCTATAAAACTTTAGTTGTAGGTTGGATGCCTACTGAACACGGGGCAGTCCGTCCATAGGCATCGGTCAGATATGAGGCCGATACGTCATGTTCAACCGGGCACAATCGATAGACCTGCGCGGTACGCTACCATGCATAGTGCATTGCGGTGGCTGCCGTTGAATTTGGCGACGGATTTCTTGATTCATGGGATTCTGGAGGGAATATGAAAGTTGCTTACGTTTTTACTACCACTATGGCATCCACGTTCAAACTCAACACGATGATTTTGCCCCAGCTTGAAGCCGGGAATCATGGTGCGGAAGTGGTGGGCATGATGTTTTTTGACGACAATATCTACGCTTTGCGGTCGGGTGACCCCTACGGAGAAAGGTTGGCCAAGGTCGCTGCAGAAAAAGGCATACTCCTGATGGCCTGCGATCAATGTGCGGTACGTCGTGGATTGGCCGAAGGTGAATTCGCGCAATGTGGGAGTGGCGAAGTTAAACCCAGAGGCTTGGTGAACGGCGTACTTGTGGGTTGCTTTCCCCAGCTATACGCGGCCTTGTCGGGCGTTGCAGATGTCCAGGTTATTTCGCTCTGATTGTTTGTATCCGCAGCGCAACGAGAAGAGAACGGAGTCCATCCTCGGTAACGAACCGCATCGCGGGGCAGCTGATTTATGGCGCTGTGACCACCCGGCTGCCGGCCACAGGCTGGATCGCGCCGCTCGGTTACAACACCGCTTCGAAACCCTCAAATTGCGGCGGCCCCAGATAAATGCCTTTGGAGGCGCCCGCATTGGCATGGGCCTGGCGGAAAGCTTCGGATTGGGTCCACGCCTCGAAGGCCTGCCTCGACTCCCAGATGGAGTGTGATACAAACAGGGTAAATTCGTCGGTGGCAGCGCCTTGCAGCAGATTAAAGGTTTTAAACCCGGACACCTGATCAAGACGGCTTTCGCGGTTGCGCCATAGTTCAATGAAATCGGTTTCTTTGCCGGGTGCAATCCTGAATCGGTTCATCGCGACAAACATGGTGGAATCCTTTCGCTAACAGTGATGCGCAGGATGGGCAGGATGGGCAGGATGGGCAGGATGGGCAGGATGGCGCGTAATCGCCCTGCAGGATCGCAATGCCCGGCTTGGCCAATTGGGAATAAGGCAACCCTCGGGGGCTGCGGCCGGGACACGGTTAGGCAGGCGAAGCCAAGCCGGCGCAGAATGTACAACGCGCGCCGGCTTGGCTGTGACGATGGATCTAAGACAGGTAGTGCAGGATGTTAATAGCGACGACGGCGTGCGACCATCACACCCACCAGACCCAGGCCGGCGAGCATCATGGCATAGGTGTGGGCTTCGGGGATGGGCGAGGCGGCGACCGGGGGCTGGGCCCGAATCGCGGGTGTTGCGCGCTCTCCGGACAGGCCGGGGATGGCAGGCACGGCAGGCGTGGCGGCGGTGGCGGGCATGGTCGCATGAATGGGAACCGCCCAACTCACAGGACTCTGCACCGCACCGGCCAGACATAACAACGCTGCCGCAGACTTGATTGCTGCTTTCATGACAACCTCACTTTCGATTATTTCCTCACATCACGCGGTGACTGCGCCTGGAGGGAAAAAGGATCAACACGCTCAACGGGCAAGCGTGCCACAGATGTGTGGCGGTAACAGAGTTGCCATTACCGCCACACATCTTGTACCTGTAAATCCTTGCGCTAACGCGTAGCGCAAGTCAGTACGCGCGCTTAACGCTTGTTCTTCGCGGTCCGGTCCACCGTGACGCCGGATTCGGACCGGACTTCAGGTTTCACTTCCTGGGCTTGCGATCTCATTTGCTCGGCTTGCGACTGGCCCTGGATTCGCATTTCTTCTGCTTGCGTCTTCATTTGGTCAGCCTGTGTGCTGGCGCGATCCTGTGCTGTGTCGACACGACCCTGTGCGCGCTCAACGCCCTGGCTGGCCGTATCCTTCCACTGCGCATTGCCGTTGAGATCAGCGGAAGCACCCATCCGGGCCTCTGCCGCACCGCCCATCGAAGTGCCGGGAGCGGGCGCGATCTGGGCACCTGCACCAACATTCGTATTCCCCCCTATTGCTCCGCCTGCAGCTGAAGCTGCGGTGGCAAAGCCAATGCTGGCTGCGCCTGCGAGAATGACAGTCAAGAGCTTGGAATGATTCTGTTGGTTACTTTGCATTTTCATTACTCCTATGTTTACGAGGTGTGAAGCGCTTTTTTAAAAAGGCGCACCCAACACTAAGCAGGGGCCGTGCCAAGTGAACTTTTATTCAAATAAACAATTACTTGAGGAAAATCCCCCGGGTAGCCACAGGGCAGGATGTCGCCGGGGAAAGACAGTAATCGGTGAAAATGACCAGATCCTTGTTAGGAAACGCTTTTTTTGTCGCGAGATGCAGACAAAGCTGCTGGGCTGCCTAAATTATCATTTTAAATCAACGTTAATCACACGCATCCGGCCCCGCCCGTCCATAGCTATCCCGTATCGGCCGTCCAGCAGGAGGAACTCCGCCCGGCGCCTGTCATGCCCGCTCCCGGTTTACTTGCCGATGCTGTCCTCCTCCTGCATTCGCGGTGGTGCTTTTCATGGTGGGGGTTGATTGTGATTGTGGCCGGTAACCGGCTTGGCTGGCGGTGGGTGAATGGCTGGGGATTCCGGTTGACGCACCTGACTGCGATGGGGGTGGTCGTTGCCGAGTCATGGCTCGCAATCCGTTGCCCCCTCACCACGCTGGAGTCATGGCTGCGCGGACCTGCGAGTCCTGCAGGCTGCGCGGGCGGATTTATCCAGTATTGGGTGCACGCCTGCTGTTCTTCGAAGCGCCGCCGTGGGTGTTTATCGTGCTCTATACCGCCACAATGAACACGATCGATGCCACGACAAACGGATTGTCCATGAATAGCCTCATCATTTTTACCCCACAAAAACGGGGTGAGCCTGGATAGGAATAATTCGGCGCGGTTGCAAATGGCGCCTGTCGACTGTTGTTTTCACGCGTAGGTTTCGGGAATTCAAGTAGGGGGGATCTCATGGATTTCAAAAGCGGGCGGGGCGTCAGCGGTACGATCCCCAGGCAAACGCTGAATCGTTCCGTTATGGCAAGGCGCGCAGCAGCGCGGCTATGGCGCCTTGCCTGGCCGCGATCCTGGATAGCTTCGCTTCGCTCGCAATGACAAAGGGTGAATAAATCAGCGCTCCCTAGGGGATCAACTTCATGGCATATCGATCCATAAGCGGCTTGAAATACTGGGATGTGACCGCCGCTCTGGCGCCTATCTTGTGTAGCGATGCAGAAATTTCATTCATGACGTAGGCGGTGAGCCGGAAATTCTGGGGCGCGTCATCCATCAAGGTCATTTTCTCGGTCAGCAGCTGGCCCTCCTCCCGTTTGACATTGAGCCCAGGACGCTCGGCGAGCAAGCCGATGTAAGCGCCCGTTATTTCGATGGAAGACTTTTTAAGGGAGACAAAAGTCTTCTCGTCCATCACTCTTTCGTTTCGGATATCTTCGGCCATGAGGGCGAGTCTTCCCGGCACCATCCGCGCGAGCCGGTTGTTGTTGTGGGCCGTCAGAATATGCTCGACCGTTCGCGCGGTGTTGTGCTCGACATCCGAATTCAGCATGCCGATTCTGCGGAATTCCATTTGCATCCGGATGGTGTCCACGGCATCGAAGCGCTGCAGCACATACAGCGCGGCGTAGGCATCTGCCGCCGATTCGCTGCGGTGCACGGCATAAGCCAGCCTCGTCCGCAGGGCCTCTTCCCAGAAAGCCATCATCGGCCCTCTCAGGTATTCGTAGCAGTGGTACATCTCATGCGCGATGACGCTTGCCTGAATCACCTCGCCGACGAGCGGTTTCAGGCGGTTGCCTGAAACGAGCGGGCCATCGATCTTTTTGCTCAGCAGGGTGGTGTACGTTGCCGGCGCATTCTGGCTTACCGCCAATACGCACGCATTGCCCCTGGTACCGTATTCGGTTATCCAGATCGGATGGGCAAAGCCGGATTTGTCGCGGCGGAACTGTTGTCTGATCGATTCAACGATCTTCGGCGCATCCTGGATGCGTTGCCGGCTCTTGAGAAAAGACGCAACTTTGGCCATTTCCTGCCGTTCATCGCCATCGGTGGTGATGACGATGACGGCTGAATCCCGCAGCAGCAACTCAAAGCTGTCCACCACGGAGGCCACCAACGGCGATACCTGGCCTGACTCTGTGGCGATGAGACCACCTTGCGCCGCAGATGCGAATGGCGCTGTAACGATGCAAACAAGTGCCCACAGCATGACGGCCGTTTTCATGCCTGAGATGCCGATTGAGCGTACGCCGCCGCGAGTGAGGCGGTGGAGAAGGGCGCGGGACGCGAAGCGTGTTGCATTCGAGGTAAGGTACACCCGGATAATGCCTGCTTGCGATCTCATCGTGCTTCCCCGGTTTTGGCGTATGGAGGTAAAACGTCAACGCACCGCGTCTTGTGCGCTGAACGTATGTCGGCCCTGCCAACCGACGTGCAAGTCAGCCTGCTTGATCACTGTATCGGGTCGGGAGGGAACTTCTTGAGCCGGACTTGGGCCGAAGTGCGTAGGACACTTGAATTACACGGCGAGGGCGCGCGCTCATCCTTGAAACCGGGACAGATGAAGGCTGCCAGGCACAGGAGGGAGCGGAGCGATTTGCCTTGGTTTGCTGTTGGCGGTGTCGATTTTTCCATGAAGAAGTCCCTTTGCAGGTATTCTGATCGATGCACGGAACCTGCGGCTGCGATGCAGGGCCTTCCCGCAGGGAGGCGCGGACATCTGCGGCCTTCCAATAAGGGTCGGACGGGTCCTGCTCCCAGGCCGCTGTTTTTGATCCGATTGCAGAAAAGGATCAGGCCGCTCTGTCCGTGACACACGTGTGTTCAGCGCCTGTTTCCGGTTAAAGAAAACTTATTGAGGGACGATGGACGCCATGAAAAAAAAGCTGAAATCCTCCGCAGCCAAAGGCTCACCGCTACTGGTCAGGGCGTTAACGCAAAGCGAGCAGGTAAAAGAAAAGGTCGAGACCTGCGCCGTCGAACTCTCTGAGGTGAACACGGTATTGAAAGGCGAACTGATTGAGCACTTGCCACTGGAGGATATCCAGATGGCGCTCGAGCAAAGTGCGCATGTGGAACACCAGGTACAGGAATGCGCGGCGGACCTGCACCAAGTCAATCGCAATCTGACCAAAGAAATCAGCGCGCGAAAGAAGCTCGAAAAGCGCATGGATGACACGGCAGCCGAGGAAGAAAAAAACCGCTACCTGGCTTACCACGATACGACCACGGGTCTGGCCAACCGGGCGCTATTCAACGACAGGATCGAGCAGGCGCTGGCGCAGTCCGAGCGCCATGAGCGCGCTTTTGCCGTTCTGTTTATCGATCTCGATAAATTCAAGGCCATTAACGACGCTTTCGGCCATGGGGCGGGCGACAAGGTGTTGCAAATGGTGGCGACACGATTGCAGACGTGCGTCCGCGAGGAGGATACCGTCAGCCGAATCGGCGGCGACGAATTCCTGTGCCTGCTGATGGAGGTCAACAACGAGGCCGATGTCGCCCATATCGCCGAAGCCATCGTTGGCACGATTGCACAGATTGAGCCACTCGGCGAGAACCAGCTCAAAGTCACCGCCAGTATCGGTATTGCGATTTATCCGGGGGACGGTACCACCGCGGAGGCGCTGATCAAAAATGCAGATTCGTCGATGTACAGGGCGAAACAGAAGGGCGAAGGGTATTCATTCTTTAACCGCAGCGAATAGCCCCGGCGGTAGTAGGGCAAGTCCGCCGCGCAAGCGGATGGGAGCCCAACGCGTCACACGGGACTAATCCTTTCGGACGCAGACCGCTCCGGGTCATAAAGGGTAGCGCTTTGGATTTTCCCGCCGCAAACGTCATCGCTTCGGGTCGTGCCGTTTAGCATTCAGAAAACCGGTCTCACCGTTTAAGCTTCGAAAATGCGGCCGCCATGGCGCCGCCCATTGGCGCTGCCGCAGGTGCGCGGTTAGGCTTGCCGCCAGCGGGTTTGCCCTGACCGCGATTGTCGCGCTGCGGTCGCTGGCCCGCGCGGGGTTTTTCGCCGGTCTGTTCCGCTGCATCGGTCAGCCGCATCGTCAGCGCGATGCGTTTGCGTTTCTCGTCCACTTCCAGCACTTTGACCTTTACGATCTGCCCGGCCTTGACCACGCTGTGCGGATCTTTGACGAAGGCGTTGGCCAGCGCCGAGATATGGACCAGCCCGTCCTGATGCACCCCGATGTCGACGAACGCGCCGAACGCGGCGACGTTGGTGACGACGCCTTCCAGGATCATGTCGGGCTTGAGGTCGGACAGTTTCTCCACGCCTTCCCTGAAGCTCGCGGTGGTGAATTCGGGGCGCGGGTCGCGGCCGGGTTTTTCGAGTTCCCTGAGGATGTCGGTGATGGTGGGGATGCCGAATTGCTCGTTGGCGTATTGGGCCGGGTTGAGCGATTTCAGCAGGGTGCTGTTGCCGATCAGACCTTTGATGTCCTGCTGGATGTCGGCGAGGATCGCTTGCACCAGCGGGTACGATTCGGGGTGGACGGCGGAGGCGTCGAGCGGATCGTTGCCGTCCATGATGCGCAAAAAGCCCGCCGCCTGCTCGAAGGTTTTTGCACCCAGGCGCGGCACATCGAGCAGTTGCGCGCGGCTGGCGAAGCGGCCAGTGAACTCGCGGTGGGTGACGATGGCCTGCGCCACGCTGTTGCTCAAGCCGGAGACGCGCGCGAGCAGGGGCACCGAGGCGGTGTTGACATCGACGCCGACGGCGTTGACGCAGTCTTCCACCACCGCATCGAGCGAACGCGCCAGTTCGAACTGGCTGACGTCGTGCTGGTATTGGCCAACGCCGATGGATTTGGGGTCGATCTTCACCAGCTCGGCCAGCGGGTCCTGCAGGCGGCGCGCGATGGAGACCGCGCCGCGCAGCGAGACATCCATATCGGGCAGTTCGCGCGAGGCGAATTCGGACGCCGAATACACCGACGCGCCGGCCTCGGACACCACCACGCTGGTCAGCTTCAGTTCGGGGCGCAGCTTGATCAGGTCGCGCGCCAGCTTGTCGGTCTCGCGCGACGCGGTGCCGTTGCCGATCGAGATCACTGAAACCCGGTGCTGCTCGGCCAGTCTGGCCAGCGTGTGCAGCGAACCGTCCCAGTCGTTGCGCGGCTGATGCGGGTAGATGGTGGCGATATCCAGCACCCTGCCGGTCTCGTCCGTCACCGCCACTTTCACGCCGGTACGAATGCCGGGGTCCAGCCCCATGGTCACGCGCGGTCCGGCCGGCGCGGCCAGCAACAGGGCTTTGAGGTTGCGCGCAAATACCTGGATGGCATCGGTCTCGGCGCGGTCACGCAGCGCCCCCATCAGCTCCAGCTCCAGATGCATGAAACTTTTTACCCGCCAGGTGAAGCGCACCGTGTCCATCAGCCAGCGGTCGGCGGGGCGATTCTGGTCCTGAATCCCGAAGTGGTGCGCGATGCGTGCTTCGCAGGCGTTGTGCGGTGCGCTCCAGACCGGTCGTTCCTCTTCGCTGTCGAGGCGCAGTCGCACGTCGAGCAGGTCCTCGCGCCGGCCGCGAAACAGCGCCAGCGCGCGGTGCGAGGGAAGGGTGTTGATGGATTCGGAATAGTCGAAATAGTCGGCGAACTTTTCAGCTGCCGCGTCCTTGCCTTCGCGTACCTTGGACTCGACGATGCCGTGCTCCTGCACGTATTCGCGCAAGGCCTGCAGCAGGCCAGCGTCCTCGGAAAAGCGCTCCATCAGAATCTGCCGTGCGCCGTCGAGCGCAGCCTTGGCATCGGCCACGCCGGGATTGTCGCCCTGCTCGGTGGAGAAAGGCTCGCGCAGATACTGCGCCGCTTCTTCGTCCGGATTCAGCTTCGGGTTGGCCAGCAACGCATCGGCCAGCGGTTCCAGTCCTGCCTCCTGCGCGACCTGCACCTTGGTGCGCCGCTTCGGCTTGTAGGGCAGGTAGAGGTCTTCCAGATGCGTTTTGTCCGCGGCCAGCGAGATCGCCTTCAAGAGATCGGGCGTCATCTTGTCCTGCTCGGTGATCGACGCGATGATCGTCGCGCGGCGCTCTTCCAGTTCGCGCAGATAGCGCAGCCGGTCTTCCAGCAAGCGCAACTGAATGTCGTCCAGCCCGCCCGTCGCCTCCTTGCGATAGCGCGAGATGAACGGCACCGTCGCGCCTTCGTCCAGCAGGGCAATGGCCGCAGCAACCTGTGCTGGTTTGGCCGCAATTTCGACGGAGAGTCGGTGTTCGATGGAAGGCAGCATGGTTCGACCTGAATAAGGAATCGGCTTTCGGATTGAAGGGCCGGCGGGTGAATTTTACCGGATGCGAATTATGGCCCGGGCCAGGCAACCGGGGCAGATTGAATGCGATAGGCGCAGGGTGAACTGACTCTGGCCGGCGCCTGCCACGGACCCCGCCTGGCAGGACGGCGAAGCAAGTGGTAGCGTGCCATGATCCGCTGTCAATACTTGAGCACACGCCAAAAAATCAGCTTGATAATCAGAACATAAATTATATGATTGCCTTGGCATTTCAATTTAAAACGGATAAACAGGGAGCATAAATAATGAACAAGCATTTTTTAGCCGTTGTCTCGGTCGCATTCATTCTTGGGGGGTGTGCATCGGGCGTAACCCGCGCACCGGCTGCGGTGGTTACGCCGAGTGCGTCCAACGAGCGTGCGGGTGCGTCGGGGCCCAGGCAGTTTTCTTCGGTAACCGTGTCTTTATCGCCCGAGGCCAAAGACAAGGCGATCGATAACCTGAAATTCAACCAGGACGAATTGCTTAGCCATCTCAAACGCGCACTCGAGTCGAAATCGCTGCTCAACGGTTCCACCGACAAGGCGTTGCCGAGGCTGGACGTTGTGGTCACGGACATGCGCGTGCGCTCCAACTTCTCCGCCATCATGTGGGGGTTCATGGCCGGAGCGGATTCGATCAAGGGGGATGTCGTGATGACAGACCCGGCTGGCAAAGAGCTTGATCGGTTCCTGGTGTCCACCTCTTATGCCTTGGGCGGTCTGGCGGGCGGGCAGGACGGCACCCGGATGAGCTGGTTGTATGAAAAATTTGCTGAAGAAACGGTCAGGGAGCTGATCAAGTAGCCGCCATCTGCGCCTGTCGGAGATTAAACAGAATGGGGTGTATTCGACGGTATACCCGAGAATCGGAGTAAACCGGTCATCACGACGCGTCCCGAAACAAGGGCTTGCCCCCGGCCGCTTAGGGGCGTGGGGAAAAAATCCTGCCCGCCCTCACCGTCCGCCCATTAAACAGCTACAGTCACTCAACGGGCTGCGTTTCGTGGCTCCCCCGCTGCTGGAGAGTGTGTGATGCGTAGATGGATGGTTGGCCTGGTGCTGGGTTGGGTGGCTGTTTCGGCCGGGGCCATGGATGTGGGCGGGGTGCGGGTGGAGCCCAAGGTGATGCTTGAGCAGCAGGTGCTGAAGCTGAATGGCGCGGGCGTAAGGACCAAATATTTTATCAAGGTGTATGTCGCCGCGCTGTACGTCCCTGAGCCTTCAAACGTGGCGAGCCGGGTTGTGATGCAACCCGGACCCAAACGGATTCAGCTGGCCTTGTTGCGTGGTCTGAGTTCACGGCAATGGATAGATGCTGTCCGTCAAGGTCTGGAGAAAAATAACAGCCCGCAAGCGTTGGTGGCGTTGCAACCGCAACAGGAAGCATTCGAAAACATCATCGAGGCGATGGGCGAAGGCCATGCAGGCGATGGGTGGCAACTGGATTTTATACCCGGCGTGGGGACCCAGATCCGGATGAATGGGATTCGTAAAGGTGCCCCGATTGCCGGAGAAGATTTTTTTCGTGCCCTGCTGCTGATCTGGCTGGGCGACCAACCGGCCCAGGACAGCCTTAAACGGGATCTGCTCGGCGGCGGTCAGCGTCAATAGGCCGGCTGATTACCGATACAAAAAGGGCAGCGTACGCTGCCCTTTTTGTATCGGCACGGGGCAGGCACATGCGCCCGCCCCGCCATCGCTATTAAAGCGCGCCGTCCGAACCCGGACGACCTTCGCTGGTATAGGGATTACGCTTGCGGCTCCGTTCGGAACTGCCGCGGTAGTAATCCATATATTCCGCCATCAATGCCTGGTACTCGGCGACCCGCGCTGTATTGATACGCTCGACGAACGCATCCCAAATCACGCTGTGCGGGCCAATGACTGCGACACGGCTGTTACCTGTGTCGCCAATAAAGACCAGCCCCGTGTTACGGTCATATGCCAGGCCCCAGGGTTCGTAGAATTTCGCCTTTTGCGCGGGACCGCTCTGCCGGCCGCTTTCCAGGGGTACGCCCGCATAGGTTTCGACTACCGAAGCCTGCATCGGGTCGGCGCTCGGCTTGATTTTTCGGATGATGTGGTTAAAGCGGTCAGCCAGGTACAGGTTGCGGCTGCCGTCGACATCGATCTGCGACGGGCCATTGAACTTGGCCGTGGCGGCAGGCCCGTCCTGGTAAGCCCCTTTGCCCTGGCCGGTGAGAACCACGCCTGCATACGTCCCTACAATACCCATCATCAGGTCGATGACACGTACCACGTTGTTGTCACGCTCGGCGACATACAGGTAGCGTTCATCGTCGCTCAATACCAGACCGCACGGACCGCGGAACCTGGCTTCGGCGACAGGACCATTGGTTGCGCCCGGATAATAGGTCAGCGGACCGCAGGGGTCGGTACCCTGGGTGGGGGGCGTGCCGGCCACGGTTTCCAGCGCCCAGGTACCGTCGCCATTGGGAACCAGTTTGCGGATCAGGAAATTGTCCCGGTCGGCAAAATATACGGTGTCCTGCGTGTGCCAGCCGGTGGACTGGTGCGCCACTTGCAGGGTCAGCGGGCGATTGAGCTGACCCTGCCGGGCATTGGCCTGGTCGCCATTGTATTTATTCTTGCAATTGCCCTGACCGGCAATCGTCACCACCGAGCCGTCGGGCTTGACCAGACGGATGGCATTGTTTTCGCGGTCGCCCACCACATAATTGCCGGTGCTGAGCTTGTCGATATCATTGGGGCTGTTGTAGGTGGCAACCGTTGCCGCGCCATCTTTGAATGGGTATTGCTGCACGCTGCCGCTGAAGTTGGTGACATCGCCCAGATTGGAAATGTTCCGGATCACCGAATTGCGGGCATCCGCAACCTTGAGCGAGCCATTGTCTTCGACGTGGATGCCGGTGGCGGGAAAAAACATGGCATATAACGCAGGTCCGTTCCGCAGGCCAGGCCACAGGTTACCCGCGTAATCCACAGACCAGATTTCGTTCGGGCCTTTGGGTCGCGGAAAACCAAAATTGGCGGCGGGATCGGCGTTGGGTCCGCGGTCGGAGGCGGGTTGCGCGAGGGCAGAACCCGCGCCAATAAAGGGTGCGGACAGTGCGGCTGCACCCACGCCGCCGGCGGCCTTCAGCAGATCGCGACGCGTGGGGGAGAAGCCTTCGCTGGGTTTGCTTCCACTGTGGATACCGCCAGTTTTTTTCTCGCTCATGGAATTACTCCTTAAATCAAATAGTTAGGTCGATAATTGGATCGAAACGTGTTGTGTCGCCCAGCACCCCGCATCAGCTCACCGCCTTCTCAGGTCCTGCCCCGCGCGAAGTGCCAGCAATTCACAGGCACCCGCTTGTTCAGGCGCGACGGTTGCGCTCAGCGGGAAATGTACTGAAAAAAGGGGGTAGGCTGTAACCCTCCAGATGGCGGTGTTCGATTGGAAATGATTGCGGGGTGGCTGGCTGGCGGCGTAGAAATCGCCATCATCAGGACGGGTGCAGGCTGATAGAAGAGCCCATGAGAGAAAAAACATGTGCTGTGCCCGCGCAGCAGGGAGTCTATCCGGCTTGTGCCTTTTCTCCGGATAGACAGCAACGCGGATTTATTTTTTGATGCAGGCCTCTCCCTGCACTGAAAAGAGGTTCATATTCCGGTCAGGGCAGTGGCTGACGGTTCCCGTGGCGGTGGCATTGAATTGGCTGCGCCGAAAGAACCCGGTGCCTTTTTCCACAACGCTGAAAGATTCCACTACGCTGAATGCACAGGGCGCACCTGTTTCATCGACATCGAGAACGCCTGTGATCTGTGCGCGGTCGTTCGCGGTCATGACGATATCCCGAAAATCGAAGACGGCCGTATGCGTCAGCACGCTGGATCCGGTCTGCGGATCGGCACTCACCAGTTTGCCGATAAGCGCGCCGCATGCATTGAAGACTTCGCGTCCGTTTGCCGTCCCGATCATGGTCAGGCAGATTTGCCCCACCTGCTTGGCACCCGATACATTCAGGGTGGTCACGTTACCGCTTACATTCACAGGGGTCAGTCCTGCCTCACACTGCAACGCTGCCACCGACGGCAGCGGAATCAGCAAAAGCCCGGCCAGGGTCATTACACGAACGGTACGTTTCCATATCACTTATGCGCTCCTCATTGGATTAATCGTTATGCAACAGGTGAGAAGTCCGTCCGCATTGGTATGGATTTTGTTCGGCAAGCTACCACAATCAGGCTACTTTGGGGGCAACGCCTATCGCACGTTCAGGCCAGCCGCACTCCGTGTGCGGAGACGGCTGAAAGGGAGGGGCTGATATTGATGACGTGAAGGCGCTGGCGCGACGCTCGCCAGTATCGCGGGTGGCAAGTGTCGGGCGGTATTCAGGGCCGCAAGTCAGGACGCGTAACAGCAGCAGACTGGGTCAATCAATAGGCAGCTTCATGTGCTTCCGGCATGCCTTCCGTTACCCAGCGCGAAAAACCGCCTTCCATACTTGCGACATTCTTGAATCCCATCATCTGCAGCACGGCGGCGGCCATCGCAGAGCGGCCGCTGGTGGCGCAGTAGACGACAACCTGCCGGTCGCGGGCGGTCGCCAGTTCGGGAAAGTGATGGGGATAGGTCGGATCGGCGGCCGCTTCGAGGATGCCGCGTGGCACCAGATGCGCTCCGTTGATGTGGCCCGCCTGATATTCCGCGGATTCGCGCACATCGATCACGAGCACGTCTTCATTGGCTTTCAGTTTGTCCAGCAGCGTCTGCGGTGGGATTTCCGTGATGCTGGCTTTGGCTGATCGAACGAAGTCCATCAGGCCCATGGGTTGCGTGGGTGCGGGGGTTTGTTGCATCGCGAATACTCCATGTAAAGGGTGGGGATCATAGCAACAGCGACGTGTCTCTATTCGTGTCTCGGGGGGCGGGCACTGTGAGGTTGCACCTCCAGGCAAGGGTCGCCTGTCTGCAACGACAAGGGGCAGCCCCGGCTGCCCCTTGTCGTTGCAGACCCGACGCCGTTAGCGGCTGCGGCGGTTTTCTTTGTCGGCTTTGACAATGACCGGACCCAGCGCAATGGCAGGGGTTTGCGGTTCGGTATTCTCTGCGCCTTCATGGAAGGCGACCCACCATTCGCAGTCGACAAGGCCCTGGATGCCTTCGGGGATTTCGGTCCGGCTGACGCCCGAACCATTTTGATCCGCGACCACAGGCGCCAGGTTGTGAAGAATGGTGCCAGGAATCAGTCGCGCGCAGGTACCGGCGTGAATATGACCGATGTGGGCAGAGCCCGGCTGCAGCCCGGTGAGGCGCACCACGACCTTGGAATTGCTGCTGCGGCCATCGGCAACCAGTTCGGCGTGGCCCTTCACGACGTTGGCACCGTAGTTGTCGATGGCGTACGGCGAACCGCCCAGAATTGCGCTTGCCAGGGTGCCACCGGCAAAGGCGGAAGTGGCAGCGGCAGCAAGAAACACGCTTACGAGGCTGGTGGCAACAAAGGATTTGGTAGATTTCATGGGTCAGGCGTCCTAAACAAATTGAAAAACAGGATGGCGTTCATCCTGGCCGGGAAAAGCGATTGTGCGGGGTTGGTATTACACTTTTAGATTCGACTATAGGCCTGCGCAGCCCATGATTTGCGTAAGAATCCGCTGACTTTTGGGTCAGCGGGGACCCGCCGGAGTCTAAAAGGAAAAATGTTAGGTGCCTGTCCGATGGCCTCAAGAATGAATTGGCGCCCATGGCAAACCTTGATACGTGGGGTGTGTTGTTCGGAAGGGGTGACGGGCGCCCGCATGGCAGCGGCTCTGTTGTTAAGAAGAGACGGAAGAAAGCGTTATTTTACATAGGCTTACCATCGGCTCGGCAGCATCTGTCGCCTGATAACGACATTGTTCGTCCATCGCTGCCAGCGGATTATTTATAACCCAATGAAAACAAATATAAAATAAAATATGGCATGATCCATGCTTGACGTAGCATGCCGGTTGTCCGGACGCCGTTAGCTACCTCACTCAATGGTAATGAGATAGTAATGAGGATTAGAACGAGATGATTCCCCCAAGCCCGCAGATGTTGCCCCGATTTTTTTCGCCCCGCACCCAAACCGAGTGTCCGCCGACTGCTGGAGGGACCGTCACCGTGTACGGCTCCGACTTGACGAGCCATGCGGCATTGGCCCGCAAACACGGGTTAACCCGTAGCCAACTTGAAGTGGGTCTGGCGTATTGTCGTTGCTGTGTGGGCAACCTGATGGCCGGCGTGTTCACCCCCGAGCAATTGCACAAGCGGCTTGCCGCATCCCCTGTGTCACTCTCGCCTGAATTCCTCGCCGATGTCGGACGTCTCTATCGGCAGCAGGCGAACGCCGCGCTGTAAATAAATCCTGGGCTGTAAATCCTGGTTTCGATAATGCGGTACACACCGTAAATTATCGAAAAATAGCGCAAAAAAAGCCACGCCCCGGGGGAGCGTGGCTTTTTACGCTGCGGCGCGGTTATGAATTAACGCGCCCTGCCACGGCGAAACATGTTGACAATGGCGAGCAGTATAATCGCGCCTACCAGAGACACCAGCATCGCGCCCAGGCTGAACGCATTCTGGTTGATGCTCGGAATGCCGACCAGCGGTGAAATGATCCAGCCGGCGAGTAAAGCGCCGACGATGCCCACGATGATATTCAGAAAAATGCCCTGCTCGGCATCGGTGTTCATGATTTTGCTGGCGACCCAGCCGATAAGTCCGCCAATGATGATCCATGCAATAAAGTTCATGACGCCTCCCCTCTAGAAGTGATTGCTTAGTCAGGTCTATGACCCATTATTTGGTGCAGCCTTGACAACGAAAATGACCTGTTACGCTTTAAGGCCACCCCAGACCAGACAATGAACGACAGATGGGAGGGGGGCTGTAGGACAGGCTGACGATATGACGTAGGCGATTTAAGCCAACTTCATCGTTTCTCGCCCGTTGCGCGCCGGCCACTGCACTTTCATTGATATATGCTGTTTGTATGCGCCTCCTGGGAAAGGATGCGCAAATGAGGGGCTGCATAAGCATGCCACCCCTTAAAAAACCACGGGAAACTGAACGTGATCGACATTCTTTTAGGAAAATTACTGTACTGCTGATTATCGTGTTTGCCGTGATCCTGGTGTGGACCACGACGCTGGTGCATGGCATGTTTCCCCGCAGCGCGCTGTAGTCCAGACAAGCGACAGTTTCGCACGCCTGTTTGTAATCGAGGGACATGTCTCCATTGGCAGACATGGATTGTCCTGTGTTTACAGCGGCTTGGTTTCCCTCTGCCTTGTCATGTCGCCGCCCCGCGACGAACCGGGGCGCAGCCGTTCCGGCAGGGGTTTATAAGCCTATGAATCTAATTAACAACCTGTTTTGGCATGGTCTGTGCTGGAGTCACTCTGGCTGACCCAGTCAATGTCGACTACTCATTCACTATCGCGTAAAGGAGTATCACTATGATTCAAAATATCCAGCAAGCAGGTTTCCGCTTTTTGATGCTGATCCTGACCGCTGTCGTGGGCGGGGGATTTGCTTCGGCGGCGGTTTCCGCAGACAGGGGGGCTGAGGTTGAAGGCGGTGCAAGTACGGGTGCCTGGATCATCGTGCCGGGCTATGCCCGGGCCGGGGACATGCACCCCGCCTTGAACCGCAGGGATCCAGGCGGCGACAGGTCCGCCGTCGAATTCGACGCCACGGGCAACGTAATTGTCAGGGAAAAGCGCTAACTCATCGCTCCGATCAGGCGCGTGCGATGGGCGCTGAAAACAGCAAGATGAAAGGCCGGTTTCGAGTCTGGGTATACCCCGCTCGGCATCGGCCTTTCGCGTGTGGAAACCGCCCGCCATTTTCGTGCTGCAGTCTGTTTGCTGGAAGGCCGCGCCCTCACCGATCAATCACGAATGATGGAGCTGCATGAGCGACTCGTGGAAAGACAATATTTACCTGCAGCGCGAAGAACTGGCTCGGATTCTGCGCGAGCCGTTGCAGAAGCTGGCCGAATGCTGTGCGCCGGTATGGGACCATTGCGATGCATTGGATGCCATTCTGGCCGAGCATTTCTCGAGCATTCCCCACTGCTCGCTGCTTTATTGCATGGGAATCGATGGCATCCAGATATGCAATGATGTCGGCCCCAGCGGGGTGATGGCTGAACACCTTGAGACCGACCGTTCGCAACGTCCCTATATGAAGGAAACGGTGCCCAGCTGGGGGTTTCTGCTTTCCGATGCCTACATCGGCGAAGCCGAGAACCATCCGTCGCTGACGGCATTGCAGGTGGTATCGAAAGAGGGCCAGACGGTGGGCTATCTGGGCGCTACATTTGATTTGCGCAATCTCCCAGTTACATCTGAACTCTACGAAGAGCCCGGCTACTGGCGCCAGGTGAAAGGCGATCCGGCGATTCGCAGTACGGTGTTTCAGCAAAGCCGGGTCGAAAGCCGGATCGATGGCAATCTCGATCAGGCGTTGGCGATACTGGAGGAACTGCTGACCCAGCGGGGCGTGTTCCAATGTCAGATCCATTTTTCCAGCAGCCAGGCCACAATCTGGACTGTGGACGATCCGCTACGCTATCGGCTGCTGGATCATGAAGCCCTCAGTGACCCCGATATCTGTCTGGTGTACCCGGCGCGCGACTATCCCGACGATGCGGCAATTGTGCAAAGCGAGATCGAGCGGATTTTGAATACCATGCGCGACTTGCGTTTCAGCGATCCGACAATTTATCTACGCATCGCAATGATCAATATTTTTAACGGCATCGTGAATGTCACCTTCTCATGCGACGGCTCCCATTACATGCCGCATGATGAGTTTTTGGACAAAGGGCCGTCGTTCTGGTTCTAGGGTGTGCAGGTTGAAATTTGTCACAGCGTGATGAAATCAAAAGGCTGGATGCCTGACGATGTGTTGCCTGGCGTCATCATGGTGCATGATGGGTATACCCGTCTTATCAAGTTGCAAAATGAGGGCTACGCTTACCTGGGGGGTTCTGAGGGGCTGGCATCCTGCGATCCCGATGTGCAGGATACGATTATCTTCTGTGCCGTGTTCGCCTCTGTCGATGACAAGCCAGGCCGCTCAGCCGGCGCTACGATCCTGATTGCAGCGGGGCTTGTTTTCGCGTCGCAAGCAACTTGTGGTGTTAAATGGCGTCTTCCTCTCTTCCCGCGTGCGCACCGGTAGCCCCCGTCCGCACGCCTTCCGCTCCAACACAATGAGGTAACGGGCAAGGTGAACCGCCCGGCACAACCGATGAGGATAACCAGCATGATCAAAGCCTATGCAGCACATGAGCCCAAAGGAAAACTTGAGGCCTTTGAGTATGACCCCGGCCCGCTCCCGCCCCATGAGGTCGAGATCGATGTCCGGTTTTGCGGCATTTGTCATAGCGATCTGAGCGTCATCGATAACGAATGGGGAATGACCCGGTATCCCGTCGTGGCAGGCCACGAAGTGGTTGGAACCATTTCGCAGGTGGGCGAGCATGTTACGGATTTGAAAGTGGGACAGGCCGTGGGCCTGGGCTGGCATGCCGGCTATTGCAACACCTGCGAACCATGTCATTCCGGCGACCACAATCTGTGTGCAGCGGCCCAGCCCACCATCATTGGCCATCATGGCGGCTTTGCCGACAAGGTGCGAGCCGAGGCCAACAGCGTGGTGCCGATCCCGGAGGGCATTGACCTGGAATCGGCCGGCCCGTTGTTTTGCGGCGGGGTGACGGTATTCAATCCGCTGGTTCAGTACGATATTCAGCCTACCGACCGGGTTGCCGTCATCGGCATCGGCGGACTTGGCCATATGGCGCTGCAGTTTCTGAATGCCTGGGGTTGTGAGGTCACCGCCTTTACCTCCAGCGAAGAGAAAAAGCAGGAAGCGCTTGAACTGGGCGCGCATCACACGCTGAATTCCCGAGATCCGAAAGCAATCGAAGCGGCAGCAGGCCGGTTTGACCTGCTCATTTCCACGGTCAACGTCAAACTCGACTGGAATCTTTACCTGGGCACCCTGAAACCGCGCGGGCGTCTGCATTTTGTGGGCGCTACCCTCGACCCGATCGATATCAACGTGTTTTCCCTCATCCTGGCGCAACGCACGATATCGGGCTCGCCCGTAGGCAGTCCCGGAACCATCGCCAAGATGCTGGAATTTGCGCAGCGTCATGACATCAAGCCTGTGATCGAAAAATTCAGCTTTGACAAAATCAACGAAGCGCTGGATCGATTGCGCAGCGGCCAGGCCCACTACCGTATAGTGCTGCATCGTTGAATACCCGTGCGCATGCCCCGCAGCGCTGCGGGCATGAATACGCCGAGCGGGGCGCGTTGAATACTCCGGGTGCATTGCCAGCCGGACCGATCAGACCATGGGAGAATAACAATGGCGACACCCGATACGCATAACTTTGCGGTTTTTTGCGATTTTGAAAACGTAGCGATCGGCCTCAAGGAAAACAATTACCCCGATTTCAAGATTCGGCCGGTACTGGAGCGGTTGCTGCTCAAAGGCAGCATCGTGGTCAAAAAGGCTTACTGCGACTGGGACCGTTACAAGGAATACAAACGCGACATGCATGAGGCGGCGTTCGAGCTGATCGAGATCCCCCATGTGCGGCAGTCGGGCAAGAACTCGGCGGATATCCGCATGGTGGTCGATGCGCTGGACCTGTGCTATACCAAATCGCATATCGATGCATTTGTCATCATCAGTGGCGATTCGGACTTCTCGCCCCTGATTTCCAAGCTCAAGGAAAATGGCAAGAGCGTGATCGGCATCGGGGTGCGGGGCTCGGCTTCCTCGTTGCTGATCGGCAACTGCGACGAATTCATTTTTTATGAGGATCTGGCGAACGTTAAAAAAGTCGTGCCGGCCAAGTCTTCGCCCATCCCCCCGGCACGGAAATCAGCCCCGACGGGCGAGCCGGCCAAAGTAGCGGTAGTAAAGGAAATCGGTGCCAAGGTCAAGGCCCCGGCATCGAGCCGACGCCGGCCCCGCCCTGTGGTGGAAAAAACCGTGGCCGAGGAAATACTCGCCAGCGAGAACACACCCGAGCCGAGCCCCGTTGAAAAGAAAGACCGGGCGATTGATATTGTCGTCAGCACGCTGGAGCAGTTGATGGCAGACAGGGGGGGCGAGGGGTCTATTTCCGCATCGCTCATCAAAAACACCATCAAGCGGGTCCATCCGGGTTTCAGCGAATCGGAATACGGGTACAACGCGTTTGGGAAAATTCTCGACGATGCCCATAAAAAAGGCGGCCTGGTCGTTGAGCGCAAGGAAGGCGGCGCCGTGATTGTCAGCCTGCCTACCAAGGCCGACTAGGCTTCGGGTTCCACGGAGGCGAGAAACTCCGCTGTTTCTTGTTGCAGGGCGGGGCAGTGGCATGACAACGACGGATTGCGTCTGCCATGGCGGCAGCCTACAAAGAGGAGAGGGTGAGCGCAGGATGCCAGGATTGCGTTGTTACGCCCGCGCCGCCCTATTTTGCATTATTGTAAGAGAATCCGTTTCATGCCTGGACAGGGCAAAGCCTCACTGGAAAAAGGAACCGACGCGTGAATAGATACGGCACACGATTTCATGTTGGCATCGCGGCATGGCTGGGCGCGGTCTCGCTGACAGCAATGCCTGCCATGGCCGGCGACTGGGGGATTAATCTTTACGGCGTGTCTTACCATTGGGATCGCGATCTGGCCCAGCAGAACGATCTCGATAACGAGTTCAATCCGGGTCTGGGCGTACGCTATCGCATGGGCTCGTGGCTTAAAGCCGATGCCATTCTCGATGGCGGCGCATATTACGACTCCGGTCGCAATACGGCGGTATATGCCGGTGCAGGCCTGTTGTGGCCGCTGGACAGGGACAAGCGGTTTAACCTCGGTGCGGTACTCACCGTCTTTCACAGCGACACGTATAACCAGGGAGATACATTTATCGCGCCGATCCCCCTGTTTGCGCTGAAGCTGGATGGCGTGACGCTCAATCTGACGCATTTTCCAAAAATCCGGAATTTCAACGAGGTGGCCGCTACCGCCCTGTTTTTCACCATTCCACTGCGTTAATTCTGCGGGACGGCACTTTCCTGCGGGGGCAAAGCAGGGAAGGCGTGTCTGCCCCGTCATGGATCAACGTCAAGCAGGCGTCCGTGGCGGAACGCCTGAATACCCGGTCGAGGAGACCCAAGGCAATGGCTGAAAGAATATTCAGTGAGCAGTTGTACCGGATACGGGAAGTCCATATCGAGGTGGAGACCCTGCTTCAAAGTCTGGCTGCGTTGCAGGGGAAAAACCCCTGTGCGAGCTGCGCCAATGTCTGTTGCAAGGAACCGCTTTGCCGTGAAAGCATCGACAGTGATTTTTTGCGGTTTGTGTTGGGCACGCGGATACGGGACTACAGCGCAACGGACGGCTGGTATGTGCCGGGTTCGGGTTGCCGGCTGGAATATGGACGCCCGCTGGTGTGCTACGAATACTTTTGCGCGCGATTCGATGAGCAGGAAGTGGATACCCTCAAGCAGCTGTCGCGTGCGCTGAAAACGACGTATCGGAATGTCTATGCGGGTCGGCATATGCTTGTGGTCGATGACATTACCCGTATCAGCGCAACCCGCTTGCGCATTCTCCTGGACAGGCTGGAAAACCTCAGAACACTGGCCCAGACGGCGTTGCGCCATGCGCACAAGCAACAATCGGGCACCCACGCCGACGGCCACCCGGTCAGGATGCACGGAACGAGCGTACTGGGGTGGAAACGGCCTTGAGCGGTTGCCGCCCCGTGCCCGGACGCTGATGGCAGTGGCTGCCGGATAGGCAAATTTCCCCGAAATGGGTAGGGTCGCTTATGCTAGTGTCGCGACAACTCGCACCAGGATTGCACCAAAATGCAGTCCTGGCTTCGATGACGCCAAGCCATGACGAAACAATTATCCCTAGCACCCAGGAAACCCCATGAAGAAAAGCGATCTCGACAGAAACGAAGGCCTGAAAATCACCGGCCAAATGAAACAGGCGGGCACACCGGATCGCTTTGGCAGCGGGGCCAGCATGCCGGTGTCTCGCCGTGAGCAGCGCAAGCTCGATCAGGCTCAGGGCTTGATTCCGTTTGCGGTAAAGCTTGACGGCGACCTGGTGAGGCGAATCCATGAACACGCTGAAACGCAGGGCGTCAGTGTCAACGAAACGGTGGCGACGCTGCTGGACAAGGCGCTGGACTGATTTTCCGTCATGCCGCCATCCGGCTTCATTCCCCGGGTGCGGCATGGAATACAGGCAGTGCAGGCAGAGGGTGGCATCATGAATCGGTCAACAGCGGCGGTGGTTTTATTCGCCCTGGTACTGCCGGGTGCGGGGCGGCTTTATCTCAACCATACCGGGCGCGGCCTGGCTTTCGCGGGGGTGAGCCTGGTGTGCCTGGGCGTGATTGTTGCAGAGACGATGCAGCGCGTCTCCGGCCTCCTGGCGAAGATGGAGGCTGGAGGCGCGGGCATTTTCAATGCCGCCCAAATCACGGCGTGGGTCAGCCAGACGACAGACGATTCGAGCGGAACAGCCATGACGCTCGCCACGCGGGTGCTGGCTGCCTGCTGGCTCATGGCTGTCGTCGATGCCTACAGGCTGGGAAGCCGGCAGCCGGCTGGCCCCGGGCCCGAAAAAAAGATGACGTCATGATGTCATTATCCGAACGGTCCCGCCTTCGCGGGGTTGTCCCGACAACGTGAACAAGTTTTTCCTGGTCGCGGTATTCGCGGTAGCCGCCTGTTTCGCGCTGCGTTCGGACGGCGGCACCTGGACTTCAAACCCGACGCCTGCGCCGCTTGCTGCGGCGCCCATTGCCGGGCAGCGTACTGATGCCGCATTCGAAAACGCCTACGTCAATCGCCTCAGCAACCTGCAGCTCCATGGCGAGGGTCAGGTGATCAAACTCCTGCCTGACGACAACGAAGGCAGCCGCCATCAGCGCTTCATTGTGAAACTGGATTCCGGACGCACACTGCTCATTGCCCATAATATCGACCTGGCATCGCGCATCGATACGCTCCGCACGGGCGATACGGTCGCGTTCCATGGCGAGTACGAATGGACCCGGAAAGGCGGAGTGATGCACTGGACGCATCGCGATCCCCTGGGCCGCCATGAAGGCGGCTGGATCAAGCATCGCGGCAAGACCTATCAATGATGCAGGGTCAGCAGGCGCACAGGGATGCGAGGGCTGAGACGAAAGCCGGCTCAGGCCCCCGCTGCATGTGAATCCCTGGACAGGAAAAAGACGATGAGGAAATCGGCCCGCGGCCTGCGGGCATGGATGACATTCGGTCCTGTGCTGCTAGCCATCGCCAGCATGCCACTGGCCAATGCGGCCAGCCTGCCCGAGCCTGCCCGCAGTGAAATCGGGGCGTTGCTCTCCCGGCTCGAGGGCTCAGGCTGCAGTTTCATCCGTAATGGGACCGGGTATTCGGCAGCCGAGGCGCGGGCGCATCTGGACCGCAAGTTGCGTTATCTCGTAAACCGCAGTGCGGTCGCCAGTGCGGAGCAGTTCATCGACCGTGCCGCCAGCGAAAGCAGCCTGAGTGGCCAGCCGTATTGGGTGAGGTGCGAGGGCAGCTTGCCGGTACAGAGCCATACCTGGCTACAGGGCGAACTCCGGGCATTGCGCGCGCAGCCTGCAATGCCCGTAGCGCCAACCCCGCCCGCGCACTGAAAATTGTCCAGGCCTGACCACAACGCGCGGGAGCGCAATGACCGGATCCATCTGGCCCTTCGGGGCCGCCACATGGCCTGGCGCCCGGAATTGCCGCGGACGCTGGTTCCGGCGGAAGATCAGGTTATACAATGCCAGTCAGGCTCCTTACACATTCCATTTCTGGCCAAGCCCGGTAGGTCATGTACCGATGCGATACATTGACCCGGGCGAATTCTTGGTGAGGTTCGATTTGCACGCGCTTTTTTTTAGTGATTTTGAAACGGCGGGACACGCGGTGCTGGCCTTTCTGCATCAGCGGCTGGGTTTTGATCTGTGGATGATCACCCGTACCGAAGGCGAAGACTGGATCGTGCTTCAGCGGGAAGATCAAGGGTACGGGGTTGAGCCCGGCTCGGTTTTTCGGTGGAGGGATTCCTTCTGTTCGGAAATGGTGAAAGGCAATGGGCCGCGCATCGCCCCGCGCTCGGAGGCGGTGCCCGCGTATGTGGCCGCGCCCATCGGGCATCAGGTTCCGATCCAGGCGTATGTAGGCACCCCGCTTGTACACGCTGACGGGAGTTTGTTTGGCACGTTGTGCGCGATTCATCCTTCGCCCCAGCCCGAATCGATTGTTGGGGAGCAGGCGCTGGTGGAACTGTTGGGCGCGATGTTGAGCACGCTGCTGCAAACCGAGCTCAGGGCGGCCGCCGAGACCCGGCGCGCGGAGCAACTGGAGGCGGAAGCCATGACCGATACCCTGACGGGTTTATATAACCGCCAGGGCTGGAACCGGTTGCTGGCAGCGGAGGAAGATCGCTGCCGTCGTTATGGCCATCCCGCAGCCGTGCTGGTCATTAATCTGGATGCATCCGAGTGCGCCGGCACTGCGCAAGATGCCCCTGCGGGCGAGGCACTGCGGCTGCGTGCCCGTGTCGCATTGCAGGAAGCGGCCCGAACGCTTGATGTCGTGGCCCGGTTGGACGAGGCCGAATTTGGCATTTTGGCGGCCGAATGCGATCGCGAAGGGGCGAATGCCCTGGTCGCCCGAGTTCGGGAAGCGCTGGAAAACGCCCACATCCCAGCTTCGGTGGGGGTGGCGATGCGTCGGCCCTCCAATGGCCTGCTGGGGGCATGGGACAAGGCGGGTCAACGCCTGCGACTGGATTAACGTCTTCCTGCCTGCCCGGCTACGGCGCCAGAAAGGATGAGGACGGGTGCTATTACGGCATTGCCTTTATGACGATCGCTCAAGATACACGGGTAGGCCGATGATTTCTAAAGAATCCGCCTCGTTTGCCGATTCATGGGGCATTCTCGGCATTAAAAAGACGGTCGAATGCGGGTGCGACAGGCTGCATCATTTCCCAGGTTACTTCGTAATGCCCTGCTGACTTTTTTTCTGGTGGGCACTGTGGCGCTGTTGTCCTATGGCGTCTATAGCTGGCAGCGGGAAAAGGCGGATGCCCATGACAACCTGCTCGTCTTTTCCCGTTTCCTTGCTTCGGCATCAAAAGCATTTTTCGCTGAATTGGGTAATGGATTGGCGCCCTTGGGCGAATTACTGGACCAGCCTCAGGTGCTTGCCCATCCTGAGAAGATGCTGCCGCATCTCGTTACTTTCCAGAAGCGCTATCCGCAAGTGAGCTCGCTGGCTATCTTTGCGCCGGATGGGGAAATGCTCCTCAATACGGCGGTCAAACCCGGTGAGCCGTTACCGGACTTTCGCCAGGATCCCCCGTATCTCAAGCAATTGCTCCAGGATATGGCCAGTACCGCGCCGTATGCTGTTGGCCGGCCGCAGGTCGGTAAAGCGATAAGAATGTGGCGTTTTTCCGTTCGGTACGTGGTAAGGGGACAGGATGGTCAGCCCCGGTTTCTGGTACAGGCGGCCATCCCGCTGGAAAGAGAAAACACTTTTTTGCATCAGCTTCCAGTTCCGTCCGAGAGCTATATCGGCCTGCTGCGCAGCGATGGATACCAGCAGGCACGTTTCCCGGTAAAAGATGCCGGCGCGGTCTATGGGCGATTATTCGCAGGCCCCGCCGCACGTATCATTCAAGCGAACCCAGGGGTGACGGAGGGGGTTTTTTGGGGCAATGCCTCCTGGCTAACAGGGGAAACCGAACGGGCCGGCGCATTCACCAAACTTGATGGCATGGATTTTTTTGCCTATGTGTCGGTGCCCGCCTCGTATGTGGTTGAGCGATGGTGGCGCCATAACGTCCCCATTTTCATCAGTTTTATGGTGTTTTTCGGACTTTTTATCGTCATCGCCTATCGGGTGACCAAGCGTGAGCGGTTCCACCGCAATGCGCTGGTGGAACAGGCGCAGCGGGATGCCCTGACGGGGTTGCCCAATCGCGGCTGCCTGAACGGGATTCTGGATGCCAATATTTCCTTCGCCTGCGCGGGCCGAAGCCCCTTCTCCATCCTGTTCATCGACCTGGATCGATTCAAGGGCATCAATGACACCTTGGGCCATGCGATAGGCGACGTGCTGCTGGTCCAGGTGGCGAATCGTATCCGGCCACTGCTGCGTCGGGGGGATGTGCTGGGACGATTTGGGGGCGATGAATTTTTACTGGTCTTGCCGGGAAGCAATGAAACGGGCGCGATATTCATCACGCACCGGATACTGGATGCATTTGCCGTTCCGTTTGTGGTCAGCGGACGTACCTTGAATATTACGCCGTCAATCGGCATCGCCATTTATCCGGAGCACGGCGATGACATTGAAACCCTGTTGAAGCATGCCGATACCGCGATGTATGAGTCCAAGCGTCTGGGCCGCAATGCCTATACCGTGTATGCGGATCAGATGGGGGCCCGGGTGCGTGAGCGTCTGGAAATGGAACAGGACCTGCGTGCTGCCCTGAAAAACAATGATTTCCGGTTGCTTTATCAACCGATCGTGGATATGCAGCGCGGCGAGATTGTCGCGGTTGAGGCGCTGGTTCGCTGGATGAATGCGGATGGCACGCTACGCTCGCCGGCAGCGTTTATTCAGGCTGCGGAAGATTCGGGCTTGATCATTCCGCTCGGGCAATGGGTGTTGCGTACCGCCTGTCTGCAACTGATGCAATGGGTGACGGCCGGCTTCAATTTGCGGGTGGCGGTCAACCTCTCGACCCACCAGTTTCAGGATCCGCATCTCGTGGAAAAGGTGCGACGCAGCCTGCAGGAAACCGGGCTTGAGGCACACCGGCTGGAGCTGGAAATCACCGAGAGCGCTGCCATGCTCAATCCCGAGCAAAGCATGAAAATTTTAGGAGAGCTGTCCACGTTGGGTGTGCGCATCGCGATTGATGATTTTGGAACAGGCTATTCCTCGCTGAGTTATCTCAAGCGCATCCCCGCGGATACGATAAAAATCGACAAATCGTTCGTGGATGGGCTCGGGCACAAACAGGACGCAACGATTGTACGCGCTGTGGTTGCGCTGGCGCGCGCCCTTGAAAAAGACACCATCGCCGAAGGCATTGAAACTGAAATGCAGTTCGACATCCTGCAGGCCATGGGGTGTGATTTTGCGCAGGGCTACTGGATCAGCCGACCCGTCGAAGCCGAGGCGCTGAGCGATCTGATGTCTCAGAAAACCCCATTTGTCCCGCCAGCCAAGGCGAGATTGCGCACGGCCGCTACGTGGATCTATCCCCATGATAAATCAGCCCGGTAAATCGTACGGATGCGAAATAATGCGCATGAATCGTGAGCCGTACTGGCAGCGCAGTGTGCAGGGCTCGTGCGTTTGCCCGGCCACGGGTTACTATTTGATGGCATGAAATGGTCTCGCCCGAGCTTTCCCTACGTCCAGAAACGTCACCGCGTTAGCCTGTTTTCCGCTGGCCTGTGGCTACGCCACCTGCTGTTCTGGGGCGGCGCAGTGGGAGTGGGGCTGGCTGCGACGGCTTTTGCGGCATTCCGGGGGGCTGTTCGCCCCCAGCCTGTCGGCGGGGGCAGGCATCGGGCAGGCCGTCGCCAATCTGGTTACCCAGGCGGATGCCGGCGCCCTGGTGGTGATTGGCATGGCGGCCTATTCTGCCGGCGTGGATCAAGCGCCCATCACCGCGTTCGTTATCGTGATGGAAATGACCGACAACCACGATATGGGGGTACCGCTGAGGCTGGCGACCTTGCTGACCACTGCCGTGTCGCGCATGCTCTGTCCGGCCGCTATACAAGCTGGCGGATAATTATCTTGCGCGCGCGCGCGCCGTACCCTAGTCTCACAGACAGCCCCCCGCACTCGGCCGGGGGACTGTGCCGATGAAAAAACGGGCATCAACCGACGCGAACTGGGAGGAATACGGGGTGCAACAGCCGGAAAGCATAACGGAATGGCTGGCTTTTTTAGGACAGGCCGAGATTCCGGTTCTACGCCAGACCGGACGCGCACTGGACCAGTTGCGCGCTGATCCCCGATTGCTGAACGCCAGCAGCATCGCCAATGTCGTGACCGAAGATCCGCTGATGACGGTCAAGCTGATGCGCTATATGCAGGCACACAAATCCCGCCACCAGGCGCAGGAGTTGCTGGATGTCAAGCAAATGCTGCTGATGATGGGGCTGGATACCTTCTTTCGCGAAATAACGACAAGCGAATGCGCAGAAGACCGGTTTCATGGCCATTCCGATGCGCTGACCTGTTTTCAGCAGACAATCCGGCGTGCGCAGCGTGCTGCGTATTACGCAACCGACTGGGCGCAGAGAATCCATAATTTTCACGCCGAAGAGATCAAGGTGTCGGCTCTGCTTGCACATGTTTCCGAAATATTGATGTGGTGTTTCAATCCGCTGCCGATGCTTGAAATCCGGCGTCTGCAGGCACGCGACAAGTCGCGGCGGAGCAGGCTGGTGCAGCAGGAGGTGCTGGGGTTTGCCGGCATCGATTTGCAGCGCCAGCTTACGCTCGACTGGCATTTACCCGAATTGCTGCTGGGCCTGATGAACCCGGAACAGGCCCGCTTTCCATCGGTCCGCAATGTCACCCTGGCGGTACGCCTGGCGCGTCACTCCGCCCATGGCTGGCACGATGCGGCGTTACCTGACGATTTCCACGAGATAGCCGAGCTGCTGCATATGGAGCCTGGCAAAGTGATGGCGCTGGTCAAAACCGGCCCCGCGGCTGTGCTCCATTGAGAGGACCTGCGTACGTGCAGGGCGCGCACCCTCAAGACCTGGCCGGACAGGCCGATAGACTAGACAAGAGCCTGAAATCGATTTCGCACCGGCGGCCGTGCGCACGGGGCGGTGGGCGCGTAACGAATTTACCCCCGCCTCATCGTAGGTCAGCTCAGTCACTGGGAGGGCAAATGGCGCAGCAAATGAAAAGCATGACGGATTGGCTCGCCCTGTTCGGGCAGGCGCACATACCCGTTTTGCGCCATACGGCGCGCGACCTGGAGGCCCTGCGCCTTGACCAAAGCCTGCTCAATGCCAGCAGCATTGCCAATGTCGTGACGGACGACCCCTTGATGACGCTGAAATTGTTGCGCCACATGCTGTTGCATAAACGGGATAGTCAGGCGTACGAGCTGGTTGATGTGAAGCAGATGCTGCTCATGCTGGGGCTGGATGCATTCTTCCACGCCGTCCCTGCGAAGCCGGTCGTGGAGAGCGTGCTTCACGGTCATCTCGATGCGCTGGTCTGCCTGCTGCAGACTGTCCGTCGCGCACAGCGTGCGGCCGAGTATGCGTTCGACTGGGCGGTGCGCCTGCATGATCTGCACGCACAGGAAGTGCTGGTATCCGCGCTGCTTTCTCACGTGGCCGAGATGCTGATGTGGTGTTTTAACCCCGGGCCCATGCTGGAAATTCAAAGGCGCCAGCTGGCCGACCCTACCCTGCGCAGCGCCGATGTGCAAAATGCCGTGCTCGGCTTTACCGGGATGGCGTTGCAGCGTCAGTTGACGCAGCAATGGAAGTTGCCCGCGCTGCTGCAGAATTTGATGGATCCCGCGTTTTCGCAGGCGCCCCGGGTGCGCAATGTGATGCTGGCCGTCAACCTGGCGCGACACTCTGCCCAAGGGTGGGATAATGCCGCCCTGCCGGACGATTATCAGGAGATTGGGGTGTTGTTGCGGATGGAACCTGCGCGTGTCGCTGCCCTGGTTCAGTCCACTCCCGGGGATGGCGGCATCCCGGAAAAACCGAGGCCTTTCCTATAAGCATAAGCCGGGTTTTACGTACGCGCGGGAAGAACGGTTTTTTCCAGGGTGCGTGCCAGTTTTGTCATGGCCTGTCCGGCGGGGCAGTCAGGCGTGTATTGCATCATTAGCTGGCGCCGCATGATTGCCTGGCGCACTTCGGGATCGCTGGGTATGTCGCCCAGATGCAGCAGTCGGAACGGGCGGTCGGCGTCAGTGCCCACGAAGCGGTCAAGCACTTGCTGCAACTGGTTTGTGATTGCCTGGCCCGAACCCGGACGCGTGGACTGGTTGACGATCAGCTGTACTGTTTGTCGCTGTTGCTGCCCTACCAGGACCTTGATCGTGGCGTAGGCATCGGTAAGGGAGGTGGGCTCGGGGGTGGCGACCATCAACACTTCGGAAGCCAGGGACACCGCAAACAGGACGACATCCGAAATGCCGGCGCCGGTATCCATCAGAACCACGTCGAAACGCGGCACCAGGCTGTCGATGATGCGTACGAACTCGTCTCTCACCTCGGCCGTCAGGCGGGAATATTCCACCATGCCGGACCCCGCGAGCAACACGGAAAAACCACCGGGGGCTTGCAGTATGGCTTCTTCAATCCGGGCTTTGCCGGTGAACACATCGTGGAGGGTGAGCTTGGGCTGCAGGTTCAGCACCACATCCAGATTGGCGAGACCCAGGTCGGCATCCAGCACCAGCACACGGTGCCCGCGCCTGGCCAGCGCCGCTGCAAGATTGGCGGAAACAAAGGTTTTCCCCACGCCACCCTTGCCGCTGGTAACAGCCAGCACCTTGCCCGCAGGCTTTAAAGGCAGCACTGGCGCAGGTGGGGTTTCAGCCGGGAGAATCAGTCCATCATTCATGCTTCATACGTTGACTCGCGAAGTGGGTGGCCCTCTGCGTCGAGGGGGGTTGCGCGCGATGGACTGTCGGGGGCGCCGGTTTCACCCAGTGCGAGGTGGCCAAACAGCAAGCCTTTTTCTTCTGCGCTGACGGAGAGTTCCTGCGGTTGGTCAAGACAGATCTGGTTGCGCCCGGCAGATTTGGCGCGATAGAGTTTCTGGTCGGCGCGTTCGATCCACAGATCAGTCGTCGACCGGACCCATTCCGGCGCATAGGCACCGCCTATGCTGATGGTGACCTGGAGCGTGACCAGCGGCGACACGCGGATGGAGAGTGCCGCCACGGCCTGGCGGATCCGTTCAGCCACCGTGCGGCCAAAAAACGGCCTGCAGCTGGGGAGAATGATGGCGAATTCTTCGCCGCCGTAGCGTGCCACGGTATCCATCGGGCGCAGGCAATGCGCCAGGCAACCGGCAATTTCCCGCAGCACCTGATCCCCCGCCAGATGACCATGATTGTCATTAATGGATTTGAAATGGTCTATGTCCACCAGCAACAGCAGGACCGATTCACCAGAGCGGGCGACCCCGTCTATCGAGCGTTCGAGTACCGCATGGAAGTGCCGCCGATTGCTCAGTCCCGTCAGCGGGTCCTTGAGCGAGAGATCGCACAAGCCATTGATCAGTCGCTGCAAATAGGCCGTTCCCGATTCATCGGCAGCCTGTTGAATGTTCTGCGCGTCGTGCTTGAGCAGCGCGCGGGCATCCTCGAGCTGCAGTCCCTGCAAACTGACCGATGAAAAATCTAAAGACTGCGCCACGGTGGAATCGGGTACCTGGAATTCATGGGCGGGATGCATGCTACGGGCGTGTGCCCGCAGCCTGGGCGACCAGTATGTGGGCATTTGCGCCATTGGGCAAGCAAGTATTGATTGTTTAATCGGATTTGCGTGATAGCCGGATTAAATCCGGCGCTGGGTCAGCAAAAGACGGGATGCAGACCGGCAACCTGATGATGGGTCGGGATGTGTCGGCGGCGGGAGCGGCTCAGGCTACGCTGCCAAATCCCGGGTCTGCTGCAATAAAAGGCGCTTTCAACCCTGCCAGGCGGCAACTCTGCGCGATCGGGCCGCCGGGAAACAAAGCGTATAAAAACTTCAACCCCCCTTTATGATGGAAATGCTCATCCAGGGCGTCATGCAGATGGCGCAGGTTAATGCTGGCTTCATCCTCTTGGTTCGCATAGTAGGCCTGCAGGGAACGGATCGCTTCCCAGTGGTCGTCGGTAAGGGTGAGTCCTTCCGTCTGTGCGAGCGCCATTGCATCGTCACGTGTCCAGTCAGGCGGGGCATGCGGAAAGTCCGGGTCGGATGCGGGGTGCCGGATCAGTTGGTTAATGTCGCTCGAAACGTGCAGCATGGCAGTCTCCTTTTAAAGTGCAGGGTGGCATTTTTAAAATAGGCCACGCAGGTTCCGTGTTCAAGCCGAATTGATTGTTTCCTGGACGCTGCTTTCTGGCGTGGCAGACCCGCGCCTTCAGGTCCTTGCGCAGTGTGGGCTGTCGCGACGAAGGGAGGAATTAAATACCGCAGGATTTCTCGCCAGGCATAGGATAATTCGGTCGGATGAACGCTGTTCCCTACTGGCGCCTGTCTGGCTTCTACTTTTTCTACTTTGCCTTCGTCGGTGCAATAGCCCCTTTCTGGGGGCTGTACCTGCAGTCGCTGGCGTTCAATGCATTTCAGATTGGCGTGTTGATGTCGCTGCTGCAGGTGATGCGGATATTCGCGCCCAACATCTGGGGGCATATTGCGGATCGGACCGGACGCCGTACCGCGATTGTGCAGTTTGCGGCACTTGGCAGTGTGGTGGTGTTCGCGGGCGTCTTTGTCAGCGACGATTTCTGGTGGCTGTTTGTCGTCATGGCCACGCTGAGCTTTTTTTATAGTGCGTCGTTGCCCTTGGTGGAGGCCATGACGCTTTCCCATCTGGGTAAAAACATCAATGCCTACGGCCGGATCCGGCTCTGGGGTTCGGTGGGTTTTATTGTCATGGTGGTGGGGCTGGGTTACGCCTTCGACCATATTTCAATCCGCTGGCTGCCGTGGGCTGTCGTGACGGTGATGCTGGGCATCGTGGCGTTTGCACGGGTAATCCCCGAAGCGGAAATCATGCCGCACCCTTCCGACCATCACCCCGTGTGGGCAGTCGTGAAGCGGCCCGAGGTGGCGGCTTTGCTTGCTGCCTGCATGCTGATGTCCGTTACCCACGGTCCGTATTACACTTTTTATTCGATCTATCTGGTCGACCAGGGCTACGACAAGTCCACGGTGGGCTGGCTATGGGCGCTGGGCGTGCTGTGCGAAATCGGAATTTTTCTGATCATTCCGCATATTTTTGCGCGGGTTACGCCGCGCAAGCTGCTGCTGGGGAGTTTTGCCCTGGCGGTTCTGCGTTTCCTGATGATCGCCTGGGGCGTGGAGTCAGCGTGGGTGGTGTGGGGAGCGCAGACCCTGCATGCCTTTACCTTCGGCACTTTTCATGCCGCAGCCGTCGCGTTGATCCACCACCATTTCCGCGGGCGCCATCAGGCGCGCGGCCAGGCGTTCTACACCAGCCTGTCGTATGGCGTCGGTGGTTCCATCGGTGGCCTGGCCAGCGGCATGACCTGGGAGACGCTGGGTCCGTCATGGACCTTTACGCTGGCGGCAGCAAGCGCAGCCATGGCTTGGGGGGTCTACGCCCGGTGGGGCAAGACAAAATCCGTGCCTGCACACGGCAAGCTATGAAATAATTGCTCTTTGGCACTTTTGGCTGTTTTTATGTCTGGTCAGACCTTATTTGAAAAATTGTGGGACGCCCATGTCGTTCATGTCGAGGACGACGGCACCACGTTGCTGTATATCGATCGCCATCTGGTCCATGAAGTCACCAGCCCGCAGGCCTTCGAAGGCCTGAAGCTGGCGGGCCGTCTGCCGCGCCGCGCCGATGCGGCGGTTGCCGTACCCGACCACAATGTGCCGACGACCGACCGGGCTCAGGGTATTACCGACCCGGTTTCGCGCCTGCAGGTGGAAACCCTGGATTCTAATTGCGCCGAATACGGCATCACCGAATTCAGGATGGGCGACATTCGCCAGGGCATTGTTCATGTCATTGGTCCGGAAGCCGGGCTGACGCTGCCCGGCATGACCGTGGTGTGCGGCGATTCGCATACGTCGACGCATGGCGCGTTTGGCGCGCTGGCGTTTGGCATCGGCACCTCGGAAGTCGAACACGTGCTCGCCACGCAATGCCTGTGGCAGAAACCGTCCAAGACCCTGCTGGTCAACGTCGAGGGCACGCTGGGCCAGGGCATCACCGCCAAGGACATCGCCCTGGCCATCATCGGCAAAATCGGCACCGCCGGCGGCACCGGCTATGCGCTGGAATTTGGCGGCGCGGCAATCCGGGCGTTGTCGATGGAAGGCCGCATGACGCTGTGCAACATGGCGATCGAAGCGGGCGCACGCGCGGGCATGGTCGCGGTCGACGCCACCACCATTGACTACGTCAAGGGCCGGCCCTATTCGCCTGCGGGTGCTGCCTGGGAACAGGCCGTGACCTGGTGGCGGACACTGCACTCGGATGCCGATGCGGTATTCGATCGGGTGATCGAGCTCGATGCGTCCACCATCGAGCCGCAAGTCACCTGGGGCACCTCGCCCGAGATGGTGACAACCATCAACGGGCGCGTGCCCGATCCCGACCATGCCCCCAACGCGACCAAAAAACACGATTGGAGCCGCGCGCTCGAATACATGGGCTTGCAGGCAGGCACACCGTTGGCCGAGATTGCGCTTGACAAGGTGTTTATCGGATCGTGCACCAATTCGCGGATTGAAGATATCCGCGAAGCGGCGCAGGTGGCCCGAGGCCGCAAGGTCGCAGCCAGCGTTACGCTGGCGATGGTGGTGCCGGGTTCGGGGCTGGTCAAACAGCAGGCCGAAGCCGAAGGCCTGGACCGGATTTTCCTTGATGCCGGCTTTGAATGGCGCGAGCCCGGCTGCTCGATGTGCCTGGCGATGAATGCCGACCGCCTCGAGCCCGGCGAACGGTGCGCCTCCACCTCCAATCGTAATTTTGAAGGGCGGCAAGGGCAGGGCGGCCGCACCCATTTGGTCAGTCCGGCGATGGCGGCGGCAGCTGCCATCGCCGGGCATTTTGTCGATGTGCGTAACTTTTAGGAAAACACCATGAAACCGATTTTCGCTATTTTAATGGCCGCCGCGTTGACCCTGGCGGGCTGCAACACCATGGAAGGGTTCGGGCAGGACGTGCAGAAAGCCGGCAGCAAAATCGAAAAAGCCGGCAGCAAGGCGGGTAACTAGTCGACATGCAGGCATTTACCACGCTGGACGGGCTGGTGGTACCGCTCGACCGGGCCAACGTCGACACCGACGCGATCATTCCCAAGCAGTTCCTGAAGTCGATCAAGCGCGCCGGCTTCGGCCCCAACCTGTTCGACGAGTGGCGCTATCTGGATCACGGCGAGCCGGGAAAACCGAATCACGACCGGCCTTTGAATACGCAATTCGTGCTGAATCAGCCGCGTTACCGGAATGCCTCGGTCCTGTTGGCCCGGGAGAATTTTGGCTGCGGTTCCAGTCGTGAACACGCGCCGTGGGCGCTCGAAGATTATGGCTTTCGGGTGATTATCGCGCCCAGCTTTGCCGATATTTTTTATAACAACTGTTTCAAGAACGGCATCCTGCCGATCGTTCTGGATGCGGCCCTGGTCGATCAATTGTTCAAGGCGTGCGAGGCGGTTGAAGGCTACGCATTGACAATCGATCTGGCGGGGCAGACGGTCACCACGCCTGCCGGCGACGTGCTGCCGTTCGAGGTCGATGCGGGACGCAAGCACCGTTTGTTGAACGGACTCGACGATATCGGACTCACGCTGTTGCAGAGCGACCGGATCACAGCATATGAAGAACGGCGCAAGCAGGAAGCGCCCTGGTTATTTAGTGGATCACAACGATGAAAATTGCAGTTCTGCCGGGTGACGGCATCGGCCCTGAAATCGTGGCCCAGGCGGTCAAGGTGCTGGATGTGCTGCGCAGCGAAGGCGCGCCTATCGAGATGGAAACGGCCCCTATCGGGGGCGCGGGCTACGATGCCGCTGGCGACCCGCTGCCGGACGCCACGCTGGCGCTGGCCCGCGCAGCCGATGCCGTGCTGCTCGGCGCGGTGGGCGGCCCGCAATACGATGCGCTTGAACGTCCGTTGCGCCCCGAGCGCGGCTTGCTGCGCATCCGCAAGGAACTCAATCTGTTTGCCAACCTGCGCCCGGCATTGCTGTATCCCGAGCTTGCGTCGGCTTCCTCGCTCAAGCCGGACGTGGTTGCAGGGCTGGATCTGATGATCGTGCGCGAACTCACGGGCGATGTGTATTTCGGTCAACCGCGCGGCATCGAGATCCGTGACGGGGAACGCGTGGGATTCAATACCATGATCTACAGCGAGTCAGAAGTGCGTCGGGTGGCCCACGTGGCATTCGGTATCGCCATGAAACGTGGCAAAAGACTGTGCTCGGTCGAAAAGGCCAATGTGCTGGAATGCTCGGAATTGTGGAAAGACGTCATGATCGAGGTGTCGAAGGACTATCCCGAGGTCGAGCTTTCGCACATGTATGTGGATAATGCGGCGATGCAGCTGATTCGTGCGCCGAAGCAGTTCGACACGATGGTGACGGGCAATATCTTCGGCGACATTCTGTCGGATGCGGCATCCATGTTGTCGGGCTCGATCGGGATGTTGCCGTCGGCTTCGCTGGACCAGAACACCAAGGGGATGTATGAGCCGATTCATGGTTCGGCGCCTGACATTGCAGGAAAAAACATGGCGAATCCGCTTGCAACAATTTTGTCGGTGGCCATGATGTACCGTTACACCTTCGTCGATATGGTCACCGCAGACCGTATCGAGAATGCGGTCAAACGGGTGATTACACAGGGCTTTCGCACCGCCGACATCTGGACCGGGGGGGCGCAGAAAGTCTCGTGCAGCGAGATGGGCGACGCGGTGGTGAATGCGCTTTGATTTTCTCGCGAAGAACCCTCGGGGTGCTTTGCGGACAAGTATTGTGGAGACGTAAATGATGAAAGTAGGGCTGATCGGCTGGCGCGGGATGGTAGGGTCCGTGCTGATGGCGCGCATGAAGGAAGAGCGGGATTTCGATCTTGTCGAGCCTTTGTTTTTCACCACATCCAACGTCGGCGGGACGGGCCCGGACATTGGCCGCGATCTGCCGCCGTTGCAAGATGCGGGCAGTATCGACGCGTTGAAGCAATGCGACACCCTCATCACCTGCCAGGGCGGCGATTACACGGCAGAGGTGTACCCGAAGCTGCGTGCGGCCGGCTGGACCGGCTACTGGATTGACGCGGCTTCCACCCTGAGAATGAAGGACGAGGCCATCATCATCCTTGATCCTGTCAACAAGCCGGTGATTCAGGATGGCATTGCCCATGGCGTGAAAACCTATGTCGGCGGCAACTGCACGGTTTCCCTGATGCTGATGGCGATGGGCGGGCTGTTCGAGGCCGGGCTGGTCGAGTGGGTCTCCCCGATGACCTATCAGGCGGCGTCCGGAGCGGGCGCGCGCAATATGCGAGAGTTGATCCGGCAGATGGGCGCGGTGCATGACGAAGTCAAGACCCTGCTCGACGACCCCGCTTCCGCCATCCTTGAAATCGATCGCCGGGTGGCCGATTTCATCCGTTCCGACCGTTACCCCGTTGAAGCCTGGCCGGTGCCGTTGGCCGGCAACCTGATTCCATGGATCGATGTTGCGCTCGAGTCCGGCCAGTCCAAAGAAGAGTGGAAAGCGCAGGTAGAGGCCAACAAGATCATGGGCCGCGGCGACCACCCCATCCCCATTGACGGCCTGTGCGTGCGCGTCGGTGCGATGCGCTGCCACTCGCAGGCACTGACCATCAAGCTGACCCGGGATGTGTCGCTTGCCGACATCGATGGCCTGATTGCCGAACATAATCAATGGGTGAAAGTGGTGCCCAATGATCGCGAGCTCACCCTGCGCGAGCTGACCCCGGCTGCAGTGACCGGCACGCTCAATGTGCCCATCGGACGCTTGCGCAAGCTAGCCATGGGTCCGCAATACCTGACCGCATTCACCGTGGGTGACCAGCTGTTGTGGGGCGCTGCGGAACCCTTGCGGCGGATGCTCAGAATTCTTCTGGAAGCCAGATAAATCAAGGACGGGGATTAAAAATCTTAGGCATGGCGCGGTTTATGCACTAAAGATTGCCTCCGCCGAGCCGTCAATAGTGGCGTCAAGTATTCAACAGTTCCGCGGGACGGGACGATTAGGGAGAAACGGGATGAAATTGAAGCGCTTCACCACCCAACTGGTGGCCGCTGGACTCATTGGCATGCCGCTAATGGCGCATGCCGCCGGGTTGGGCAAGCTGTCGGTTACGTCGGCACTCGGACAACCGCTGACGGCAGAGATCGAGCTGTTTGCAGCTGACAAGGCTGAGCTCGACAGCCTCTCCGCCACCCTGGCCTCCGATGAGGCGTTCAGGGATGCCCGTGTTGAATTCGCCCCGGTTTTGTCTTCGCTACGCTTTGCCGTCGAGAAAAAACCCAATGGCAAGGCCGTGCTGAAAGTTTCGTCCAGCCGCCCGGTGACCGATCCCTTTATCGATATGCTGGTGGAACTCAGCTGGGCGTCCGGGCGCCTGGTTCGCGAATACACCCTGTTGCTCGATCCGCCGGGGATGGCCAGCACCCAAACCGTGGCGCCCGTGACCGTTTCAATCCCGACACAGTCCCCTGCCCGTAAACCCGCCGCTGCCAAAACACCTTCGGCTACGCAGGCTCAGACGCCACCCGTTCCCGCGACCTCGCCCACACCCGCAGCCGAACCTGCAGCCGAACCTGCAGCCAAACCCGCTCCCGCTCCCGCGGATAATATCCTCGTCAAACGGGGCGATACGCTGGGTGGTATCGCCAGCCGTGTGCGTCCCGAAGGGGTGAGCCTGGAGCAGACCCTGCTGGGACTGTATCGGGAGAATGCCCAGGCTTTCGAGGGCAATATGAATCGCCTGAAGGCCGGCAAGACGCTGAATGTGCCGTCGGCGGAGGCCGTGGCTGCAATTCCGCAAAAAGAGGCGGTGCGCGAACTCAAGCTGCAGGCAGCCGATTGGCGCGCCTATCGCCAGAAGCTTGCGGGCGCCGTGAGTGACGCGCCAGAAGCCAAGGCCGTCCCCGGCGAGACCAGCAGCGGAACAATCAGTCCCAAGGTGGAAGACCGCGCCAAGCCGACCCCGGAAAACGACAAGGATGTACTCAAGCTTTCCAAGGTGACGCCTTCAACGGCATCGTCGGCGGCCAAGGCTGACGAGGCCCGCGCGCTGCAGGACAAGCTGCGTGCGCAGGAAGAAGACGCGACTGCACGCGAAAAAGCCTTGAAAGAATCGGGCCAGCGCGTGGCCCTGCTTGAAAAACAAATCCAGGACATGCAGAAACTGGTTGAAATGAAGGAAAAGGCGCAAGCCGAGCCCCCGGCGCAGGCCGCCCCGGCACCTGCGTCCCCTGCTGTTCAAACGGCGCCGGCGCCCCAGCCGGCACCGATTGTTCCCGTTGTCGAGGCACCCGTGCCCGCGGCGGAAAACAACTGGTATGCCCCGCTGCTGTCCAATCCGCTGTACTGGGGCGGCGCACTTGCGGCTATGGGTCTGGGCGGCGTGTTGTGGTGGATGATGGCGGGTGGCGGGCGGCGTCGCAAGACCGGCGGTGCGGTGCTGGAAGACAGCATCATGGGCGGCGGCGACGTCAATCCCAGCTCCGTTATTGGTGCAGCATCGGGCGGCAGCGTGAATACGGGCGATACCTCTTTCCTGACGGATTTCAGCCAGGCAGGGCTGGGTACCATCGATACGCATGACGTCGATCCCATAGCGGAAGCCGAGGTGTACATGGCCTATGGCCGGGATGTGCAGGCCGAGGAGATTCTCAAGGAAGCGATCAACAAGAATCCCGACCGTCACGAAATCCGGACCAAGCTGCTGGAGATTTATGCGGCACGGCACAACACGGTTGCATTCGAAGCGGTCGCGGGCGAGTTGTTCGCAGCGCTCGGTGCCAAGCCCAGCCCGCTGTGGGATAAGGCCAGCGAAATGGGACGCAGCATCGATCCGACCAATCCGCTCTATGGTGGCGTGAAATCAAGCGGTGCCTCGGCAACGGAAACCGCTACGGTCGCTGCAACCGCGGCGGTGGCTGGTGGAGCGGTGGTCTTCGAAGACGACAAGCCCCCGGCTGACCTGCTCGCCGCGGATAGGGCGGCATTGGAACCCGAGGATGTTGCGGATTATGAAGCGGGCCCCGCTACGGTGCCGATGGAATTTGAATCCCCGGGACAGGTGCTGAATTTCGATACGCCGTCTCCGGCTACGCCATCCGGAACCGATTATGTGGAAATGGATACGCAAGGACTCGATTTCGATTTGCCTGACCTCGATGTGCCGGCTGACGCGGATGAGCCCCTGTCCCTCGACTTGGGGCTGGAAGATGAAGGCGGGCCCGACAGCAAATTCGACTTCAGCGGGCTTGACCTGGATCTGGGTGACGCAGGGGACAACGACCTCGAACTCGATGAAGTGGGCACCAAGCTCGATCTCGCGCGTGCCTATGTGGAAATGGGCGACAAGGAAGGTGCCCGCGAAATTCTTACCGAAGTGCTGGCCGAAGGCAGTGACAAACAGAAATCCGATGCGAAGGACATGTTGAGTTCACTTGGCTGAGTCGTTGCATCCTGTCGCCCGCATCCTGCTGTGGTGCGGGTGGGCGATCGCGGTGGAACGCGCGGGATTGCCTCAGTTTGCTTTTTTAGCCGTCGCGGCCGCGACGGCTTTTCTGTTTTCATCCATCCGTTCCGAAGGCTGGCGCTTATTGCGCCGTACCCGCTGGCTGATGGGCATTCTCCTGCTGACCTATGCCTATAGTCTGCCTGGCACGTTGCTCTGGCCCGGACTGGGCTGGGCCAGCCCGAGCCAGGAAGGGCTGTTGCAGGGTGCAGAGCGCGTGGCGCGACTGGCGGCGCTGCTGGCGGGGCTGGCGGTCCTGCTTGCTCACACTTCCCGTCCGCGGCTGATATTCGGGTTATACGTGCTGGCTCGCCCTTTCACCGGGCTTGGGTTCGACCGCCGTGCTTTTGCGGTGCGGCTGGGACTGACGCTCGACTATGTCGAGCGTGCCACCCCCCCTGTGCGGTGGCTGGATGCCCTCCGTGCGCCGTTGCCCGATGATTCCGGGCCGGACCGCTATGTCCTGCCAACCGAACGCTGGCAAGCCCGCGATAGCGCCGTCATACTGGCAGGCTTGCTGGGGGTGTGGTTCGTGCTTGCTTGAGATGGGGTGGCGATGAGAATTGTTTTGGGTCTGGAGTATTGCGGCGCGGGATTTTGCGGCTGGCAGTCGCAGTTGCAGGGATGCGGCGTGCAGGATGCACTGGAAGCTGCACTGGCGGTCATTGCGGGGGCGGCCATCCGCGTGGTCGCGGCGGGGCGCACCGATACCGGGGTTCATGCAGCGTTACAGGTTGTGCATTTCGATACTGACATCAAACGCCCGCTGACGGCCTGGGTGCGTGGTGTCAACAGCCATCTCCCGCCCGGCGTATCCGTGCAGTGGGCCCGCGAAGCAGAGGCGGGATTTCATGCACGCTTTGCCGCCAATCAGCGCGGTTATCGCTATGTATTGCTCAACCATCCCGTACGTCCCGGGCTCAATCATGGGCTGATCGGCTGGTATCACCGGCCACTGGATGAGGCCGCCATGAATGCCGCGGCCGCGCTCTGGATCGGGCAACATGATTTTTCCGCATTTCGTGCCGCAGCCTGCCAGGCCAAGTCGCCGACCCGGGATTTGCGGGTGGCGGAAATCGAGCGACGTGGCGATTACCTGCTGTGCGATTTTGTGGCCGACGGTTTTTTGCATCACATGGTGCGTAATCTGATGGGGTGCCTGATCCAGGTGGGCGCCGGTGTCCAGGCGCCGGCATGGGCGCAGACGGTTCTCGAGAGCCGTGATCGGTCCTGTGCAGCCCCCACTTTTGACGCTGCGGGACTGTATCTCACCCACATCCGGTATCCTGCGCACTTTGAGTTGCCGGAAACCTCTGAGCGATGGCTGTTCGCGTAAAAATTTGCGGCATCACCCGATCGCAGGACCTGCATGCGGCTTGCGACGCGGGCGCGGATGCAGTGGGCTTTGTATTCTATGAAAACAGTCCGCGCCATGTGACGATCGCCGCAGCGGCCGCACTGGTTCGCGAATTGCCTCCCTTCGTCCAGTCGGTGGGGCTGTTCGTGAATGCCGCACCGGCCTTCGTCGATGCCGTGCTGCAGGCAGTCCCCCTCGATTTGCTGCAATTTCACGGCGACGAAACGCCCGCCGATTGCGCGCGTTTCGGGCGGCCTTACATCAAGGCGGTGCGCGTCCAACGGGATACGGATTTGCTAAAATACGCGGCTGCGTTCGACGCGGCACGCGGACTTCTGCTTGACGCCTATGTTGCCGGCATGCCGGGTGGCACCGGCGAGCGGTTTGACTGGAACTTGATTCCGGAGAAATTGCCCAAGCCGATCGTGTTGTCAGGCGGGCTCACCCCGGAAAATGTCGATCAGGCGACGCACCAGGTACGACCCTGGGCGGTGGACGTATCGTCCGGGGTGGAGGCAACGATGTTGGATAACGGGGTGGCCGTTGCCGTCAAGGGCATCAAGGACCCCCACAAAATGGCGCAATTTATTGCGAGAGCAAAAGCTTTATGAACCTCACTGATCTCCCCGATTCGCGCGGCCACTTTGGTCCGTATGGCGGTATTTTTGTCGCTGAAACCCTGATGGCAGCGCTGGAAGAATTGCGCGTCGAATATGAGAGGGCGCGCAACGACCCTGCGTTTCAGGCTGAGTTCGAATACGAACTGAAGCATTATGTCGGCCGACCGAGTCCGATCTATCATGCCAAGCGGTTGAGCGAGCGCTACGGCGGCGCACAAATCTATCTCAAACGAGAAGACCTGAACCACACCGGCGCGCACAAGATCAACAACACGATCGGCCAGGCATTGCTGGCACGGCGCATGGGCAAGAAACGCGTCATTGCCGAAACCGGCGCGGGCCAGCATGGCGTTGCCTCGGCAACGGTCGCAGCCCGCTATGGCATGGAATGTGTGGTCTATATGGGTGCCGAGGACGTGATCCGCCAGTCACCCAATGTGTATCGCATGAAACTGCTGGGCGCCACGGTCGTACCGGTGTCGTCGGGCTCCAAAACGCTGAAGGACGCGCTCAATGAAGCGATGCGGGATTGGGTCACCAATGTGGAGTCCACTTTCTACATCCTGGGCACCGCCGCGGGCCCGCATCCCTATCCGCTGCTGGTGCGCGACTTCCAGTGCGTGATCGGCCGCGAATGCCTCACGCAGATGCCGGAACTGGCGGGGCGACAGCCGGATGCCGTTATCGCCTGCGTCGGCGGCGGCTCCAATGCCATCGGCATTTTCCATCCTTATATTCCATTTGAGGCGGTGCGTCTCATCGGTGTCGAAGCAGGCGGTTCCGGTATCGCCACCGGCAAGCATGCGGCGCCCCTTTCCGCGGGGACGCCCGGCGTGTTGCATGGCTTCCGTAGTTATCTGATGCAGGACGAGAACGGCCAGATCAGTGAAACGCATTCGGTGTCTGCCGGCCTCGATTACCCCGGCGTCGGACCCGAACACAGCTACCTCAAGGACGCGGGCCGCGCTGAATATGTGGCAATCAACGACGATGAAGCCATGGCCGCTTTCCACGACCTGTGCAAGTACGAAGGCATCATTCCGGCACTCGAGTCCAGCCATGCCGTCGCGCAGGCAGGGAAGCTGGCGGCGACAATGCAAAAAGACCAGATCATCCTGGTCAACCTTTCCGGCCGGGGCGACAAGGATATCAATACGGTAGCCAAGGCGTCGGGTATTACCCTCTGAGACTGTCCCGCAATCCCACTGAACTGTTTTGTAAAGACCCCATCATGAGCCGCATCGGCCAAGTTTTTAACGCGCTTAAAGCGCACAACAAGAAAGCCCTGATTACGTTCATTACCGCCGGCGATCCCGGCAAGGGTCTGACCGTGCCGTTGATGCATGCGTTGGTGGTAGGGGGCGCCGATATTATTGAGCTGGGGGTGCCGTTTTCCGACCCGATGGCCGACGGGCCGGTGATCCAGCGCGCTTCCGAGCGTGCGCTGGCCAACAAGGTGGGGTTGAAGGATGTGCTGGCGATGACGGCGGACTTTCGCAAGAGCAATACCACCACGCCAGTGGTCTTGATGGGATACGCCAATCCCATTGAGCGCATGGGTTACGAGACGTTTGCCCGGGCCGCCCAGGCGGCAGGAGTGGATGGCGTGTTGACCGTGGATATCCCCCCGGAAGAATCGCATGGGGTGGCGGACGTATTCAAGGCAGCCGGACTGGATCCCATTTTCCTGTTGTCGCCGACCACGCCCGAATCACGAATCGAACAGGTGGCCGCTACGGCTGGCGGGTTTATTTATTATGTATCGCTGAAGGGCGTGACCGGTTCGGCAAATATAGACAGTGCGGAGGTGGAGCAAAAAATCGCAATGATTCGTCGCCATTGCGAGCTACCTGTCGGCGTCGGGTTTGGCATTCGCGACGCAGCGACTGCCGAGGCCATGGCCCGTATCGCCGATGCGGTCGTGGTCGGCAGTCGTATTGTGAACGAAATCGAAACCTCGTCCGAAAGCGAGATGATAAATCGGGTCACGACGCTGGTGCAGGACCTGCGCCGGGGTGTGGATGCGGCTTCAAAATAAGCTGATTCAATTCAAGCAGCGGAGAAAATAATGAGCTGGTTTCAGAAAATACTGCCGCCCAAGATCAAGCGGCGCGCATCATCGGCGGACAAGAAATCCATGCCCGAAGGGCTGTGGTCGAAGTGCCCGGCATGCAATGAAGTGTTGTACAGGGCCGACCTGGAGAGCAATCTTGAAGTCTGCCCGAAATGTGGTCATCATCACCGCATCGGGGCGCGGCGTCGTGTGGCGCTGCTGCTCGATGCCGAGGGTCAGCACGAAATCGGTGCCCATGTCTTGTCGCTGGACCCGCTCAAATTCAAGGATGGCAAGAAATATCCCGACCGCCTCAAGGAGGCCCAGGCGGCCACCTCCGAGACCGATGCACTGGTGGTGGTGGGCGGCAGCATCCGGGCGGTACCGGTGGTGGTGGCCGCGTTTGAATTCAAATTCATGGGCGGCTCGATGGGTTCAGTGGTCGGCGAGCGGTTCGTGCAGGGCGTCGAGGCCGCGATCGAATCCGGTTCGGCCTACATCTGTTTTTCTGCCAGTGGTGGCGCACGCATGCAGGAAGGCCTGTTTTCGTTGATGCAAATGGCAAAAACTTCGGCCGCGCTGACACAATTGTCGCGTCATCGGCTGCCTTTTATTTCAGTGCTTACCGATCCCACCATGGGGGGGGTGTCGGCCAGTTTTGCGATGCTGGGCGATTTGATCGTGGCTGAGCCGAATGCCCTGATCGGTTTTGCCGGCCCGCGCGTCATTGAGCAGACGGTGCGCGAAACGCTGCCGGAAGGATTCCAGCGCGCAGAGTTTCTGCTAGAAAAAGGTGCCGTCGACCGCATCATCGATCGCCGGGAAATGCGCGATGAACTTGCCGCGATGCTGTCGATGATGATGGGTCGCCACGCGCTTGCTTCCTAGTCCGCTACCCGGCTCTGCCAGCGCGCTGACCGATTGGCTGGCGCGGTTGGAGCAGATGCATCCCAATGCTGTTGCACTGGGGCTTGATCGGGTGGGCGAGGTCAGGACGGCACTCGGACTTGCCCCGACGTTCCCGCTCATTGTCGTCGCGGGTACCAATGGCAAGGGTTCGACCTGTGCCTATCTGGAAGCCATTCTTTTGGCCGCCGGTTACAAAACCGGCCTCTATACTTCGCCGCATTTGTTGCGCTACAACGAGCGGGTACGGATTGCCGGAAAGGAGGCCAGCGATGCCGAACTGATCGCGGCGTTCGAAAAAGTCGGGACGGCGCGTGGCGATACCTCGCTGACCTATTTCGAATTCGGTACGCTGGGAGCCATGACCCGGTTCATCGATGCCGGCGTTGACGTCGCCATCCTCGAAGTCGGACTCGGCGGACGGCTCGATGCGGTGAACATATTCGATGGGGATGTGGCCATTGTCACCAGCATCGACCTCGATCACATGGAATACCTCGGCGACACCCGCGAAAAAATCGGTTTCGAGAAGGCGGGTATTTACCGGGCGGGGCGACCTGCGATTTGTGCCGACCCCGTGCCGCCAGCCAGCCTGCTAGACCATGCCCGCAGCATCGGTGCCGATTTGCGGTGCGTGAATCAGGATTTTTTTGCCGCGCAGGAAGCCGGTCGCTGGACCTATCGCGGACCGTCGCAGATCTGGCCCGGATTGCCCCTGCCCGGCATGGCCGGGCCGTATCAGCTGGGCAACGCCACAAGCGCGCTGGCGGCCCTGGAGGCGGTGCGTGGGCGCCTGCCGGTGAGCGCAGCGGCAATCGGCCGGGGGCTGGTTGCGGCCCAGGCGCCGGGACGGTTCCAGTGCATCGCGCGGGCGCCCGATGTGATTCTCGATGTGGCCCACAATCCGGAGGCTGCGCGCGCGCTGGCCGCGACCCTGCGTGAGCAAGCCATTGCCGGGCGCACCCTGGCCGTGGTGGGCATGCTGGCCGACAAGGATGCGGACGCTGTGTTCTCTGCGCTGGCGGGCGAAATCGATGCGTGGTGGACATGCACGCCCGATTCGCCGCGGGCACGCCAAGCCACGGCGCTGGCCGCCATTCTGCTGACGCATGCCGGCGGCATGCCGGTCAGGGTGCAGCAGGATGTGCGCACAGCGCTCGCCGAGGCGCAAAACACGGCCCGCGAAGGTGATAGAATCCTCGTCTTCGGTTCGTTCTACACCGTCGCCGCTGTGCTCAATCATGCCGCTACCCAGCAATGAAAATGACCTTAAACGTCGCGCCCGGCGCCGCCTGATCGGTGCGGTTGCGTTGACCCTGCTGGCGGTGATTGTGCTGCCACTGCTGCTGGAAGACGAGCCACCGCCGGCGAGCTCGCTGGCCGTCCGCATGGCGGCGAAGCCGGCTCCCCGTCCGCCGACGCCGCCTGAACCTGATGCAGTACCCACGCCTGCCGCACCCAAACCTGAACCCGTGCAGGCTCCCGCACCGCCCCCGCCAGCCCCCATTTCCCAGGTCGAATCCAGGCCCGCACCGCTTCCGCCTGTTCCCAGGGCTGAACCGGCCAAACCGGCACCGGTCAAGGTGGAGCCGGTTCGGTCCGAACCCGCCAAACCGCTGCCCAAGCCTGCCCCTGCAGCCATCAAGCCTGCCATGACGCCCCCAGCCTCGGCCGTCCCGGCCCTTGCGGTCAGCGAGGCTTTCGTCGTCCAACTGGCGGCGCTGTCCGATGCCAGCAAGGCCGAGGCATTGAAACTACGCGCCGCGAAAGCCGGGTTGCCCGCATTCACCGACAAGGTGGGTAATTTGACGCGCGTGCGTGTGGGTCCTTATCCCACGCGGGCGGCTGCCGTCGCGGCGGCCGTGAAACTGGCTGAAAACGATATGGCGGGGCAGGTACTGACGCAATGAGCCTGCTCGATATCATCGTGGTGCTGGTGCTGGTACTGACGGTAGTGCGCGGATTGATGCGCGGCATGATCGACACCCTGTTTTCGCTGGTGGCCTGGCTGCTGGCTTTTCTGCTCGGAAAATGGGGCGCCATGATGGTGGCACCTTTATTGCCCATCGCGGTCGAAAATCCTGCGATACGCTACTTTGCCGGATTTGCGGTGATTTTTCTGGTGGTGCTGATTGGCGTATTGTTGCTGGGCCATGCACTGGGCGCTGTGGTCAGGGCAGTGGGTCTGGGCAGTGCCGACAAAGTGTTCGGCGGCGTGCTGGGGTTGGCAAAAGGGCTGGTGATTGTTGTTGGACTGACCCTTGCCGCGGGCTTGACCTCGCTGCCGCGCACTGAATTCTGGAAGCAGGCGGCCCTGTCAGGGACACTGCAGGTCATGGCACTTCGTGCCTTGCCGCTATTGCCGGATGATATGGCGAAATATGTTCGGTTTGATTAACGTTGTCTAATCTTATGGATGGGTGCACAGCATGTGCGGGGTAATCGGAGTAGTGGCCAATACGGCAGTCAGCCAGTTGTTGTATGACGGGTTGATGGTGTTGCAGCACCGCGGACAGGATGCGGCAGGCATCGTGACGGTGGAAGAAAGCTGTTTTCACATGCACAAGGAGCCGGGACTGGCACGCGACGTGTTTCGCACGCGCGACATGCGCAATCTGCTGGGTGATATGGGGGTGGCCCATGTGCGGTATCCGACTGCGGGCAGCGCGGCGTCATCCGCCGAATCCCAACCGTTTTACGTCAATTCGCCCTACGGCATCGTGCTCGGCCACAACGGCAATCTGACCAATACGCACGAACTCAAAGCCTCGCTTTTCCGTGACGACTTGCGCCACGTCAATACCAACTCGGACTCCGAAGTGCTGTTGAACGTCCTGGCCCATGAGTTGCAAGTGCGCGCATCCGGCCAGAAGCTGAGCCTGGATATGATTTTTGGTGCGGTGGCGAGTCTTCATGCCCGCTGCCGGGGTGCCTATGCGGTGACCGCATTTATCGCGGGGTATGGCTTGCTGGCGTTTCGCGACCCATTCGGAATCCGCCCGCTGGTGATCGGCGTTAACGATCAGGTCTTCCCGCATGAATACATGGTCGCCTCGGAAAGCGTGGCAATCGATACGCTGGGCTTTCGCCTGTTGCGCGACGTGGCGCCCGGCGAAGCGATCTTCATCGATTACCAGCGCCAGCTGCATAGCCGGCAATGCAGCGCCAAACCGTCGCTCAATCCCTGCATTTTTGAATATGTGTATCTTGCTCGCCCCGACTCGGTGATGGATGGCATCTCGGTTTACAGCACACGGCTCGCCATGGGTGTGTCGCTCGCCGAAAAAATTCGCCGCGAATTCTCGCATCTCAAGATCGATGTGGTGATCCCGATTCCCGATACCAGCCGACCTTCCGCATTGCAACTGGCGAACCATCTGAACGTGCCATACCGTGAAGGCTTCATCAAGAACCGTTACATCGGTCGCACCTTCATCATGCCGGGGCAGGCGCTGCGCAAGAAATCGGTGCGGCAGAAACTCAATGCCATTGCCGAGGAATTCAAGGGCCGCAACGTGTTGCTGGTGGACGATTCCATCGTACGCGGCACCACCAGCCGCGAGATCGTGCAGATGGCGCGCGATGCCGGCGCGGCAAACGTCTATTTCGCCTCGGCCTCGCCGCCGGTGCGCTATTCCAATGTTTACGGCATCGATATGCCGACGCGCAACGAACTCATCGCCAACGGCCGTACCGACGATGACATTGCCCGTGAAATCGGGTGTGATGCGATGATCTATCAGGATCTCGACGCCATGGTGAATGTCGTCCGGGCAGCCAATCCGGAGATTCTCGACTTTGATGCCTCCTGTTTCGACGGACGCTACGTCACGGGCGATGTTTCAGTGGAATATCTGAACCATATCGAAGCAGTGCGTAATGGCAAAGCGCCCCGGACGTCGGCTTTTTCCACGCGTCAACTCGACTTGAATCTGGCAGCCAACGGTTGACCCTGGCAGAGGCTGGGGGTAGATTACTCCCAGCGCCGATTTGACCTTCAGCTTGCGGGCGCTTGATAAATTCGGCTAAAGCTTCGCCAGGGAAACCCCGAACTGCGCTGCCGTTCGGGGTTTTTTATTTTGAGGTATGACATGAACGACGAATACGACATCGAGACACTGGCAGTGCGTGCAGGCACCGTACGAAGCCAGTTCAACGAACACTCCGAGGCAATGTTCCTGACCTCCAGCTTTGTGTTCGGCAGCGCTGCCGAAGCGGCAGCGCGGTTCAAGGGTGAGCAGCCCGGCCCCATCTACGCTCGCTTCACCAATCCGACGGTCAGCATGATGGAAGCCCGGCTGGCGGCCCTGGAAGGGGCCGAGCGGTGCGTGGCATTTTCATCTGGCATGGCCGCCATTCTGGCCACGGTGATGGGGTTGATGAAGGCAGGCGAGCATATTGTCGCGTCGCGTTCCATATTCGGTTCCACCGTCCAGTTGTTCAGCAACATACTCGGCCGTTTCGGGATTGAGACAACCTATGTGTCGCCAACCGATCCCGAGGAATGGCGTGCGGCGCTGAAGCCGAACACCCGCTTGTTTTTTGTTGAATCGCCGTCCAATCCCCTGACCGAGGTGAGCGATATCCGCGCGCTGGCGGCCATTGCGCATGCGTCGGATGCGTGGCTCGCGGTGGATAATTGTTTTTGCACGCCGATGCTGCAGAAGCCGCTGGAACTGGATGCCGACATTGTGATCCATTCGGCGACCAAGTATCTGGATGGACAGGGCAGGGTGCTGGGTGGGGCGGTGCTTGGCAGCCAGACATTGATGGAAGGTGTCTATACTTTTCTGCGTACCGGCGGTTCCACGCTGTCGGCATTCAATGCCTGGGTCATCCTCAAGGGACTGGAAACCTTGTCGCTGCGCATGGATGCGCATTCGAGAAATGCCTTGGCGCTGGCCGAGTGGCTGGAAGCGCAGCCCCAAGTTGATCGGGTGCTCTATCCCGGTTTGCCTTCCCATCCCCAGCACAAGCTGGCGATGGCGCAACAAAAAACCGGCGGCGGCATCGTGGCGTTTGAACTCAAGGGTGGCCAGGCAGCCGCATGGAAAATGATTGACGCCACCCGGCTGTTATCGATCACGGCGAATCTGGGCGATACCAAAACCACGATCACGCATCCTGCCACGACGACGCACAGCCGCCTGACACAGGAACAGCGCGATGCCGCGGGAATCAGCGATGGACTGATACGGATTGCGGTAGGTCTGGAGTCGATCGCCGATATCGAGGCCGATTTGAAAAGAGGATTGACATGATGCTGTGGCGCGGATTATTGCTGGGTTTGGTGGGTGCGGGCACAGTCCAGGCCGCCGACATGATTGCACTGCGTTATATGGATCAGGAGCCCGGCCAGCCAGCATCGCTGACGCGCATTCTGGTCACCCCGGATTTCATGCGCATGGATGTGGGTGTTGACGCCGACGATTTTGTTTTGCTGGATCGACGCCAGCACCAGGTGACGCATGTCATGCTTGACAATAAAATGGCCCTGGTTTTCAAGCAGGGCAAGCTGCCTTCCCGCCCCGCAGACTGGAAGCCCAGGCTGGAAACCCGGGCAGGCGCGCCAGGCACGCAGCAGTTCACGCTGGCGATTGACGGCATGGTGTGCAGCGAAGGGGTGGCTGCAAGGCAGGCAGCACCTGATGCGGCGCGAGCGATGGCCGAATTCAAGGCCGTGCTGGCATCGATGCAATACCGTGTCTGGAAAGAATCGCCACCGGACATGCAGCACAATTGCGATCTGGCGACCCAGGTTTGGGAGGCAGGCACCACGCTTAAACTGGGCTTGCCGCTGCAAGAGCGTGAATACACGGGGCGGACCCGGAATTTCGAGAGTGAAGCCCGGGTGCCATTGAATCCCGAGCTGTTTCTCGTGCCCGAAGGCATGCCGTTGATCGATGCCCCGTCATGATTCCTGCACGGTGAGTGCGCAGTCCGCGCTGTCGCATACCACATAGCCGCTGCGGTCATACCAGTCCGGCACCACCCAGCGTTCGCAGGAGCGTCCGTCGATTTGATGGGTATGACGCGCCGGGCGGTGGGTATGCCCGTGGATGAGCCGGACAGCCTGATGCTGATGCAACACCCGCACGACTTCGGCGGTATTGACATCCATGATCGCGGCCTGTTTGCCGGCCTTGGCCGTTTCGCTGCCGGCCCGCGCCTGGCGCGCCAGGCGATGGCGCAAGGACAGCGGCAGCCGCCGCAGCAGCTTCAGCATCCAGGGGCGCCGCATCCGGCGGCGAAAGGTCTGGTAAGCCGTGTCGTCGGTACACAGGGTGTCGCCATGCATCAGCAACGTGGGTTGGCCGTACAGCTCAATCCGGGTCGGATCAGCCAGCAGAACCATCCCCGATCGTGCCGCAAAATGCCCTGCCAGCATGAAATCGCGGTTGCCGTGCATGAAATACACCGGGGTACCGGCGTCAACCACAGCCTTGATCCTGCGCGCCGTATCGCCTGCGACCTGCTCGTCATGATCGTCGCCGACCCAGGCCTCGAACAGGTCGCCGAGGATGTACAGCGCATCGGCACCCAACGCTTGTTCTTGCAGAAAACGAAAAAAACGCCCGGTGGCAGCCGGGCGTTCGTCGGTTAAATGCAGATCGCCAACAAAAAAAGTGCGACCTGTTTTTACCCGCTTGCTCAGACGATTTCTGCCTTGGTGATGACGACGTCTTCCAGCGGAACGTCCTGATGTCCGGCGCGGCTGCCGGTTTTGACTTTTTTGATCAGATCGACCACATCCGTTCCTCCGACCACTTTGCCGAATACGGCATAGCCGAAGCCTTGCGGTGTGGGCGCTGTGAAGTTGAGGAAACTGTTATTGGCGATGTTGATGAAAAACTGTGCGGAAGCCGAATGCGGGTCAGGCGTGCGCGCCATGGCGACGGTATACATCTCGTTTTTCAGGCCGTTCGAGGCTTCGTTCTCGATGTTTTCGCGCGTGTTTTTTTGCGTCATCCCCGGCTCAAACCCGCCACCCTGGATCATGAATCCATCGATGACACGATGGAAAATGGTGCCATCGAAAAAACCGTCGCGCACGTATTGCAGAAAATTTTCTACCGTTTTGGGGGCTTTGGCGGCATCGAGTTCGAGCGTGATGATGCCGTGATTGGTGTGAAGCTTGACCATGGACGTCCTTATTTACTGTTCAGGTTAAAGAGAAGTTTCGTGAATGATTTTCCATTGCCCCTGTTCGCGGCTCCAGAATTGGCGTTTTGGGGTACGGTCAGATAAATTGCTACTCTGATAATCCTGCACGAAACTGACCAGTGCAAAGTCGGGACGTTCCGGGTAGAGCATCAGGCTGACCTGGCTCAGCGCAACCTTGATCCACGACTTGGCAGCGTTCACTGTCTGTTTGTTGGCCGCGTAGGCGCGAAAATCCTGTGTGCCGCTCCGAAACGAGGTGCTGTAGTGGCCGAGCAGGCGTTCGGTGTCCCGGCTTTCCCAGTCGGTTCGCCATTGATCCAGCGCAGTGGCCAGATCATTGCGGCGGCTGTCGAGTACGTCATGCGTGACCCATTCCACCTGCTCGGCAATGATGACGGGGGTTTTCCCGGTAGTCACGTACTGGCCTATGCGGGTCAGATCGTCATTGGACAGAACGACGCACCCTTCGCTTGCCCGCGGGGTCCGGCTGTAATTGTTGCTCGGGCTGCCATGAATCCAGATGCCATGCCCGTCGCGGCCCTGACGCTTGTCCCATTCGTTAGGGTAGGACAGCGTGAAGGCGCCGCTGCCGTAGAAATCGGTGAGTTCGCGGGCGGATTTGAAGCTTGAAATGGTATAGATGCCAATCGGCGTGCGGTTATCGCCTTCCCGCTGCTTGCCGGCGCCAGCCTTGCCGATGGTGACGTAAAAATCGGCTACCCGCACCGGAATGCCGGCGCGGTTCTCATAGACATAGAGACGCGAACGGCTGGCATCCACGACCAGCGCATGGCGATAGCCGTCATCCAGATTCAGCAGATAAGCCGGGACCTTGTCGGTAGGCAAGGTTTCGGTAACGGCGCGGACCCGCTGGCGTGCTTCTTCGCGCAGTTGCTCCAGCTCGGCATTGCGTGCGCCCCCGGTGTCACCCAGGGTTTTCAGCGGCTGGGCGCGCGCCAGCAACAGGTCACCTTTGACCAGGTGCGCCAGGCGGAAATTCGGATACTGCCGCGTCAGCTTGTCGACAGCCGTTTGCGCTTCGGGCAGGCGACTCTCTGAAACAGCCAGCATGCTGTTGGCTAGCTGGCGGTCCGCGTCAAGCTCCGCCGCATGCAGCGGGGTGCTGAGCAACAGGAAGAAGGCAAGGGCGAAACGCATCATGGGTTTAATTGGAGTCTTCGTCGACAATGCGCCATTGACCCTTTTGCAGTGCGAGTTTGAGGGTTTTGGTCACCGTCGAACTGAATCGGTCGGACCGATAAGCCTGGCTGAATGTGGCTGTGGCGGTGTCGCCTTGCGGGTCGATGGTGAGATCGCTCAACTGCACATCGATGAATTGCGGGTCGCCCACGCGCGACCGGCGCTGCGCTTCCCAGCTTTTACGCGTCATGCCGTCTGCGGCGTAATCACTGGCATAGGCGTTCAGATAGGCATCCACATCACGCGCCGACCAGGCTTTTGCCCAGCGGGTAATGGCCGATTCAACTGCACTGGCTGATTGCGCCGTCGCGGGGGAACTGGACCGTGCGGAAGCAGGTTCTGCCGCCACGGGGCGGGTCGCGGTCTTGGTCGGTGCGGCTGCGGGCTTGTTGCCGGCGGATTTGCGCGGTTGACTCTGAATCAGATCCTGGATCAAGGCCAGCTTGGTTTGTGCGGTGGCATTCTTGTTATCCAGCGCCAACGCCTTGTCGTAGGCCAGCGAAGCCATCTTGGCATAAATATCGCCCAGATTCTCGTGGGCGGTAGCATAGCTGGGGTGGGTGCGGATGGCCTTTTCCAGCGCATCTTTTGCTGCATCAAACTTGCTTTGCGACGCATAAAGCACGGCAAGGTTGTTGTACGGCTCGGGCAATTCGGGGAAATCCTCGGTCAGGCCGGTAAACACGGTGATGGCGTCGCTGGTCTTGCCCTGGTCCGCCAGAATCAGGCCTTTAAGAAAGCGCGCCTGCGCATCCTTGGGGGTTTTGGCCAGATACCGGTTGGCGCGGTCGAGTGCACCCGGCAAATCGCCTTTGCGGAACTGCTGGTTGATTTCGTCAACCTCACCGGCCTGGGCCGGCACGGTGAAGAGGATGGCGCAAGCGGCGAAAACAGCAAGAAAACGTGACAAGGCCATGTGATATGCTCGGTTCATCCTGGAGAGGTCGCATTCTAACAACAACGACCCGGCTGAGACAGCCATAATACGGCTGGATTGCCTCATCTACCCTTAATTCAACCCTGGTTTTCCCGCCTCATGTTGCACCTCACCAATTCCCTTACCCGCGCCAAGGAAGAATTTGTCCCGTTAGTGCCCGGAAAAGTTCGCATGTATGTCTGTGGGATGACGGTCTACGATCTCTGCCATCTGGGGCATGCACGCGTTTTCGTTATTTTCGATATGGTCGCCCGCTGGCTTCGCGTCAGTGGCTATCAGGTCACGTATGTGAGAAACATTACGGACATCGACGACAAGATCATTAGGCGGGCGCAGGAAAATAACGAAACGCCGGCCGCGCTGACCGAGCGCTATATTGCCGCCATGCATGAGGACGAGCAGGCACTGGGTGTCCTGCCGCCCGATCATGAGCCGCGTGCTACCGCTTATGTGGCGCAAATGCTGGCGTTGATCGCCAAGCTGCAAAAGAACGGCCTGGCGTATCCGGCCGCCAATGGCGATGTGTACTACAGCGTACGCAGCTTTGCGGGATACGGCCGGCTCTCGGGCAAGAGCCTGGACGAATTGCGCGCGGGCGAACGGGTTGAGGTTGATCCCGGAAAGCGCGATCCGATGGATTTTGTGCTGTGGAAAGCGGCCAAGCCGGGCGAGCCGGCATGGGAATCGCCGTGGGGGCCGGGCCGCCCCGGCTGGCATATCGAATGTTCGGCCATGAGCGCCGAACTGCTGGGACATCATTTCGATATCCATGGCGGTGGCCAGGATTTGCAGTTTCCGCATCATGAGAACGAAATTGCCCAGTCCGAAGGCGCGCATGGCTGTTCCTTCGTCAACTACTGGCTGCATAACGGCTTTGTTCGGGTGGATAACGAAAAAATGTCCAAATCGCTGGGCAATTTTTTTACCATTCGCGAGATTCTGAAAAAGTACGACGCTGAAGTGGTCCGATTCTTCATCCTCCGTGCGCATTATCGCAGCCCGCTCAATTATTCGGATGCGCACCTCGACGATGCCAAAGCCGCCCTGGCGCGCTTGTATACCGCGCTGAAACACGCGCCCGCGACGGCGCCCGCACCCGGACCCGACTGGCAGCACCCTGCAGCCCGTCGCTTTCGGGAGGCCATGGACGATGATTTCAACACGCCCGAGGCGTTGGCCGTGCTGTTTGACCTGGCGGGCGACGCCAATCGCGGCGATCTGCGGGCAGCGGTCGTGCTGCGTAGCCTGGGTGGGGTGCTGGGATTGCTGCAGCGCGATACGGCCGATTTCCTGCAAGCGGGTGGGCCCGGCGCAGGACTGGGTGAGCAAGAGATAACCGCGCTGATCGAGGCGCGGCAACGCGCCCGTTTGGCCCGGGATTTTGCGGAGTCGGACCGGATCAGGGATCTGTTGGCGGCGGCGAATATCGTGCTTGAGGACAACGCCGGCGAGACCACCTGGCGTCGAGGCTGAGCAGGGCGGCAGGCTAGCGCGGGGCGTTGGTGTCCAGGTTATCGTCTGCACCGGGCTTTCAAACCCCTTGTTTTCACGAATAGGCGTCAATCGATCGCAGTTAACAGCGTGTTTTTCGGCGCTTGGGCACGCAAAGGTAAAGCATGCAAAACACGCAGCTCGTGGCGGTGGGGGCGGTTAACTGGGTACATCCCGGCTGGTGCGGGGCGTTTTATCCGCCCGACCTGCCGCAAGACTGGATGTTGTCTTATTACAACACGCAATTCCAGGCAGTGTATTTGCCCGCGGCCGACTGGCAATCAGTGTCGGAAGCGACCTGGGCGCAATGGCTCAACGATACGCAGGACGGGTTTTGTTTTGTGCTTGAACCGGCCGCCACGGATGCACCGCCACCTCCCTTGGATCGCGTGATGCTGGCCGTTCCGGCGTGGGCGCACGATCATGTATGGTGGCTCGACGACGCCCCCGACCTGCGTGCGCTGGCGCAGCGCATCACCCGCCATGCGGAGACGGGGAAGCCGCTGTATATATTCAGCCGCAGCGGCGACATCGGATTGATGGAACAGGTCAATGCGCTCAAGCAGGTCATGGGTTACTGAAGCCGGACGAAAAATGGCTGGGTGGGCAGGGCGGAGTCCATGGCTTGGGTAAAATGGCACTCCTTCAACAACAATACAGGCCCGATTTCTTGCAACACGACAATCTGGTTGAACTCGAAAACGTTGCCTTCAGCTATGGTGCCCGACCGGTTTTGAAAGGGATAAATCTGACCGCGAAACGGGGGCAGGTCATTGCCATCATGGGGAGCAGCGGTTGCGGTAAAACCACACTTTTGCGTCTGATTGGCGGGCAGATCAAAGCGGGCCAGGGACAGGTGCGGGTGGCGGGCACGTCATTGAACGCGCTGGATCAGCCGGCGCTGTATCGTTTGCGCCGCAAAATGGGCATGCTGTTTCAGTTTGGCGCCTTGTTTACGGATATGCCGGTCTACGACAATGTGGCGTTCCCGTTGCGCGAGCACACCGATCTGCCCGAGACGGCGATTCGCGACATGGTGCGCATGAAGCTGCATGCCGTGGGCCTGCGCGGCGCGGCGCAGATGATGCCGGCCGAACTTTCAGGGGGCATGGCGCGTCGCGTCGCGCTGGCGCGCGCCATTGCGCTCGACCCGCAACTGGTGCTGTACGACGAGCCGTTTGCAGGCCTTGACCCCATTTCTCTCGGCGTGATTGGTAACCTGATTCGTCGGCTGACCGATACACTGGGCTTGACTTCGGTGGTGGTGACCCATGATGTGCAGGAGTCGCTGAAGATTGTCGATTACGTTTATTTCGTGTCCGATGGCGTGATTGTTGCAGAGGGAACCGCAGCGGAGATTCGCGCTTCCACGTTGCCGTATGTGCATCAATTTGTGCATGGTGAAGCCGATGGCCCGGTGACATTCCACTATCCGGCGCCATCCTATACCGACGATCTGCGTCTGGGAGGACGAAGTGCTTAAGCAAGCCATTGCAAATCTGGGAAATCGAACCTTGCAGGGGGTCGGACGCATAGGCTTTGCCGTGCGCTTCTTCGTTGCGATTCTGCTGCATTCGGGAACGGCATTTCGCCGCCTGGGCCTGACCATCCGGGAGATGTATTTCAGCGGCGTGCAGTCGCTCATCATTATTCTGGTATCAGGGTTGTTTGTGGGCATGGTGCTCGGCTTGCAAGGCTATGAAACCCTCCAGACCTATGGTTCGGAAGAGGCGCTGGGGATTCTGGTGGCCATGTCGCTGGTCCGGGAACTGGGGCCGGTGGTGGCGGCACTGCTGTTTGCCAGCCGCGCCGGCAGCGCGATCACCGCCGAAATCGGATTGATGAAGGCCACCGAGCAGCTCTCGGCAATGGAAATGATGGCCGTGGACCCCGTCGCCCGCGTGGTTGCACCGCGTTTCTGGGCGGGCGTGATTTCCATGCCGTTGCTGGCGGGCCTGTTTTCGGCAATGGGCATTTTCGGCGGCTATCTGGTTGGCGTGCAGCTGATCGGCGTGGACGAAGGCGCATTCTGGTCGCAAATGCAGAATGCGGTCGATTTCGAGCAGGATATTCTGAACGGGGTAATCAAGAGCGTGGTTTTTGGTATTGCCATCACCACCATTGCGCTGTTTGAAGGCTATGATGCGCCACCGACTGCGGAAGGCGTGTCGGGGGCCACCACGCGTACTGTCGTGACCTCCAGCCTGGCTGTGCTGGCACTGGATTTTGTGTTGACTGCATTCATGTTTCGGGGACTTGGTTGAATGAACAAAACGGTACTTGATCTCTGGGTGGGATTGTTTGTGATTGCAGGCATTGCAGCGCTGCTGTTTCTGACGTTCAAGGTGGGCAGCATGAATGCCGTAAACACCACGGACAGCTACGAGGTGACTGCACGTTTCGAAAATATCGGCGGGCTGAAGGCGCGGGCGCCGGTCAAAGGCGCTGGCGTCGTGGTGGGACGCGTAGTGGATGTGCGCTTTGATAATGCGACCTATGAAGCTGCCGTTACACTTCGTCTCGACAAGCGCTATGCTTTTCCCAAGGACACCTCCGCCGCCATCATGACTTCCGGTTTGCTGGGCGAGCAGTATATTGGCCTTGAGGCAGGGGGGGACAGCATAAAACTGAAAGAGGGGGACTCGATTCTCATTACGCAGGATGCGGTTGTACTGGAGAATCTGATCGGCCAATTTTTATACGGCAAGGCTCAGGAAGGAGCGCCAAAATGACATTGAATCTATTTGCCCCACGATTACTGGCCGCCGGTTTTCTGCTGGCCACGGTTTCAGCACAGGCAGAAACCGTCAATCTGCAGCAGGCTGTGGCCATGAGTCTGGCCGCCGATCCGCGAATCAAGGAACGGGAGCAGGTTATCGAAGCCGCCCGCGGCATGTTGCAGGAAGTCCAGGGCAATGACGGCTGGCGTGTCATGGCCAATGCCTTTATTGGGCTGGCGCCCAAAGTCGAGGGCGGCTTCTACCAAGACGGCGCCTACTCAGGCGGAACGCCGCGTTCGGACAGCTACCAGGCAAACGGGCTTTCCGACTGGACCCACCTGGATTTCGCGCTCATCAAGCCGCTCTACACTTTTGGCAAAATCGAACGTTACGGCGAAGCCGCGCAGGGCAATATCGACCTTAAACGCAGCGAACTCAACCAGACGCGCGGCGATACGGTGTATGACACCAAGCGGGCCTATTTCGGCTATTTGACCGCCCGCGATACCCGGGTTTTTCTGGAAGACATGCAAGGCCGGCTGGATCAGGCCACGCAATCGGTTGAGCGCCAGTTAAAAGAAGACACGGGTGAGTCCACGCAGTCCGATCTATACGCGCTGCAAACCGCAAAAAGCCTGCTGGCCAAATATGTCTACCAGTCCCGTGCGATCGAAAAGATCAGCCTCGATGGCCTGAAGGTGCTGACGGGTGCGGGCCTGAAATCGGATCTGACGGTGGCTGATAGCCGCATTGAGCCGGTGGCGTTTCCGCACCTCGAGCTCGATGAATTGCAGTCGCGCGCCCTGCAGGACCGTCCCGAGATGCAGCAGCTGGAAGCCGGCTTGCGCGCGCGGCGGGCCCTGGTAGCCGCCAAAAAAGCCGATCGCATGCCGGATGTGTATGCCGGGGTGATTGGGCAGTTCAACTATGCTTCCCGGAGAGACCGCCTGGACAACCCGTATATCAACGACCCGTTTAATGGCGGCGGGTTGACGCCAGTGGTCGGGGTGAAGTGGGATACGGTTTTTGGCGCGACGAGTGCGCGCGTCATCCAGGCTCAGGCTGAACTCGAAGCCATTAACCACAAGAAGGCTTTCGCGGTGGCAGGTATTCCGTTTGAAGTGGGCGAGGCGTACGCCCACGCCCGGGCCAACTTTGATTCCCAGCAGGCGTTGTCCGAAGGCGCCGCCGCCGCCCGCCGCTGGATGGTGGCCTCGCTGGCCGACTTCTCGGCTGGCGTGGTAAGTGCCGAGAAAGTGGCTGAAGCACTCAAAAACTATGTCCTGGCACAGACGGAATATCTGCGCACAGTGAATGACTACAACATGAACGTGGCGCAACTTACGCGCTTGACCGGTGAACTCAAATAAGCGGAGCGCGTCTACTTCTGGCAGGGTATTTACTGTCCCCATCTACACACAGGACTATTTGATTATGTTGCGTTCATTTTTTGCAGGGTTGGCCCTGCTGGCCGGATTCCTTACTGCCCCGGTGCTGGCGGCTGATACGCCGCCTGATGTGCTGGCGCGCACGACCACCAATGAGGTGCTGAGCATCCTGAAGCAGGACAAGGAACTTCAGAACGGCAACCTGAGCAAGGTGCATCAGCTGGTGGAAGCCAAAATTCTGCCCAATTTCGACTTCAACCGCATGACCCAACTGGTCATCGGCAAGCATTGGCCGCGCGCCACTGCACAGCAGAAGCAGGCGCTGGTAACCGAGTTCCGCAATTTGCTGGTGCGTACCTATTCCAGCTCGTTGACGGCGTTCAGCAATCAGACGGTTGAATTCAAGCCGCTGAACATGAAGCCGGATGACACTGACGTCACCGTACGTTCGGAAATCCGCCAGCCCGGCGGGCAGCCTATCCCGATCGATTACACCATGTACAAGACCTCGTTTGGCTGGAAAATCTACGACGTCACCATCGATGGTGTCAGTCTGGTCACCAATTACCGGTCCTCCTTTTCCAGCGCGATTCGTCAGAGTGGCATTGATGGTCTGATCAAGACCCTGTCCGACCAGTCCGGCCGCAGTGCGGTACCAGCAAGCCGCCCCGCTTCGTGATGGACTGTGAAGCCGGCTGCTGCCGCATTTCGGGTGCGGTAACAGTCGACACCACGGGCAGCTTGCTGCGCGCCTTGCAGCCGCAGCTGGCTGAGGGCGTCAGGACGCTGGATTTCAGCGGCGTCGAGATCGCGGACTCGGCTGCGCTGGCCCTCATATTCAGTGCGATGCGTGAGGTCAGGCAGGCGGGCGGCACGCTTGTGTGCACAGGCCTGCCCGCCAGCGTGCCCACCCTGGCAGCGCTGTATGGGGTGGCCGAACTGTTGCCCGCATGAGTCAGGCAACCCCCGCGATTCGCGTCAGCGCGCTGTATAAGCGTTTTCGCGCCACGCAGGCACTCGATGGCGTATCGCTGGAGATCGAGCAGGGGGCTTTTTTCGGTTTGCTCGGCCCCAACGGCGCCGGTAAAACCACCCTCATTTCGATTCTGGCGGGGCTCACCCGCGCCAGCTCGGGCACGGCCGCCATCATGGGGCATGACGTGGTGCGGGATTACCGGCAGGCGCGCCGTGCACTCGGCGTGGTGCCCCAGGAGCTCGTCTACGATCCTTTTTTCAATGTGCGCGAAACGTTGCGTCTCCAGTCCGGCTTTTTTGGCCTCAAGCACAACGACAGCTGGATCGACGAGATCATGCACCACCTCGACCTCACCCCGCATGCCGACAAGAACACACAAAGCCTGTCGGGCGGCATGAAACGGCGGTTGCTGGTGGCGCAAGCCCTGGTGCACAAGCCGCCGGTCATCGTGCTCGATGAGCCCACTGCCGGGGTGGATGTCGATCTGCGGCGCTCGCTGTGGGCATTTATCAGCCGTCTTAATCTGGAAGGGCATACGATCCTGCTCACCACGCACTATCTGGAGGAAGCCGAGGCGCTCTGCGGCCGTATTGCCATGCTCAAGGCCGGGCGCGTGGTGGCACTGGATGAAACGCGAAACCTGTTAAGGCTGACCAGCGAGCACTGCGCCCAACTGAAACTGGATAAGGAAAGCATCCCTCCGCTGTGGCAAGCCCGTGTTGTGCATGGCAAGGATGGCAGCTGGCGCTTCAATTTCAGCGAATACGCCGATCTGGAGCAGCTGTTGACCGATCTGCGCGTGTCCGGCGTCCGCGTGCTCGAAATGCGGCTGCAGGAACCCGACCTGGAGGATGTCTTTACCGACATCATGCAGCGCACATGAGTGGATTTTCAGCGCTGTTTTACAAGGAACTGCTGCGATTCTGGAAAGTGGTAGTGCAGACCGTAGTGGCCCCGGTGGTGACGGCGTTGCTGTATCTGCTGATATTTTCCCAGGTGCTGGGCGAGCATGTCGAAGTGTACCCCGGGGTGTCTTACGCCACTTTCCTGGTGCCGGGACTGGTAATGATGAGCCTGTTGCAGAACGCGTTCTCCAATAGTTCGTCCAGCCTTATTCAATCAAAGATGATGGGCAGCATTGTGTTTGTGCTGTTGCCGCCGTTGTCGTATCTCGAGTTTTTTCTGGCATACCTGGGCGCAGCAATTTTGCGCGGACTGGTAGTCGGTCTGGGGGTGTGGGCCGTGACATTATGGTTTGTTCCCCTGCAATTACCGCATTTGGGCTGGTTGTTGGCTTATGCCTTGCTGGCAGCCGCCATCATGGGCGCACTCGGCATTCTGGCGGGCATCTGGGCAGAAAAATTCGATCAGCTGGCAGCGTTCCAGAATTTTCTGATTTTGCCGCTGACCTTTTTGTCCGGGGTGTTTTATTCCATCCATTCGCTACCGCCGTTCTGGCAGTCTGTCTCGCATGCCAACCCCGTTTTCTACCTGATTGACGGTTTTCGCTACGCCTTTGTCGGGCAATCCGATACCGACCCCTGGCTCGGTCTGCTGGTCGCGGGGGCCTCGTTTGTGGCAATATCGACGATTACGCTGGCGCTGCTTCGTAGCGGCTACAAACTCAGACATTGAAGAGGCACGATGATTATGGTTACTCCCGAAGACATCAAAGGCTGGATCACCGAGAAACTGCCGTGTGACCACATTGAACTGGAAGGCGACGGCCAGCATTTTACGGCGGTGATCGTCAGCCCGTCTTTTACCGGTAAAAACATGATCCAGCAGCATCGGCTGGTTTACGATGCGCTGGGTGAGCGCATGCACGCGCAGATTCATGCGCTTTCCATGAAAACCTACAATCCAGAAGACTGGGCTGCGCGCTAGCATGGATGCCTTGCGGATTCGTGGCGGCAATCCCCTTGCCGGCGAGGTGCGAATTTCGGGCGCAAAAAACGCCGCGCTACCGATTCTGACCACCAGCCTGCTCACAGCAGAGCGTCTCCAGTTCAGCAACGTGCCGCATCTCAAGGACATCAGCACCATGCTCGCGTTGCTGGGCCACATGGGGGTACGCGTGACGCTGGACGACAGGAATCGCGTGACCTTGTGTGGCGAATCCATCCCGCACAAGGAAGCGCCTTACGAAATGGTGAAGACCATGCGTGCGGCGATTCTGGTGCTGGGCCCCACGCTGGCCCGCTTTGGTGAAGCGCGGGTTTCGCTGCCCGGTGGTTGCGCGATCGGCTCACGTCCTGTTGACCTGCACATCAAAGGGCTGCAGGCGATGGGCGCAGATATCCAGATTGAGCACGGCTATATCCACGCCCGCTGCAGGCGCCTGCATGGTGCCCGCATCATGATGGACGTGGTCAGCGTGACCGGGACCGAAAACCTCATGATGGCGGCGGCGCTGGCCGAAGGCACCACCGTTCTGGAGAATGCGGCGCGTGAGCCTGAGGTGGAGGATCTTGCCCGTTGCCTGATCGCAATGGGTGCAAAAATCGACGGCGCAGGCAGCGGCATCATAACCATCGAAGGGGTTGAAGCGTTGCACGGCGGCGCGTATTCAGTGATGGCTGACCGTATCGAGACCGGCACTTTTCTGGTTGCGGGCGCCATGGCGGGAGGTCGCGTTCGCACGACCCACACCCAGCCCGACACGCTCGATGCAGTAATGAGCAAGCTGCGCGAAGCCGGTGCACAAATCGACGTGGGTGACGACTGGATCGAAGTCGTGTCCGACGGAAAATTGCAGGCGGTGGATGTGCGCACCGCACCGCATCCGGCGTTCCCCACCGACATGCAGGCGCAATTCATGGCAATGAATACCATCGCTGAAGGCGCAGCCAGCGTCACCGAAACCATTTTTGAAAATCGTTTCATGCACGTGCAGGAATTGCGACGGCTGGGCGCGAATATCGAAGTCTCCGGCTACACCGCGCTGGTACGCGGGGTGCCGCGGCTGGATGGCGCGATCGTCATGGCCACCGACCTGCGCGCTTCGGCCTGTCTGGTGCTGGCGGGGCTGGTGGCGGCAGGCGAAACCACCATTGAGCGCATTTACCATCTGGATCGCGGTTACGAACGCATCGAAGACAAGCTTACTCAACTCGGCGCACGGATCAAGCGTACACACTGAATCAGATATTGAACATGAGCTACACCGGGATTACATTGGCCCTCTCCAAAGGGCGTATTTTTGAAGAAACCCTGCCGCTATTGGCAGCGGCAGGCGTGACCCCATCCGAAGACCCCGAGTCGTCGCGCAAGCTCATTATCGGCACCAACCGGGATGACGTGCGGCTCATTATCGTGCGCGCGAGCGACGTGCCGACCTACGTGCAGTATGGGGCCGCTGATCTGGGGATCGCGGGCAAGGACGTACTGAACGAGCACGGCGGAAACGGCCTCTATCAGCCGCTCGATCTGCAGATCGCATGCTGCCGCATGATGGTCGCGGTGCGTGAAGGCTATGATTACAGCGGCGTCGTGAAGCAGGGCGCGCGCATCCGCGTCGCCACCAAATACGTCAATGCAGCACGCGACCACTTCGACTCAAAAGGCGTGCATATCGATTTGATCAAGCTCTATGGCTCGATGGAACTCGCGCCGCTGGTCGGGCTGTCGGACGTCATCGTCGATCTGGTCTCCACCGGTGGCACGCTCAAGGCCAACGGCCTGGTTGCGGTGGAGCATATCCGCGACATCAGTTCGCGGCTGATCGTGAATCAGGCCGCGCTCAAGCTCAAGCGGGAATGGCTCCAGCCAGTGATCGATGCGTTTTCGGCGGCGGTTGGGTCGCGCGACGCAGCGTAACGCCGTAATCTGGATGGGAACGGCAAAGAGGTAAACATGCGCCTGACTGACTATCAAACGGAGGCAATCAAGCAACTTGCGAATCAAATTGCGGGAGAACACGTACATGTGCGAGTTTTTGGCTCTCGACTGGACGATAACGCGCGCGGCGGCGACCTTGATCTCATGCTTGAATTGCCCGAGCCTGCGGACAATCCCGCATTGATGGCGGCGCGTTTTTCCGCCAGGGTTTCCAGACTGATGCTTGGCCGCAAAGTCGACGTGCTGATTGCAGCGCCCAACCTCATGTACTTACCCATCCATGACATCGCCTTCAAGGAAGGGAAAACACTGTGACGATCGACCCGAAAATAGCCTTGCGACTGCAATTCATGGCGCGCGTGGTGCGCAAGGAATGCCAGCACCTCGTTTCCACGGATCAGCGGCTATTTAATTCGCCGTTCACGATTGAACGCGCCAGGCAACTCGAACTCGACGCTGATCTGGCTGAGCGGGTGGAAGCTTTTATGGGAAGACTGGGTCGATTGCAGGACACTATTGGTGACAAACTGATGCCCGTTTTTTTGACCGCGCTGGGCGAAATACCCGCCGCAGCCATCGATAATCTGGACAGAGCCGAGCGCCTGGGACTGATTGCATCTGCCGATGAATGGCTGGCCTTGCGCAAGCTCAGAAATCAGATGGTTCATGAGTACATAGAAGACCTGACGCTGCTTGCCAGCGCATTGCAAAGCGGACACGAATTCGTTCCGATACTCACCCGCGCGGCAAATAACCTGTTAGCGGATATCGAACGGCGCGGCTGGCTTTGATTGCCCTCTGGCCGTAAATCCTCGAGAACCTCAATCACATGTCGGTATTTTTCAACCCGGCTTCCTGGGCGCCCGTCGTCCTCGCCTGGTCGTTTCTATTGCTGCTGCCCTTCAGCCGCTCGTCCGAACTGCCCGTATTCATCATGGTCATTCTCGGCGGCGTGCTGATCTGGAAGCACGGCAAGCAGGCAGTGTGGACAGGCGGCGCCAAAACATTCAGTCTGTTGTTTCTGTGCATCTGGATTCCCATCGCACTGTCTGTACCCGACTCGTTGTGGTTCAAAAAATCGCTCAGCACTGCGCTGACTTATCCGCGAATCTATTTCGCCGGCATTTATCTGATCTGGGTGTTGCGCGACGATCTCGCGCAACAGCGTCTGCTCAAACTGGCCGCGTGGTTGCTTGTGTTCTGGGTGGTGGACGCCCTGATTCAAGCCGTCGTCGGCTACGATCTGCTGGGTTACGCCTATCCTGAGCGCCTCAATGGAATCTATGGCCCGGACAACTGGAAGCTGGGTCTGACGCTGGCCATGCTGGCTCCTGTCTTGTGGGAATACGTTTCCCGGCACGGAAAAAACTGGCAGCTTGCGTTGGCCTGGCTGGGTACCGCAGCCGTTGTTCTGCTCGCCAGCAACCGGGAAAGCTGGATTGTTTTTGCGATTGCGACGTTGATGTGGAGTTGGGTGTATGCCCGACGGCTGGGTTTTCATCCATTCAAACTGCTTGCGCCCCTGGCATTGATTGCATTGGCGGCGGGGGCGGGCGCCTATCAAGCCAACGCAAAATTTGCCCAGCGCATAGACCAGTCCATGGCGGCGCTGGATTTCAGCTACCAGAGCCTGAACAACGCCAGCTCGTATCGGGTGCATTTGTGGGACAACGCCGTCACGGTACTGGAAAACCATCCGGTCAACGGCGCCGGCGTTCGCTCATATCGGTATGCCTATACGCGTTATGCTGAAAAAAATGACCCCTATGTGAGCGAAGACGGCATTGGAATGTTTTACGCGCATCAACTGCTGCTGGAAGTAGGGTCCGAAACCGGCCTCATCGGACTGGCAGGTTTGCTGCTGTTTTTTGTGATCTTCCTGCGTGCGGGCTGGGGCATATCAAGCCATCCATTGGCCTGGGCGGCCTGGCTCGGTGCGTTTTCCTGGCTGTTTCCGGTTAATACGCATACGGCGGTTTATTCTGCGTATTGGTCGATGCTGATTTGGTGGATGATTGCGATTTCAATAACCCGTCTTTCGACGGATCAAACAATTTATAAACCGGGCCCTAAAGTCACGTCATGACCCAATGCTTGAGCGGTGGTTTATGAATTTGCTTATTGTTAAGGATGGTTTGGAATTGCAGGCATTTTGAGAAAGGTGAGCACTCTAAAATCAGCATGAGTTAATGAGCAATCAGATGAACAACACACTCCAATTGCGATCGATTGAAAAAAACGTTATTGCCACTGATTTTGGTAGTTTGACCCCATTGTTTTGCCATCCTAGCGTACGTCGTTGAGGGTTGGGTGATCCCATTTTCTTCCGTAGCCGTCGAGCATGCTCGCCTTCATTAAATCGCTGATTTGTGCAGCGCTCCCCAATGAACGTGTTCAACATATTTCGCGAACGTCTGCGCAATGCCCATCCCGACCATCATGCTATCGCCCGCGGCATGGTATGGGTGGCTTTGTTCGTCTTACTTGGGTCGTTGGCTCGCGCCGCAAAGGAAATGGCGATTGCCTACCGCTATGGCGTCAGCGCAGAGGTGGACGCCTATCTTTTTGTTTTCAACCTGGTGAGCTGGCAGGTCGGTGTCTGGTTCTGCTCACGGTCGTACTGAATCCGTTGGCGGCGCGCATCGCATCGCCATCCCAACCTGCGGGGGGAGTTAGTGAACCCATTTTTCCTGGCTCTCCGGTTACAGGACCGGCCGGGAATCGATGCCGAGATGCGGTTGCGCTCACGATCTTTGGCAGGCTGAACAACAACCTCGTCCACACATTGAAAAACTCAAGCTCGCCGCACGACCTTTAAGATCGAAAACAAACCAACCAAGAATGCAACAATACACACACATAATGTCTCCGCACCACCCAACCGCCTTTAACAGTTAAAATTAGTCGTTATGCAAAACCATCCCGCCGCTCCCGACGACGAAATCAGCCTCTTCGATCTCTGGCAAACCCTGGTCCGACGCAAGTGGTGGGTGCTCGGAATCCCGCTCCTCGCAGTCATTGCCGCTGCGGTAGCGGTCACCTTCATGAAGCCCCAATGGGAAGCGACGGCGACCATCCAGATCGGGGCGGTGGGGCAGGCGGGGCAACTCATCGAACCACCGGCGCGGGTCGTGGAACGCATGAAACTCAAGTCCTTCGAGGATGCAGTACTGGCGGGCATCGGTCTTTCAGGGCAAAAAACGCCGGAAGCGAAGCTTTACCGAGGCAGCCTCAAGGTCAAAGCCCTGCCGAACACCGACCTGATCGAAATAAAAGTCCGCGGCTATTCGCGGGAAAGCGCCAAGCGCTCCATTGAGGCGACCGTCGACTATCTGCACCGGATCCATCAAGGGATGGCCGCCCCCACGGTGCAACGCATAAAGCAGCTTTTGGCGCAAGCCGAGCGGGAAATCGCTAAAACCAAGGCGGAGCAGGAAAAGGCGCTCAAGATTATGGGCCTGAAAGACAAGACAATTACCGAGGCGCGTTTCATGGAAAACATCGTGTTGACCAACATCATGATCCAGCGGGACAACGAACTGCGCGGGCTGGAACAGGCCAAAACGAGTTATGAGGAACAACTGGACCCCATGCGCACCTACCCCACTTCGTACATAGAAAAAATCTCGGTGAGCGAAGGGCCGGTGGCGCCAAAGAAAAGTCTGATCGTCGTGCTGGTGGGCATGCTGGGATTGTTTCTCGGGGTGATGGCGGCGTTTTTGAGTAACGCCTTTCAGGCGCATAAACACTAAACATTACGAATGCATAGTCATCTGTAGGGCTGGCTTTTCTAACGCTAGGCTCCGTGAATCGTGAGTATGAAGAAGATATTGACCGTCTGGCGCACTATTCACGGAAATGGTCAAAGCCACACCAGAATTGTTTGAGTGAGCACTACAGCACTACCAGCACCAGCGCGATTACTGGATTTCTGCGACAAAGCTTATTGGAACAAGCCTGAATGATCGTGACATACAGAATAAATTCGAATCTGACCCAATTTCCCGATAATTATAGTGCTAAGGTTTCAACGGACATCATTCGCCTTGTTCCTCGTTTAGCATCATGAGTATTAAGAAGAATATGCTCCTTCAGTTCTGGCTCCTCAGCACCCAATTCGGTATAGACCCAATAAAAATGCTACGTTTTCTGCGGGGCTTGCCACGGTATGTACGGGACTTAATTAAATGGAAGAAGATGGGTGGTGAAAACCCGAAAATTCTTTACCCAATTTTGGGGAATTGGTCGGAATCGTCAGGTAGTTGCACGGGTCACTACTTCCATCAAGATTTGCTTATTGCTGGTTACATATATGAAGCCAAACCCATAAGGCATATTGATATTGGTAGTCGAATTGATGGGTTCGTAGCACATGTTTCGGTATTCAGGGAGATTGAGGTAATTGATATACGCCATATGGAAGTTTTGCCTTACAGGATAAAGTTTTTGCAAGCTGATCTGATGAAATCAGACTCCGCCCTCTTTGAGTGCTGCGATTCCTTGTCGTGCCTGCATGCGATCGAACATTTTGGATTGGGGCGTTATGGCGATCCTGTGGACCCTAACGGCCACTTGAGAGGGTTTGCCAATCTCATAACAATGCTTAAGCCAGATGGAAAGATGTACATCTCATTTCCCATAGGACAACCCAGAATAGAATTCAACGCACATCGTGTGTTTGGTCCACGCGACATCATCTTATGGCCTGGATCAGAAAGGCTTGAACTGGTTAATTTTGACTTTGTCGACGACTTGGGGAGGGTGCATGTTCACGCGACAGTTGATCAGGCCATGCAAGCCAGCCTCAATTATGGGTGCGGTATATATACATTCAAAAAAACACATTGATGATTGTAAATCGGGGCAAGTGGCAGATACTGTTCCCACGAGGATTGTTCGACATGAGTCCCTATTGCTATGGACCTGAGCAAAAAACTTGTTCCAGCTCATTCGCCCATGGTTGCCTAGAGAGCAAGGATGAATAGCAGCAGGGAGGCGCAACTCAACCTCATCAGCTATGTCGGGGCTCGCGTCACCGCAATCGGTGTTTTCGCCATCGTGGTTCCGCTCGCACTTCGGGAGCTCGGCGAGGAACGCTACGCTGTTCTGGCCATCATGCTATTGGTGATAGGTTTCGCGCCCTTGATTGATGCGGGCGCGGGTTACGCGCTGACCTTTCGATATATGCGGCGATTGGGGCGCGGCCGGAAGACTGCAACGGCGCTCCTCGCGGAGCATCATACGATTTACATCGTGGCTAGCATGGCTGTGGGAATGATGTTCTTCCTGGCCTTTCCTTGGGTATTTGCGCAGGCGGAGACACTCGTCAAGACGTCGCTTGTAACTATCAGTGTCGCCGGCGGTGTCGCCTCCTTCTTCGCCTTGCTGTCGTCTTACGGTCGCGCCATCCTCGTCGCGAGCCGGAAGACCTACATAGTGAACCTGGTCGATCTGACATCGGATATGGCCCGTGCAGCAGCGATTGTTATGGGTACGGTCGTCTATCGAGATCTCGGCGTCACCGCAGTTCTGCTGGCTGTTGCTTTTGCATTCAGATGGTTGCTCTTTGCCGGAATAGTCGCTCGTTTTGCTGAAGCTGTCTTACCAGTCATGCGAGTCAATAAGCGCAGTCTCCGAGCCAGCATGTCCATAGGTGCCCCTTTAGCGTTCTCGGCAGTTGTTACCGTGCTGCTGGGCACTATTGACAAGTTTGTCATGGCTCGTGTATTTCCCCTTTCAGAGGTCGCGAGCTACGTGCTTTCCTACGACATAACCACCAAGGGCTGGATGATGGTGTGGGCGGTCAATGGCGCGATTGCGCCGATCCTGATGCGCTGGTGCCATGCGCGCGAAACCCACAAGCTTTCTCGCGCATCTCGCTACACTTGGGCTCTGACTTTCGTTGCGGGTGTGGCCCTATATCTTCCGCTGAACTTTTTTGAGCCGGAAATCATCGGCTGGTGGGTGGGGGCTGACATGGCGGCATCTGCACAAGTCTATATCTTCGTGTTTTCGATCGCCTCGCTTTTATATTTTGCTACCGCCAATTTGTATAATTTTCTACAGGCATCTGGAAAAACGTGGGTTATCGCCAAAGCTTATCTCGTGGGCCTGGGCTGTTACATTCCAGTCATCGCATTGGCGGCAGCCAGCCGTAATCCCTTGCTGATGGCGTCAGCCCATGTCGTGCTCTGGGCCGCTGCGGCTACGGCAATGTGGTATTGGGGGTTCATAAAATCTAATAAGGGACTTATTCGTGCAGTATGAGAATTGCAACACGCTGGCGCTGTTCGTGGCTAGCAGTGACAACACCCGTGACGTGTTCAAGACGGTGGGCCAGTCATTTCCCCGCTACTGGCCGATCTGCAGGTACCAAAAATATGTCGGACTTAACACCACCGGTGGAGCAACTGTGGTTATGGGATTCACTCCCGTCCTGGCGCCGGTGGGCGGGTGGCGCCAGGAACTGCGCGCTCAAATCGCTCAGCTACGTGAGGAATACGTTCTCCTTATGCTGGACGATTTTCTTTTACTGGCTCCTGTCAATGAAATCCGCATCAATCATCTCGTGTCTCTGGCTGCGGAACGGGATATCGATTATTTGCGCTTGATTCCTTTAACAGGGAGTTGGGTTGACAAGATTCTCGCCCGCCTCGTTTCGAGATTGCGTGGTGAAGAGGTCGTGCCCGTGCCATCGGATATGCCTTATTTTTCTTCCTTGCAGGCTGCGATTTGGCGCAGGGAGCATTTGCTGGACATGCTGGATAGCTACCCTGAAAAGATGATTTGGAATTTTGAGCACCACTCATTGCCCGGCCGGAAACATTTCGCGGTTGCATATACCCCGCCTATCCGCTACGAACACCTCGTGGAAAAAGGACAATGGCTACCGTATGCCCAATCTCGATTGATACGTCATGGCATAAAGACTATCTGTGATGCTCGGCCAGTATGGCCTAGAACATATAGACTGCGAATTTACTTCGGGAAATTTGTTTTTGGGCTCATCGGCTATAGCTGGTTGAAAGCAAAACGTAAAGCGCGGGAGCGGACGCATGGATGATTCGAGTAACAACATGTTGCCTTACAAGAAAGATCGATTCTGCATCTGACCGGGTTCTGTACACTTTCGTTATCTTTCCTGTTCCCAACATTCGGTTTCCGAATCCTATGATCTCGATCGTCATTACTTCCTATAACCGTGCCACGCTCGTCGCACATGCAATAGATAGTGCGCTCAGATTCATTGACGAAGTTGGTCAAGGTGAGATTATCATCGTAGATGATCACTCAACGGATGGAACAGTTGGATGTATTGCCGCGAAATATCAGCCCTACCTTGACAACGGACGAATTACTTTAATTCAGAACGAATCGAATTTGGGTGTAACAGGAGCAAAGAATAACGGGGCGAAGGTTGCAACTGGAAATTGGGTCATGTTCCTTGACTCAGATGACACACTGCAACCGGGTGTTGCAGTGAGAATGAAAGAAATAGTTCATACGGTTCCTGAATCGTGCCCGGTCGTTTTCTTTCGATGTGTTAATGAAGAGGGACGGCTTATTGGTCCAGAATTGTCGACAGAGTATTGGTTGAGGTTGCGTGAGTTCCTGTGTAGAGGTACGCCGGGTGAGTGCCTTCCGGTAGTGCGCAGCTTACATTTCTCAAGATTCAAGTACGACGAAGATCTTCGTGGGTTTGAAGGATTGGCGTACGGAAAGATGATCAGGGAGTTTGGACCATCGTTGGTATCGCCGATTGTGGGTCGAATTTATTGTACTGGCAATAACGACAGACTGTGCACACGGGGAAACATCAGGAAAAGAAGCTGTCTGATTGCTCTAGGCTATGCCAGAATGCTGCGGCTATTTCTCCCGGTGTTAGGCGTCAACTGTTTGATACGAATTGGAGGTAAAGCGACAGCTCACTTCTTAATATGCATATATAGCAAGGTAACTTCATGACTGTCAATTCTGATGGTTCTCTAGTTTCCTATCCAACTATAAATGTTGGCGGCACCTGTACCAAAAAAACTATGCCCATAGTGTTCATGCTAGTGGTAGTCTTTTTGCTTTCCATGTGGGACGTCTATGTGCCACAGCTTGGGCTTCGTGTGCTCGATTTTGTTGGCGTTGGCTTGCTTTGTTTCTGGATATTATGGAAATTAGCTGTAGACATGAGGGGGCCCGCTTTTCGCACGCGAAATATTCAGCTACTCGCATTGATGATTGCTTGGAGTCTTGTCTTGAGTGTCGTTGGCTTCATGGGATCAATGGAAAACATAAAACCCATAGCTGGCATTTTGATGGGCGTTGTGGTATTTGGCTATTTTTACTCAATCAGGCTCGATGACCGTTCTGTAGTTAAGGTACTCAGCATACTTATAGTCATTCACGCGTCTTACCTAATTATCCAGTACCTCTATTATCAGGTATTCGGGATAGTCCTAAATATATATGCGTTTCTGGGTACTGAGCCACGTGCCCTTAGCTCAATATTTAGGCCAACGGGTTTGTTTCTTGAGCCAGCATCCTATTCCGTATCTATGCTGATGCTTCTTTCGCTTAGGATGTTTATTACTATGCGTTTTGATGTGATCTCATATTTGGCAATGGGTACTATTTTCCTCACGCTTTCTGTATGGGGCCTGATAGCCGTCATTATCTTTCTGGTGGTGTTTATGAGAAAGAATGCGGCATTTTTGGTGGCGGTGGCGGTGGCGGCCGTTCTGATTGCTTTCTATACCACTGAAATAGATTGGACAGAAGTTCTTGGCGATACATGGATCTCTGAACGTTTGATGAACATAGGTGAAGACAGTTCTGCTACTACTCGATATGGTGCTCTAGTTGGTTATGGCACTAACACAATAGCACCCACCGAGTTATGGTTCGGGAAAGGGATCAATAATGAATATCATGACTTCGGTTCCAGCGGTCTGGCTTTTCTATTGAGTGCGGGCGGGCTGGTTGGTGCGGTTTTTTTTCTACTGCTACTCCTCGCATTAACCCCGCAGGGTAGGAGATTTGTAGCTTTAACACTTATTCTGCTATTCATGACCGCTGCTCCCATGTGGACTATGGCGTATTGGTGGTTCTGCCTTGCCTTAATGACACGCTCGCTTGAACGTCGGGTTGCGGATTGATATTTTCTGGGTTTTGCAATTTATATTTTTTTCAAATTATTGATTGCTGCCTGGGGTGAGTTATTAAACTTCTTCACATCATCATCGGCCTGAATGTTGGCGGCGCTGAGCTTATGCTTAAGCGCCTAGTTGAATCACATCAAGATAATCCTGGCTACCATCATGCTGTTGTTTCCCTTACCGCTATCGGCAAGGTGGGCCAGCAATTGAAAGCCATTGGCGTGGAAGTGCAGGCATTGGGTATGAACTCCCCACTAGATATCCCCCGGGCGCTTTGGAATCTAATTCGGCTGATTCGCGCCTCCCGTCCTGACATCGTCCAAACATGGATGTATCACGCCGACCTCTTGGGCGGGTTGGCCGCGCGCTTGGCGGGATCTTGCGCCGTTGTGTGGGGCATACGCTCTACTTCTATTCCACAAGGTCCATTAAGCGTTACTTATTGGGTGGTTCGATTTTGTGCAATCTGTTCCCATCTAATTCCTCACCGAATCATCTGCTGTGCCAAATCGGCTAAAGAGGCGCATATCAAGCTAGGCTACTCAGCGCACAAAATGACAGTTATTCCCAATGGGTACGACTTTTCTACTTTTGACCAACATTCAAATTCCAGGGCTAAGGCTCGCATGGAGTTGGGGTTTGATGTCGACGATATAGTCATTGGTGCAGTCGGTCGTTTTGACCCATTGAAAGATTTCCATAATTTTGTTACTGCTGCATCTGGCTTGGTTGCTAAGCGGGACAATATTAAATTTTTGATGATTGGCCGTAACATTGAATGGTCTAACCCTACGCTTCGTGGGTGGATAGAAGATGTAGGCTTGTTAAATAATTTCCAGTTGATAGGGGAGCAGTCGGATGTCCCTTATTTTCTATCTACGATGGATGTTTTTTGTCTTTCGTCAGTCAACGAGGCATTCCCGAATGTAGTGGTTGAAGCTATGGCTATGGGGCTGCCGTGCGTGGTCACGCGTGCGGGGGATGCTGCTGAAATTCTTGGTGACGATGATTTTGTTGTGCCGGTAAAGGATTCAGTTTCTCTTTCCGATGCTTTGCTGCGGATGTGTGACCTAGACCCAGAGGAACGCAGAAGGCTTGGCGAGAGGGGGGCAAAAAAGGTGAGGGCAGAATATGGGATTGAAAGTATCAGGCAACAATATGAAGCGGTATACGCGGAGACTACAAGGCAAATGACGAATACCCAGACTAACAATTCTGACCCAAAAACCGTGGAAGGGTTTGGTGATGAGTGGACACGGTTTGACCAGTCTGCCATGTCGGATGAAGACGCGAAGCGACTTTTTGAGGGCTATTTTTCCATTTTTCCTTGGGCGGCTTTGCCAAAAGGTGCTGTGGGTTTTGATCTTGGCTGTGGCAGTGGCCGTTGGGCAAAGTTGGTTGCCTCGCGTGTAGGCACTCTGCACTGTATCGACCCAAGTGTAGCGATAGAAGTGGCGCGAAAGAACATCGGCTTGCACGCTAATTGTGAGTTCCATCAGGCGGGGGTAGATGACATTCCCCTCAGAGATCAATCCATGGATTTTGGATACAGCCTGGGCGTGCTTCACCACATACCAGATACCCGTGCCGCACTCGCGGCTTGTGTGGCCAAACTCAAGCCGGGCGCTCCATTTCTATTGTATTTATACTACGCGTTCGACAATCGGCCAGTGTGGTTTCGTGCGATCTGGCAAGTGAGTGACTGGGTACGTAAGGTGATATCGCGCATGCCCCATAGCCTTCGATATGCGGTGAGCCAGGTAATTGCAGGTGTCGTGTATTGGCCACTGGCGCGCGCGGCCAAGCTTGCTGAAACTTCGGGTATCAACGTGACCAACTTCCCTCTTTCGTCATACCGCGATTGCGGTTTTTATGTGATGCGCACCGATGCTTTGGATCGGTTTGGTACACGTTTGGAACAGCGATTTACCAAGATGGAAATCAAGGCCATGATGGAATCTGCTGGCTTGGAAAACATCAGGTTTAGCGAAGAGATACCATTTTGGTGTGCCGTAGGTTATGCCAAGAGCATGGCATGTGCGGCCTAGCTGGATTTTTGCAAGCTAACGGTCTTGGCTCTGACCCAGCTTGCGAACTCGCCGCGCATATGGGCGAGCGTATCGCTCATCGTGGTCCGAACGATGGCGGAGTGTGGGCGGACGCTGATGCGGGATTCGCGCTCGCCCATCGCCGCCTTTCCATTCTCGATCTCTCGCCGCAAGGCCATCAGTCCATGGTGTCGCGGTGTGGACGCTACGTGATTGCGTTCAACGGCGAGTATAACTTCGCGGCTATTCGTGACGAGCTGGAGCAGACGGGTGTGGCACCCGCGTGGCGCGGGCATTCCGATACCGAGGTGATGCTGGTGGCGATTGCCGCATGGGGGGCTGGAGGCGGCGCTGAAGCAATTCGTCGGCATGAGGACTTTTATGAAGGCTTGCTGGCGAATGCCCGGTAATACATGCGCGCGTGTCAACAGGTTCGCAACCATGCGCCTCAGCCTTGCGATCCCATTCCGGCTAACATACTATCCCAAACAGACGAATACATATTCCCATTTGTACGGGGTCACTCCATCGCTTTGAACGCGCCACTCTACCCCCGGTTTCTTGCGCCCCGCGTACTGGCTGCGCTGGCGGATACGCCGGTGGTGCTGTTGAGCGGCCCACGCCAGGTCGGCAAGACGACGCTGGTGCGGCAATTGGCCGATCCGGCACGCCGTTACCTGACGCTGGACGACGATCTCACCCGACTCGCCGCCCGCGAAGACCCGGTAGGGTTCGTGCGCGGCATCGATCATGCCGTCATCGACGAGGTGCAGCGCGCGCCCGATTTGCTGCTTGCCATCAAGCGGACGGTGGATGAGGACCGGCGCCCCGGTCGTTTTCTGCTCACCGGTTCGGCAAACCTGATGGCGCTTCCGCGCGTGGCGGATTCGCTGGCCGGGCGGATGGAAACCCTGGTTTTGCTGCCGCTGGCGCAAAGCGAAATGGCGCTTGCGCCTGGGGCGGCCGTACGCTGGCTGGATACGCTGTTTGCGGGTGAGCCCTTGTTTGCTGCCGAGCCCGTGGTGGGAGAGGCGCTGATGGAAAGAGTGGGCAAAGGGGGATACCCGGAAGCTGCCAGCCGCGCCGATTCGCGCCGCCGCAAGGCCTGGGCGCGCCAATACATTGATGCGCTGATTCAGCGTGACGTCAAGGACATCGCCAGCATCGACAAGCTGGATCAGCTCCCGCGTTTGCTGCGCGCGCTGGCCCAGACGGCGGGACAGTTATGCAATTACAGCCAGTTGGGCGGACAAATCGGCGTGGATCACAAAACCGCCAATAAATATCTGGCGGTGTTCGAGCAAATGTATTTGCTGCAAAGATTGCCCGCCTGGTCTGGCAATCGCCTTAACCGATTGCTGAAAACTCCCAAATTGCAATTTTTCGATGCTGGACTGCTTGGCGTGCTGGTCGATTTTTCCGATCCGCTGCGCCAGCGGGCGTTATTTGGCCATATTCTGGAAAGCTTCGTGTTTGGCGAGCTGCAAAAGCTTGCCACCTGGGCAGAGGATGCTTATTCGATGTTCTATTTTCGCGACAAGGATCAGGCCGAGGTGGATTTCGTGATCGAGAATACGGCTGGCGATATTATTGGCATTGAGGTCAAGGCTGCCGCCAGTGTGACATCCGGCGATTTGCGCGGGCTCAAGAAGCTGGCTGGACTGGCTGCACCCGCATTCCGTGCGGGTATCGTGCTCTACGACGGCGTTGAAACCCTGCCCCTGGGCCAGGCAAATGGCAAGCCCCTTTGGGCCATGCCTGTGTCCACGCTGTTTTCTGGCAGGGTGGCCTGAGCATGTGCGGCATTGCAGGTTTCTGGCGGATTGGTGCAACCCCCGATGGCGCCACGCTGACCGCCATGACCGATTCTATCCGCCAGCGCGGGCCAGACGCCGATGGGCACTGGCTCGACGCCGGCAATGGCGTGGCGCTGGGGCATCGCCGCCTGGCGATACTTGACCTGACACCCGCGGGTGCCCAACCCATGCTGTCGCACTGCGGGCGCTATGTGATTGCGTTCAACGGCGAGGTGTACAACTTTGCGGCGATACGGAACGAGCTGGAACAGAGGGGTGTGGCAGCCGCATGGCGCGGGCATTCCGACACCGAGGTGATGCTGGCGGCGATTGCCGCATGGGGGCTGGAGGCGGCGTTGAAGCAATTCGTCGGCATGTTCGCGTTTGCGCTGTGGGATCGGGAGACGCGCACGCTGTCGCTGGCACGGGACCGCTTGGGCGAAAAGCCGTTGTATTACGGCTGGCAGGGCGAGACCTTGCTGTTCGGTTCGGAACTCAAGGCACTCAGGGCGCACCCGGCATTCCGCGCCGAAATCGACCGCGATGCGCTGGCGCTGTTTCTGCGCCACAACGCGATCCCCGCGCCTTACTCGATTTATCAGGGTATACACAAGCTGCCGCCCGGCACGTTTTTGCAGATTCACGCCGGGCAGGATGCACGGCCGGTGGCTTATTGGTCGGCGCGGTCAGTAGCCGAAGCCGGGCAGCGCAATCTGTTCCGGGGCAGCGATGCGGAAGCGGTGACGGAGCTGGAACGCTTGCTCGGCCAGGCGGTGGGCGGGCAGATGGTGGCGGATGTGCCGCTGGGGGCGTTTCTGTCCGGCGGCATCGATTCCACCACCATCGTGGCGCTGATGCAGGCGCAAAGCAGCCGTCCGGTGAAGACCTTCACCATCGGCTTCAACGAGGCGGGTTACAACGAGGCCGGGCATGCACATGCGGTGGCGCGCCATCTGGGCACCGAGCACACCGAACTCTATGTTACCCCGCAGGATGCAATGGACGTGATCCCGAGCCTGTCGGCCATGTACGATGAGCCCTTCGCCGATTCGTCGCAGATACCCACCTGCCTGGTTTCGCGGCTGGCGCGCAGCCATGTGACGGTGAGTTTGTCCGGCGACGGCGGCGATGAGTTGTTTGGCGGCTACAACCGTTATTTCTGGGCACGCAATATTTGGCGCAAGCTGGGATGGATGCCGCACCCGTTGCGCGCGGCGCTGGCCGGGGTGCTTACCACCCTGCCGCCCGCCTCGTGGAACACGGCTTTCCAGAAACTGGAACGGTGGCTCCCGCCCAGGCTGCGTTATGCCAATCCGGGCGACAAGCTGCACAAGGCGGCCGAGATTCTGGCGGTGCGCTCGCCCGAGGAGATTTACCTGGGGCTGGTGTCGCACTGGAAAAATCCCGCGCAACTGGTGCCGGGCAGCCATGAACCCCTGACGCTGCTCACCGACCCCGGCCAGCAAGCCGACCTGCCCGATTTCGAGCACCGCATGATGTATCTCGATACGGTGACCTATCTGCCGGACGACATACTCACCAAGGTGGACCGGGCGGCCATGTCCGTCAGCCTGGAAACCCGGGTGCCGCTGCTTGACCACCGGGTGGTGGAATTCGCCTGGACCTTGCCGCTGGACATGAAAATCCGTCACGGCCAGGGTAAGTGGCTGTTGCGTCAGGTGCTCTATCGCCATGTGCCGCAGGCTATGATGGAGCGCCCGAAAATGGGTTTCGGCGTGCCTATCGACCACTGGCTGCGCGGGCCGCTGAAAGCTTGGGCGGCGGATCTCATCGAGCCGGGGCGGCTGGCGCGGGAGGGATTTTTCGATCCCGCGCCGATTCAGCGGAAATGGGCCGAGCATCAGTCGGGCAGTCGCAACTGGTCGTATTACTTGTGGGACGTGCTGATGTTTCAGGCGTGGCATGAGGCGGCGAAATGAAATTATGCCTATGAACCATTTTCAGGCGAGGTGGCGTGGGCGCCCCTCCCCCTTCAAGGGGGAGGTTGGGAGGGGGATGGGGTACATGAGAAAG
>Ga0209643_1000382_pt1 | contig 87783 bp, 79 predicted proteins | sample AutmiccBRH37_all_FD_187383 | JGI IMG/M metagenome (GOLD analysis project Ga0209643, IMG submission 187383) | Deep subsurface microbial communities from Mt. Terri, Switzerland - Autotrophic microbial communities BRH/37_all (SPAdes) (version 2) | ecosystem: Environmental > Aquatic > Deep... | reverse complement strand
CCCGGACGGTGTCGGCTGCGCTCAGGTCATACTTGATGTACAGTTCTACTGCTTTAATGCGGTCTTTGTACGAATACATGGACTACCCCCTGACTTAACCCAAGTCCAGGTTTTCGTCCGCACCCCCGCCTTGCTAACCTAATTGTTGACCACCCCGAAGACCTGTCTGTCTAGTCCCTTTCACTTCTTTCCCCGTTGTTGGCTCTTCCGGAAGCGATACGAATCACCATCAAAGACCAACACGTGTGAGCGATGTGAGCCGATCAAGGAGCGCGGTTGTCAGAGCGGCATCGTTTAAGACCTCCCCCCAGCGAGAGAACCCAACGTTAGTGGTAATGAGCATGCTAGCTGTCTCGTAGCGGTGAGCGCAGAACTGGAAGAGCAGGGGACCGCCTGGCCCCAGGGTGAGGTAGCCAAACTCATAGAGTATTGCCAGGTTAACCTTGTTCCAGCTCTTGAGATACCTTGGAAGGCGATACTCCTGTTCAGCTAGCAGTAGCTCCTGGGTAAGCTCCATCACATTGATGAAGCGGACACGAAGGCCTGCTTCAATAGCCGCAAGTCCCAGGGCAATACCGATCTGGGTCTTGCCAGTGCTGGGGTTACCGACACAGAGCACATTCTCCTTTCAGCGGATAAACTCCCCGTCGGCCAGCGCCATGACCTCTCCTTTTTGGGCGCCTGCGAAGGGCGGCAAAGTCGAAGTCGCCAAGCCCCTTTACCCACGGAAACCTCGCCTGCTTTAGTCTGCGGGCCAGCTGGCGTTCCTTGGCGGGTCTCGAGCTCATGGGCCAGGCAGGCAGCGAGAAAGGCCAGGTGACTCTCACCAGTAGTGGCGGCTTGCCGGGCCGCCTCCCGGTAGACCTGCCTTAGCCCAGGGAGCTTCAGACTCTTGCAGTAATGGTCAATGAGGGCTTCCCGGGTAATCTCAGTCGCAGTCATTGGAGCAAGCCATCTCTAATAGAGCATCATAACAACCTGTGTCCGGAGCGGTCAGTTGGTAGCCGGCTAAGGGCGCTGGAACCGCGACCGGACCAGGCCTTTGGGAGAGGTCAGGTTAAGCAGGGCCTGGCGAATGGCAGTAAAGCTCACGCTACCGCTAGCCACAGCCGTTTCCAGAGCAGCTTTCACCAGGTCTTGCCCGAACTCCCGGTGCAGAAACAGCACCTGGCAAAACTCCCGGTAGCCATCTAGGCGAGCTCCACAAAGGTGCTTTCTAACATCATGGTAGACGGCTGGCAGTTCACGCACCATGGCGGTAATGGCGAGTGTGGTGTGCAACGCAGTTGTCCTTTTGCTAGACTTCAATCTTGTCTGCAAAGGCCTCAATGCGCAGTGTCTGTCCAACCAGGGTTGTGGGTACCGAATACCGCACCCGATCGTCGGTAACCAGGCTCAGTTTGTTGACTTTGGCCAGTTTTGTGATGCAGCAGCGAAAGGGATGAGGGAGTAGCTCCCGTAGCCCGGCTCGTTCCTGTTCCCAGGCGTCGCGGTGTCGGGTTCTTTCCCGTTCGCACCAGGCCAGAAGTTGCTTGTTCAGGGTCTCAAGGTCAGGCACATCGGATACCGGGACCATGGCGTTTCTGCGCACATAACCCACAAGATTCTCCACCGACCCCTTCTCGTGTCCTTCCCCAGGGTTACAGAAGAGGCTCTCAAAAAAGTAGTGGCCGCGCAAGCTTGAGTAAAAAGCGTGTTCTTCTCGCTCAGGTCCTGCCAAAATCCTGACTACTGCCGTCTTTGCGTTATCAAAGACGATCTGAGTCGGTTCCCCACCAAGCCACTCGAAGGCGGCAGAATGGCCAGCCAGAAGCCCTTCGATCTTCTCGGTTCGGTAGGCTTTTGCGAAGGGAACCTTGCTTGCCTTCACTCGCAGGCAAAAGAGAGACACCTCGGTCAAAACTACATTTATGCGTATCTTGGCCCGGCCGGCGCTAAGAGGGATGAAGGACTCCTTGGGCTCTGCCCTTAGTCGGGCGACAAACCTTCGCACCGCGGACTCAGCACCAGTAAATCCGTGCTCCTCTACCAGCCGATCATAGATGCGCCTTGCTGTGTGTCGCTGCCTATCAGGGGCTTCCGTGTCATCTTGAAGCCACTGCTCTATCACCATACGATAGGGATCCATCACCGGGCTGGGGCGGTGAGCTGCGAGTTTGTAGCGGGGAACCTCAGAATTTGCTTGCATTTTACGCGTTGTCTGACGAGCATGACCCGGCTGCCGACTAACTTTCTAACTGACCACCCCTGTTAACAAAGTACAGTTTATCGACCATCTTGAGCACGTCCTTTCCTCCTGTTCCTGGATGCTTTGGTCGCAATGCTGCGATGTGGCACGGAGTATCCTGGGGCGCCCACACAATAGTGGAGAACGTGCAAGAGGCGTTTGGCAACGCGAACTGGGAGTGGAGGAGGCGCCAATCGATGATTTGAAGCCGTCCGTTCAGGTTGAGAAAGCCAAGGTGACCGTAGTCTTTTACACTCATGCCCGAAATCGGGCTGGAGTCAGTGGTCAAACACGAAGACCAATTTGAGACAGGCTCTTATTGTCTCATAAACGACGAAAAGGTATTAATTGCTCGCAGTGATTCGTTTATTGTTCATTAGCGGCCACCTGTTTTTCAGCTCTTGACAGCCCGGATAGACTCAATGGAGCAAGTCCTGTCACCAGTTAGCTTATGTAGGTTGTATACCCTCGTACCTGTAAGCTTTCCAGCTTCCCGCGTGTACTCATATAGGACTTAGTAGGCCATGGATACAAACCCCGATAAGGGGCTTGTTCTTCTTTTGGCCAGATGACGAGATGTGTCCATCTGTCCAACTATACGGAGCGGCAGACTTAGACCTCTCTGCGTGGCGGTCAGTGGGGCTGGGGGCTATCCCTCGCATTCCCGGCGTAGCGCTGTCAACCCCAACCCGTCGTCTCTTACAGTTCCTCCAGTTTGCTTACCACCAGAAACTCCCTGACGGTGGTGGGGCGGGCTGCTTGGCTTACTAACTTTATGCGTTAGTCATTACACACAGTAATGCTCCTAAAACGTACCTCCTCGACCGTCGACTCGGGTAGCTGCCGGGCCCCTTCCTTCTCTTTGTGCAGGAATCCCAGTTGGTGATGCCAAACACTTACAGTGGTTAACCACTCAGAGTGGTAATGGACAGATCAGGCTGGCATCGTTCACTGGATTTTGCCATAGAGGAGTGAGTTGAGTTGACACTTGCAGCTGCTGCGAAGACTGACCGGGATTGGTTTTACAGGCTTAGAGACATCACGCCTAAGAAAGCGGTCTTTTGGACCCCTTCTGGATGGGACACAGCCAGACTCAGTCGTGGCGACTACTTTCACCTGTTCCTGAAAGCCCCCATTAAGCGGTTCGGAGGGTTTGGCGAATATGAAGGTTTTCGAGACCTCCGCATCGGCGAGGCTTGGGAAGAGTACGGCGTGCAAACCGGGGCGGCCAACCTGGATGAGCTTATTGCCAGGGTTTCCGGCTACAGAGATGGTGACGAAGTGGATAGAGAGATTGGCTGCATCATTCTTAATGAGCCCGTGTTCTACGATGATGACAACATGATCTCCCCTGACGAGGCTCAGATTTCGATGCCCGACCAGGTCGTAACGTTTAAATACCTTTCGGAAGAGGAAGACCAAGGGCTGCGAGAGAGAGCTCGGACTGTAGTGTACCCTGTCACCGAAGAGTTCCTTCTGGTTCCCACGGATCCACAACACTACAGATATTCGCAGCAGAAAGACAGAAAAGGGGCACCATCCTTCAGACAGCAGGTGCTGCGCGCTTACGAAGACCAATGCGCTATTTCAAGGGAGACTGCCATCGAGGCTATAGAAGCAGCGCACATCCAGCCTTATATAGACGAGAGAAGCAATAGCATTCAGAACGGGTTACCCCTCAGAGCCGACCTTCACAAGCTCTTTGATGCCGGGTTAATAACTGTTGACCCTAGTTATCGTGTAGTCGTGTCTCCAAGTCTATCACACACGGAATACTCACGGTTCGACGGTTCTAAGATTGTGCTTCCGGCGTCAATGGGTAAGTGTCCGTCAAAGAGCGCACTGCGCTGGCATAATACTAGAGTATACAGAGGATAGGAAGAGACAGCGACCCCTGGAGCGAACTGAGGTTCAGTCTAGTGCTGTTTCGTACACTTGAGTAGGCCTGACTACTTTGTTCTGTTGGGATGGCCCTGATCGGTGAATGACTGGGGGGTGACCTCCCTCGGGGAGCGGCTTCTCAAGTCCAACCGATTCCGCGGCTAAGTCCCAGCTAAAGGGTGTAACTTCTTCGTTCCTCTCTGGTGTACCTAATATATGAGGGGAGGTGAATTGACGTGAGGCTTATAGCCTTGGCTCGCAACAGAACAACCCAACCTACACCCGACATAGAAAGCCGCCATATGCGCCTCCGGCAAGAGGCGTAACTTTTTCAGATTCTCTCGTGTATTTGTATAGGCATAGACAGCTTGTTTAGGCGAACCCCGACCCGGGGTTTGTTCTTCTATTGGGTCGCAAACGAACACATCCAGAGGAGGGGCTGATGTGGCCACGCCAGAGCGAACGAACAGCGGCGAACTAGAGTCCATGCATTGGAGAGCGAGATGTTCTGTTAGGACAGGAGGTGAGACCCGATACGCCTTGCACAGTCATCTCAGGTCCACACAAGGGAGGGGAGGACAATGGATAAAGACAGTCCAGAGCCAAATCACGGTGACCCCGGCGTAGTTACGGAACTACGCCTCCTATATGGGCCACGGCATTGCCGCCATTGTGGCGACAATGCCCTTCTCGTCGACTACACTGGCGCCGGGGCCGGCATGGTGTTTCTGGTGTTCTGGTGCAGCGGCTGCAGCAGGTACACCGTTCAGAAATAGGAGGTCAAGAGCATGGCAATCAGTTCGTTTATCCAGACTGCTATCCACAAGGATCTCGAGGGCCTGCGGGATTACCTGGCCCGTGCTTGGGCGACGGGGGAGATTGAGGTGAGGCTTTCTGAACTCCAGTTGACAGGCGAGGGAGAGGTCGTGACTCCAGATGGTGTCTACGGCGCCACCGCTGGCTTTGTCGGGTCATTGGTCCGTTCTCATTGTCGCGGCGAGGTTGAAGGATATCACTTCAGGTCAGACCAGGGAGTCAAGAAGTTCTTTGATGACGGTGGCCACAGGGTGCTCAACAGACAGCTGCGGCAGCGCGATGCACTGGTGAAGGTACGGACCTTTGGAAGGACAATGGCTGCCGTTCTCTCGCCCAGTTACAGGTCAATCACTAACCTTGAGATTGTCAAGGAACTGATGAACATGGCCGACCTCGATCTGGGTTGGGTGGCCGTAAGCCAGCACTACTTCGATCTGGCGGTAGTCATGCCTGATGTCCTGGCTGTGCCCAAAGAGGGTGACCCAATCCGCTGCGGCGTCTTCACCTGTAGTTCTGAGACGGGCCATTCACGGCTCTGGGTATCGCCCTTTCTGTTCCGGAATCTTTGCGCCAATGGTACGATTCTATCGGACTTTGCCAATCCTTTGGCTGGCGTTGTCCTTGACCAGAGGCACGCGGGTCGGGGAGGGGAGTCTCTGGTTGCTGACTTCCGCGCAGCGGCAGAAGAGGCTCTGGGTCTGGCGCCGCAAGCAGCTAGTTTGGTAGAGACTTGGTGAAGACACAGCTGGGCCGCAGGCGCTTCGGCGCCCTGCAGGAGCGGTTACGGCCAATCCTGTCCAAGCGGCGGCTGAACGAGTTATTAGAGGATCTACACCCAAAGGTATCGGCCTACGACGCCTGGAACCTGGTCACCGCTTGTGGGCAGCAGTACTATGGGCGGACCCGTCGCCAGGTGGAGGCCGTAGGTGGATGGTTGCTGAGGGAGGTGGGATAGGATGATTGGCCACCACAAAAGGGTAACAGGACCAATTCCGAGAACTGAAGGAAGTAGTGTCTGCAGGGCGTAATAGGCGAGTCTACCGTCAACAGTCATATTAAGGGGGAGACCAGGAGGGGGTACTGGATGGCCACAGGAACAATATGGGATGAGCGGGAACACGTAGTGGCTTTGTACTTATTCCGATTCGGCCCAGAAGACTTAGGCTTGAGTTACCAGGAAATCGCAGATGTTATGGGTAGAAGTCCTGATTCCTTGATCATGAGGTTCAGCAATTTTCTTCATGCAGAAAACAGTAAGCACGGGCTTGACGGTGGAGGGCACAAGGCCTATGAGGTATATGCCAAGTATAAGGATTCTCCAAAGGCTCAGCTTCGAAGAATAGCTCTAAAGGCTCTTTTAAATAAGGCGAAGCGGAGTGGAACGTAGATCTAGCGTATTTGACGGCAAGCTCCCGGGTGGTGACCGAGGTTTCTGTTAAGCTGTTTGGGCACTAGGGGCCCCTAGTGATAGCCACCGGGCCGTGGTGTTAGGGAGGTGATTGGGTTCAATGGTATCCCCTTCGTCCAAGGCAAATCTCTTTAAGTCCTTGCACGGGCAGGAGGCAAAACAACAAGTTAGGTTGGTTCTGGAATCTATGCGAAACGCCGGATTGCTTGAGGGGTTCCGAGGGCCCGTACGCTATCGTCATCCATCAAGACCTGAGGACCAGTTTTACTTCCAGTTCGAAGTTCAGTTTTCTGACGGAGAAAGGTGGTTGCTTCAGTCCACAACATCTATTAGGGATGACCGTGCGAACATTTACCAGTGGCACGCTCTTTTCATCAAACACCTGTATCCCGAAGTGAGATTGGCCTTAATCGTACTACCTGATGAGATCAGTGCTACAGAGAAGGTCAACATGGAGCGGTATCGGGAAAAAGTAGTAGCTGAGCGAATCTATTCTGCACTGGATGACGTAGTCTTCCTGTCTGAGGTTTACAGCATGATAGAGAGACGGGCTCTAGCTGGGGAAAGCCTTGGATACACAAAGGCGAAGCTGGGTACTGAACTCGAAAGGCGCTTGGTTGCCATTCTAAACAGCAAGAGCAACCTAGACAAATGGAACTCAAGAGACCCAGTACTCGTTGGACTGCAGTATCCTGTTTTCAAAGCAATACTGCGATCTTGCGGAGTACCTGGTGACGCAATCATCGACAGTCTGCAGGCAAGCAATGATATTCCACCGCTGGATAGCGGCGGAAGCCCCAAAGCTGATGTTTGCTTTGACCTTGCCTACGAGGGGAAGAACGAATCATTTAGCATCTCATCCAAAAGATCGTCAGCCAGACGGGTCACCGTACACGAGTACTCTGCAGCGACATTTGTTGATGCACTAGGTATAGAGGACAGGTCTGTGATCAGAGCCTTGGAAGCATTTCAGAATGAAGGTGCCGTAACCAAGATAAGTGAGTCGACTGCAGAAGTGATAACTGCCTGGATGTCTGCTCATGTCGATGAGCTGTTAACCTGGGTAATTAGTGGAGCATGCAGTACAATGCCACAATGTGATTCACGCTGTGCAGATCTTGTCGCAACGTACGATGACGAAAGTAACGACTTTTCTGTTTATCCTGTTGAGGCATACATAAAGATGCTCAAGCGAACCACGGGTCAATTTGGTACTCCGTTCAGTTGGACATATCCCTCAGGGGGCAAGGGAAAGCGCATTCAGCTCAAAGCTGCCGTTATGTAGCTATGGTTGTAGTTGGCCAGTAGAAGAAGTTGTGCAGCTAGAAAGCGGCCTCTGCGGGAAGTCAAAGCCATTAGCGGAGGAAGGACAAGAGTCCCTGCAGAGTGAATTCTTCTAGAGACAAACTGACAGGAGACTCCACTATCCGCCGAGAAGGTATCGAACAGGGGTTCGAGACATGGTAAGTAGGGAGAATGATGATCGGGCACGTGAGCTTCTGCTGAACTGGTGGGAGGCGACTGAGCGGCCGTTCCCATGGCGCCAGGAATGGGAGGAAGGCAGTGCTTCACCCTATAGGGTCTTCGTCACCGAGATACTTCTCCAGAAGACCAGGGCAGAATCTGTAGCCAGTCTCTACGAAAGGTTCTTCCTCGCTTTTCCCGATTGGGAGAGCCTTGCCCGCGCATCGTTCGAAGCGCTGTATGAAATTCTGCAGCCTCTAGGTTTGCAGAGGGTCCGAGCGGGGCGTCTGCTTAGGCTTGCACGCGATGTCATGGGTCGGACAGAATTCCCTGACGAACACAACCTGATAGAGGAGCTTGATGGGGCCGGAGAATATGCAGCAGCCTGCGTAGCCTCATTCTGCTATGATGAGCAGGTCCCAGCGCTAGATGTGAACTCTTCGAGGGTAATCAAGAGATGCTGGGGAATTGACACGGGTGGTCAGCGGCCTGCAAGACACAAAGAGGTAGTAGACAGCGCCAAGTCGCTGATGAGGGGCGCTAGCTCCCGCGAGGTCAACCTGGCTCTGATAGATTTGGGCATGCTAGTTTGTCGCCCCAGACCTCTTTGTGATGTGTGTCCGTTGAGCGAGCTATGCAAGTTCGATTACGAAAAGGATGGTGGTATCAAATGGTCAAAGGTGTAGAGGGTTACACTGCGATTGACTGTTTCAGTGGTCCCGGAGGCCTGGGATTAGGCTTGAAGCGAGCGGGAATGGTACCTCTTGCTGCCATTGAATATAATCACCAGGCTGCCGAGACTTACAGAAGAAACCACCCTGGAACCATCATGGAAGAGGCCGACATCCGCGCAATCAACCTTGAGGGGTTGTGCCAGAGAATCCAATCAACGTTTGGCATGTCCCAAGTGGACGTTGTTGTTGGTGGGCCACCTTGCGAGAGCTTCTCAATCGCGGGCCAGCGGCGAGCAGGCGATGATCGGGACGTATTGTTCGAGGCTATGGTAGACGTGGCTGAGTTCTTCAACGCCAAGATAATCCTGATTGAAAACGTCAAGGGGATGCTAAGCAAGAAGATGAAACGCAGGACCGCCATAGAGTACATGATAGATTACCTCAACAAGTGCGGTTATAGGATCAAATCAGAGGACCCAGCCGAGTTCGTTTTGAGGGCTTCTGATTACGGAGTGCCACAGCGGCGCGATCGATTATTCCTTGTGGCCTCGAGGGATGCTGACCTGTTGCGGCATTTCTCATATCCAGAGCCGACCACAAGCGACGGTGAAGTAACTGTGGAACAAGCTCTTGTAGGTTTACCGGAGAAGATGGAGTTGCGTTCAACAGACAACCGATATGCTGTCGGCTACGAACAGGCTGTAGAGGGTCTCCCCCTGGTGGCACGTGATTTCCTCAGTTTCGTGTGGGCAGGTGACGGTAAGACAGTCTACAACCACCAAGCACCAGGCCATCTTACACGCATGGTTGAGCGTTTCATGTATATCCGGCCTGGAGAAAGCCAGAGGACTGCTGCGGAGCGACTTCTTGAGGAAGAACAAGACGGTGTGGACTTGAGAGAAAGACTGTTCCCCAACGTTTTGTATGGCGCGCGAAACCGTCGACTTATCGCTGACCAGTCGTCGTTTACCGTAACGAGCCACTGTCTAGATGAGATCGTCCATTTCCGGCAGAATAGGGCGCTGACTCCGCGAGAGGCGGCACGCTTGCAGAGCTTCCCAGATGATTATGAGTTCATTGGACCACACACGGTCTTTCATGGCAGTGTGGAACAGGATGTCTATGAGCAGATAGGCGATGCCATTCCGCCCATGTTGGCAACTGCTGTCGCGAGACAGATCTACCGTGCTTTGTTTACGGCGGGCGTGCCACAGGTGCCTGTCAACAGAAATGGCACTGCTGAGCTGGTCGCGGGGGAATGACCAGCTATGACCCTTACCTTCTCCACATAGATGAGATCAACCGCGCTGACCTGGCCAAAGTCCTGGGTGAAGCCATCTTCCTCTTCGAGGCCAGGGCGGAGGAGGAGCGGGTTCTACAGTTGGCCTACGATTTTGGTGAGCCCTCTGGAAATCGCCTTCAGCTTCCTGACAACCTCCACATCCTGGGTACGATGAACACAGCCGACAAAAGTATCGCCAGTGTCGATGTGGCCATCCGGCGCCGCTTCGCCTTCGTCAAGATGTGGCCGCAGATGGCCGTCATCAATGAGCACGGGTGCGAACTGATGCGGGACGCCTTCAGGCGGCTGGTGACAATCTTCGTTGAGCATGCCAATGATGAGGCCTTTACCTTGGTCCCTGGCCACTCCTACTTCCTCCAGGACGACGATGCGAAGGCCCGTACTGCCCTGAAAGTGGAGCTCGTTCCCCTCCTTGAGGAGTATCTGTCCCAGGGATATGTAGCCAGCTTCTCGGAGCCGATTCGGGCCCATTTGCAGTGGATTGAGAGCCTTTAACAATGAGCCCACCTACTGCTGCTAAGAGGAGAAAGAGGCGGTTCCATCGCCGCTCAACGCCGATTCCCCATATTCAGCCCCGTGACTCCCGGACTTTTGATGTTGCCGATTCATCGGTGCTTTCACTGCCCGGCTCTATGTTTGTACAAGGTGACACCCCCCGTGAGCCCCATCCGCAGGAAGCCCGGCTAGTACAGCAGTTCCTCACCATGAACCGGGGGATCATGCGTGACTTCGGTATCGCTGCTGAGCTCAGATACGATGGCAACGAGGTCAGACTGCAACTGCAGACGACCACAAAGGTGGGCGCTCTTCCTCTGCTATCTCCTACTACCGGCCGCCCAGACTACGGATTGGTTATCCCACCCCGTTTCGGCTGGCAGGGGATTGGTCCCATGCTGGGCATGATGGGGTGGCGAATAGTGCCAAACCTATTGAGACTACCGCTGCTGCCGACCTCCGACCGCAAAATCCCGCCCTGGGTCTTGTCGACTGTTATCCTCAGCCGCATTAAGGCCCTACTGGACCGTCTCGACCGGCGCTTTGAGTTCGTTGAGGCCGATCAGCCAGCGCCAAAGGGGAACGTGAACTGGGCTGAGTACGTGACTGGCCGGCTAAGCTCGGGACGGTTCCTGGAAGTACCATGCCGCTTTCCCGATCTGACGGACGACCAAGAGGTTAAGGCCGCCATCCACTTCACACTGCGGAAACAGCTGGCTAGCCTCGAGAGCCAGCGCGCTATCGGAATGGTGGTTCTACAGCTGATTGATTTCTGTCAGGCACTCCTTTCCCGGGTGAGGGGGGTCCCCCCTAAGGAGCCATCCCCGATGGCTCTCAGTGTGTGGCAGAGCAGAACCCTTAGCACCGAGACCTTCCGTGCAGGGCTGCAGGCCATTGAGTGGACCGTCGACGACAGGGGATTGGCCGGTCTTGGTGACCTCCAGGGCCTTCCCTGGATCATGTCAATGGAGGAGTTCTTCGAGGCCTGGGTGGAGACCATCTTCAGTGACTTCGCTAGGAAGTACGGCTGGACCCTTAAGGCAGGGAGAAGACGGGAGACAGTGGTACCCCTCTCCTGGGAACCACCCTATCTGGGTTCCCAGAAGTATCTCCTCCCCGATCTTGTCCTCGAACGCGGCGACGAGGCAATTGTAGTCGACGCCAAGTACAAGAGCCACTGGGAAGAGATCAACTTCGACCGGTGGGCCAGCCTGGACGACATGATTAGAGAGCACCACCGTACCGACCTACTTCAGGTGATGGCCTATGCCGGACTCACAGGAGCCCGCCACACCACCGCTATTCTTGTCTACCCCTGCAAAGAAGAGACATGGAAAGCACTAATGGAGAAGGGGCACGGCCATTATCACGCTGACGTTCCCTTTGACAAAGGGAGCTTGACGGTGGTGTTGACTGCAACGCCGATGGCGGGTGGTAGAGCAGACGAGTACTTGGAAGTGATGGGCCAGATGTCCAGGCAAGCCTTTTCGGTTGCGCCGGAACAATGATCGACTATCAGCGGTCGGTCTGCCAGTCGTCAGGGGCGTGAATTCTGGAGGTAGCCATTCGTGATTCCTCGTCATGGTTCTCACGAGCGACGAGAGTGGGCCCATAATGCATAGTGGTTAGAGAGCGGGGATCTACACCAAAAGGAGGAAAACCAGGAAATGTGTTGAACGGATAGGGAAACTGTAGAATTCTAGGAGCGGTGGCCAGAATGAGAGCCCTGCGAACTGATCTGCTTCAGTTCTTTAGACAACTCCAAATCTGGGAAGACGATAACTCGGGCACTTGCTACAAGAAAGAGCTAGAGAATGCCATTGGACTATTCCTGAGCAATGGCGACAGTAAAGCTGCTGAAGCAGTGTATAGCGCCTTTTGCCGGTGCTACTGGATAGGAACTCAGATAAAGGATAACCCCTTCTTGCAGTTGCTTGCCAAGGTACGAGAATTTGAGAGTTCGTCAGGAAAGCTAGTTCCGGGGCAGAGGGATCACTACGTTCACTCGGTGAATGTCTTTCTCCTAGGAATCGTCGTTTATTTTAGGTTCGAGGCGGTTCGACGTGCAGTGGACGCCAAGATTCTTGACAGAAGCGTATACCCTGACTCATATCCAACGACTTCTGAGGAGTTTCTGTATCGCTGGGGCATAGCTTCACTCTTCCACGACATTGCCTATCCTCTTGAGATCTCTGTCAAGCAGCTTGCCCTCTATGGAGAGCTCCTTTCACGATATCCGGGTGATTCTACGGCCACACTGGGGATACGCTTGAGCCTAGACATAAGCTCGTTTGGCCATCTGGAAGCTTTGGGGCCGCTCCCTGAGTACCTGGTGAGATTTGAGGAGAAATATCCCGGTTGGAGCGACATCAACCTTACGGATGTCATTGACTTGATGGCGAGGGGAATTGCTGACGCTTTCTGCGGCATCTCTCATGCAGCAGCTCGCAGGGCGTTAATGGATCTTGAGGAGCGAATGACCAAGCAGTTATTTATAGACCATGGATATTACGGTGCCATCATAGTCTTGCGGTGGTACTATTCCTTGGTGAAGCAGGCGAATTGGAATCCCGCATACTTCTATTTTCCCATTGTGAACTCAGCCGTAGCTATACTGCTGCACAATTATTATCGACACGTGCTGATGAAGGAGCCCTTCAATCTGGGCCCTCTCAGCATACACGACCACCCGATGGCCTTCCTACTGATTTTGTGTGACGAGCTACAAGAGTGGAACCGGGAAGTCTACGGTCCTAAGGGACCCGGTGGTCCTGTGATGGAATTATTGGACGTTATATGTGAGGACAGTGGCCTACGCCTGCTCTATAGTGACAGGGGCCAGCCGCATTTATCCAGGCTTTTGGATGACAAGAGTACGCAGATCTCACGGATTCTGCAGCTTGATGGAGTACTATCGTTGGGAATGGAGATTTCCGACTAGGAGGAGGTGAGAATGTGGCGAAAAAGAAGGTGTGTGTCAGCTTCGACTGGGACCATGATCGACGCTATAAGCATTTGTTGGAGGCATGGGACAAGAATCCACGGTTTGGTTTCGTGTTCGCGGATGAAACTCCAAAAGAAATAAACTCATGGAATGTGAGCCGTATTAAGGCTGGGTTGACTACCAAGATCAAGAGTGCCACCTATCTGCTGGTCATTGTGGGGAAGCAAGCTACAAAGCGGCATAAAGATTACAAGCTCATAGGTGATGTCAATTGGATGAGTTGGGAGATCAACAAAGCGAAAGAGTTGGGCAAGAAGCTTGTCGCCGTTAAGCTTGATAGGAGCTACGACTCCCCAAGCGCCTTACTGAACAGTGGGGCGACATGGGCGTGGCCATTCGACCAAGAGTACATCATTGCTGCGTTGAACCGGGCAGCTGGACGCAGGTAGGTATCAGCCAACGCACCAGGAATTATCGATTTGTGACCTACCATTCACCAACGGTCTTTGGAGCGATAAGCAAGGTAACCATGTCATGCGCACTGCAGAGTCCTGATCTAAGATCTGCCCATGGCAGACATCGAGAGGTGTTTGGCAACCCAAGGTACATTTGTTCGTTGCGTGGTTCATTAATGATGTCTAGCAGGGGTAAACAGGTGAAAAGTCGCGTTCCATGATCGATAGGAGTTCTGGGGAAAACACTAGTACTGCCTTCTCGCCTCTGAATTCTCGAGTCCATTGTGATAATTGCAGGAAGTCAGGTTAGCACAACAGAAAGTAGCACATATTGGGAGCTGTAAAACCGGGGGGAAGGTCATGGGGAAGAAAAGCCGTAAGAAGAGGAATTACTCAAGCAACCGAAGGCCGAAAGGCACCGGGTTCTTTGCGTACCCTAGTGATGATTATGCGCATGCCGATTTGATTGAGCGGGCCATAGTCCAGATAAATAAGAAGACCCAAATGAGGATCCGTAGCTGGAGAGATCTAAGCAAAAGCACCTCTCGAATCATCAGCAATATCCTGGCCGAAATTGAGAGTTCTGACTATCTATTGGCAGACATTTCTGGTTTAAACCCCAATGTTCTATTTGAGGTTGGGTTCGCTTTTGCTAAGCGGAAGCGACTGATACTTACCATTCAGGGCAATTCGGAAGAAGAGCGCAACAAGGACAGAAAGCAAATAGATATGCTCTCAGGCATTGACATTCAGTGCATTCAGAATTCTAGTAACTTACTCAACTTAGTTAAGGACGTGATGAGAAACGGATCCGTTGTATACCCGGATATTGAAATGTATGGGGTTAACTTCGATACCCAGCCCTCCAGCGGATTGTTCCTGAAAGGTATCACCAACCATGAATTGGTAATCAATGCGTTGGAGGTTTTTCAGGAGAAGTTCGGTCATACATTGGTTGATGACTGGAATGAAGATAGATCCCAACCCTTAACATGGTACATCCAGGCTGTTGCGCAATCGATCGGTATCGCCGCTGTCCTTGTGCCGGATCATTGGGACCAGTCGGCCGAAGTTAACGCTCGGTTTTCATTTGTGTGTGGTCTTGCAGTCGGTCTTGAAAAGACACTTCAGATTATCGCACCAGAAGCATATAGACCAGCTTTTGACTATAAGGACCTTCTTAAAATCGTTCGTTCAGTCGATGACGCAAGGCGTATAATATCCAGAGCTTTTAGCGACCCACCCCGGGCGTCCAGCGCCTACGCTCAGCTTACTCCACCCAAAAAAGGGGTACGACCACCTAGCCAGGCTGAGAAGGAACTGATTTTGCTTGATGTCACCATAGGCAATATCGGTGATACTATCGCTGAAAACGAAGAAGCCGATCTAAGAGAGTATTTCATCAAGACTGCTCAGTTCCGAGAGGCATTACAAGGAAGAGGAGTTGTGTTTGTTGGATCTAAGGGTTCTGGCAAGACAGCTAATTTCCTCCAGCTTTGCGATGCATACTCGGTTGATACACGAAATATTGTTTGTAGCATTAAACCTAAGGATTACAGAATGTCTCGGCTCCTTGCAGCACTTCGCAAGGTTTCGGAACCGCATGGTGGCCCTTCCCATATATCAGAGAATGTATGGAAATTCGTCTTATATTGCTATCTGATTGAAGCTCTATATGAGAGGGTAGTTTCCAGACCGCTGTATACAGGGCAGACAGAAGAGGAGAAGAGACTTGTTGAATTTGTCGAAGAACACCTAGCTATCATCAGAGCCCCAATTGAGAAGAAACTTGAGCTCGCTGCTTGCATACTAGAGGACGGAAATTACAACCAAGATAATTTCAGCAAGAGGATCCATGAGGTGTTTATCTCCTCAGCAACAAATGTTATTAGACCGTTACTTGCCAAGATTCCAAAGGCAGTTGTTATTATAGATAATCTCGATAAGGCATGGGACAAGGGACAAGACCTTGACTTACAGGCCAAAATGGTCTTTGCACTCTTAGGCATAGGTCGAACAATTGAAGCAGAGCTTAATTCGGTGACTACGGTTAATGTCGTGATTTTCTTAAGACGGAATATTTTTGAATATATGATTAGGGCAGCCCGTGAGAGAGACAAACTGCTTTCACAGAAGATGGAACTCGTGTGGAACGACCAAAACATGCTTCTGGCAGTTATTGAGAAGCGTATAGAGATAGCATGTAAGCGTGTGGGAGTCAGCCAAGTTGACCCGTGGTCTTCCTTATTTGTACCTGAAGTTGATGATATTCCAACTAGAGCATGGATATATAGTAATATCCTCCCAAGACCTCGTGATCTAATCAACCTGACCAAAAAGGCCATGGAGATTGCGTTTAACAGAGGTCATTCCCAGATACAAGCGACAGACTTAAAGGATGCTCTGGAAAGTTACTCCGCGTTCGCAGTAAACCAGATGATCGCTGAATACCAGGCGGAACATCCTTGGATAGTGCCTCTTACTTCTTCATTTACTGGCCTGTTCAGTAAGATTACATTACGAGAACTACTTCGTAGCATTACTGAGTTAGTCAATGAAGGCGGGTGGCAGATTGACGCCAAGAGCATCGTTTCTGTCTATTTGGAGGCTGGCTTTTTTGGGCTAGAACTTTCTGAGTCCAGGGTTCGCTATGCAACCACTCTTGAGGATGGATTAACCCTCAAAGACAAACTTACTAATCACCCCAGGCGGCACCCTCTTCGTTTGGTGGTGCATCCAGTGTTTCATCAGCACTTGAGCATCACACAGCATCCGGAACAGAAGACAGGTATTTTGTCGGTGCTTTCATCCGTCTTGGGAAGGTAGGCTAGTGGATGAGTCACTTCCCCGTCTACTACACACAGGCCTACCCACAATAGAAGATTGAACGGCTTCTGGCCTTCCAGGGAGCTGCCTTTCGAATGGCTCGGAGGAGTGCCCAGCTAGCTCGTCCTGTCCAAAATGGAGTGGTGATTGAGGTCCTCGTAAAGCCCACATCGAGAGGAAAGCGACTCTTGCTTAACGCTACGTGATGATCATTGGTGTGAGAGCTACGGCTGCGGGGTCATCTTCGCAGTAGTGCTTGATATCGACGTGCCTGTGACCTTAAGTGTAAGGGTCATTTGCTTTTCTGGGGAGGGGTTTCCTCAGCTGTTCTAGTCATCCTGATGGCGCATTCTAGGATTGCTGTCAACCAAGGAACGCCAGTTTCAATTAAAGCCGGGAATGAGGCGGTACATGGGACTGTGTCGTACGTCGCCCAGGTTTGGACAGTGGATTGATGGACTGGGGTAAGCGCATCCAAGTCTGCCCCAAGCGATCTAACCGCATTCAGGTAAGACTTGCTTAGGAAGTAGCCCTCTAGCGCCTTACCCAGTCTACCACAAAGAGCCCAGTAAGTATGATCCCGAAGACCTTGTGTGTTCGGTCAATATCAACGCCGGTGTACAATTTAGGTAAATCGCCGGTTTGAAAGTTTCGGCGGGTAGAGGTCGCAGGCCTGCTGACAGAGACTACTACTATGATTAGGATCCGGCAAGAGAAACGGAGCCCTTGTCTAGCGGAATTATATACTAGCTATCGTTCGGCATAGGAGACATCGTAGTCTCCACCACCCATTCCCCAATCGAAGCTATCCGACAGGATTCTCCCCGACACTCTTGAAGGAATATCTAGCACCTGCGGCAAAAAGTGCCAGGGGAGTAGTGCAAGCCTTTGGGGAGACGCAACGACTGACCACGTCATCCGGTAAATGGCCAAAGGGGGAGACTAAGTGGAGTTGGTTAACTGCAATAGAATGTTCGATAAGCCCGTTCTTCTAATGGTTTTCGTGCTGGTAGCGCTTTTGTTTCTGCAGTCCTCTATGGTTCATGCTGCCGAAGAACCTTCGATTAGAATCACCAATATGCGCGATGGTGCGGTGCTAACGCATACCCCGTTTACCACCGAAGGAACATTTGATCTCAGAGGACAAGAATTCGTTAGTATAACGGCTGACGCCGGAGGGGTAGGCATCCCGACCGACAACATCAAAGTGGATCCGAGCAAGGGCATATTCAGGGTCACTGTTCCCGATAATTTCCCTAGCCCCCTTACAGTCAGGTTGAACACTAGAGACCACTCCGGATCCAGTTCCCATCAAGCTGTAGACTCTCTACAGTTCCAGATATCTGGGCGCACGGAGTCTTCTATCCGTGTCACCAATATCCTTGATGGTTCGAAGGTCTCACTACCACGCACTGCTGTAGGTCAATACACTGTCCTTAATGGCCGGCTTTACGATAGCATCACTGCAGTAGTTGGCTCAAAGAACATAACGAGTAGCCTTGAAGTGAATGAAGCTAACCAGACCTTCAGGGTGGAGATTCCGAAGGGGGTCTCCAGCCCGCTGATCCTTACCCTACGGACAGTTGACCGCAACGGTCAGGACCCCGATGCGGAGACATATGAACTTACTTTTACTCCTCAGAGTTCCACCAACCCGGCGCTGTTAGCAGTGTATCTTCTTATAGGACTAACAATCTTCGAACGCCTTGGGCTAGGCAGGCTATTTCGCCGGCGGAGGAGCCCTTCCCGTAGGAGGCAGCCATCCAGGAGACCACCGTCAATTGGAAAAGGCACTAAGAGGAGTAGAGAGAAGGCCGCGGCCAACCAACTAGAGACTGTTCCCTACAAAAGTGGTGGCAAACTGCTGACACCCTCAGAGCTCCAGTTCTTCCGGGCATTGGAGAGCGCTCTTGGGGACTATGACCTCCACATCGCGACAAAGGTGAGGTTGGCCGACCTTGTTGCTGTTCGGGGAGGGACGGGCGCGTGGAGGAGTCACTTTAATCGCATCCAGTCCAAACACATCGATTTTGTCATCTCTGACCGCCAAGACATGCTTCCCTTGCTTGCCATTGAACTGGATGACCCTTCCCATGAGCGTCCAGACCGGGTCCGGCGCGACGAATTTGTTGACAAGGCCCTTGAGGCGGCGGGTTTAACACTAATGAGGTTCTGGGTCAGTGAGTCTTACGACGCCAGAGAGCTACATGACGAGATTGTGATGAGATTGCCATCGGTGAGGCCGAAGTCCTAGCGCGTCCGCGTACATGTCTAATCGAAGGTCTCTTGGCTTATGTGGGGGATAGGCTGTTCTGGGTAGTACGACCAACTAGAGCAGAGGTAGACAGACTGTACTTAGGTTAATAGAAGGGGGTTGATGGGCAGTGGAGTTGTTGGTAAAAGGGGCTTTACTCCAGAAGTTGCATGAGTTAGTGGCATCAGCCGCTAACGAGATCTATCTCGTAAGCCCGTTTATCACTGGTGATGGACTGAAGCCAATTGAAGACGCATTATCAGATGACACCAATGTACAGATTCATGTTTACTTTCGTGGTCGAGACCAGGACGTCATTCAAGGCGTTCTGGACTGCGGAGCGCTGGGGAGATTCGCGAACAGATCCTCCGTATCGTGCTGGGCGTGTCACGACCTACATGCCAAAGCCTATGTTGTTGACGGAAAGCATGTCATTTTAGGGTCAGCAAACTTGACCGGCGCCGCTGAGCTGAGCAATCTGGAAATGGGCTTCTACCTTGAAGACCCTGAAGTTGCCAAAAGCGTCATCAAATCGTTGGAGGAGCTTGACTGTAGTGCGGTACAGGGAGACGAGTTTAAGAAGAAACACGATCGCTACACGTGCATCCGAGGCAGTGATCGGTTTCATCGCTACAACAATCTGTTCAGGGGGATGGCCCGGGGGTTGGGCTTTTCAGCGAGGAAGACTGAGTACAAGAGCATCATACCCCTCGGCAAGCTCTCATCAGGAACGGCGGCCAACTACCATCTGTTATTCAAGCTGCTAGAGTTCGTGGATACCAAGAAACCGTGGTCAACTCCTCTGGATGACTGGATTGAGGAGCAGACGGCCTGTAACATTAATCAGCGAGCAAGAATCGTCAGCTTCCTAGAAAACTCTCTTCGGGTCATTCAGCGGCCTAAAGGTCGGTACAGGTTAACTGAGTTTGGCGCTCAGGTAAGGTTAGATGGATGCGATGTGCTTAGCGCCCTATTGTTGGCTCGGTATTGGGGCTTTGAGCGAGTTTTGAGGTGGTTCAATTCCAATCCAGTTGGAACCTGTCTGGACGTCCGCCGTGAATTAATCGAGGACTATCCACGCTGGCGTGACCATCATAATTACCTAGTAAGGATGATGTGGTTGAAGTCTCTGGGACTGCTGGCGATGGATGCGGGAGATGATAAGCCCCTTCGAGATCAGGTTTTCTGCATTACGCCTGAGGGAAGAGAATGGCTGGAACAGATCGACGCTGGGTTGGGTGCCCATGCGTCAGCTATTGAGTTGTGGATAAAGAAGGCATGAGCTGAGTACGGAAGTGGAGGGATCAATTTAGTCAATTTCAATGAACTTAGATGCAACGGGTGTCCGGCTCTTCGCTTGCGGAACCTCGAACGAATTGAGTTCGTAGAGAGTCTCCGCCTAAGGGCTCTAGACGAGATGAACAAGTCCCCGAACATCTTGCTGCTGGGCGAATCACCTCCCGCGAAACGGTTCGTGTATGACATGTCCTCTGACTACTCAGGAAGAGGGTTACGCCACAAGCTAAGAGGGGAGCTTGTGGCGGGGGCCGACGATGAGGTGCTGATGGCTTTTCTTCAGAATTAAGGCGTGTGGCTCGTTGATGCAGCCCTGTGCCCGCTCCACCAACTGGCACCAAGAAGGAACGTCGAACAGCTGCCACTCACTGCTTCCTCCGACATACATCGGATTACCTGCGTGTTTGGACTGCGGTGCCCGTGGTCACTATCTTTCCCAAGAGTTGTGGTGTCCGCAAACGTGAGGCACCTGAGCTTTGGTCGCGAGTCACCAGGCAGTTTACCTTTTCCAACCTTAAAGGGCTACGAGCTGCCGTTCAAACATTAAGTGGCGGGGCGACCCTTAGTAAGACCAGGCGATATGGTTCTCCATCAAGCACAGTCTTGCAGGTTCTTGAGATTATCAGGCAACTAGCCATCAACGTTGAGTACAGTCCCACAATGAATGAACGCCATCTGCATCATGTTTTCTCACACCATCTGCAGAATCGAATCTGCCCAATTAGCATCGCTGCTGTTCCGCGAAACCAGATTCATCCTGAGTGGCCGACAGCTCGACAGACGCCCAGTCTTTCATTTGGGCGGTACACCAATACTAATGGTGCGTACCAAGCTGATTCTAAAGGAAGTGCGGGGTTCATCGATTTTGCCATAGGAGATTATGAGAGTCCTGCCGTTGGGATAGAGTTTGTGCTGATGAGAAGCTGGTCCAAAGAATCGGTAGTATTCGACTTCCTTAAGCTCCTCGATCCGGCAAACCCCTTCGAGTCAGTGTTCTCCTTCAACCTGATACTGAGGGACAAGGGAGTGGCCACGGGAGGCCACAAGACGAACCTGGAGCAAAGTATTAACGATGCTTACAGTGAAGCTCATAACCGTCTGAATGGCGGGGCTTCCCCGAGCAGGCAGGTCTTCTTCATCGTGGCAGAGATTGACCCAGCAAATGAACGACACTTTTGGCACTACCGGGGCGCTTCTGGTGGCTTCATCATTGGGTTACCCTAAGCGAGTTGGGAGACACATATTCCGATGTTGAGCTGAGATGCTTTTCAGAAGAGGGGGAACCCCTCATGTTAGCAAGCCCTGCCCTGAGTGTTACAGATTGACAGCGATCAAGCGGACCACAATCGAAGTATAGTTGCCCTTAATCCCTAATCCAGTTACGGTTGAGGAGAAAGGCATGATAGCGTGACCTCTATTCTCAGCCGCTAAGCTAACTATTTCCTACGGTCGCCTAGTCCAGCCGGCCCAAGTGCAACGCTGCAATGTAGTGTTGCAGGCTGCTCCTTAGCATTTCCACCTACAAACTCCCCACAAGCTATTGACAACCACGTATAAAGTCTACCCCTGATGCCGCAGTTCAGAACAGGGTTAATATGCCAGCTCTGGCAGGTGTATCTCTTGAAAGCAAGAATAACTAAAGTAGAGCATGATTTCGGCAGCACTACTCTTCTTAGCCTCGACGTACTCTCAGACTAACCCCAATGGCGCCACCCTTTCCAGACCAGACCTAAAGACACTAACTCGTGCTCAAGCCTCCTGCCTATGACGGAATTAACACTGACCTGAATATCGGCGATATGCGACTATCTACATGAAAGCTCGGGACTCTGGACCGTGATGAGAAACAAACTGCCGGCGCACGCTTATTGTATTGGACAAGCCAGAACCCTTGCGGCTGGACGAATTTGGTCTTCCGCAGGTGGCTATCTATCCAGCGCCTTGTCTCAGGCGAACCAGTGGACAGCACATGCTCGGCTGGATGGAGGAGCAGGACATTGACGACAGACTTCTAAACGTCGGCATAGCCCATGGGGCCCTGGTAGGGGTCTCTCCTGACCGGGACCAGAGGTCTTACCCTATGACCCGGGTCGACTTAAGAGGACTTAAAGGGATTCGTCTCAGGCTCTTAGGTGACACCCACTTTCGGCATCCAGACGATGAGACGGTCCCTACGATGATCTGTAAGGAGGAAGCTTTGTGGCTGACGCATAGATCCTGGATAACGGGGTCTAACAGATGAAAGGGTGGCAACAACTATGCGGCTAGTGAGGCTTGAGGTTCGGAACTACAGGTCGGTCGAGAGTCAGTCAGGGGAAAGCGCCCTTGAACTGCAGGGGCTTAACTGCTTTGTTGGTAACAACAATGCCGGTAAGTCGAACCTCCTGAAGGCCCTACTCTATCTACTCGACAAAGAGAAGGATGAGGAGCGATTGTATTATGGTCACGACACATCGAGGGTCATTGATGTTCGTGGCTATTTCATTGTGGATGAGTCCGACTTTGATCTGCTGAAGATTGATAACAAGAAAGAGCAGATGAAAGCACAGGTGCTCGATGATGGCACTATTGGCATTTGTAGAAGGAGTGATACGAAGGATATTCAGGTCATCGGCTACTATCCTGTTGATCCTAGGTTGGCAAAAGACGCCTTCAATGATTTTCATGGTAGAGCATGGACACAACACAGAAAGAAATTCCAGCAGATGATGACTGATCAGTATCCTGAGCTAGTCCCTTATGTCACGAAAGGTAAGGAAGCCAATAAGGGTGGGTGGAGTGATGCCTATGAGGAATTGATCAGAGATCGACCTGACCACATTGAGTTTGCTGAGCAACCGGCACCACCAAAGCAGGGGATTTCAGCGGATCTTTACAATATGCTCCCAAGGGTCCTGTATGTGCCCGCTGTCAAAGAGGTCTCAGAGGTGACCAAGACCACGAGATCGGCCGAGTTGGGCGGATTACTAAATGAGCTCTCCGCCCAGGTCAGAGGGGAACTTGATCAAGCGATTAGTGAGGCCTTATCGTCCGTCTATCGACAGCTCAATCTGATACAGGATGCATCTACCGGTCAAGTCATAGATGAAAGACGGCCGGGCATTAGGAATATAGAAAGAAAGATCACTGAATACATTTCAGAGGTATTCCACGAAGTATCTGTGGAGCTGCACTTTCCAAATCCAGAAAGCGCAGTCCTTTTTGACAACACCCAGGTGTTGGTAAAGGAGGAGACATTCGAAAAGGTCACGGCTGACAGTGCCGGTGAAGGGGTCAAAAGAATGCTTATCTTTAGTCTGATTCGTACTCTTGCCGACCTTCGCCAAGGCAGACTATCACTTGTCGATGAAAGCGAGAGAGTTGAGGGTTACCGGCGCCAAAGCTTACTTCTCTTGTATGAAGAGGCTGAGTTGTTTCTCCATCCAGGTCTTCAGAAGATCCTACTAAACAGTTTAGCTGACTTGGCTTCTGGGGGCGATCAGGTGCTGTTTACGACTCACTCACCGTTCCTAATTGACCCTGCAGTTTTGGATACAATACACCTTACCGGCAAGCTCCCCAGTTCAGGCACATTCGTCTCTGATTTCCCCAGCATACTAAATAAGCGAGGTCCGGCTCAGAAAAACCGTCTTCTCGAGGTTCAGCATGTTTCATCGTATATCTTCTCGGACAGAGTGGTACTTGTCGAAGGAGAGTCAGACAAAATTGTGTTGAAGAAGATAGCGAGGATCCTTGACGACAGTTGGGATTTCGACCGGCGAGGTATTCCTGTTCTCTCGGTCAGCGGTAGGAACAATCTTCCGCTGTTCCAGCAGTTTCTGGACGAACTGGGCATTCGGGCATTTGCTGTTACCGATATAGATGCATTGGAGGGCACTGTTACCAACCTCATGAGGCCTGGTGGTAGTAACAGTCATCTTGTTAAGAAGCTAGTTGCGGCGGCGGAAGTACTCGTGGCGGATGGAGTAGTAACGAGCCAGTACAACTCAGAGGCTGTCAGTGAGCTCACAAGAAGCCACGCTTGGGCAGAGGTGTTTGGCAACCTTGCCGCATTGTATGAGGTTCTAACCCAGGGCGATACTCCGGATGAGACTCAGACTGCTAGCCTTGGACGACTACTAAAGAAAAAGGAGACTGACGCCCTGACGAGGGCTCTGCAAAGTGATGATGATGAGGTGGGACTGGCGCGCACAGCCTTGGTCGACGCATTGCTCTCCGAAGATGTTCTATTGCTTAATGGAACCCTAGAGAACTACTATCCCTACTCCTGTGGGGAAAAAGTTGCCGCTGCTCTTGAGTTTGACCCTAGCAGCGTTTCGCGGAGTGAGCTCATTGGGTATTTTAGCAGGGTAGCAAGTGGGCTTGATATGGAAGTTTTCCTAGAAAGAGTATTTGTCAGTTAGAGACCGACTTGTGGGTTAGGAGCCTTATCCGAACCCCCTTTTCACATAGGGGGCTATGAAGACGGTGCCATGGGAACTGCATACGCGCAACCAAGGAGGGAGCTATGAGAGAGGTTCTCGACGCGGTTATGAGGCATCTGCCTAAAGGTTTGCGATACGACATAGAAGGATACCTTGCGTCTGTTAGAGCAGCGGCACCAGCGCTTTTTGAGGAAGCAGGATTGCCCCACTGTGAGAATACGCTGAGTAACCTTCTCTTTCTAGTAGCCTTAAGAAAGATATGGGCCCTCGTGTCAGGCCACTATCGGATCATGAGAGACTCTATACATCTGGTCTCTGAAAGTGGCGAACTGGCTGTGCAGATGGGTAGCGCAGAGTACTCCAGTCAGTCAGATGAGTATCATGGCGTACAGGTTCTGAGTGACGATTTCGAATTAGTGCTTAGGGAGTTGGGTCTCTTTCAGTTTGTAACTGCTTCTGGTCCTCGCGAAATACTGCTGATGCTGCAGGAGGGATGCCATAATGGAGTTTGACGCGGCTAGGATACAGGCAGCGCTTGTCCGCTTTCTTGGCGAACATCGAACTGCGTTGAGTAGGGCCGTCAACAGACACTCACAGCTACTTGAATTAGGAGCACTTACTCTAAGTGCTGAACATTACAAACGCAGAGGCTATACGATTACACCAGCGAACCTGATCAGAAACAGGTTTCGCGTCAAACTCAGCGCGAGTGGCTACCCCAAAAACTTCTCATGGTTCTGTGCCAACAAACACGGGCTGGAGTTCCAGATACACGCTAATCTACCAATCCAGAGCTACCACGATGAGGGGATCTATGTTGTTGATGTAGGCGTTGTAGTAGCCAACAAGATGCCAGACAGTGCTAAAAAGTATGAATACGTGAAAAACGAGACGTTAGTAACCTTTGTGGAGGCCAAGAAGCTTGTCATCTACCCGATGCTCATTGCCCAGTTCATAGGTATAGTCCACGAGATAAAGCCTCAGTTCATAGGCGGCCGTCGACCGAGGGGCTTCCTTCAGAGCGGACACTTCGATCCGGCACTTGTAGCAATTGGCTATATTCATGAGCGTTCGCGCTCTAGATCAATACTTAATGGTTTCAGCGGTCGAGGCATAAAGGTCAATGTCATTCCAAAGTTTGACTGGGAGATATCGCGTTTTGTCAGGGACCCGAATCGAGATTCCCCCTTCGGTCCTCCTGCTCTACGTGATGACACTCCACAGCAAGACCCGGCTGTTGCCACTGGCGGATGAGAACCGAAATCTGCCAACCTAGTAGGTGTGTGTCTTACTATCAAGAATAAGGAAGACAAGGTCTAGTTTTGGGAAGACCTGTTGTCAATTTCACCTTCATCGCATACATCCCGCCAGATTTCGACTCACTCATTCCAGCTTGCTATGCCCACAGCTCCGGCATTTCCTCTTGTAAGGAATAAACAGTGGACCAGCTTATCTTGCCCGCGTTTTCAATTGAGAAGGACCCTGACTCTCCCTGGCTTCTTGCCCTCAAGGTAAGGTTTCGCGCTTGGTCTGAGGTGGAGTCAATCAGGGATGAACTGACCAAGCGTGGATGGAATCCTGAGAGGGCCCAGACCTGTGATTACGGCGGCGAGGCCAGGGATGAGGATGTCGGCTGCGAGCCCAGGTCTGCCATCATCAAGGTCTCTATCCCCTGGGGACTGACGGAGGAGCCAGCCCGGGCATTGGAGGAGATCATTCTCGACTCAGGGCTTACCTTCCCGAGTTCGGAGACTGATATATTCGCTGAGAGCCCCTCCGCAGAGGCGGCGGCATTGCCCCAACCCCTAACCCCTCCCCCCCAGGGCGAGAAGACTACTACAACATGGGAGTCGGCCCTGGAGGTAGTGGCGTCCACCTGGCAGGAGGGGGCAGCGGCCCTAGTTGAGGACGCCCAGAGGGAGCCCGGCCAGCCGAACGTAAGCTCTGGGAGGCAGAGGGGTTGACCCAGGCCCTGAAGGAACAGGCCCAGGTGGCCGTCGGCATCGGGCTAATGACTAATCCCGACTACGCCATGGACGCCTATCGGCTCCTGTCAGGGGCTGACCTGCAGCATGTGCCGGAAGAGTGGATCGTTGAGGTGCGCCTCCTCCTTGGGGAGAGGGCCTACCAGGATGGCCGCCCTGAGGACTGCTTTGATTACACGGAGCCACTGCAGGGCCTGGCAGGAGACATCCCGGTAAGGGCCGCAGTTCTCTTCGGGCTTTCATCCTATCATCTGTGGCGCGGGAGCTGTATACCAGGGCCTTTGCCGGTGACCCCGGGGATCTCCAGGTCCTTCGCCAGCTCATCACCCTCTACCATAACGAACCCGGCGCCCTCTTGGAGTTCATCGAGAAATACCTTGAGACCTGTCAGACCCTCCCGGATGGCCGTGAGAGCAAGGGCATCTTCCGTGCAAGGGTGGACTGCGTCGGGCATCAGGGGATAACCGGCCCCCAGCTGGTGGAGGCCCTCAGCGACTACGTCGAGCTCCTCCTCTTGCTGGGACAAGCCCACGACGCCAAGGGCGCCATCGACGAGTTCCGGGGCGAGCTATCGACGGCCGAGTACATCGAGGTCCTCGGTATCTTTGACGACTACGAGGAGGTTGCCGACGAGGTCTTTGGAGAGAGCGTCCTCACTGAGTACCAGAACGCCGGAGTGACGCTGATAACTAAGCTGCCAGACGCCGACATGAACCTCCTGCGCCGGGTTGCCGTCAAGTTGTGGGTTCATAGCCGCCGAAGCTTCGACGAACTCAACAGCCTTTACCGGGAGCAGAAGCGGAAGATGGCCTCCGAGGAGCTGCTGCAGGACAGCCTTCCTACCCTTGAGCTCAAGGGTCCAAGCGCCGACCTGTCGGGCAGGAGGGTGGTGCTTGTGGGCGGCCACAGCCGGATGCGCGCCCGGGTTGAGGATATCCTCAGGGACGATGGCGGCCTGGAGGAGCTTGTTGTGGTTGAGCCGTCATGGGAGCGAAACCGCCGTCAGGTGGACATCGATGACTGCGTCAGGGGAGCGGACCTGGTGGTGGTTGTCACCGGCTGCATGAAGCATAGTACATCGATTATGGTCGACAGCGCCCTCAAGAGACTGGGTCTGCAGGACTGTTTGCTCAAACCCCCGGGCCGGGGCCACACGTCGGTGGTGGGGAGCATCTTTGAGGCTGCCCAGGCCAGGGGCTGACAGTAGAGGAGGGGATGAAGCCGTAATGATTGTCTTGAGTTACTCGAAGGTCAGGACATGGGACAACTGCCGCAAGCGCTATCAGTTCCAGTATATGAAGCGCGTACCCGGCAAACCCAACAAGTACTTTGTGCTGGGAAACGCCGTGCACGCTGCCATCAGTGGTTATCTGGCCTTACCCCTGACCGAACGTGAGCAGGCTGACATCAAGTTAATGCTCAAGCGGGAATGGGTTAAGGACAGCCGTGGGCGGAAGGGTTTCGCCTCGCGGGAGGAGGAGGGCGAGTTTGGGAAGCGGGCCTTGGGGATGCTGGACAACTTCCTGGAGGATAGCAGTAGCCGGGAAGAGCCCCTGGCCCTTGAGGAGTGGCTTGAGGCGGACTTGGGGGATGAGGTGCTTTTGAATGGGAAGATTGACCGCATCGACCGGCGCGACGGATCGCTTCATATTACTGACCTTAAGACGGGTCAGAGCACCCCTACCCCGGAGCAGTTGGCGGCAGAGGTGCAGCCGGTCCTCAACAAGCTATTGGTGGAGCGGGCCCGGGGGGAGCGGGTTGGTGGCGTGACCTTCTACTACCTTGAGCGCGATGAGAAGCTGACGGTCTCCGTTGACGATCGGGCCGTTGAGGAGGCCGAAGCCCGGCTGAAGCATGTCGCCAGGCAGATTGGGACCGAGAGCAGATTCGAAGCCAGTCCAAACCTGTTTTGCGGGTGGTGCGATTACCTGGACCGCTGCGTCGAGGGCCGCGAGCACCTGCGATCTAAGGAAGAGGCTGCGGAGGATGGGATAGCGGCATTGCCGTTTTAGGTGTGACCCCCTTCCTTCCCGACAGATGATGCATGGTGAGAGTGCTGAGCAGTTGGCAGTAAACTTGGAGCGGTTGTAGGTGGGGATGCCACCAGCAGCAGGAATGTGAGAGTAACAGGCGAATTAGACCCCCGTGGCCGTCTACTTGCCGTCAGATGATGAGTGGACTTCAGGTAACCCCGGACGGCACGCTAGTCTGAAGAGTAACAGGAGGTGTTTCTAGTGGTTACCCACAAGGTGTTTGTAAGCTATTACCACAACAGCGATCAGAAGTTCGCTAACGAGTTCCGCGATTTTTACGGGACGAATAATGCGCTCATTGACCGCTCCCTACCGGATGAGATTGACAGCAATGACGATGACTATGTCCTACAGCAAATTCGGTCCAAGCATTTAAGGGACTCTACTGTGACAGTCGTCCTCATTGGTCGAGATACATGGTCGCGAAAGTGGGTTGACTGGGAGATATACTCGTCGCTACGCCCTTACGGCGCCAGGACAGTCAATGGCCTTCTGGGTATCTCACTGCCGGGTGGGGCCTTGCCGCCCCGTTTCGAGGACAACTATAGGGAAGAGGAGCTTTTCGGCAGGCTAGTTCAGACTGGGTATGCGAAATTGGTACACTGGAGTGACGTGGAGCCCCCAGTCCTGTGGAGGCTTTGGCCTGATTCAGACGAAGTCAGGCGCAGGAGGGACTACCTTCGGGCTTGGGTCCATCGGGCATTTGAGAACCGATTCAAGACGAATTTAATCGTCAATTCACGCCAGAGATTTAAGAGGAACAGACCCGTGAATCCACATTGGTGGTAGGCAATCTTAGGGGGTCATATGACCGAGTTGTTTAGAGTAGCCATAGACTGGGGCAAGCCTGAAGTAGTCTTGGAGACGTCCTGGTACTGCCTAGTGGTACTTATCCTACTGATATTGCTTGTGGCAGTTAGCTTCCGAATCGCGGTACGGAGATGCCCTGTTTTGAGAGGATTACGCCCTGGAACTGAGCTTAAGGTTCTGAGTGTCGCCGTGAAGTTGGGGGGAGTGGAGGTCAAAGGGCAGTGGGAACCTGCCGAGAGAGAACGAGAAGCGTCTTGGGAGCTTTACGTGGAACTGGTGACGCGGATTGCTGTTCAAGAGCTGCCAGACGACCAGGGACTAATGCGTGAAGCGCTCTCATCGTTGCACTCGCTTTTTCAGACGACAAGGGATATCCTGCGGAAGTACGGCCCGTCTGTAGCTATGCCAACGAGGAAAGGCCACTTGTCGTTCGGGTTTCTAGCGATTGCCGTCTTGAACCGGGTCCTTCGACCCGTTCTGGCCACATGGCATCCGCTTCTAAGTGATCACGAAGGGAGTAGACCACAGGACATCGGGCCAGCAGAATGGGAGCGTTTGTGGAACCAGCATGGTGAGTTGCGGTCAGCACTCAAGAAAGTAAGAGCTGACTTGCGCGAATATGAGTCTCTTCTTCGGGAAGCAGCCAATGTACCCCTCGTGGTTACTAAGAAGGAAGACAGCCATGAACTCGGGCGAGAACCTAACGGCCCTTGACATTGAGGGCGTTCCTGACATCATCTTGCGCCCATTTTTCTCCTGCAATGGTCCACACAAAGGCAGGGACCCTGTTGCCGACATAAACTGTGGGAACTAGAATCGGTTCATTTGGGGTGGGCGAAGCGAGAGCTGCGGCCTTAAGCAGGTACCGCCATGTGTGGTTTAGGCCCAGGGAGACTGAGAGTATTCATTACTGCTATATGCTGATCAACAACCAGCCGGTGTTTTTCATTGCCAAAAGATAGATTTTTATTGCTCTAGGATTGTACTCGCAATGTTCCGGACAGCAGAAGGCGCATTCAAGACGAACTCATCTGCACCCGGTGCTCCCTAAGTTTGCCAATCAGTTTCTGGCATATCAGCTTGACTTGAGTATTTAGATCCTTCTCAACATTATAGAATAGTCCACCGACTCTTGAACTCTCATCGAACGTACCAGTCGAAGCGTTGGAAAACCAAATTGGGATTACGCTGCCTTCCCCGAAGCGAGCCCTGAACTTATCCGATTCGAACTGAGTCCACACTCTTTTTGGGTACTCTGGTCCCAGTAGTACGACAACGTACGTTGCCTCCGTCTCGTAAATTGGCCCGAGGTACTCCGCAATATCTTCGGCCAGCATCTTGTGCACCTCATTTTCGTCAAAGAACACCTCCACTTCAAAGCTGGCTAACTGTTTGGCTAGTGCTCTTGCCAAAGAGCGATCAGCACCAGCAAACGATAGGGCAAAGTCGTAGGCATCTCCAAACTGGATATTAATAAAACCAACTTGAGCGGCGAATTTATTCCATAGGACATTGCGGATATAATAAACAAATTTAGGATCCTCAACACTGAGAATCCGTGTATGAGGATCATAGTGAATGACATCTGCAAAATCGGGGTTCTTCCTTAGGTGATTGTCCAAGTACTCTTTCTGAACTACTTGTCCTACACTATTCTTATGACTGGGATTTTGAGCCAAAGCTTGATCCAACTGCAGGGACCATTCATTACTCATGGCTAGCCAATAAAGCAGATGCAGATAGGGTGCCCGGCCTTCACGGTGCATCTTCGGACCCTTCGCAAAGCGGAATGCTAAGTCGAAGTACAAGCGGTTCAATTCCTCGAATACCCGCTGCCGAACCACGCCCAGACTGACACCAACAGTTTTAGTCTCCTCTACTTTTTCTGTAACCCCAGAATAAGTGCAAGCCTCTCTGCACAACATCTGGGCAATGTGGAAGCTGCCGTGTGCTTCCTCAGCGATCCCATCTTTTGCCGACAACGCTATATTTAGGGCCTTCTCTCCTTTACCTATGAGCTCTTCAATCCTGTCCAGAGGATTGGCTTCGAAGCGTATTGTGTCAATCCTATTATTCAGGTCACGTGCAAACCTAACTAGGGTGTCACCAGCTTTGTTGATACCCACAAGTACAAGTTTGCTGTTGGGGGTTTCCTCATCGGCAAAAACCTTCATAAGGTCCGCTAGTTCTTCCTTGGTACCTCGTTCTAGTCGATGGAAGTCATCGACGATTACTGTTCCTATGTCCCCCAGGTATGGCAACTCGCGGATAACCTCAAGGTCATCTTCCTTCCTAGATGTTAGCATTAAGGCATTGGCTCTCAGGCTCAGCTCCTCAAGCACCTTGAGTACACTAGTGGTCTTCCCAATTCCTGAGGGGCCCTCTACAACAAGACCGCGCCCTGGTGTCCTCAACGCAACCAGTAACCTTTGATACTCTACTGGCTTCACATATGTGTATGTTGGGACGCCTGAAACCTTAAAAACCTCTTCCAATAAAGGTTTGGCCAACTGTCTTCCTCCAATCTGGTATGATATCGAAGTGCAAGCAAAGCATGAGCTCAAGCTTCCTCAAGGAGAACTCACAGTAGTTCATAGACATTTATCCGAACACGTACTTCATCGGTATATCGCTATAGGGGTGAGGATGATCCCAGGTCCCGTTACCCTGTCAATGAAGTCGTCGATCCCAGCGGCCTGATCCAACTTCAGCCGTCTCCTCATATCTCTGTTCATAGTCGTAGGTATCCAATCAAACACCGGTAATTCTTCACCGTCAGCCAGAACCCTCGTAACTTTGCCTAAACAGTTACATCCCCTATAAGCTCCTCAGTTCCGTGTCTAAGGTACTTCCTATAAAGTGCCGACACCACCATAAACTTGGAGTTGTCTAAAGAATGGAGTAGCACCGAAATCCTAGTGTCGTCCAGACTACCCAAGAAAGCGTCAACCTCTGACAACTAGAGTTCCCTAGCCAGGATCATCCTTTGGGAGTAGAGTCCAGCTGTCGTGAACTCACCCTTGTGCTCTTGCACAAATCTTTGGATAGCTCTGCGGGTATAAGGGATGAATTCCAAATCGTCAATCTCGAAACTTCCGTCTCTAGCAGTCTCATACAGTTCCATAAGCCTTGACGGGGACATTCGAAGCTTGACGGCTCCGGTCATACCTATCTCGAAGTTGTTCTTCTCCAAGAACATGTCGTACAGTCTCATGTGAGCTATGGAGCCACGATGCTCTAGCGTTACACCCATTTCTTCACCGAGTCCTCGCTCAAGGCATTGAACTATGCTAATTCTTCCTTCTGAGAGGTCGTCTGCGCTCAGACCCTCATTCACCGTAACATGCCACTTGCTCTTGCTGGTATTGGCTACGAACGTTGATCTCTTAGCGAAAACAATGAATGTTTCTCCTCCATGTTCTAGGAGAACATAGGCGTTGACGCCAAGGGATGTTGTAAACGGAGTGTACTTGGAATAGCTGTACTTATCAGCCTCGGCAATCGGATGCCCCGCTGCCCTCAGTTCATGGTATATGGACCGGAAGACTCTATGAGTGAAGTAGTCAGTCTCAAATGCTTCAATCACGAGCCCGGATTGCTCGGGTTCCCCATATCGGCGGAGCAAGACGTTATGTACGCCGTATTTTCTACCATTGGAACGCCCATGCTGATTTTGTAGACTTCTGAGGAATTGATTGCCGACTGTGTTTGCATGTGCTTTAATAAGTTGAGGTAATCTAGATATCTGGGTGCTTCTAGCTATGTCGTCAAACCTATCAGTTCCGTCGAGAGACGTATCTTCGTTAAACGTGAATCTCTCATCCAGGAGACGTACATCATCTCGAAGCTTGGTGGGAATGCCCACGAATAGCTTCTTACCGGTGGGCCTAATTGAAACATTGGGTGGTTCATAGTGAGGGTCTGCGTGGTCTAACGAAACCACTCCTAGTGCCTTTAGTGACTCCTCATCCATTCGCTCGACTTCTCGTTTCATTCTGTAGCGCGAGATGAACCTCCTGAGGCTGCTACCAATAGCTTCAAAGATTAGTCCCGTGATGAAGCCGAACACCGCCCAGAAGAATTGGTTACCTGCGTCCCTCAACAACCATCGAAACTGCTCCAGTTTCTTTCCCCCCCGTTCCATTAGACTTTCCCAGAATCTGTTTCATGCACTAGCCAGCTCGATCTCAAGCTGCACCCCTCTTCAGTTGCACTTCTTGCCACCGTTGGCAGTTGGGCAGCCCTGCAGGACATGGAAACAAAAGTGACCTCCTGCATAGTTGAGTTCGAGAGTAGTTAGAATTTTCCTGCAAAATATGGAAATCTCCTTCACGGAAATGGGGGCATCGCTTCCAACACCCTAGTACTTCAGGAAATATAAACCCTTACTATACCGCCACGTGGGCGTATACTACCATTAGAGGTTCTGAAAGGGTGACGAGAAAGGATAGAGTATGCCGAAGAAAACCATTTACATTAGGGACGAGGATAAGGAACTGTTCACCATTGCCGAGGCTCTCTCGAAGCAGTCGCTTTCGGCGCTGTTGGCGGATCTGCTAAATAGGTACATCGACGAGGAAGTTGCTCAGCGGTCACAGTCGGAAGAGGAGATGCAAGAATCCATGTGCCACTTCCTACAGAAGAGCCTCACGAGAGATTACTTTGCCCGCGACTGTTGGGTCCAGGATGAGATGGACGACTCGTGGTCAGTGGGAGTGGAAACAGAGGCCTGGGGGACCTATCGCCTTAAACCGGAGCGTGCCTACAGGGTCTATGTGGATGCTGATGGATCTCCTAGGGCTCTGACTGAAGACGAAATCAGGGAGCACATGCAGGGCGTCCTGATTGACAGAGTTGGTGGTCTAGGTACAAGGGAGATTACCATGTACTTCATGGAAGAGGCAACTGGGCCCGACGACGGCATAGAGTACTGGGTGTTCGGTGACTTTGAGGACGAAGACAAAAGTGATTTCATCGTGGCCTCCACCGAAGAGGCGTTTGAGGTGTTCATGCAGTTTTGCCAGAGGGGAAACGCTAGTGATTCCCGACCAAGACGCGCAGTTCGAGGACTAAGGTAGACACTGGTTCCTATTAGGGGGGCTGAGGGTTGGAAACAAACTCAGAAAGACTGCTATGCGCAGCGCTTGACCGGCAGAACGTGTCATACATTCAGCACCAGTTCATCTTGGGATATGAAATAGACATCGAGCTGCCCGGGGGTGTTCTCGACGAGGTGGATGGCCTGGTTCATATCACGGTCAGAGCACAGATACGCGATGCCCTGAAGACCAAGGCGCTTGAAGCGCTGGGCTACAAAGTGATCAGGATGAACAACAGTCAGGTACACAACGATTCGAGAGGATGCGCCAAGATGCTTGAGCAGCATATAGACCCAGAAGGCTCCTTCTGGCCGCCTGTCACTCACGAAGAGCCACTGGCTGGCTGGCAGATTGCCCTGAGAAAGTATCTTAGGGTACTTCTTGATGAAGAAATCGTCGAGACTGGTTGTGAGGAACATTTTGCGAAGATGCCGTTCGTCCGCGATGTTGCCCAACTAGAGGTGATGGCACTGGCCTCCAGTCGAATAGACGGTGGTCGCGGCTCCCTGCGCGCGATAGCTGGCTAACAGTAAGAAAGCGGAAATAGAGGAAGGAATGCAAGGTGGGGTGACCATTGAGTTATGGCGGACAAGCCAAAACGCCAGCCTGCGAATCGGCTTACGCCTAGATGGTCAAGTCGATTTTGGCTATAGCTGTTAGGCTTTTGGAGGAGACAAGGATAGGGGGGGCTTGATGCCAGTTGTCTCCCACTTCCGTTTTGGCATGCAACCAGTGACCACAACGGCCATCGCACTATCACTCCTACTAGAGTGCCCTCTCGAATGAATAAACAGTCGAACTCGCTACAACAACTGAGAGTTCGCCTTTGTAGATGCAGAAGGCCTCTCCCGGCATATCGTGTACTCGCTGGGATCCGGTACAAGCTGGGACACTTAGTGAGTGCATTGCTATAGCATCCCACTCGCGCCGGCGGTGAGCACGGAGCCCGCAATAACCTTTGCATCTTCCTTAGTGATGCGGATATGGGATTGCTGTCTTAGAGAAGTTGCGATTTTTGCTTGTCATGCTCAACACAATGTCAAGGTTCGGGGCCCAGATGAGGTCATGCACTTGGGCATTGATGAATACCTGCGTTTCAGCCCGGAGCCTCCGTTAGCCAAGACAAGATGGGCAGACCGAGAAGGTACATCTCTGCCAATCAAGAAATGGGGAAAATAGGACCCGCAGCCAGTAGGAAAGGACTGTATTAAGGTTGGTACGGCAACCCGCTGAGTGAGGTGATCCAGATGACCGGCCCTGAGAAGACTCATCCCGAGCACCCCAAGACGCTTGCCGAGGCAACTGAGTTGGTACTATCCAGGCTGTCAGATGAAGATAAGGCCGAGATAGCATCAATGTCCGAAGATGACCTGTTTATGTTGCACTTCGGGCTCGGTATGTGGATCAGGAATAATCTTGGCCTCTGGCAAGGAAACACCTCGTTGTTACGAGATTGTGGATGTTTGGGAGATGAATCGTACCTCGGCATCCATCCGGACACTGCCTCAATGGTCATTGTGAAACAGGTCTGGCTAGCCCTGAGAAGATAGTGAGGTCATTCAGTACTGAATTCATGCTGGCATGGTAGGTCACTGGTGTGGAAAAGCTTGGGAGTAGGGTTGCTGCCGACATTCATGAAGAAGAGGGGCGAAGCCTATGACAAAGAAAGAGCTAGGGACCTTACAACGGGAGCCGCTGCGTTCAGTCTGGCCTAATGAGGCGCGGGACTTTACGCCCTGGTTGGCCGAGAACCTGGACTGGCTTGGAGAGGTCCTTGAGATGGACCTGGAACTGATTGAGATGGAACGGGCGGTCGGTAGTTTTTCCGCAGACATATTGGCCAAGGACATCTCGCGCAACGACTCTCTCGTGGTGATAGAGAACCAGCTCGAGCCAACAAACCATGACCATCTGGGCAAGATGCTGACCTATGCAGCTGGCCTTGATGCCAAGATCGTCGTCTGGGTGAGCCGCGAGGTACGCACCGAACATCGGCAGGCCGTAGATTGGCTGAACGAGAACAGCCTCCATGACTTCTCATTTTTCGCCGTCGAGATTGAACTGCTGCGCATCAACGGTTCAGCGCCGGCACCCAACCTGAAGCTTGTGGCCGGCCCCAATGAGTGGGCGAGGTCACAGCGCAAAAACATGCCCACCGAGAGGGAGCGGCTATACCACTGGTTTTTCTCGACGGTGTTGGAGCGGATCAAGAGCGACCACCCGGGCGTGACAAACGCCAGCAAGGCTCTGTATCAATCCTGGTTCAATTTCCCGGCAGGACGCTCCGAATGTACCTACGGACTGGCCTTTCGCAGGGGACCGCGCCTTGCCAGCGAACTCTATATCGACTCTGGGGACAGGGAGTTTAACAAGGAGTTCTTTGACTTTCTCTTTGAACGCAGGGATGCCATCGAGAAGGCGCTTGACCTGCCAGCGGAAGAGGAGGTCTCATGGGAACGCATGGACGACCGCCAGGCCTCGAGAATCGCCGTCTACTTGGATTTAGAGGACTACACTAAAGAAGCCTTCGAGCCAGCCATCGAGTGGGGCATCGCCCGGTTGCTGCGTTTCCGTGAGGCCTTTGCGGAGCATGTCTCCAGCTTCTAGTATGGACGTAGTCTTAGCACTCCCATGGGCCGTAGGCTCTTGGTTGAAAGTACTGACCCCCAAGAGTCGAGATGTTGGAGGAGGGCTAACATGCTCGAAATCTATAGGCACATTACTCTAAAAACTATAAAGACCTTGAAGAGCAATTCATGGTTCTTACCCTACGTAATTGTGGCTTGGTCTCTAAGCATGTATTTGAGGTCTGGCGCGTTTTTCAATATCTGGTCGTGGAACGAGGGCAGTATGGGCCTGAACCTGGGTAATCTTCGCCTTTTGACGCATATCCTTATCCTCTCCGAGCTCTTGAGCTACGGCTTGGCTCTGGCCGGTGCAGCATTCATGGCGCAGAGCATTCGACCAGGGATAGGTAGGTTACTCAAGAGAACTGTGTTGACCACACTCCGCTTTTTTGTAGTCTGGTTTTTGTCAGGTGTTCCAGTCCTATGGCCTGCATTTATGTTACTAGGCAATGAGTTAGCACTACAAGCTTTGTATCTAGTGTGGGGCTTGGTGTGGCAACCTCTCCCGGAGATTATTGCTTACAAGAGCTCACTTAGCCAAGCCCTGCCCGACTGGGTTGAGCTCCTTCGGAGGCATTTCATCCTCGTCTCAATGCCAGCTATTATCTTTTGGCCCGTTTTTGAGGTTTTGTATCACGGTTATCTACCTACGCTATGGTTGAGCTATATTGGGTACGCCTTCATGCCAGTGATGATAGTGTTCGCGACTGTTTTCCGTATGCATTTGTATTTATTCTGCAAGGATGATGTTGCACGCTGGCAGCAAGGTTTTTGACCTGCTAAGAGGACAGGGAGAAGCAGCGCCTGTGGGGGCGAGATCGGCGGGCCAATAGCTTCAGCCATGACAAGGTCCTGGTGGTTGTCAAGGCGCAATGGGGGTGATGCATGCCTCTGAGGACGATGTGTGACCCCCTGAGCTTGTTGCTTAATTCGTCCGGCCCGTGTAACCGGTAACCCCCTCTCAAACAGGGATTAACTGCGAGTTCTGTGTCACTCCGGAATGAACGTAATAATCACTGTAAATCGCTCCTGATTCCACTCTACACTGGCCCCCAAGCCTTCGGATACGAAACGGACTGGAACCATGGTTAGGCCATTGATGATCAGGGCTGGAGTGTCTAGCTCAACGCGTGTCCCGTTCCTCAGCGCGTACTCTTTTCCGACGGGCAACTCGAGGGTAATGATCTCCTTGGTATCCAGCAACTGCTCTAGTTCTGCGACTCGTTGCCTTTCCTGCTCAAGTTCTGCCCGGAGCCGCTCAACCTCCTCCTCGAGGGCAGCGCAACTAGTGTCTCCTTCCCCTTTGGCCGCTTCCCCTTCAGGGTGCTGTCCATCGCAGGAGCCTGTGTCGGTTGACCCTTCTCCGCTCTCACTGATCTGGTCGGTATCCGCCGGTTGAGTGATATCAGCGAAGTTGATGGTGCTTAACGTGGCTTCAATTGTAAACACCTGGCCGCCTGTCTGCAATGATAATCGCGACGGGTCCGCAGCCAGGTTGAGGCTATCATACGATGTCTTGAGAGACTGCTGCAGGGCCTGATCTCTGAGGTTAACGGCGCGGTACCACGGATTCCTCCACTCTACCATTTTGCCTAAGAAGGCCACTCTTTGCAGAAGATTGTGGGTGCCCTCAGTGGCACCGGTGTCAATGACCGACAGCGCCTTTGTGAATGCCACATACTCGGAAGGGAGGTACCAGTTGTTCCTGTCGTAGTTCTCATACAGGTAACCCGCAGTGGAGTCAATCAAGTACCAGGTATCTTCTATCAGGACCTCCACGAAGAAGTGCCCCGCTACACCGCCAAGGTTGCAGCCATCGCGGATCCAGCCCATCTTGGCCGAGTCCACGACAACCGTTGGGATCCCCTTTGCTCTGGCAAGCGTGGCGAAGGCAATGGCGTAGTCGGTGCACCCAGTTGCGTAGCCCACCGTCAGGATCTCAGATCCCGTCGTCTCGAAGATCATTGACCCAGGCGATTATAGGGGGCAATAGCCTGAATCAAGTTGTGTATCTCCTTGAGGGTGCTGATGTCACGCTGGTCATTGATCAGACCGGCAATGGCTGTGACCTGAGGCGTGCGGCTAGTCTGCTCATCTTCCATCAGGAAGATGCCTGGCTCGGAGTAATCAGGGTTTGCGAAAAGGCCGGGGAAGACTACGGGCGCGTAACCACTAGACGACCAGGTCTTGTTCGCCACCACGCCCTTCAGGTCTACGGGAGTGAAGGGTTCGCTCAGTTCGGGTCTGGTCAAGGTTTCGATGGCGCTCTGCAGGGTCTGGTTGGAGTCAAGTGCCGCTATTAGGCGCTCCAGGCTGTCGGCAGACACGCTCAGTGCCTTCACCCCGTCGACCTGGGATGTCCAGAATACAAGCCCCTCGGCTCGGGTCTGCTGGTCAAGTTCTGCAAGGCTCCTGCTGAAGAAGCGCTGGGCCTCCGACTCGCGAAGTGGGTCACCAATGACATGGACAAAGATAGCTATTGACGGTTCAAAGAAGTTAAAGGATGCCCCTCGCCAATTTCCAGTCAGGTATGGATAGAAGGCCTCAGCGGGGGCCTGGTCCCCGTAGACCTTGCCAGCCGTGACAGTTGTGGCCCCAGCTGAAAGTACCAAGATCATCAGAAGTAAAGCTGCCAGGATTCTCGTCATGCTAAAACACCTCCTATTTCCAGAGGCTTCACCATCCTTGTAGGTGATTCCTTTCGTGGAGGGATATGGGCTGCATGGTAGAATTGGTTAGGAGGTTAGGGGTCTTTGAGCCTGACACATGCAAACTGAGACCGGAGGTGTTCTACATCGGGATAATCGCCAGAGCAGCTGAGGCCTTGTTTGGAACCCGAGTCGGACAGTATCGACAGATCACCCAGGACTGCCTGGCCGCCATGAATGAACTGGAGCAGATTGTGGACAGAGAGCCCGACGCTGGCTTTGCGACCTGGTCGAAGTGGCGCGAGAGACATCAGTCTCTCCACTCCAATCCCCTGGTCAGTAGTTGCCCAACAGTTGATAAGTTGCTGATGAGGATAGCTGTTCCCTTTGTTGACAGGAGGACTATCCGGTTGTTTGCCAAGGTCCATGCAGATCCAGAGCAGACCAGGGAGCTGGTCTTGGGCTGCAGCGCCGCAAATGATGGACTGGAGCAGCTTTTAGCCTCCGGTGACTACCTTGATTTCGGCAAAGAGAGGGTGTGGCGTGAGAAGTACCAATGGGTCTTTGATAGCCCGCTGGTTTCGGACCATCCGCCGGACGCTCAGCTTTCACCGGTTCTGCTGTTCAGGCGCAACTACGAGAACATTGGTACCAAGCGAAAGGACAGGAACCAGCGGTTCCTGCTGAAGGAGAAGGCCCGCTATAGAGCTCTCTTTGACAACGTAGAGGGGCTGTCATTAGACGACCAACAGCGGGAATGCATTCTCAAGGATGAACTCAACAGCCTGGTCATAGCAGGGGCTGGGTCCGGAAAAACCACCACGATTGTCGGTAAGGTCAAGTACCTGTTAGCCCGGGGCAGCTGCAGCGCTGATGAGCTCCTGGTTCTGTCCTTCACAAAAGCCTCCGCCGACGAGATGGCGGAGCGGATCAAGGCCGAGACAGGACAGGATATCGATGTCATGACCTTTCACAAACTCGGCAAGGAAGTCATTGCCGAAGTAGAGGGGCGGCAGCCTTCGGTTACCGGCATTCAGTTGACCGACTTTGTCCAAGAGCAGTTCAAGACACTGATGAAGACCCCACAATATAGCGCTCTTGCTATCCGGCATCTCTTAGCCTATTCCCGGGAGTACAAGAGCGCCTTTGACTTCAAGACCAAGGGTGACCACTTTACATACCTCAAGGGCAGCGCAATCCGAACCCTGAAGGGTGAAGTGGTCAAGAGCTTTGAGGAGATGCTTATCGCCAATCACCTGCACATCAATGGCGTTGACTATAACTACGAAGCCCCCTATGAGGTAGACACCGCCGACAGGAGGTACGGGCAGTACTACCCCGATTTCTACTTACCTGAGTCAGGTGTGTACATAGAGCATTTCGGGGTGGATAGAGACGGGAACGTGCCAGAGTTCTTTTCCGGCGCTGATGGGAAGAGCGCCAAGGTAATCTACAATGAAGGAATCAGTTGGAAACGCAAAACCCACCAGGACAATGGCAGTATCCTGATAGAGACCTACTCCTATGAGCAAGCCGAAGGCATGCTCCTCGATCAGCTAGATGAGAAACTGAAGAAGGCAGGAGTCAAATTTAGCCCGATGGGACCGGACAAGATCCGGCGACTGCTTCAAAGTCAATCCCGGTATGAAGTGGCTAGCGCCAATAAGCTTATGGCTGACTTCATCCGGTTGATGAAAGCAAACGGCAAGGACATCGAGGACGTCAGGGGACTCATTGATCAACTGCCCGTCGGAATTCAGCGATACAGAAGCGAGTCCTTTGTGAAGCTGGTGGGGCCCATCTATGAAGCCTACCAGAGAGAGCTGGAGAAGACCAGGGAGATTGACTTTGGTGACATGATCAACAGAGCCACGGAGTACATAGGGGAAGGCAGATTCGCCAAGCCATACACCTATATCATTGTTGATGAATATCAGGACATATCCCGCGCGAGATACAACCTCATTAAGGGCATCAGAGACAGGAACCAGTCAAAGACCTTTTGTGTAGGGGATGACTGGCAAAGTATCTACAGGTTTGCCGGCAGCGACATTGACCTGTTCCTTGACTTTGAGGAGTTCTTTGGTTACACGGAAGTGTCCTACATCGAAACAATCTACCGGTTCCCCACAAGCCTGATTGACTTGAGCAGCGCCTTCATACTGAAGAATGACAGGCAGATAAGTAAGGAACTCAAAGGCGTTGGAGATGCTGGCGAGATGGCTTATGAGCTGGTTTACGGCGAAGACGATGGCGAACTCCTGGACCAGCTGAAGCTGTATCTCGGTAAGTTGCCAGCTGATAGCTCGGCGTTGCTTCTGGGTAGATACCGCCATGACCTCAAACCCTATCTCGACGGGGAGCTCGGGCATCGATACGAGCACCACCGCAGTAGACACACAGTGGACTACAGGCCCCGCGCCGACCTAGCGATTGAGTTCAAGACCGCCCATGGCGCTAAAGGGCTCCAGGCGGACTATGTCTTTATCCTGAACAACCTCTCTGGTCAGTACGGGTTCCCGAGTAGAGTCCCTGATGATCAGGTCCTGGAGCTGCTGCTGCAGGACAAGGAATCCTTTCACTACGCAGAAGAGCGAAGGCTCTTCTATGTGGCATTGACAAGGGCCAAGAGGTTCGTTTACTTGATGGTCAATGCCAACAAAAAGTCGGTGTTCATTGAGGAGATAGAGGGTGACCACGGCATCGAGAGGGATGAGCAGGCAATCAAGTGTCCCGACTGCAGGACCGGTGATCTGGTGGCCAGAACCGGGAAGTACGGTCCCTTCTATGGGTGCTCTAACTATCCGCTTTGTACCCATTCGCAACCGATGAAGTAGTTCGCACTCACCACTTCCGCAAGCTATCTAGAATAGCCCCAGAATAAGTGGCCATGAGACCACGTCTGCGATGATGTGGGCAATGATTACCAAGGGCGGTGCCCAATCCTATCCAGGGTTGAGCCTTTGGCACGATCAGGAAAGGACTGTATTAAGGTTGGTACGGCAACCCGCTGAGTGAGGTGATCCAGATGACCGGCCCTGAGAAGACTCATCCCGAGTACCCCAAGACGCTTGCCGAGGCAACTGAGTTGGTACTATCCAGGCTGTCAGATGAAGATAAGGCCAAGATAGCATCAATGTCCGAAGAGGATCTGTTTATGCTACACTTCGGGCTCGGTATGTGGATCAGGAATAATCTTGGCCTCTGGCAAGGAAACACTTCGCTGTTACGAGACTGTGGATGCTTGGGAGATGAATCGTACCTCGGTATCCATCCGGATACTGCCTCCATGGTCATTGTGAAACAGGTCTGGCTAGCCCTGAGAACAGAAGAGCGTGGCGAGCCTGAAGAGAAATAATACCGTGAGTGCCGCGGTAGCGACGTCAACGGCTCCTCATCTGGATCTCTACCCCGCGGGCCCTTAGCTCCTCAATAAAGGGCTCGAACCGGTCTCCTACCAGCACCTCTTCTGGGGCCAAGAAACCCCGCTCTGGTAGGCGTCCCTGTGCCAACCACTCAATCACAATCACCGGTGGGAAGCCGGTGGTCTTAGCCATGGAGGTGTAGTCTCGCTCAGCATCGTAAAGGTCAACCATCTCCCACTGGTACCGGGCCGGCCTCCCGCCCTTCATGCCGCTGGCCCAAACCCGCATGACGGTGATGTCCTCTTTAGAGCCGCCCTTGAATAGGGGTTCCAGGAGCGCCATGGCCAGTCTGCGGGGGCGTACCCCCTGCCCCTCAATATCGACAGGGTCCTCATCCAGGAAGCCCAACTCCCGCAATACGCTGACCTTGCTGAAGTGACCCCTATAGCGCACAGTCTTTTCTATGACGCGGCTGACCTTGCCCTTCAGGGTGTAGGCGAGGCTGTGGGCGTCGGACAGTACTGCCTCGCACCTGCCGACAGGCTCCGGAAAGTCGCACTCCTCCAGGTCGGACAGGGCCGGGTATTCCACGACCTCGCCATCTTCCAAGGCCACGGCCGGGCAGGTGTAGAGGTCCATGACACCCTCAAGGGAAAACACCAGCTGGTACCAGAGGGGAGGTTTCGGATGGCGCGGCAGTCCACCTACATAGAGCGCGGCCTCATGGGCTTCGTCCAGAAGCTCAACCCCGCGGGCTGCCAGAACTCCAGCAATGCCAGGGGCTACTCCGCAGCCTGTCAGCACCATCACGTCTGCAGCGCGCGCTGCCTCGTCAAGTTCGGCCTTCTTCTCGGGATACTCAATCCCCGCCAGGTCAATCAGGTGACACCCCGCCCTGACAGCGGCCCTGTTCACCAGCATGCTCAGGGAGTTTGGGAGCGCTGCCACAGCAACGTCGAAGCCCTCAAGCAGTCCAGTTACCCGCTCCAGTTGACCAAGATCAGCCACCATCCCACTGGCCTTTGGGTTGTTGGCCCTGCCTATGCAGGTGTCGACCACCTCTGGACGGCTGTCAACGGCCATCACCTGAGAAACATTAGGGGATTGGACAAGCTCCGCCACGATCATGCTTCCGACCATTCCCGTTCCAAGTACCACTACTTTCATTGGATTTCACCCTCCTCGGATTTCAGCCTCCTCATCCTGTTCTTGGCTCTGGTATTGCTCATTTCCTCCTTTACTACCGTCGGCACAGACGGGGCTCGGGCCAACATTCTTGTGGGCCCAAAAGAAGAGAATCTGCCACCAATGCGTAATACAGGATCAAGGGACCCTGGCAGTATTACTATGCCGTTTTAGTCTGAGGTGTCGAAGAGGAGCGTGTTATTACCCATGAACAAACCCAGCTATGTAACAAGTTACGTTGACCCTGATACCGATGCTGTCTGCTCAATGATTGCTTATTCCTGGATAAAGGAGCAAGCTGATAGGGAGAAGTGGGTTCCGCTGATCTACGGGGATATCAACTCTGAGACAGCATTTGTCCTCGACGATCTCGGCCTGACGGTGCCAGAAACTCCAGCAGGCCTTCCATCGAAGTGCAGAATTGCGTTGGTTGACACCCACCATCCTAACCAGCTCCACAGTTCAATCATGCTGGACAATGTTGTTCAGGTGTTTGACCATCATCCTGCTGGCGACCCAGAGGCTTTTCCCAACGCAACAATCTGTAACGAAAGAGTCGGCTCCGTTGGGACGCTGCTTGTGGAGTGGATGCAGAAAGCTGGTCTTTCGCCGCCGCGTGCAGTGGCGGGATGCCTTGCCTGTGCTATTGTCTCAAACACTCTTAACTTTGCGGCGCCCTCCACTGACCCAAGGGACCGGGAAGCCTTCAGCTGGGTGTCGAGGTTCGTGACGTGGCGTGAGGGCTTTTTTCAGGACATGTTCGCGGCCCGGTCTTCAGTATATGGGATGTCGACTTCTAGCATCCTGAGAGGCGATTACAAGCGGTTCACCTTTGGCCCGGTAACTGTGGGCATCTGTCAGTTTGAGACAACAGAGTTAGTCGACTTTCTGAGCAGAGAAGATTTGCAGTCCGTCCTCCGGGAGATAAAACAGACTGACCAATTATCCTGCGTTCTTCTCAATGCCGTTGATATCATTGGAAGGAGAAGCGTGCTGGTTGTCGCTGACCAGGAATCCAGGGACCTGACTAGCAGAGCTCTTGGGACAAGCTTTCAAGGAGCTTTCGCTAGGTTCGATCGAATGCTGCTACGGAAATCGGACATAGTCCCAATGTTCCAGGCCTGTTTTGACGCTGGGTAATCACGACACTGCCGCCCCTCAAGCCAGCAGAAAAGAAAGCGCCCCGGGTTCTCGGGGCGCTTTTATGTTCTCGAGTGCGGTGGGCCCCATGGGCGCCTTTAGTAGTTCTAAGGCTTCGGTTGGTAGAAGCCCCTCTCCCCTAACCCCCTAACCCCCTAACCTCTTCAGCCATCCAGCTGTCCGCGTCAGATACCAGTCTACTTGCCAATGAGGGACAATTGCCAAAAATATGACCAGAAACTTAAAAGAATCTAAATTGTCAGAAGGATTGGACAGATTCACAGAGAATACCACAATTATAAGGTCAACTGAAGATAGGAAGGTCGGGTGGTCAGATGTCTGATATGTTGCTGGTTGAGAAGATTACGAAAGCCAGGACCATTCCCCAGATGATTATTGAGCGTATTGAGTCGCTCGTTGAGCGGGGGCAGCTACAGCCCGGGGAGCGCCTCCCCTCTGAGAAAGAGTTGGCGTCGTCTTTGGGGGTGGGTCGCTCTTCAGTGAGGGAGGCTGTACAGGTGCTGGCTGGGATGGGGATCGTTGATGTTGTCCAAGGGAAGGGGACCTTCCTCAAGGTTGACAGTCAGGATATTCTGCGCAATTTCGTGGGGTGGGCAATAAGAATTGACATCGACTCTTTTGATGAACTCACCGAGGCAAGGGATGTCTTGGAGTGCCAGGTAGTTGAGCTAGCGGCCCAAAGGGCAACAGAGGAAGACATAGAACGCCTCAGGGCCCTCTCTGACTACTCAACGGCCGTTGGGGGTGGTGGATCAGAGCCTATCAGGACCTCTATCGACTTCCATGTTGCCCTGGGGCAGGCAGCGAAGAACAGGATGCTCTTTCACATGCTCAATGCCATCAAGGATGTCATCTACGAGCAGATGTCAAGTTTCAGTCGCTCCGACGCCGAACTAGAGGTTTCCTTTTCCGACCACCGACTCCTGGTGGAGGCCATTGAGGACCGGGATCCTGAGCGGGCGGTTCGTGTGATGCGTGAGCACCTACAGTACATCAAGCAGATCTACCGCAAGTATCTGAGCAATGTGGAGTGACCCCAGGAGTGAGAGACCAACAGCCAAGGAAATGCCGTTAGCAATACTAGAACGAGGGAGGTACAGCGTGATAATCAGAGATGACTCTTGCACTGGCTGTCGTATATGCTTTCCCTACTGCCCCGTAGCCGCAATCAAAGACGTGGCTGACAGGGGTGTAGCTCGAATTGATCTGGATGAGTGTGTTGAATGCGGGGTCTGCCTTAGGTCAGGCGTCTGTCCCACCGATTCCTTTGAGCAGAATGAGTTATCTTGGCCGCGCAGTCTGCGGGCCGCCTTTAGCAACCCAGTGTCAGTACACGGGAGCACAGCTATTCCCGGTCGCGGCACCGAAGAAATGAAGACCAATGACGTCACCGACGAATACAGGGTCGGCATGGTTGGAATGGGTGTGGAGTTGGGTCGTCCTGGTGTCGCCACAGGGTTGTCTGAGGTGGAACAAGTAAGTGTGGCCTTGGCCGAGCTAGGGGTGACATTCGCTAGGAACAATCCGGTCACATACCTGATGACGGACACAGATACTGGCACGCTGCAGACAGAGGTTCTGGGGGAGAGGGTCCTTTCCGCAATCGTCGAGTTCACTGCGCCTAGCAGGATGATTGGTGAGATACTCTCTGCTCTGACCAGCATTGCAGATACCTTGGGAACCGTATTCAGCCTGGAGATAATCACCCGGGTGGGGTCTGATGGTGAGGTCAGTAACATTGATGAAGTTATCGGGTTGCAGTACAGAATAGCGCCAAATGCCAAGGTCAACGCAGGCCTGGGGAGGCGGCCAGTGAAGGCCGGTGAAAGCAGATGACCCACACACTACATCGTCACGGCGCCGCAGAAGATCTTCAAGATGACTACACAGTCATCTGCATGGCGGCGGCAGGTTATAACGTAGCCGGTTCAGGCCCCGGGCTGAAGCGGTTTCTGACAGTGGCATTGGAGCACGACGCCATTAACTTCGGGGATATCATGACCGGCAGTCCCTTCAACGCCGAGCCCCAGGATATCATCAACAGCATTAAGGATGGCTCAATAGTGCACGCGGTGTTTGCAGCCAAGGAGAAGCTAGTGGCGTTCCTACGGGCGATCAAAGATGAAGACCTGGGGCTGTCAGTTGTGGTCCAGGGGGTCTGCTCACAAGTGGAGGACGCCCTGAGCCAGATCGGGCAGCAACCCCACACAATCAACACCTCTCTCGGCATCTGGGGGAGATCAGAAAGACTGGCAGACCACAATACCCTCAGGATCACCACAATGTGTGGCCACGCACTGGTGTCTAAGAACCTGGTGGCCCACCTGGTCAAGGGAATTCGCGCTGGACGGATTGGTGTGAAAAGCGCCGCAGAGGAACTGGCTGCTCAATGTGTCTGTGGTGTGTTCAACCCCAATCGGGCAGAGCGGATTTTGAGGGAGATGGTTGAGAGTAAGTAATAAGGCTACTGAGGCTACAGAGGCTCTATGAGCCTGATATAGATACTGAAAGGGGAGGAACCATCACAGGAGAGAGGAGGCATCCTTGGGTTTGACAGTAGTTTGACACCAGTAGGGCTTAGTAGAACATCCAAGCCATTAATCGCGAGTTTGCATGGAAAGGAGATGACACCGGTGAGAGTTTTGAAATTGGTTCTGATATCAATGCTTGCCACAATGCTGTTAGTAGCTGGCTGTGGAAGCCCGGCCGCAGATAACGACGGCGGGGACGAAGTTCAGCCAGAACAGATACTACGGGTTGGCATGACCTATGACTGGGACAACCTTGACCCAGCCCAGGCAGGCAACAGGACTTCCCACCAGATTGCCAACAGCATCTTCAATGGTTTGGTCAGGTTTGAGCTTGGCGGAACCAAGCTCGAAGGTGATCTGGCCAAGGAGTGGTCTGTCTCTGATGACGGACTGACCTACACCTTCATACTGCATGAGGGGGTTCAGTTCCACCACGGCTATGGTGAGATGACCGCTGAGGATGTCAAGTTCTCGCTTGAGAGAGTAATGGATCCCGATGTCAGCCGCTATGCAGGGGATGTTGAGGCCATTGAATCTGTTGAAGTTACGGGTCAGTACGAGGTCAAGGTTCACCTCAAGCGAGTAGACGCGGCGCTTCTCTACAAGCTGTCAGAGGGTATTGGCTACATCGTCAGTAAGGCGGCGGTGGAGGAGCGCGGCGAAGACTTTGCCCATAATCCAGTTGGCACAGGGCCCTTCGCCTTCGAGAGTTGGTCACCTGATGAGAAGACAGTTCTCGTCAAGAACGAAGATTACTTTGGTGGCGATGTGGAGCTCGACGAAGTACTTTTCATCCCCATTACAGAGGCTAGCACCCTCTACAAGGCCTTTGAGTCCAAGGAAGTTGACCTGATTATGGTTACCGACCCTGACCGCTATGAGAAGTATAAGGCCGACTCCAGCGTCAACCTGTTCGAGAGTCCGGGCCTGATCACCAGATTCATCGCCATGAACTCAAGCATCCCGCCCTTTGATGACCTCAATGTCAGGTTGGCCATGCAGTATGCCATCAACCGCGATGAGATCATTGACTATGCCCTGAAGGGCATGTCTGTAAAGGCAGACAGCCCACTTGCTCCTGGCACCCTTGGCCACAAGGCTGTCTTTGACTATCCATATGACCCCGAAAAGGCAAAGCAGCTGTTGGCAGAAGCCGGGTACCCTGACGGCTTCGAGACCACACTGTATCTGCCGGCGATAGATCGTTTCACTGTTCCCGGTAATATCTTTGCCGAGAACCTGCGCGACATAGGGGTCACCTGCAAAATCGAGACCATGGAGGTGGCGACCTACCTGGCCAAGGTTCGCGCAGGCGAAGCCGCCATGTACAGCCACAGTCAGAACCCCATGGTTATGCCAAACCAGTTCTTCTTCCAGAGGTATCACCCGGGCAACTTCCCGCCAGGTGACAATGACACCTTCTACGACAATGCTGAGGTTACCCAGTGGATAGAGGAACTTGACGAGACCAACGATGAGGCGCGTCAACTCGCCCTCATTGAGATGATCCAGCAGCAGGTAGCTGCCGATTCTCACTACATCAACCTGGATCACGAGAAGTTCATCTGGGCAGCCCACGACTATGTAAAGGGTTTCCTCAGTGATCCATGGCGGTCATACCGTGTAGAAACCGTCAGTATTACTTCGCGCTAACCTGACGAGGTAAGAAAGAAAGGTTAACCCCCTGGCACCGGTCCCGTTCCTCTTGTTCAGGAATGGGGCCGGCAGCCAGCATTACTGGTGAAAGGCAGGGACTAGATGACAACCTACATCATCAAGCGAATTCTTCTCGCAATCCCCGTGTTATTCGGGGTGCTGACAGCTGTCTTTCTGCTAGTGCACATAGTCCCTGGAGATCCTGCCCACGTTATCCTGGGAATGAGGGCGACTCCTGAAATGCTTCAGCAGGTAAGACAGGAGTTAGGGCTGGACCAGCCCCTGTATGTTCAGTACTATAAGTTCGCCTCCAATTACTTAACAGGTCAGATGGGGGAGTCGTATCTCACCGGCCGCCTGGTGATTCAGGAGATAGCCGCCAGGTTCCCCCATACCATCTATCTGGCTGTAGGGGGTACAATCATATCGGTGCTAGTGGGCGTGCCAGCCGGAGTCATCTCCGCGGTGAAGAAGGGGTCTGTCACAGACCAGATCGTGATGGTTCTGGCTATGATTGGAGTGACTGCGCCGGGCTTTGTCATCGCCCTTGTCCTGATCTACGTCTTTTCTTTGAAACTAGGGTGGTTCCCCACCATTGGCGGCGGGGATCTCAGCAATCCCCTTGAGGTGATTCACCATACCATCCTGCCGGCAATTGCCCTGGGCCTTCCTACCGGAGCCCTGATTGCCAGGATGACCAGGTCCAGCATGCTCGAGGTGCTGAATAAGGATTACATCCGGACCGCCAGGGCCAAGGGGCTCAGTGAGCAAGTTGTGGTCTACAAACACGCTCTCCGCAATGCCGCCCTTCCTATTGTGACCATAGTAGGGTTGAACTTTGGTGACTTGATTGGCTCGGCAGTAGTCGTTTCCGCTGTCTTTGCTCGACCAGGACTGGGAAAACGGTTGATGTACGCCGTGTTTTCCCGAGACTATCCGGTAATCCAAGGCATTACCTTCATTGTGGCTGCTGCTTTTATCTTCGTTAACCTGGCTGTTGACATTTTCTACGGCGTTTTGGACCCCCGGGTCCGTTACGATTGAGGGGATGCAAAATGGATAACCAGCGCTTTACCAATAACAGAGAAATGCAGCTCTTCCTGCGGGCCTTTTTTCGGCGCAAGATTGTCATAGGGGCCCTGGTGGTTGTGGTCTCCGTCATCATGGTGGCGCTCCTGGCGCCGCAACTGGCGCCCTATGACCCGTTGGAGCAGAACATCAGGAACCGCTTACAGGCACCCAGCGCTGAGCATCTCTTTGGCACCGATATTTACGGCAGGGATGTCTTAAGCCGTGTCATCTACGGCACCCGCGTCTCTTTACAGGTTGGACTCTACGGCGTAGCTATCGCCTCTGTTGTGGGGCTGTTTTTTGGAACCCTGGCCGCCTATTACGGCAGGTTACTTGACCTGTTGCTGATGCGGGTAGTCGATGTGATGCTGTCCTTTCCCACAATCCTGCTGGCCATCGCCATAGTAGCCATGTTGGGGGCAAGCTTGAAGAATGTGATTATCACCATTGGGGTGGCCTATGTAGCCCGCTTTATCAGGGTTGCCCGCGGAGCCGTAATTCAGATTCGCGAAGAGGAGTATCTGTTGTCGGCCCATGCCATCGGGGTACCCAATTCCCTGGTTCTGTGGCGCTATGTAATCCCCAACAGCTTTGCTCCCACCCTTGTCATGTCAACAACCTTGTTGGGAACGGCGATCCTGACGGAATCGGCCTTGAGTTTCCTGGGCCTGGGCGTCCCCCAACCCAATCCCACCTGGGGCGGTATTATCGCCAACGGTCGGGGAGTATTGGAGATAGCGCCGTGGATATCCATGGCCTCGGGGGCCGCCATCATGGTAACGGTACTGGCGTTTAACATCCTTGGAGATGCCTTACGCGATGCCCTTGACCCCAGAAAGGAGAAGTAGGATCCAGTCATGAGTATTCCAGCCAGGAGGATTCTAGATTACATTGATCAAAACCAGGGGGAGCTTGTCCAGCTGCTCCAGACACTGGTTCAAACCAGGAGCGTGAACCCCTGGAAAGACCAAACTTCCGAAGGCGAATACAGGGTTGCCGCCATAATTGAAGAGCGGTTGGTGAATTTGGGTTTTGCGGTTGAGAGTTTTGAGGTAGTACAAAACCGCCCGAACCTGGTGGCGAGGTTAAAGGGCAGCGGTTCGGGAGAGGGAGAGCGAGAGCGAGAGAAAGGGCGAGAGGGAGGGCGAGAGGCAGGGGGCGAGGGACCCAGCCCGGGCCGAAGGCTGTTGGTCAACGCTCACATGGATACCCACAGCATTGACCGGCCCGATGAATGGATTGCAGACCCTTTTGGCGCTGAAATCATTGACGGGAAGATATACGGGAGGGGCACCTGCGATCACAAATCCCCCATTGCCGCTATGCTCTTCGCGATTCAGGCACTGCAGGACACTGGTGTGGAACTCAATGGCGACCTTACCTATGTCTTCGATTCCGATGAAGAGGGCGGTGGGAGGTTTGGTATGAGGCACGTAATCAAGCGGTTTGACCTGGCTTGTGACTACGCGCTGTATGCCTGCACCACCGATATAGACGAAGCCTCACAGCGCTTTTTCAGCGCCATGGGCGAGCACAATATCATTCGCGCTCTCAGCGGTAGCCTTCATCTGGCCATTTCCGTGCAGGGGCAGGTCTACCACCCTCTGACGCCAAAGATGGATCGCAACGCCGTGGAGACAGCAGCCAAGCTTATGCCCTTCCTAGAGGAAGAGCGGGACAGGGCTAACAGCTTCACTGATCCGGTGGTAGGCTCAGGCCACCAGCGCATGAGCATCTCCTTCATCGAGTGCGGCCCACGGGAAGACCGTCAGGCAGATGAGTGTAAAGTCCATCTGCTGCGGCGGGTAGATCCCTCGGAAGACATTGCAGAGGTTGAGGCCAAGCTTGTTAACGACATTGAGAGATGGTTAAAGGATACCGAAATCACGGCAACGGTGGAGACCATTCACCGCGTTCCCACAGTAACTGTTCCAGAGGATTCCCTCCTGGTGCGCGAGTTGAGGAGAGCCGCAGTGGAGGCCACAGGGATTGAGCCCAGAGTCACAGGTATGCCGACTCCGGTCGGGATCTCCCAGATGCTTGCCTCGGTTAATGTACCAACAGTGCTCTTCGGCTACGGGCTTGTTAATCTCCACCACGCCGTCAATGAGCACATCGCGGTGGAGGATCTGGTAAACACGGCAAAGGTCTATGCCCTTGCCATCGGCCGGCTGCTACAGCCGTAAAGGTCCGGGTAAGTAATCACTCCTTCACGGCGACTTCCGTTGATGTAAGCTAGCCCCTAAACAATAGAGGAGGACAGAGTCGATGACGTCGAAAGAGCAAAGAGAACTCCCTGTAGCCCTCCACGATCTGACCTGGCCTGAGATTGAGGAACGAAAGCGGGACGTCAAGGTTGTGATCATTCCAATTGGTTCCACAGAGCAGCATGGGCCTCACCTACGCCTGGCTACTGATACCACCCGCGCCTATAAGTTCTCCCTGCGGGTGGCCAGGGAACTATATCCCAAGGTCCTTGTAGCTCCCCCTATTCCTGTTGGCATCTCAGCCCATCACATGGGCTTTACCGGTTCCATGACTTTGAGGCCCAGTACCCTCATTAACCTGATCATTGACTACGTAAGCAGCCTCCGCCAGCATGGTTTCGAAAAACTATTCATTATCAACGCCCATGGGGGCAATCACAACACAATTGGTGTGGCCACCGAGTCCATCAGGCAGGAGGAGGGTCTTCTAATCCCTTTCCTGAACTACAAGACAATGACAGCAGACGTGACCAGGGAGGTCATTGAGTCGGGTAGGATCGAGCACTCTGGAGAATGGGAGGTTTCAGACGCCATGTTCCTCGCTCCAGAGTTGGTTAAGGAAGAGGCCCTGTCTGAGGGGGGTAAAGGGGCATATCCGTGGAAGTATACTGACCTGTATGGCCAGTATCGGGTGGACTATCCAGTGGTCTGGCACGAGATCACCAACAATGGGGCCATGGGTGATGCCCGCAAGGCCAGTTATGAAAAGGGGAGGGCCCTTAACGACAAGGCCCTGGAGAGGGTTGTTGAGTTCCTTGAAGACTACATCGGAGCTGAGGAGGGCCAATGACATCTACGTCTAAGTGGCGTAATGCAGCCTGTAGTTAGACGAGTAAAGCTTAGAATAGAGAAAGCGCCCCGGTTTACGGGGCGCTTCTTTCACATCACATATAGGCTCTGGCAGCCTTCTAGTAGTTCTCAGGCTTGGGCTGGTAGAAGCCCTGTGGATGGGCGCAGGCGGGGCAGAGCTCGGGTGCTTCCTTGCCCTTGTGGATGTATCCGCAGTTGCGGCAGTGCCACTTGATCTCCTCTTCGCGCTTGAAGACGGTGCCGTCCTTGACCCGCTCAAGGAGACGGCGGTAGCGCTTCTCGTGCTCCTCTTCGACCTCGGCTACCTCCTGGAAGAGCTCGGCGATCTCCTCGAAGCCCTCTTCCTTGGCCTCTTGGGCCATCCGGCTGTACATGTCGGTCCACTCGTAGTTCTCGCCCTGGGCTGCTTCTAGCAGGTTCGCGGCGGTGTCGCCAATGAGGCCAAGCTGCTTCGCCCAGACCTTGGCGTGCTCCTTCTCGTTGTCTGCCGTCTCCTGGAAGATGGCAGAGATCTGGTGGTAGCCCTCGCGGCGGGCCACTGACGCGAAGTAGTCGTACTTGTTCCTGGCCTGGGACTCCCCGGCAAAGGCTTCCATGAGGTTCTTCTCTGTCTTGGTTCCCTTGAGTTCCTTGTTCACGCTTATCTCCCTCCTGAGAAAGAATTCCTACTGCTCCTGGCAGTCGGGGCAGTATCCATAGATCTGGACCTGGTCCTGCGTCACCTCAAAACCCCTGTCTTCTACTTCCTGGTTCAACTCCTTAACAATGTCTTTGATGTCTGTCTCGATATCCCAGATCCGGTCGCACTGAAGACAGATCAGGTGGGCGTGACCGGTTGGGTTGCCATCGTAGCGGGCCTGGCGCCCCTCCGCCGGAAGTTCCTGAATGAGCCCCAGCTCCAGCAGAAGCTGGACCGTCTGGTAAACGGTGTTGCGGCTAAGGCTGGGATACCGACCCTTCAGGTCGTCAAAGATGGTGTCCACAGCAGGGTGTTCCTTGCTCTCCCTGAGGTACTCATATATCGCCAGGCGCTGTGGTGTCAGGCGCTGACCCCGTTCCTTGAGGGCTTGCTTTAGTGTTTTCATGGAATATCTCCTTTCTAGTACAAAGTATATAATAAGGAATAGTTACTGTCAAGGAATAATTTCAGTTTAGGTTTGGATCTCCGTTGTGATGTATTAACAGGGGAGGTCCCACAGCCAGGTGACAGGGGCGATCAGACGGACGGCAGCGGAGGATAGGGGTGGGCTCGGGTCTAAGGGACTGTGGGTGTTGACGGTGAGGCCGTCCGGGCGAGTTGTCTCACCACAGCAAGGTTCAGTGCCTCCTGCGGAATGTAGCTCCCGGACTTGAGAAGGCCCTCAATTCTCTCTCGCGCGTCTGTGCCAAAGTGGCGGATAAAGGGCTCCAGATCGGTTGGGCGCTGTTGGCGTCTCAGTCTGGGGGCCTCATTGGTCAGGCGCAGAAGCGCCATGTATCCCTCCAGCCAGGGCAGTAGCTCCCTTTCGGGGTACCTCTTGACCAGTCGGTTGTAGATCCCGATGCCTTCCCAGTCCAGGTCGCCGAAGTACAGGTACCGGGTGGGGGGGTCCCCTCCGTCCAGGCCAGGCACCTCCTGGGTGAAAGAGAGACTCTTCAGGATGCTCTTGCCTTTGCCGTAGATGAGGAAGCCCGGCTTCAACTCCGTGGGCAGCGCCCGCCGCTTCGAAGGTGACGGTGAAAACTCGTGAAGGTATCCAGGTTCTCGACGATCATAGCCAGGGCGGGGTTGGCGCCGGTGGGACGCAGGTCAAAGTAGGCGAAGGGTTCATGGGCTTTGAAGACCCTCAGGTCAGCAAGGCTCAGGCCAAGGCGGCGGAGCACCTGGCGCCCTCGCCCTTCAGCAAGGGACTTCTCATCCCTGAAGAGCTGGTAGGACCGTTCATTGACGCTTACATCGGCCTTATTCCCTTGGCGCAGGAAGGAGCCAATCGCCTGAATATACCAGCGGTCTTCCTCAAACTGGTCTGGGTGGCGGAGGTAATGTTCAACGCCAGCGTTGAAGGGCAGCCTCCTGATGTCGGCCAGTAGTTCGCTATCGGGCCCGGGGGCGTCAAGGCGGCGGTAGCGATTATAGAGGGCGGGGTTGCGGCCGTTCTTGCCAGAGGCCCTGATGGGTTCGATGACCCCCTGATCCTGCAGGTGCCCGATGGCCTTACAGAAACCCGGGTAACTCTCGCCCGCAGCCACAGACTGCAGGTCCTGTGTGTCAAGGCCCTTTCTCTCCTGCCCGTAGATGAAGCGCCTCAGCCTTGAGAGAAGCTCCTTGTCTGCCATCCGTGGTTGTCCTGCCATCCCTGACCCTCCTGCCATCACTGATCTCTCTGTCATCACTGGTCCTCAGGTCCTGGAGCGCCGCGGTCCAGCACCGCTGAGGCCACCTCCTCGTCTATTTCATCGAAGAGGGTATACCGGGCGGCGCCGATGGCGGCTCCAGCAGGTTTCTGAGACTGCTCCTCATTGACCTGGACATACTGCTTGCCCTGCATCTGGTTTAGCACCAGGCTGTAGACAACGGGAAAGTGCTCGTAGATGTCGGGGTTGCGGATGTCCGTCAGGCAAAGCATCTGGGTGCCAGTTTCCCGGGCCAGGCCGAAGACCACCTGCAGCAGATGGGGACTGGAAGCCTTGCCGAAGGGATTGTCGGCGATGATCAGCTTGCTGCTCTTGTAGTCCTGTACCCGTTTTGCCCGCAGGTAGGACAGGAGAGACACCAGGGTCATGAAATAGGCTGTGAAGCGCTCGCCCCCTGACCACTTCGGGACATTGGCCCAGTCATCATAGGAAAGGCGGTCCAGCATGTGCTCAGGTTTGAAGATCCGCACCCTGTACCTGGCGATGGGCGCGATGGCGTTTAACAGCTCCTCGGGCCTGAACTGGGCTGCGATGTAGTCCTCCACGTCCTCAGGCGGCAGCTCCCTGACTTGACGAATGGCCTCTTCAAGGTGGCGGGCGATCCTGCCCTGGTTCTGCTCAGGGGTGGACTCCCCCAGGGTTATCTGCAGGGTCTGGATCCTGCGGTGGTCAAGGCGGAAGGAGGAGTAACCATCAATCTGGCTCAGCTCCTCATAGAGACGGGTAGCCTCCCGGAGGGCCTTCTCCTCAATCTGCGCCAGGTCGGCCTCCAGCGTCGCCAGACTCTGCTCCAGCTGCTCCCTGCTCTTGGCCAGGAGAGAGAAGAAGTCTCTGAACCGCCCCTCAATTTCAGTCGCATCTAAGAGCACGTCCTCCGCCAGTTCCCCCAAGGAGACCAGGACCCGCGTCGCGGCTTTGTACTGGTAGGAGTGCCTGGAGGAGGCCAGCTTGTTGTAGCTCATCTTCACCTCTGACTTCTGCCTCTCCAGGTTCTCGGCGGCGTTCCTTTCTCTGCGGAGAAGGTCGCTGAGGGCGGCGTTGACATCACCAGGCACGCCACCACCAGGCACACCACCACCAGGCACACCACCACCAGGCGCCTCGCCACGCGCCTCAACAGGTCTATCATCAGGCGCAGCACTAGGCGCAACCCTGGAGCAGTCCTCGGCCCCAAAGCGCAGCAGTATCTCCCGGGTCTCCCGGGCTGCTCGCTCCCAGTTCTTCAGGGTGTCCTGTTCTCCAGCCAGGAGTTGACCCTTGGCCTTGAGGTCTTCTCTGAAGAGTCGCAGCCGTTGCTCCATCTCACGCCGGGTCTCGGCTATTTCTAGGTCGGTTGTGGCGTCGAAATCGTCGGCAGGGTCGCGCCCAAAGTCCTTCCGGACCCTCTCGGAAAGGGTCTCGCGGCGGCTCTCCAGCTTCAGGATGGCATCCTTTGCGCTGGTTAACTCCGCTTCCAGGCTGGCGGCGGAACCCTGAAGGTCCTGCAGTTGCGCCCTCAGTCCGGCCAGGAGGTGCTCCGGAGGCGCTGCGGCCTCCACCTGGTGGAGGGTAAACCCCAGGTCGGTGATTTGCGCCTGCCGGTCCTCCATGGTCTCCCGGAGCTTGGCGCAGAGCTCGGTAAGGTCAGCGATGGGCTTATGGGCCGTCTCAAGGCTCTCCTCGAAACCCCGGATGCGGGCCTTGAGTTCCTCGTACCCAAGGTCAATGGCCTCATACTGCTTCAGGTCCAGTTCCTCCAGGCTGGCCAGTTCTCTCTGGAGCTCTACCACCCGGAGCTGGCCCCCACTGATCTCGGTGTCAAGCTGCAGGGCCTTGGCTTTGATCCTCTCAAGACGAAGCCGCTCTTCTCGAAGCTCCTGCTTTAGTCGCTGGATCTGGTCGGCAACCCCCCGGCGGCGGTCCCTATCCTGCTCCTCTCTTGCCTTGAGCTCTCGGAACTGCTGGAGTTCCGCCAGTTCATTCCCGAGGGAGCGCTGCTCTTCCTCGAGGCCCTGGATCTGAGTTCCCAGCGCACTCCTGAGCTGGGTCAGCCCGGTCAGATCTTCTCGAGCCCTCTCCAGCTCAGACTGAAGCCTATCGTGCTCTTCCCGCCCGGCCCGCAGTTGGTCGGCCAGGTTTTCCTGGGCGCCTTCAGGATACCTCTCGTAGAAGGCGTCCAGCCTGGCCAGGACCTGGGCGGCTTTGTTGGCCGCCTCCCTTGACTTGGTGGCTCTGTCGTTGGCCCTGTCGGCTTCATCCTGCAGCCCTGCCCGGTGCTGCTGCAGGGCCTCATCGGAGACGTGGAGCCGGAAAGACCTGTTGCCGACTACATAGACGGCGGAGTTGCCGATGGGGGTCAGGGAAGGCTCATCCGGCTCATCCGGCCCATCCGAAGGCACCCCTTCTCCTTCGGAGGAGGGCTTCATCAGTTCCTCGCGGTCAGCGAAGAGGGGTACTGGCGCCTGCAGTGAGAGCTCTTCCAGGGCTTCCTTGCGGCGCTCAACTGTCCTCAACTCAGCCGGCGTAATGATCAGGCCGTAGGGCAGGAGGGGATTGTCGGCCAGAAGCTCCATGCGTTCCTCTTCCGACTGAAACTGGCCCTTGGCCCATTCACCGCCCGGCACAGCCGCCACTCCCAGGCTATCAAGGGTCTCCTGGACCCGGCGCATGTCCTCGTTCGGCAGGTAAGGACCGTCGTCCTCACCGAGGGAGAGGGCGGCGCGGGCCCGGTGGTAGGCGACAATGGCCTCCCTTTGCAGCTGCTGGGCCTCTTCCTGACTGGCCAGAAGGGCCTGACGGCAGGCGGGGGAGTAGAGGCCCTCCTGTCTCAGGGCCCTGTCCACCAGGGCTGTCACGGCTCCCGAAATGGAATCGCGCTCCCGCGAGAGCTCGTTCTGTCTGTCTTGCAGCGCCGCCAGTCTTTCTTTGATGACCTGGGTCCCCGCTGCTGTTTCTGCGATCCTGGCGCGGGTCTCTTCAAGGGACTCCTCGGCCTTGAGGAGTTCCTGCTGGCGGGCTTCAGCATCCCGGCCCTTCTCCGCCAGGGCCTGCTGCCGCTGGGCGATGGCGGTGTCAGGCGAGTGCATCGCCTCCCAGCCGTAAGTCGCTTCGATGCGTTTGCGCTCAGCCAAGACCTCATTGATGCGCTCCTTGAGGGCGCCCTCTTGCTGCTGTAGCTCAGCCATCTGACCCTCGTTGTCGACAATGGCGCCCTCGAGCCTCTCGATGTTGGTCTTGATGTTGGACAGCCGCTCTTTGCTCTCTTGGACTGCCTCTTCAGCGGCGGCAATCTCAGCCGGCAACACCGATAGCAGGCCCGCCTGGTGGCGCCGCAGACCCTCATAGATCTCTTCATGTTCCTTCTGGTTCTGATCCAGCCGGGTCTCATGGCGGCGCAGCTCGCCGCGGTCCTCCTGCCACTTTTTCTTCAGGCCCTGGGCCCGGGCATAATTCAGTTCCTCTTCACGGCTGGCGACATCGGTCTTCGTTGCCTCAAGGTCCCGCTGTATCCGCTGCAGCTCTGTCCGCTGCTGGTCAATGCTGAGACTGGTCTCGTGGACGCTCAGGCTATCCTGTCTGTATTTCAGGTCCACCACGGCCCTTTTAGCCTCCTGGGCCTGTTCCTGAAGGGTCTTGATGTTCTCTTCCTTCTCCGGGATGCCTATCTCGAGGGCGCGGCGCAGGCGCTGGATGTCGAGGATCACGTCCTGGTGCGCCGCCTGCAGCTTACCGTAGGCGTTGACTTCCTTGAGGACCCCTTCCAGGGAGTCCTTCATTCCCTCAAGTTCAGCCAGTTCTTCCTTGTAGCGAGGGATGTTGACCAGCCGCTTGTAGTACTCGGAGAAGGCCCGGGCCACCTGGCCCTGGCTGTCGTCATCGTTGGGATAGATGACCCCCAGGACTGCCGGAATCAGGACCTTTCTGAAGAGCCGCGGCACATCAGAGCAGCCGCTGAAGAAGCCCTCGGCGGCTCCCTCTTCATCGTTAACGCGCTTTAAGGCGTCCCACTCGTCGGCAAAGATGTTGAAGGTCTCCAGCTCCCGCCAGTAGTCCTTGTTTGTCTCAAAGATCCGTATGTCCGCCTTGGCCTCACGCAGCAACCGCAGGAACTGTTGGTGGGGTGTAACCCTGCGCTCTTTAACCACCGGGATGTGGGCTATGTCAAAGTGGTTGGAGGCGTAATAGTGATGAATGTAGGTGAAGTAACGCAGGGCCTCTCCATCGGCGGGAAGTGACGCCGTAATGCCCGTCAGCAGGTAGCCGGAATCCTTGCCGTCCAGGTCCCACTCCAGAAGCAGGTGGGATGTCTGATCGGCCCGGAAGAGGTCGCCAAAGCGGCGGTTATTGAGGGGGGTGTTTGGCTTGATCACCTGCAGCAGCAGTTGGACCAGGAGGGTCTTACCCCCACCGTTTTGGAGGATGACAACGCCATTTTCCCCTCTCAGGTCAAGGAGTTGGTCCTGGTAGACCTTCCTACCCTGGTCAAACTGAATGTCAACCACCCGGGCCCTGTTAAGTACCGGCATCCTGGTTCCCCCCTAGCTGCTCGAGGAGTTCAAGCAGGAGTTTGCGATTGCGCGGCTGCGGATAGAACTGGGTTACGATGGCGTCAAGCTTGCCCGTGGGGTGGAACTCCCGGTCGTCCACAAGGTGACAAAGGCCGTGATCCTGCAGGAACCGGCCCACCCGCACGATAAGGCTATAGCGATTGAGTTTGCTGCGCATGGGCTGGCTCAGGCTTTCATCGTAGGGCGGCAGGCGCAGCCACTCCTCGGCGATGTCCCTGATCCGGTACTCGCACTCTTCCTCAATGGCAGCGATGGTCTCTTCTTCCTTGTCGCCCTGGGGAGCGGCCACCCGCTCCAGCTTACCGGTGATGTAGTCTTCCAGCTGTTCCAGGGGCAGATAGCTGGCGGCCCGGGCTTCGGAGCCCTCTCCGGTGTAGAAGTAGCCGGTGACGCAGAGCATTATGAAGAGGCAGAGATAGAGCTGGGTGTTATTATCAAGCCCCATAGCCGCCCGGAGCTCGGCGTTCTTCATGCCTACAAAGTCATTGTTGAGGCCGGGGATGAGGTAGTAGGCTGTCTGCCCCTTAACCACGGCGCAGTCAATCCCGGGCACAAAGACATCATTGACAAGGTCCTCAATGCCGGGATTATCGCGGTAGGCTTTGTAGAGTTGGTAGTCTTCTTCCTGGTCAAGATAGCCCTTGAGGAGAAGCTCCCGGAAGACGTCGAAAGCCTGGGCCACCTCGTCCTGGTGATAGTCAGACATCTTACTCACGCTCCTGCCGATTGGAACACAAGGTTAGTAATGCGATTCCCGCTGCCAAGGTCCAGTTCCTCTGAGGACTCTTCGATGAGAATCCTGGCGGGGAGCCCCTGGCCACTTTCCTCGAAGGCCCTCACCACCAGGTAGGGCAGGGGAAGGTCCGCCGTATCCAGCCACTGGTCGGGGGTACTCAGAATCCGGCGCAGCTCCAGAACCCCTTCCTGGTGCAGTGCCAGCATGAACTGCAGGAAATCGCGGTCCCGCTGAACCTGGGCCTGAGCCGACTGCGGCTGCGATGCGATTACTTCAGCCAGAGTAAAGCTGGGCCGCGCCGCTGCCAGGCTGCCCAGCATCTGCAGGTAACTGATGTACTTCTCCCGGCGAAGGCGCCTGGTCTCCGAGGCTGGGTCCCGGCCTTCTATCACTTCTTCTAGTTCCTCGGCCTGGCCATCGGACTTTACTGTCCGTGCCTGGCGAGCAAAGGCCCGGAGGGGGTTGAAGTAGGCGAGATTCCTCCTTGGCAGGAGCGGGCCTACAGAGAGTTCAAGGCTGTGGGCCGGGAGTTCGGCTTCCTGAAGCAGGGGCTCCAGAAGCTCATCTTCCGCGCGGAAGCTGGTCCGAAAGCCCTTCTGCAGCTCCGACCGGAGCTCATTTAACAGGACATTGTCCAGACTTAGCCGCTCAGCCAGAAGCTGGTTGTGGGCATTGGCGACCCGGTTAAGCTGCATTTCGATCCGTTTTAGCTGGTTCAGGGCCTGAATGTCCGTGTCAGTTGGGGCAACTATCTCTTCCCTGTGTTGGGTCTCCTCCCGGACCAGGCCCTTGAGCCGGGCAAACTCTTCCTGCTCGCGTTCCAGCAGGTCGATGGTCGCCTTATACTCCTCATTGTACTGCTTCGGGTCGACCTCCCGCAGGTTCCGGTAGATCTGCAGCAAGAACTCCCGCAATCGCTGCCGTTGGGCCCGGACTGCCAACCTCAGGTCGTCCAGCACCCCCAGAGCTCCGTCGAAGACCCCACGCTGCACCTGTTGGCGCAGGTAGAGTTGGAAGACCCCGATGCGGAGCTCCGCCGACATCTCTCTGGTGCGAAATAACAGCTCCAGGCCGGGTTCCGTTAGCTCGAACCGGACCCTGCCGCTGGCGGGGTCGTAATCGGCAAGTCTGATGATGTCAAAGGAGATGGTCTGCTGCAGGCCTGTTTCGAGATCTCTGTAGGGGTAGGAGAACTGATGGCCACCATTGCGAAGTCGGTCCAGCAAGTGGACTTCAAGTTCCGCCAGGCGGTCCCCGGTAAGGCGGTGGCCGTATTTGGCCCGCAGGGTTCCGTCGAGGAAGCGGCGGATCTCTTCATGGCCACAGTTATTAACATCGCCCTGAAGCATGTTATCGAGGATGAACAGCAGGACACCCATGGCCAGCGACACCAGGTCATAGTCGGGGAACCTCTGGCCGCGCTCAAGCTCCAGCAGAGGCCGAAAGAGATACATTGTCTCGATGCGTTCTGAGAAGCCCTGAAACATGGGATACCACCTGATTTACAGGTTCTGTGTTGTGGGGTGATGTCCTGCTAGAGTGGTGAGCCCAAGTTTCAACTGGCCCGCAGGCCCGGCTCAAAGGTGATGTCTCAGAACCACCCCTGGAGTTAAAGTCATCGGGGTCCGCCAGCACGTCCTTGACCAGACGATGGCAGTCGTTGGAGTGTTTCTTCCAGCTCTGTCAGCCTCACCCCAGTCTGATCTCTGATCATCTTCAGCACTCCCAGGGGCAGGTGGGGGTTCTCACGCAGATGGTCCTCGGTATCGGCCCGGAGCCCCACGGCGCCTGCTCCATGGGCCATGGCCACCATCAATATCGCCAGGCGACGGGTAAGGACAAGGGTGGAAAAGTAGTCCAAGCCCGATACTTCTTCCTCGGCAAGTTCCTGGTATCCCTGTTGCAGTAGCGGGGCCAGATGGGGTTGGCCCAGGAAGCCTGCCATCAGCAGGGCATTGGCTACATCGACTCTAAAGTCGGCGATGCTTGTTGATCCCCAATCGATTAGAACCGGGCCCCGATCTGGACTCATCAGGATGTTAAGGGGATGGTAATCCCCGTGGATGATGGCCAATCTGGGCTCAATGGTAGCGCCGCGATGCCTTATCCAATCGAGAAGGGGGTCAAAGGGAGCACTGAAACCGTATCTGGCTATCATTTTTGTGAGCCAAGGCAGGCCTAAGGTTGCCTCCGCCTCTTCCGGCGTCGCCCAGGGCGAAGAGCCACCGACCAAGGGCCGCCAATCCAGCTGGTGGAGCTGGAAGAAGAGGCCACAGAAATCATCAACTAGTTCCGGGTTCTCGGGCAACATCGACAGAAGGGAGCCTCCTGGTACGTACTCCATGATGAGGAAGGGTCCCCCCAGGTACTCCTGGCTGGGTTGGAACTCAAAGAGCCTGGGAACAGGATAGCCAGCCCTGTTGAGGACCCTTAGGACGTGGTCTTCGTTAGTGGCCCGGAGCAGCGCGCTATCGCCCTTGGCGTACAGGCGCAAGACCCGCCGCTGAGACTCGCCTTCCCTCGTATGCTGATAGGAATAGACACTGGTTTCCCAGCCGCCCCCGAGTTCATGAAGATCTGTTATCCTCCCTGGCTGGGAAAGCGCCTCGGAGTAATAGGCCTCCAGCCTGTCTCTCAGGTCTCCTGTTCCCTGGGCCTTGGTGGATTTCGTTACTCCGGCCATTCCCGATCCTCCTGTCCCTTCTGCTCTTGCTGTGCACCATCCCGCTGGCGCGCCAGGGCCCTGCGCCGGGCAGCCTGGTCGAAAAGGCCGTGGGGGTCACGCAGGGGGGGCCGGGCGGGGCCCTCCAGTTGGGCAATGGCTTCCTCAGCCCAGGTTACCTCTGCCCTTAGCCTGTAGCGGGCATAGTCCTCGAGGAGGCCCTGGTACTCATCGGTGGCCGTTCCCCCGCTATTGACACGGCGCAGTAAGTCGCGGGCCTTCGCTGCCCGTTCATCCAGGTGCTTGATAAGGGTGGTCCGGTCTTCCGGGCAACCGGTACCCCAGAAGAGGAGTCGCAACATCAACTCATCGTTCAGCGGCAACGGAAAATCCGGTTCCTCTTTCAGCCACTCATCAAGGGCAGACCACCCGGCGCCAGTCAGGTCATAGCGTTTGCGTTGCCGGCCTTGGCTCTGCTCCTCAACAACGGCAATCAGACCTTCCTCAACCAGCTGGGCCAGGATCGGGTAGATACTACCGTAACTGAGACGCCAGATCCACCAGGCCCCTCCTTGAGCCAGTTCCTGCTGGATCTCATAGCCCGATTGAGGGCCAAAGCTCAGGACTCCCAGGATTGCCTCTCGATTGGCCACTCTTCCCTACCACCTCTCGTAGCGATATATCGTAATGATATATTATACCAATCTTGAGGTTCTGGCAATAGGGAAACAGGACCCTACTCAATCTCCAGGGCCCGGAACCGCGTCAGGGTGAAGACGATTACCACTGCTATTAGTGCCAATGATACCATCGCTGCAGGGATCAGGTCCGCCAACGGGGTGACGCCCCTGAGCACTGCTCCCGCCTGGCCCACCAGGCTGTAGGGCAGGAACCTGCCGGCCGCGGTCAGGGACAGGATCGAGCTGGGGATCCACAGGAGGAAGAGAGACCCGAGGCCCCATCCGCCTGCCACCAGAGGGCTCTTGCCCAGAGCCGAGGCGGACCAGGTCACCGCCAGTACGACGCTGCCGTAGAGCCCTAACCCCAGGGTCAGAACTAGGGCCGGGATCAGCTCCAGCCGGCCCAGAAGCGACCAGGTATAGAGGTAGCAGAGGACGCCTCCCGCCAGGACGGCGCCAAAGAAGGCGACGACACTGGCTGCCAGTTTCCCCAGGAGGTAGTTGTCTCGGGACACGGGCCGGGTCAGGACCCAGGCGGCAACCCCGTTTTCCTTCTCCCTTGCTACCAGCCCCATGCTGATGACAATCAGGACCAGCAGCGCCATGCCGTTGATATCCCCCAAGAAGGATGCGAAGGCATCGGCTGGGTGAGGGGGTGGGGCCTGAATAACCAGGTCGCCGGCGAACATCTTCAGGATCTCTGCCATGTACTTGGTTGATGGCGGGTCCAGCAGCGCGAAGAACATCACCACCAGGGCCAGGCCCGGGAAGCGGAAACTCCGCCAACCGTCCACTAGCTCTCGCTTTAGCACCTGGATCATCGCTCTACACCTTCCCTCTTGGCCGTAAGGGCCAGAAAGATCTCCTCAAGGTCGGGTTTGAGGGGCCTTAGTTCAGTCACGGTGTATCCCCTGGTCACCAGGGCTGCCACCAGGCCTTCCTGGAGGAGCCCGTACTGCCCTGCGGTGGTCCTGACGGTAACACCGTTGTCATCGCCGACCTCGGCAACCATTACCCAGTCTTCCCGGGTCAGTTCTTGGGCCGCCTCGGTTCCCCTGTCCAGCAGCCGCAGGAAGTATCCGGGGTGGAGCCCGGTGTACTCGTCAAGGAGGTCCCCAAGCCTGGACTGCTTCAGGATCTGGCCCCTGTCAATGATGGCGACCCAGTCGCAGACCCGCTCCACATCGGCCAGGATGTGGCTGGAGAAGAAGACTGTGGCTTCTCCCCTCAAGCGGGAGACCATCTCCAGCACCTCATAACGACCCTGGGGGTCCAGGGCCGAGGCAGGTTCGTCCAGGATCATGAGGGGTGGGGCCGGCAGCAAGACCGTCGCTATACCCAGGCGCTGGCGCATGCCCCTTGAATAGGCTCCCACTCTCCGGTTGGCCGCCGGTAGCAGGTCGAATTCTTGCAGCAGCCCATTGGCCCTGTCATGCCACTCTTTGCCTTGCAGTCTGTAGGTCTCCGCCACCATGGCCATGACCTCAGTACCCGTGAGCTGCGGGGGGAAGACAGGCTCTTGGGCCAGGTAGCCGATGCTTTGCTTCAGGTCGGGTGAAATCTCGGTGGTAACGGCCTGCTCAAAGACCTTAGCCCTCCCGCTGGTCGCCGATATCAGGCCCGTAAGGATCTTGATGGTTGTGGTCTTCCCGGCGCCGTTAGGGCCCAGGAAGCCAAAGACGCTCCCCGCCGGCACCTTCAGGTTTACGTTATCAACGGCCATGTTGTCCCTGTACTTCTTGGTCAGACCCTCAATCTCGATTGGATATTGTATTGGATGCTTCAATCCTGTCATTGTCCTGGCACCTACTTCCCATTACTCCTGGCTGCCTCCGGGGGTTGTCCTTTCGCCTCTCCCAACGATGAAATAGGCGATCGCCCCGATTCCAGCGTTGATGAAGATGATGATGAAGACCCAGGCCACCTTGGGGAGATATCTCGTCTCTCGACGACGAGCCAGGTCCACCAGGGCCCAGGTCATCAGGACCAGCTGGAATAGTATCAGAGGCCAGAAGACCCTCAATACTTGCACAAGCTCTACCACCTGCCGCAACTCCCTTCGTGCTTAGATATTTAGGCAACAATCTAAATATAGCTCCAGTCCTATAATAAGGCCTGACCCTACTTACCTGTCAAGCTATTTCTGATGATGGGCTACCGCCTTCCGTCTATGAACTCCTGGAGGTTGGTGACGAAGCCCTTGGGCCAGACCCAGGTGCTTCCCATCTGGGCTCAGGGTGGCGCCGTCCTCAAAGACAGGCCCCAGGTAGGTTGAGTCTACCTCATCAGCGCCGATCTGGCAGAGCCAGATACGGTAGTGGGTCCACCAATCACCGTAGGATGGGCCTGTGGGCTCAGCGATGAAGAGCAGCCTATTGTCATCGAGCCATAGGAGTGTTGTAACGGCGTATGATCCATTCCCAAGCTCCTCCCAGGGAGCAATGGTGTAGGATGTCTCCGTCGATTCAAGGAGGATGTGAGCGGTTCCGTTCCTATCGGTCCAAAAGGGAAGAGTCGGGTCGCGCCGGGCGGTTATCCAGTAATCTGCTGTAGTAACACCTGGATAGTCCCAGAGAACACTAGAGCCCGTGACCCGAGTGGTTACGGGCTTTCCCCATCGCGATACACTACGATAGGTTCCAGAAAGACTAACCTAGGGTCTGAGGTTGGGTTTGTAGTCAAGGATTGCTTCAAGAACTGGATCATCACCCAATGCAATATTATCACGAGGATCACTGCGCTTGTCTCTTCACTTGCGCGCCTCCTTTCCCCGGCTCTACAAAGCAATGCGCTTGCTAGATGCTGCTGTCTTACAACAATTAAATCCTCTAGACCTATTGAATAATTCCTCATGGGCTTGTATACTTATTCCTAACGTTGTTCCGGAGCCATGGTTCAATTACACCATAAGCTCAAGAACAATGGGGGGGGGGGAATGGCTTTGAAGGTGGTTATCTGTATGCTTATGCAGAGGTCGCCCTCCATCGGAATGACACCTGCCACCAGAATCCAACCAGGAATCGTCTCCAACCACTTATGAGAAACGGGGGTATCCAATCTAATGTCGGAAATCAAGGCCTACGGTGAACGCTGGTTCGCGAAGAAGACCTCCTTCCGGGAGGATATCAAGGAGCTCTGGGGCGACTGGGGCGTCAACACAGAGTACAACAACTTGGAAGCCGTCCTGATGCGCCGCCCTGGCAAGGAGTTTGAGGGGCTTGATGACGCCAAGGCAATCCGCTTCAGGGAGCTGCCAGTTGACGTTGAGAAGGCCAGGGCAGAGCACGACAGCCTGGCCGAACTCTACCGGCGGCACGGGGTAGAGGTCCACTATATGGAGGAGGTCCCAGATGACCTTCCCAACGCCGTCTACACCAGGGATCTCTGCGCCCCCTGCCCCGAGGGTATTATCCTCTGCCGGCCCGCCCTGGGGGTCCGTCGGCCCGAGGCCCGCTGGATGTCCAAGGCCCTGGCCGGCATCGGCGTTCCCATCGTAAAGACCATCACCGGCGACGGCACCTTTGAAGGCGCCGACCTGATGTGGGTTAACCCCCAGACCGTCATCATCGGGGTCGGCAACCGCAGCAACCCTGAGGGTGGTCGCCAGGTTGAGGCGGAGCTGCGCAACATGGGTGTTGAAGACATCCTCTGGCTCCACATGCCTTACGGGGCGGTCCACGTCGACGGCATCGTCAACATCATCGATGACAAGACCGCCGTCTGCTTCCCCTGGCAGACCTCGCACCTTGTGGCCACCGCCCTGCTGGACCGGGGCTTTAAGGTCCTCGAGGTCAACGACATTAACGAAGCCAAGGACTTCGCCCTGAACTTCGTCGCCCTCGCCCCCCGGCTTTTGGTTGCCCCCAAGGGCGCCCCCAAGACGGCGCAGATGCTCAGGGACGAAGGGATTGAGGTCATTGAACTTGATCTCGATGAGCTGAAGAAAGGATGGGGCTCAGTCCACTGCATGACGGCCTTCCTCAAGAGAGAATTGGCCTAGGCTTTGTGACAGACAGAATTCCTTGGATAAACGACTCAGAATGATTAAAGGAGGGGCACGTATGTTTATGAAGCATCGTACAGGTCTCATGATGGTGGCGGCGGTCCTTTTGGCCATGATGCTGGTGGTCGCCGGTTGCTCAGCCCCATCGACGGGCGACAGCGGTGACGCGAAGGGCAACTACCCCACAATCAAGGCCATCAAGGAGAGGGGAGAGCTTGTGGTTGGCACGGGCTCCGGTTACTTCCCCTTTGAGATGGTAGACAAGAACGGGGATGTCATCGGCTTTGACATGGATGTAGCCCAGAAGATCGCCGACGTCCTCGACGTCGAGCTGGTAATTCAGGACATGGACTTCACTGCCCTGATACCATCTCTGCAGGCGAACAAGATTGACATCGTCCTGGCGGGTATGACTATTACCCCTAAGAGGGCCCTGACCGTCAACTTTACCCGCCCCTACTTCGTCACTGGCCAGGGCATGATCGTCAACAAGAAGTGGGAGGGCCAGGTGAGCTCCTGGGAGGACCTGGACAAGGAGGGCATGGTCATCGCCCTGGCCATGGGCACCACCGGCGACCTGCTGGCTCAGAGTATCTTCAAGCACGCCGAGCTGAAGCAGTTTGACGGTTCGTCCACCGCCGGCCTTGAGGTCATCTCTGGCCGCGCCGATGCCATTGTCTACGACATCCCCTGGTGCGCCATTTATGCCAAGATGAACAGCGACAATGTCTTCACCCTTCACCTCACAGACCCCATCAGCGAGGAGAAGTTTGGGATCGCCGTCGCCCCTGGCGAGGAAGACCTGCTCCAGTGGCTGGACACCTTCCTCTGGAGTTGGGTAGATACCCTCGACTACATGGAGATGATCGACTACTGGTTTGTCGCCATGCCCTGGTGGGATGATGTCGAGCATTAGAGACAGGTTTGTGGCGAGGTGGGGGAGGAATTGGTTTACCCCCTCCCCCTGCCTCTCACAGATACCACCACCAGTAATCGCGGCAATAGCTCCCGGAAGGGGTGACGATTAGCAGTGTATGAACTCGACTGGAGCGTTCTCTGGCAGTACCGGAACGTGTTTCTACAGGGCCTCCAGATGACCCTGAAGGTGTCCTTGGTTTCGACGGTGATCGCCATTATTATCGGGATAATCATGGGGATAATGAGGCTATCCAAGATCAAGTTCATCCAGGCCATCGCCTATGTCTATGTGGAGATTATCAGGAACACCCCTCTACTCGTGCAGCTGTATGTAATCTATTTTGGCATTGGTAACTTCATCAACTACCAGACGAATTTCTGGCCGGCGGTGGCCGGCCTCTCGATCTTTGCTGGGTCCTACGTCACCGAGATTGTCAGGGCGGGGATCCAGTCGGTAGCAAGGGGCCAGCAGGAGGCAGCCCTCTCCGTTGGTATGACTGAGGGTCAGGCCATGCGGCTTGTGATCCTACCCCAGGCGATGATGAAGATCCTGCCTCCCCTGGCGGGGCAGTTCATCACCCTGATTAAGGACTCATCGCTGGTATCCTTCCTGGCGCTGACGGATATCACCTTTGCGGCCCGCAAGATTACGGCCTCAACCTTCCGTCCCCTTGAGGTCTATGTTGGCGCCGCCCTTCTGTATTTCGTTCTAACCGCGACCCTGTCACAGGGAGTGGCTTTGCTAGAAAGGAGGACTGCTCGCAGTGCTGGTCGTTGATCACATATATAAGTCATTCGGAGAACTTGAGGTGTTGCGCGGTGTCAGTATGGAGGTTGACGAGGGTCAGGTCATGGTTGTTGTCGGCCCTAGTGGTTCCGGCAAGAGCACCCTGCTTCGCTGCATAAATGCCTTGGAGCCCATCCAGGGGGGAGAGGTCTACCTTGAGGGTACCCCTGTCCACCACAGGAAGACCAAGCGGCATAAGATGCGGGAGCAGTTGGGCTTTGTCTTCCAGCAGTTCAACCTCTTCAGCAACAAGACAGCCCTGCAGAATATAACCCTGGCCCTGTCCCAGGTCAAGAAGATGTCTGAGGGAGAGGCCAAGGGGAAGGCCATGGAGCTGCTAGAGAGGGTAGGGCTCCCAGAGAAGGCGCCCTCCTATCCCCATGAGCTGTCAGGGGGGCAGCAGCAGCGGGTGGCCATCGCCCGGTCCATCGCCATGAATCCCAAGCTCATCATGTTTGATGAGCCCACCTCAGCCCTGGATCCGGAGATGATTAAGGAGGTCCTGGATGTTATGATTGAGCTAGCCAGGAGTGGCATGACGATGATCGTTGTCACCCATGAGATGGGGTTTGCGCGCGAGGTGGCCGACGAGATTCTCCTCATCGACGAGGGCAAGATCATTGAGACGGGAACCCCGGAGCACTTCTTTAAGAACCCCGAGCACCCGCGGACAGTGCAGTTCCTGAGTAAGATTTTGAACCACGCCTGAGAGCCGAGAGATGAGAGCCATGAGGGCTAGAGCCAAGAGAATGAGAGCTAAGCGATATGATGACCCCCTGAGGAGGAACCAGAGTGGCTGAATACCATGAGTCAGAAGAGAAGTGGTTTGCCGTTGAAACTCCCTTTGAAGACGAAATCAAGGACTACTGGGGCGACTGGGGGGTGGCGTCAGAATACGGCAAGCTGGAGGCGGTGCTGCTGCGCCGACCTGGGGCCGAGATAGAGGATATAGGTGACCCCGCCCAGTGGCGTTGGAAGGACCGGATGGACCCCGAAAAGGCCCGGGCCCAGCACGACGAGATGGCCAGGATCTACCGGGAGGTGGCTGGGGCCCAGGTCCACTATGTCGCGGAGATGCGGGAGGACAGGCCCAACGCCCTCTTCATGCGGGACCTGGTCTTCATGACCCCGGAAGGCGCCATCGTGGGCAGGCCCGCCATTGCGTGCCGGCGCGGCGAGGAGCGGTACGCGGCGGCGGCCCTGGGCAAGTTGGGGGTGCCGGTCCTGCGCACAATCACTGGCACCGGCGTCTTTGAGGGGGCCTGCGCCATGTGGGCCAACCGGGAGACCGTCATTCTGGGGACCGGTGTGCGCTGCAATGCCGAGGGCGCCCGCCAGGTCCGGGAGGTCCTGGAGCCCTTGGGGGTTGAGGTCATACCCTACCAGATCCCCTACGGTCACGCCCATGTGGATGGGCTCTTCAACATTGCCGACGCCGACCTGGCGCTGATGTTCCCGTGGCAGACCCCCTACGATGTCTGGAAGCCCCTGGTTGACCGGGGATTCAACATTATCGAAGCCCCGTCAATTGAGGAGGCCACCCAAGGAGGAGCCGTTAACTTTGTCGCCCTGGGCCCCAGAAAGATACTGATGGCGGCGGGAAACCCCCTGACCAGGAAGGCCCTTGAGGCCGAAGGGGTAGAGGTTCACGTCATCGACATCTCAGAGATTCAGAAGGGATGGGGCGGCCTCCACTGCATGACCGCGTTCTTGAAGCGGGTCGACTAAGTCCTGACCAATCGAGTTGTGCAATTGTACAATGGGGCCGGGGTGATGACCATGAGCCGCGAGTTCGTGTTCACTAACATCCGGCTACCCGAAGACCTGCACCGCCAGCTCAAAACCTGGGCCGCTCGGGAATGGATCAGCCTGGCTGAGATCATGCGCCGGGCCGGGAAACACTATCTTCTGACCCTTGAGGGGCAGCAGGGGGAGGGGCAGGAGGGTGGCAGGGCGGCTGAAAAGCTCAGTCTGTCTGAAGAGATTGTCAGGTCCCGGGAGAAAGAACGTCAGTGATGAAGATCCTCTATTTTGACACCTCGGCCTTCGTCAAGCTATATGTCAGGGAGCAAGGGTCAGCCGCCACCGCCGAGCTCTTTGATCTCCCTGACGGACTGGTCTTCCTATCAGAGGTAGTCTTCATGGAGTTTGAGTCCGCCCTGTGTAAGAAAGTGGTCAGGGAAGAGGTTAGCGAGTCCCTCGCCCAGGAGCCGTCACCTCCTTCGTGATAGACAATGTCCTCAGGATGCCATTGCCTTTACTGTAGATGAGAAAGCCTTACCTCAAATCCCCGGGGAGGGTCTGTCAACTCACCTCTCCACCATCAAACTCACCCGCTCCTCCCCAAAATTCGCAGTAGTTGTGAGTGCCGTTACCCCACAATTTCCACTGGCGTAGACTAGAGTCTTTCCCGGTGTGTTTGGCACACCAGGGTCCTTAGCCTGCCTCCAATCTCCGAAATAAAGGAGTAAGCGGGAAGGAGGTAGAATAGGATTGGAAAAGTAAGTATCTATTGTATCTTATCGACACTACCTGCCATATTTCCTCAAATTTCGCCATTCAAGCCACCTGTTTCGGCTGGGTTGTCTATTGTGGTAGAAACGTTGATGGTCCTAATTGGGAGGGGTTTGCATGATTGGTACTGGTGATGTTTTTAGGAAGGCTGTTGTCGACAAGCGGACTTGGGTGTTACTGGCGGTCTTAGCATTATGTCTGAGCCTGTTGCCCTTGTCATCCGCGGCAAGCGCGGAAGACTACGATCTTAGTATTGCAGTTGAACCGCCAACAGAACAGACTGATCCCTGGGCTTATCAAATAAAGATAGTGAACAAGCTAAGTAACAACGTGGTTGTAAACTGGAAGCGCCTCAGCGGCGATGCCCTTCTGAACATTCCCCGGGGTACCCTGAGTACTGAGACAGTCTACGTTGCGGTGGTCAAGGGGCCAGACTTCATGTACTTTGCCGACTTTCAGTACCAGGGGACATGGGAGACGCTGACAGTGCATTCCGGCCCTGACTCGGCCAATGCAGTCCCGGTTGGTTTCGAAGTGGTTTCATTGGAGGCTACGGTATCGCGGCTCAGTGTATTCATCAACTATACAAGTGGCCAGGGGGTTCCGCAAATCGGAACAAGCTTCTATTACTGGGGAACGGCCTGGACCAACCCGATGACCATCTATCTGACAGAGGGCGACTATCGGTTCCAAACGGGTATTCAAACAGACGAGCAAGGGCCTAACTACTATTTAAGAACGGGACATGTGACCATTGACGGGCCTGGACTGATTCGGTTTGATGGGAGTGAGGCTGCCACTCACCAGTTCAGTTTGGTTGTGGACAGCGGCTTCAGCGAGTCCATGACATTTTTGGTTTCAGACTATGCCGAGGGTGCTCCCGGTTTGCTATACCCCGCACAAGGGTATCGCGTTTCTCCCGGTCAATACAGGCCTGCAATTCGTGTTGCTGAGCGGCTTAACGTTGAGCAGCCAGATAGTGTTTTTCCCAAGGCAAACTGGACCCTTTGCTGGGTCACAGATTTGGATCAGGATTTGGTGATCCATGTAGGTCCAATGGCGGCGCAGTTGGAGGCCTTTGAACGTTGGCGAACCATCTACATTAAGCCTGACCTGGTCGCTCCCGGTGGAGGAGTGGTACTGTCGGGAAGCTATCACGAAGATCAATCCTCGAGGGCCGAAGTGCATTATATGGCCTCCCTGAAGGTTACACACCCCGACGGTACCCAGGAAACCCTGTCAGCGGGCCCAGCCCTGTTATGGCAGTTACTAAATCTCCAGTGGAGGATACCTTCAGTTGGCGGAATCTACGAGGCTCAGTTGACACTGGATCTAGTTGCTGATGGCCAGACTATCAAATCCTTTACTCAGATAACCACTCATGAGAGTCCGCTGGATCCGCCGCTTATCCTTTCCCCTAACGATGGGTTCTTGACCAACGACAGCACAGTTGTGTTTACAGGAACAAGCGCGGAAGGCGATTTGATCAAGGTATACATCGATGGCTCCCTGGTGGGCGAAGCGACGACCACCCCATGGGGCGAATGGGAACTCGGCATTGAGGAACTGGCCGATGGAATGTATACGTTTAGCTTCACCGCCTCCCTGCCTGACGGGAGTTGCGAGTCAGAGCCGATGAACCTCAGAGGGCAGGTTGACACAGTGCCTCCGGTTGCCTCGGTGGCAGTCTCTGGCGAGCCCAGCGTGTTTGGGTGGCACAGCGAGCCTGTAGAGGTGGTCTTAAGCGGAACTGACCCAGGGGGTAGTGGTGTCAAGCAGGTGTCCTGGTGCCTCAATGATGGTGAGACCAGGGGGCTCTATGGAGACATGGTAGCCCTATCCATCAGCTCCGAAGGCAGCCATACTCTATCGTACGCCATGGCTGACCGGGCGGGGAACGAGACAATAGGCCACGAGACCATCAACCTGGATTTGACGCCACCAGTTGTTGAATGCTCTCCAATGCAAGACGAGTACCTGCTTGGGGAGGCTGTCTCGTGCGCGGCTTACGATAGGCTGTCGGGCCTCGATGCCTTCACAATAGAGCTTAATGGTGAAGTTAGTGACGGTCTGCAGGTCGTATTTGACGCATTGGGGAACCACAATCTTCGGGCAGTGGCTACGGACCGCGCCGGACTTGAGACTGCCTTGGAGCTCAATGTGGAAGTGATCCTGGCAGCTGAAGCAGACTTTGACCCCGATGTGCTGGTGAAGATGGACAACAGTGTGATGGGTAAGGGCGATGAGAACTCGTTTGTGACGGTTTACATCGAGTTCCCGGCCGAATACGACCCATCGGAAATAGACCTGAACACAGTGCTGCTTAACGGTGAAGTATCCGCGGTTACAGACCCCCTATACGCCTGGGTAACGACCCCCGCTCTAGAAGACATCGATGGCGATGGGCTCCCAGAACGGATGATGAAGTTCAACAGGGCCGCAGTGGAGGAGTTGGCCACAGCGGGTGAGCCGCTGACAATAACGGTTACGGGTAGCTTCGGACAGTTCCGGTTTGAGGCCACAACTGAAGTTCCTGTGAGATAACCGGTGAGGGCCTGAGGTAATGCCGGGTACATGACTAACAGGCTACGCAAACAGCCCCCTTTCATCCGATGGGATGAGAGGGGGCTGTAATATTGCGGTCCTCAGTTTCCTTGCCTTGGACGCCTCGCCCAAGATCCTGGGTTCCGTTAGATATACTTCAGCCTTCCCTCCACTTTGCTGGAGATGTTCTGGTGGTTGCGCAGGTGCTCCTCTAGGACCTCCTTGACGGAAGTAGTTACAACCTTCGGTTTGCCCGCCGCCGCCAGGTCATCCTGGCTGATGTTTAGGTACTGCTGACAGTTGCCCACATGATAGCCCTGGAGGCAGACGGAGTAGGAACCGTCGGCGGTGACAGGGTGGCCGTTGATGGACAGTGACTGCAGCTGACGCCCGTCATCACTGTAGATGGCCTCCACACCGCGATTAACCTGGTAGCACTCACCTTCGCTGTTGCGGTTCTCAGGGCGCATGATGTGGCTGAATATCCCCATCAGCTTATGGCCGCTGACAGTGAACCTGTGCAGGACATCGTCATAGGGGAAACAGGCCATAAGGTCCTTCAGGGTGACCAGGGGCCCTAGCTCCTTGACCCTAATGGAGCCACTCCCAAGGAAGACCACATCGCTCCCGGCGGTTGCGGCCAGGCTGTCGGCGATAAGGTTGCCCAGGGACGTCTCCTCTTCACGCCGCGGATGGGTTAGCTTCTCTGACAGTTTACAGACGATAGTGCTGTACTTGCGGTCAACCTCGTCCTTGAAGGAGTCGATATAGGCGCTCAGTTCCGGGTCGGGGGCGGCAATCTGGTCGTTAATCGGGATCAGCTGCCACTTGAAATCAACAATGCTGTTGGTGTCGTCATCGACTACAATATCGAAGCGGCCGATCTGATCGGTACCCACTCCCGCCTGGGCGATGAGGATGTCGTTGGTCCTGGCGGGCTGATCCAGGATGGTGTGGGAATGGCCGCCGATAATCATGTCGACGCCCCATTCGGGTTTGAGAAGATTGGCCAGCTCCAGATCGGACTCGAAACCGATATGGGTCAGGACCACCGTCAGGTCAATGTCATCGTTCTTGTAGGCGTTGGTAATCCGGCCCACCTCTTCGGCGGCATCGTTGAGACTGATGAAACTGCCCACAAGGTTGTCCTGGGTAAGGGAATCGATGACCTTCTCAGTGATGATGCCTGTGAAGAGGATGTCAAACCCCGCCACATTCAAAATGACATAGGGCTGCATCAGCCGCTTGTTGTATTTCTTTATGTAGAGGTTGGCGTTGACAATGGGGAAGTTGGCCATCTTCTCCAGGAAGAGCAGGTGGGGCAGCCCGTAGTCAAACTCGTGATTACCCAGGGTGACCACGTCTGGGGCCAAGTAGTTCATAATCTCGATGGTGGAGATGCCCTTGTACTCCGAATCGATAATGGAGCCCTGGACCATATCCCCGGAGATAACGTAGAGCACATTCTCTTCCTCCTGGCGCACCTGGTTGATATACCCAGAGAGGAGGGCCAGGCCCCCCACCATCGCGCCAGCGCCTGATGTAGCTTCAGCCAGGAAATCATCGTGCATGTCGTTGGAATGAAGAATTGTAAACCTCTTTGTGTTCATCTGCCCAACTCCCTTCGCATCCCCGCTTTTTGGGTACTGCCGTCCATTTTCCACAATAGGCCGAACTTTCCTGCAGTGTTGGAATGCTTATGCGGTCCAGACGCGTTTGGGCTGTACTGCCTCACAATAGTTCTGTTGCTCTCTTGTTGAAGGTCTTGCCACCATTGGGGGTGAATCAGGAAGTGATAACCCCATTACAATGACGGCATTGGATGGTATCCATCGGAGGTGCGAATTGTGGCTAATTTTCGGGACCTGGACCAACTCATCCTGGAGAGGATATCGAAGGCCAACATGCCGGGCGTCAGTCTGGCGGCGATTAGGGACAATGAGGTCATCTACAAGCGAGGGTACGGGCTGCGGGACCTGGAGAAGGGGCTGCCCGCCACCCCTGCCACCCTTTACGGCATTGGCAGTGTAACCAAGTCCTTCACCTGTCTCGCCCTGATGCAGCTACAGGAGCGCGGGCTCTTGAGCGTTGACGACAAGGTCATTGAACATCTGGAGTTCTCCATCAAACCCTTTGGCGAGGATGTCAAGGTACGGCACCTGATGAGCCACACCAGCGGGATACCAGCCCTGGCCTACGCCGAGGCGGTAATCCGCAAGAGTACCGGTGCGTCAAGCCGGGGCCTGTCAATGGGCAGTATCGAAGACATGCTCACCTTCATGGAGGGCGCCGCTGACTGGGCCCACGCCAAACCTGGGGAGCGTTGGTTCTACCTCAACGAAGGCTACATCCTCCTGGGCGCCATTATTGAGAGGGTGTCGGGCCTGTCCTACCAGGAGTATGTGAGGAAGTACATCCTCGAGCCCTTGGGGCTGGAGAGGAGCTTCTTCAATCGGGAGAGTTTTGAAGAGGACAGTGAAGCCGCGGTTCCCTATGCCATCGATCAGGAGGGCAATCGCCGGCCTGGTGAGTACCTCTTCGGCGTCATCTCCAGTGATGGCGGCCTGATTAGCAGTGTCGAAGACCTGAGCCGGTACGTGGGCATGTTCCTGGGTGGCGGCAAAGTGGACGGGGCCCAGATCATCTCTGAGGAAGCCCTGCAGGAAATGATGGCGCCCCGGGTGGCCACACCGCCGCTCCAGGCGCAGGAACTTATTGATGGCGGCGCAGGCTACCGCGTTGATCTCAGCAGAACAGAGCCTGCCCGCCACTACGGCTACGGCCTTGGGATGCAGGGTGATTTCTTCGGCGAGACTGTAATCAGTCACGGCGGCAGTGTGGGGATTGCCACCGCCTACATGGCCTTCATTCCCCAGCGTGGTGTGGGCATCGCCCTCCTCAGTAATGGGGCGGGGTACCCCCTGGGCTACTTCGCCGAATACGGACTGGCGCTGCTCTTGGGTGAAGACCCTGAGGCCCTGTCCTTCCGGAAGGCAGAGACAGCCCTTGAGGCTCTTGAAGGTACCTATGAGACCTTCAAGGGGACAATGCAGGCCACCCTGCGCCGCCAGGGCGACTTCCTGGTGTTTGAGGCCAAGGACAAGCTCAGCAACTGGCGCGCCACCCTGATCCCAGAGCTTCTGGGCAGCGACGCCGCCCAGTTCTTCCGCCTTGAAGGTGGGTTTAAGATACCCGTCGAGTTTGTTATCTCCGGCGACGACGTGGAGTTCCTCTTTGAGCGCTACAAGTTCAGGAAGATCGGGGCTCTTGCGGGCTAAGGGGAACCAGCAGGGGAGATGCCTTCGGCTTTCCTGGGTCTTCGCTCCAGGCCCCTTCTTAGGGGCCCGAAGCGTTAACCGCAGGGGGGTTGAACCTGTTAAATCTTAGTCGCGAGGTTTAATGGAGAAGAGACAGCAGTCGTCGCCGTCGTTTAGGTTCTTCAAATGAACGCATTCAAGATTGCCGTAGGCCTCAAACTTGGCCTGGTCAACAAAGCAGTAGATACGGCCCAGTTCTGTGGAACCCTTCTCTAGCCAGACGGCGGCCAGGGGGCAGTGACTGACTCGCGGCCCGTCTTTCGCCTGTTCTGAAACCCAACCGTACCGCGGCAGGTCCGGCACCTTGTTGTAGTTCTCCGCCGTCAGGGGCAGGCCCATGGCTTCAACCCCGGCCCGCACCTTCTCACCGCTCTCAGCGCCGTAGCGCCAGATGGCCTCTTTCAGCAGTTCCTTGGCCTTCTCCATTCCGAGCTCCTCGGTGAGGACCTGGCCGATGTGGTGGTACATCAGGGCCAGCCGACTGGCCATCAGGACCACCTGCTCTTCGGCTTCCTTCTCGCTGATCATCCCTGGTTCTGCCTTGGTTGGCATCTCTGTCATGATGTGTTTCCTCCCTTTCCTTCCTGCTCCAGGCTGCCCCCAGCTGAGCCCTTGTCCTTGCTCAGGTCCCGCAGGGGATTTGCTTCCTGGGTCATGCCGACGCTGACGTCTCGAAAAGCGATCTCTCTGTCAGGGTCGTACTTCAACGCCTCCCGGTCCAGGACCTTGCCCGCCTGGATCACGGTTTCGACGTTGCGGGAGAGGGAGATATCCTGATCAGGCCTGCCGTCCACAAGCACCAGGTCAGCGACGAGTCCGGGAGCGATGGTTCCCCACTCCCTCTCAGCCCTTAGCATCCGGGCGGCGTTCCCCGTGGCGCAGGCAATGGCCGCCACAGGAGAGAGGCCGGCCTCAACCAACAGCTCAAGCTCCCGGTGGAGCCCCTCCCCGAAGAAAACCCCAGGATAGGGCGCGTCGGTACCCGCAACCAGCGGGACGCCGGCCTCATGCAGGGTGAGGGCGTTCTTCATTGCCTCTTCCAGGCGGCTCGCCGAGGTCAGGTTCTTCTCGCCGGGATTGGCCACGGCTTCGGCGGCGTGCTGGCGCAGGGCCTTAATCGTATAGTCGGGAACGGTATCGGCAATCAGCGGCTGCTCCAGGAAGGAGGTATCCCGCAGGCGCCGCAAGGCAAAGGATTCATAGACCGTCAGGGTGGTGAACTGGAAGAGGCCGTTGTCTACCATGAACTGGACCTCGGTGTCTTCCATTGGGCCGCCGCCGTCAAGGTGGGCCCAGGCCTTGATCCCGGTATACTTCATCATGTCCAAACCGCCAATCAGGCGCCAGGCGTCAAGGACCACGGGTAGCCCATACTTCTCACCCTCTCGGGCAACGGCGGCCACGTGCATGAAGGAGAGTTGGGAGTAGGCCTTGAGGGCGTCAACCCCTGAGGCAGCCAACCCCGCCACAACTGACGGGATCTGCGCAATGGAGGTGATAATCTGCGAGATTGGTCCCCAGGAGGCGTCGGGTCCGTCAATAAGGGGGCCCACCATCAATATCCTGGGACCCTGGATACGGCCGGCATAGATCTCCTGGCGGAGTTGCGCGATATAGGGTAGTACGTTTCCAACATCAAAAAATGTGGTGATACCGGAATACAGGTATGAGTTGAGGTGGCGCTGGTAGCTAAGGAAATCTGTTGACTCGCCGTCCCAGCCCCCGCAGAAGTGCGCGTGCATATCGGCAAGTCCGGGCAGCACTGTCTTGCCGGCGCCCTCAATAACGGGCACGCCGGCCGGCACCTGAACCTCATCAGCCCTCCCCAGGGCAGAGATCCTGTCGCCGGCGATGAGGACCACGCCGTCCTCGATTGGCGGTTGGCCGGTTCCGTCAATGATAGTAACGCCCCGTAGGGCCAGGGATACAGTCACGGGAATTCTCCTCTCTAGCTGTGCACATCCATCTTGGGATCAAAGGCGTCCCTCAGGGCGTCTCCTACCAGGTTAAAGGACATTACGCAAAGGAAAATGAACATGCCGGGCAACAGCGTCACCCAGGGCGCCATCCGGAGATAGTCGCGGCCATCAGCCACCATGTTCCCCAGGCTCGGAGTGGGCGGCTTGACGCCGACTCCGATAAACGAGAGCCCTGCCTCGGCCAGGATGGCCCAGGCCACCTGCAGGGTTGCAATGACCATGATAGAGCCGATGACATTGGGCAGGATGTGGCGGAAGAGGATCCTGCCGCTCCCTACCCCAAGGGCCTGGGCGGCCTGGACGAAGTCTCGTTCCTTCCAGCTCAGGTATTCACTGCGCACAAGGCGGGCTGGAATGGGCCAGGCAGTGGCCCCGATTACCAGGATCAATACCGGTAGGGAACGCCCCAGGACGGCGGCCATCCCCAGCATCAGAAAGAAGCGGGGGAAGGACATTACAATGTCGGTAAATCGCATTAAAACATTGTCAATCAGGCCGCCAGAGTAGCCGGCCACAGCGCCAATGACCACACCCACCAGGATTACACCGGTTACCGCCACCCCGGCCACAGTCAGGGAGACCCTGGCGGCGTAGAGGACCCGGGAGAATACATCCCTGCCCAGTTGGTCGGTGCCCAGCAGATGTTTGGCAGAGGGCGCCTGCAGGCGTTCGCGCAGGTTAGGCAGGTCAGGGTCATATGGGGCAAGCCACGGCGCTAGAAGGGCCCCAATCACCAGGACTGAGATGATCGTAATGCCGACGACAGCAGCGGTGGAGCGGCGAAATCTTCGCCACAGGGATCGTCGTCGGGGTTGAAGTTCAGAAGGTTGGCTCACAGTATCTCCCCCTACCATCGGCAGCTCAGGCTCAGATCAAAAAGCCAGTAAATCAACATTTTGAGAGATCATGAGATCAACTCAACTTGACTCTCGGGTCAATGACAGCGTACATGATATCGGTTAGTAGGTTGGACCCTATAACGATGGTGGCCGCGATCATGTTTGTTGCCATGATGAGCGGATAGTCGCGAGCCAGGGCGGCGGTTACCGCCAGGCGGCCCATGCCCGGAATGGCGAAGACCGTCTCTAACAGGACGGACCCGGCCAGCACATAAGGGATGTTCAGTCCAATCATTGTGACTACGGGCAAGAGGGCGTTCCGGAGGGCGTGCTTCATGAACACATTCATCTCCGCCACACCCTTGGCCCTGGCGGTTCGGAGATAGTCCTCCGACAGAATATCAAGCATTGATGAGCGGGTAAACCTGTAGAACTCCGGTATCAGCAGGCAGGCCAGGGTCAAAACCGGCATGATCATGTGCGGCAGGATCATGGTTAGCCCCCAGCCTTCAGTACCCGGCGGCCGAATACCAGACGCCGGCAAGATCCCCCATATCTCGGTGAGGAAGTAGATGAGGATCAGGGCGATGACAAAGGACGGCATGGAGATCCCACCGAGGGAAGTCACGGACATGATCTGGTCAAAGATGCCGAAGGGCCGCCGCGAGGCAATAAGCCCCAGGCCGATTCCTACCGGTACCGAGATAAGCATGGCAGAGAGCCCGATCAGGGCAGTTACCGGCAGTGTCTTGCCGATGATGTCCATTGCCGGGACCCGCTGACTGAAGGATACAATGTCGCCGGTGATGATGCCCTTGATCATGTAGACATACTGCTCCGGCAGGGGCTTGTCCAGACCGTACTGGCGCCTGACGGCGTCCAGGTCAACAACGTCCTGCTTGTCTGGGGGTACCAGGGCATTGATGGGGTCACCCGGCACAAGCTGAAGCATTATAAAGACAACGATAGATATGCCAATGAGAATTGGCAGGGACTGAACTAGGCGGCGCAGGATGTAGCTTGACACGGTCTTCCCCCCTTTGTTTGCGGCCGGTACCAGGTAGGTCCCTCACGGGCGGCTGCAGCACCGCCCGTGAAGGCTTCACCCACTACCATGCACCGGTTGGTCGGGGTCAGCATTTCGCTGGGCCCGGCCAGGAGTCTATCTCACTTGGTAATCCGTCGTTTGTTTGCTTACTTGGTCAGGTCGGTCCAGTGGGCGTAGCGGCCGAACTTGAGCCACATGATGTCCCAGATGGGCAGGCTCAGATCAACCTCAAGCTTGTTGTTGTACGCGATGAAGTAGTTCTCGCGGAAGGCGTGGATGCGGTAGACGTTATCGTGAATCCGCTCCTGGATCTCATTCCAGAGAACCTTGGCTTCGGCCTGTTCAGTGATGGTAAGGACTTCCTTGATCATGGCGTCGAGTTCCTCGTCGTCCCAACCCTCGCGCTGGTGCTGGGTTGTGCCGACGCCGGCGAAGTTGTACTCCATGCCGCGGGCTGATGGCCAGGCGCCAACGAAGCTGCTGCCCCAACCCATGAACATGATGTCCCAGTTGGTGGAGCCTGGAGTGTAGACCTCGCTCCAGAATAGGCTTGACTCGTACATCTCAACCTCGCCGTCAACGCCAATGGCCTTCAACTGCTCCTTGAGAATCAGGCTGACGTCTTCTCTGAGCTTGTCGTAGACAGGCAGCAGGACGGAGAGTTTCTGGCCGTCAGGCACACCCTCTACTCCGTGAGCCTCCAGGAAGCCATCGCCGTCCTGATCAACCCAACCGATCTCAGCCAGGAGTTCCTTGGCCAGTTCAGGGTCGTAGGCGTAGGGGTCAAGATCATCGTTGTACTCCCACTCAGCTGGGTGGAAGAGGGCAACGGAGAGGTTACCCTTGCCATAGAAGAGACCATCCAGGATGGCGGCCCAGTCAAAGGCATGGCTAATGGCCTGGCGGGCCTTCAGGTTATCCCACTCAGGCTTGTTCTGGTTCACCAGCAGGTGGCGACCGTAGGGGCCAGGGGTCTCGAAGCCCGACAGGTCGTCATCAGAGATGACGCTCTCATAGTCGGTGACTGGCACATTGAGAACAACGTCAACCCTGCCGGCCTTGAGTTCGGCGATGCGGGTGCTGGCCTCAGGGATGATCCGGTAGATTATCTTGTCGAAGGCAACTTCAGGCCCGTAGTAATCGGCGAATTTCTCAAAGACCATCTCGCTACCCTTGTCCCATTTAACCAGCGTATAGGGGCCAGCGTAGATGGGGTCGGTATTGAAGGCGTGCTCTGCCAACTCAGATGCTGGCACCTCGCCCAGGATGTGATAGGGCAGGATGGCGTCGGCGCCAAGGATGTTCATGACCTGGCCCGACGGAACCGAGAAGGTCATTTTAATGGTGTGGTCATTAACAATCTCGATACCAGCGATGTGGTCGGCCTCTCCGGAGGCGTATTCAGCAGCGCCTACAAGGAGTGTGCTGGGGCCGCCGCCAGAGGGTATCTCCGGGTTAACGGTGAGTTCCATGGTAAAGGCCACATCGCGAGCGGTCACCGGGGTACCGTCCTGGAACTTGGCGTCGGGATCAAGGAAGAAGGTGTAGACAGTACCGTCAGGCGAGATCTCCCAGTCCTCGGCGAGAGCGGGCTCCAGGGTCCCATCGGGTTGCAGCCACACCAGGGGCTCGCCCATCCAGGTGAGTAGTTGGTCGACCAGGAACAAGCCCGAGTGGGTCCAGAGGGCGGTGTCGAGGTCAGCGTCACCGGCAATAATCAGGTTGTTATCGCGTTGTTGAGGCTCCTCTCCTGGCTGCTGGGGGCCACAGCCCACTACCACCAGGGAGAATGCCAGCGCGACAACGCCCACAAGGGTGATTGCCTTTCTAAAGGTCTTTCCTTTCAAGTGGGTCACTCCTTCCAAAGCGTCTTTGTTGTTTGTCCATGTTTGAAGAGGGTTTTACCATAACACAGTTAGTGGAAATCACTGACACTACTGCCCTTGACATCCAGCCGGTTATCGAGATATACTGTTGATATCCCTCTGATATATCACACGAGATACCAATTTCGACGGCGGTGGGCAGATTCCTGCATGAACAAGGATTTCAACGCCAACTGGCTAAATATTCAAGGAGACCTGAGCAGTTGGAGAGGTTAAATCGCAGTGGATGAACCAAACGCCGGGAGGGGCTGAAGTCGCTTGGCAGCAAAGGGGAAGGTTTCGCACAGTGAGAGGATATATGGTGACCTGACATCCAGGATCAGTCGTTGTGAGATTGAGCCTGGTCAGATGGTTTTTGAATCCGAGTTGGCCGAGGAGTACGGGGTGAGCAAGACCCCTGTGCGGGAGGCCCTACACCGCCTCGTCAACGAGGGCCTGGTGGAGAAGTATGCTCGGGTCGGATACATGGTCACCAAGATTGGTATCAAGGACGTGCTTGACGGGTACCGGTTGCGCAGCCTATTGGAAGGCGAGGCAGCGGCTCTCGCAGCGGAGAACATCAGCGCCAAGAAACTGGCATCCCTTGAAGGTCTCCTGGAAGAGATCAAGACCTCCAGGGGTGACGACCTGATGACTGCCAACCGTACCTTCCACCTGACAATCGCTAAAGCGTCAGGTAACGACCGGCTGGCGCGAATGATCCGCATCCTCTTTGACGACCTGCACCGCCTATTCATGTTCGATCCCCACCTGCAGTTCTGGTCCGAGGAAGGGATAGAAGCAGAGGCTCGCATCCTCCAGGCGCTGAGGACCCGAAAACCAGATGTAGCCAGAAAGGCCATGCACGAGCACATCCAGGCGGGGGTATCCCGCATCATGAGGCTCCTAGATGTTGTTTCTGCTTAATGACAAGTAAAATAGCAGTCGCTGTCTACAGCGGCATTTCGCTTTGAAAGGGGAGAACAGACCAATGGCAGCTCGCTATACACGCGAAGAAATGATGGAGATGGACCCCCTTCTGCTGCGCATGCACCTGAGGGAACGCGTCCATCACACTGTTGAGCATCAACTATATTCAATCATCTACGGAGATAGAAAGGTTCACCCTAAGCTTGGCGATACCGCCCGTGAGATCCTGAGGGTCTGGGAGGACAGGGGCCTGCCCCGCGACCTGCCGGACATAAAGTGGATCTACAGTCTGATGGACCTGCTAGACAGGGTCCAGGCGGGAGAGGAGATCACCGAGGTAGAGGGGGCCTTCTACCCGGAACGGTTTAGCGACGATGAGTTGGCTACCGTTGACAAGCTCATTACGACGCGCCGTTCCTTCCGGCAGTGGAAAGACAAGCCGGTGCCGCAGGAGTTAATCGATGAAATCCTTGAGGCGGCCATGTGGGCGCCTACCGGCTGCAACCTGGAGATCCTCCGGTTCATCATTATGGACACCAGGGAGGAGCTTGAGCGCTTCCATAACATTGAGTTTGGGCTCGAGCAGGTCAAGATTGTTGCCTGTATCGACCGGCGGCCCTATGACGAAGTGGAGTTCCCGCCACCGGCTAAGAACGCTCTCCTCGATGTGGGCGCTGCCATGCAGACTATGGCTCTGAAGGCCCACGCCCTGGGTCTTGGGGGCTGCTGGTCCACCTTTAGCGACAAACAAATTGAGGCAATCCATGACTACTATAACCTGCCCGACTACATTCAGGTGATGACGTACCTGTCCCTGGGTTGGCCGACGGAAAAGGTACTTCCGCCCCTGCGAATGGGGTTCAAGGAGGCAGTTCTCAACAAGAAGTAGGGTTGGGCAGTATTGATAGGTCATAGCTGTTGTTCGAAGGTAAGGAGAGACCACCCACTTCTGCAGGTGGTCTCTTCAGCGCATTTTTTAAGAAGCAGGGGTTGTTGGAGCCCTTCTCCGACCCTGTTCAGGCCGTCATGGGCCTGGTGGCCGCCAGGCCCAGGACTATCCCTCTGTCAGCCATGGGATTGCCGTGAGAACGGCAGGTGACCACAGTACCCGCAAACTGCCGAGGTTTTGGGTGCTGAGGGGGTCACCGCCACAGAGATTGGATCCAGTTGATTCTGGCTAGGAGTCAGTTTCGCCTTATGTCTTCTCGGCCAAACCTGCTAACAAGTAGATACAAGTAGGTGGCAAACAACATGTGAGCAATGTAAAACGCCGTAATGGACAATGGTTCTGCACGGGTGTAACTTGTAATGCCAAGCAGATTCATTGTGAACCCTGCACCTAATAACCAAGTCCCGTTAACAATAATGATAGCTTTCAGCCAGAGATTATTCCAGCCGGTCAGGTCCAGGGCCAACAGGTAAATCAGCGCGTAGGTGCCTCCTACGATGGTACTCCAAACAACGCCAAGTGTTCTCATCAGAAGAGACTGGGTGGCTTCGTTGTTTAAGAATATCTCTATCGTAACTTGAGGCATGTTAACATTCTGACCCGGTATGGTCTGGTTGATTAGATACAGTGATAGATTTGCAGCCAAAGCTGCTATGAATCCTGCTAAAGCCGCCAGCAAAAGCCGGTCTTTAATTGTGAACGGAGATCTGTCTTCTGTCATAAGTAACGGCCCCTCGGCAATTTCTTTTACATATTATCCACATGTACCGGATCTATTATCCGCGCCGGCCCTTGCCCTTGGAGCTGCCGTAGCCCTTTGACTGCTGCTGTTTCCCGCGTCTCTTCTGGCCGCCCTTATAGGGGTCCTTCTTCCAATTGGACTGCTTGCTCTTGCCTCCGCCCTGCTTTGTTCCTACCGGCCTCTCCGCCGTCAATTCCACTGGCGTCTTCCGGTCGGTATCCTTGGTTAGAATCTTCAGGGCCGCCGCCACCAGGGTGACGGAGTCGGTCTCGTCCAGCAGGCCCTCGGCCACCGCTTTGTACTTCTCGATGTCGTTCTGCTCTGCCGTTAATAGCAGTTGGTCGGCGGCTATCTGCTGTTGGCCTTCGAAGGCCTCTGTAATCGTGGGGATCGACCGCCTGGAGATGCCGCCCTTGGTCATGCTTTCGATTAGTCTCATGTGCCGCATTTCCCTGGGGGTCACAAAGGTAAGGGCGGAGCCCTCCTTGCCAGCGCGCCCGGTTCGGCCGATGCGATGGGTATACCACTCTGGATCCTGAGGAATGTCAAAGTTGTAGATGTGGGTCACGCCCTCAATGTCCAGGCCCCTGGCGGCAACGTCGGTTGCTACCAGT